>Ga0206129_10000947_pt1 | contig 41457 bp, 38 predicted proteins | sample Helgoland_Spring_8_FD_148616 | JGI IMG/M metagenome (GOLD analysis project Ga0206129, IMG submission 148616) | Pelagic subsurface seawater microbial communities from Kabeltonne, Helgoland, North Sea - Helgoland_Spring_Bloom_20160502_2 | ecosystem: Environmental > Aquatic > Marine > Epipelagic ...
TAACATCAAATTCTTCAAATGATGTATTATAACAATTTACAACAGCATACTCTGATGCTAGAATGGTGCAAATGTAATCTGAGCCTTCATTGAGCCACATTCCATTAAAGGATTCTTGTGCTGTAACTGATAAAGATGTCAAAAATAAGATTGAGGTAAAAAATAAATGTTTCATAAAATTGGATTTGATTATTAATAGTCATTCTTACATGTGATCACACATGATTTTAACATACTTTATTTACATAGGCACCTAGTTTTAAATTAGTTGTATATTGCTTACAACGCAAAAAAGATATTTAATAGTATTTGACAAGACATAAATATTATGGTATACCATATGTTCCCATAATATTTATTAGCAATAAAGTGAAAATCCTTATATTTAAATTCCATGAATCAAAAGAAACGTTTAATAGCTTCTCTATCAAGAAAGAATTTTTAGAAGATAAATAATTTTAATACTTTTAGTATTATGTTAGATTTAACAAGTAAATATAACGTTTGTAAAAAGACAATTGTCTTTTTACAAACGTTGACATAAATTGAGGAAAATAACTGAAAAAATAAAATCAACAAATTAATATCAAAAAGAAACTTTACAATTGCTAATTCCTACAGTGTATTTTTTGTATTTAATTGGCTATTTAACTTTTGTGCACTATATTCAATAACTTAAAAAAAAACGCAATGGAATTAATAAATATACCAGAAAATGAAAGTCTTCAAATTAAGAATTTTTCAGAATTAGCCCTTGCAGAAATGAAGGCCGGTCGATTTAAGGAGGCAATTAATTTTTACAATAACATTTTGGGATTAAACCCAAATCTTGCTTATGCATGGTTTCAAAAAGGAGTAGCAGTTTTTGGCTCATCTACCCTCGGTAATTGTCGATTCATAGAAAGTAAAACCTATTTTGAAAAAGCTATTACTCTTTCTGATAACGAAGAAAACAGAAAAGTAATAAGTGAAAAAATAGTTGAGCTTGCTAAGAAATATTTTCCTGCTTATGAGAATTTTTTTAAAGATCACTTCAAAGCCCCATCAAGTGTTGACTCATTGTTTAGGACATATGCAGAATTTGACCAAATGATTCTTTGGGCAACAAAAATTTCTCCAAAAAACACATCAGCTTATGAAACTGGTTGGAATCTAGCTCGCCAGATAATTGAAATGCCAAAAAAATACGTTAATGATAAGAAATGGTCTGCTTTTGGAGCAGAAATGGCCGGGAAATTAACAGGTAATTATGGAAACGAAGTTTCTGCAAAAATAGATCGCGAAATTGCAACTCAAGTAAAAAATAAACTGGAATCATATTCAGTAAAAGTTAAATCAAATGCAAAGAAATATGAAAAAGGAATTAAAGGTGTTCCTGAGTTAAAAAAACTAATCAAACATTATGATTTACTTGTGGTTGCAAAACCGAAGGTCTCATCTGAAGGCAAATCATTTGATGTTTGGGTTAAGGATGAGAAGTCAGATAACAAAATAATGGCCATTGTAGGGGTTGCATTTTGGGGTCTTTTTATTTACAATTTGTCCGACAACAACGGCGACATAACATTTTGGTCTGTGGTTTGGTTTTTAATTGGTCTAGCACTTGTTTTAAGCCCATTTTATAATAAACCCACAGAAGAAAAGTATTCCAAACAGCAAGGAGAACTTTCAGGTTGGATAAAGAAAACTCATACTTATATTCAAAAAAATAAAATTAATTCTGAAATTCTCAATAAACTAAGCACTGCGTCAAAAAATATTTATCAATCATATTATTACTTTAATTCAGGCAAATCTGAAACACCCACCACAATGATCAAGGAAATTAATGATCATTTTTTTGATAATTCTTCTGCTTATAAATTCAAAGAATCAATAGTTTTAGACAAAAAAAAATAATGCAATAGCAATAGAGATAACCTAAATAAGAAATTATAACCACAGCAAAAAAGCTTAAATTTATCACTACAAAAGCACTTAAATATATAATACTATGGTATTACACATTAGTTAGTTGGAACTTTTTTTTTAAAAAATATTTATAAATTGCAATACGTGTATTGTTTAGTATGTTGAAATTAATTGTCACTAATGATAGCCTAGTAATTTTAAAGAATAACAATTAAAACATTGTTGTTGTTATACGTTATGGGGTAATTAGTATTAAATAATATGGAGAAAACCGAAAATCCTAAACAATAAAACAGTGTAGGTATAAATAAAAAAAATAGTTATGAGCAACTTAATTTTAAAGTATAATATTTCGGAAACGGATTTATATGCCTTAGGCCTAATAGAAACCAAAAAAAAATCAGCTGGTTATTTGGAAAAAGAGAAATTGAAAGCAGCTTCACTTAAAATTTTAAAACCATATAATGTGAAATTCATGGATATAGGAGTTATATCAGGAGAAATTAAACAAGGAGGTTTTGATAATAAATATTCTGACAGTATCTCGCAAGAAGAAAAGTTAGCCATAGAAAAAATGATACAAGAAAATAGTAACGTCTCTAAATTCTTTAAGGAATGGTGGTCTGGAAAAAACAAAAAACAAAAATGGATCATTGGTATTGCAGCTTTTTTTATTTTTGGTCTCATAGGTAGTGTCACAGGTCCAACAGAATGTGAATGCAGCAAAGAATTAGATCGATTACTTCGAAAAAGTGCGTATTCGGGGAACACAGACGGAAGTGCTTTATCCAGAAAATGTGATAGACTATATCCAAATGTTTCTTACATAAATGCTGAATGTGACTAAAATTTTAAAACCGAAATAATTCAGTTTGATCAAAACTGTGGTATTGACAATTCGATAGCTTTTGTTCTAGGGCGAAATGTTAAGAAGTGATTAAGCAATAAGCCAACCCGGAACCACACCCATAAGAAATTGGCAGTTCATTGCTCCGCAGACACATTTGTGGTAAACAAATTTGGTTCTCCGCATCAACATTTGTGGTAAAAATCGTCAACTTCTTATAGTTGTAAACAATTAATAATAAAACTAATTATAATGAAGTATAATAAATATAAAAACATAATGAACAAAGATTTAAATTCATTAGATCAAACAATTAATGATTTTATTTCAAAAGGATGTAAACCTATAGGTGGTGTTTCTATTGTCGTTGGTCTCAAGAATATATTATATGTGCAAACAATCACAGTTGATAGTGACTCAAATAGCGTATTAGGTGAAATTAACTCTGAGCCATTATACTTTAGAGAAGTTAGAGAACTAGCAAGTTCTGGAAATAAATTATCTGCTGTGAAATTATTAAAGGATGAGACAGGTATGGATCTTAGAGAAGCAAAAGAGTGGGTTGATAACAATTGCTAAATTCTCCTAAATGCTTTAAAACAATACCTAAACTAAATTAAAACGCAGGTTAGCACCGATTAAAAAAAAAGAAATGTGTACAACAATTATATAACTCATACTGATTACTTAAATTTTAATTCATTTGAAATCAAATTATTATAGATGAAATACATTTTACTATTATTTTTAGGATTACTTTTTTCGAGTTATTCATTTGCTCAAAAGGTATTCACTGTTGAGTACGAAAATCAAGCAGACGTTAAAGTTTTTGTCGTAGATTACGAAAATCAAGCAGATATAAAAGTGTTCAAAGTGAAATACGAAAACCAAGCTGGAGAGAATGACGGCAAATGGTATTTTACAGACTATGCAAATCAAGCAAATAAGAAAATTTACTTTGTTAGATATGAAAACCTAGCAGATTTAAAAATTTATTTTGTTAAATATGAAAATCAAGCAGGTTGGAATAAATTTAAAAAGAAACATTTAATGTATTAGACTAACTGCTAAGCAGAAAGTGAAGTGCCTTGAAATAACGCACTAATCAAAGCCAAACCGTTGTAAAAAATTTGTCCAAAACAATGACCAAAAAAAAATGAATTTGAAGAAGATTCATTTGAAATAAATGCGAATGAAAATGATTCTGTTATTATTCAAAGATATTTTTCAAAACATACAAAACTTGATTTAAAAATTCAGAATTTACCGATTCCAAAAAAGCCTATTTAGCTGAATATTAAAGTGTTAATACTTCGATTTTATCAAAATAATATTTCAGAAAAATTAGGAAATAAGTGCTTTTGTAGATACTCGCAAAGCTGCAAAACAAGTTTTTGTTGCTTTTTCAATAATCAAGAGTATTTGTAATTTGGCCATAGGCATATACCCAACTTTATTTCAGCTATTTCTAAACCTAGATGATTTTCTTACATTTGGTTATGTAAGACATATTACTTTAAATATAAATTCTAATTTTTACTAACCGCAATGTTTCTGACAGTGGCCATAAAGACATAATATGAAAAAGTACTTTTACTCAAACGAACAGGGTGAACAAGGACCTGTAACTTTAGAAGAATTGAAACAGAAAGATATTACACTTAAGACTTTAATTTGGCACGAAGGACTTGATGATTGGAAAGAGGCTGAAAGCATTGACGAACTTAAAGAAATCTTTGAATTAGATCCTCGGCAAATTGGCACAAAAGATGAGACTTTAGTTAAAAAAGGCAAAAAATTTAATCTTAACAAAAATGTTGGTTTACAAAACAACAAACAAGTAGCAAAAGAAAAGGTAAATGATTTAACCACTCCTGCTGATTCTAATGAGAACAAGTCAACATCAACTACTACTTCCAAAAAATATCTCTGGCTAATTTTAATACCTATAATTTTAATTATATCATTTGGTATTGGATATGGAATAGGGTTTTTTGGTGAAGATGACCAATACAATCAAGATGAAGTAGTTGAGAGTCTAACTCCAACACTTGTTGAATCTGAAGATTCAAACAAAGTCTTTAATGCAGTACCAGATGTAAATATTTATTCTTCGAATATATATGTAAAAGCAAAAAGAGCATACTTCTATTCACACCCCAACAAAGAAAGTAGACAAAGTTCATACCTAGTTATGGGCGATTACATTCAGTATGATCCCCAATCGTTAGTTAATGGGTTTTATAATAGTAAATTTATAGATGCAAATAATAAATTAACTTCATCAGGATGGATTCATCAAGATGCGATTTTCCCAGATCAAAAAATATTGATTGACGGCTCTTCCTTAACAGGAAAACCGCCAAAAAAAGATGTGGTGGCTAGTATTAATGTAGATAAACTTAATTTCCGAAGCTCACCTGAAATATCTGATAATATTATTGGTATGCTTATGCTTGACAACAAGGTGGTTTTTATTGACTCGATTTCGATAGATTTACCTTCAATAAAAAACGGAACATTAAATAAAAACATTACTATTAAACACAACGGCAAGGTTTATGTTTTTAACAAAAACAAAGTTGTTAAAATTAATGGGCCAGAAGAAAATGGCCAATTAGCGGTCAATATAGATCTAGGTGATGGAAGAAAGCTTTCTAATGTAGTTCTTTCGAGATCAGACCTTAAACTTGACAAGAAACAAGTATGGGCAAAAATTGAACAAGGTAACAAAACAGGATATGTATACTATCGGTTTTTAAATTTTGATGGTCCAGAATCAGCTAATAATTTTGATCATTCCGCTTCTGTTACATATATAAAAATTAATGATCCTGATGGGTACACCAATGTTAGAGCAGGTAAGTCTTCATCAACAGAAATAATATATCAAATTTATGATGAGAATAAATTGTTTGAACTATTAGATGATAGTGGAAATTGGTGGAAAATTAAGCTAGATTCTTCAGAAACTAAAACCTCCATTGGCTTTATTTATAAATCTAAAGTAATAAGGGTTTCAAACTCTCAAAGCGATCAAACAAATACTCTCCAGACAAATAAAAAAATGATTCCTCAGCCCATTGATTATAATGGTAAACCTGATTTGGAATACACATTAAATAACGTGATTATAGCCCTTGATGCTTATAGCGAAAACGATAATGAAGGATCATATATAAGAATGAAATTCAATAATAAAGAAGTTATACTAAAAAAGAAAAATTCCTCAAAAATAAAAAGAGTGTATTCAAATAGCGAATATGTAGTGAAATTTGATGAAATTATTTATGGGGATTGTGCTGGAGAAGGAGCACAAAACTTAACTGGAAAATTATTAATTCAAACTAAATCTAAAAAAAACACAGTTGTGTTTAATGGTTTTGATAGACTTTATTCTAGTATTAGGTGTCAAGGACAAAGGCAATGAAAAATTAGATATAATGCATAAAATATTTACATTAAGTTTTCTAATAAATAGCCTAATGAAAAAAGTTTAATTAGTAAATTTACATATAAACATAAAGTTTACTTTACAGCTGTAAAACCATAACACAAGCTATATTTTTAATAACTATTTTAATAAAATAAAAAATGGAAAATATAAACAAACAACATTTAGTACCAGTAGCTTCTCTATCAGATGAATTGAAAGTTGCCTTTTACAAAAAAACATACAGCCATGTTGCTGGAGGAGTTTTAGCCTTTTTTATTGTAGAATACATTTTATTACAGTCAAATGCAATAGTAGAATTTATGCTATCAATGACTCAAGGATGGAGATGGTTAATTATGTTGGGGGGCTTTATGTTTATGACAAACTATGCTGAGAGTTCTGCAATGAAAACTAAAGATAAAAACAAACAATACATCGCCTATGGTATATTTATCCTAGCTGAAGCTATTATTTTTATTCCTCTAATTTATATTGTAATGTATTCTGGTGGCATAGAAATACTTAATCAAGCAGCAATAGTTACATTATCACTTTTTAGTGGATTAACGGCCGTAGTATTTGTCACTAAAAAAGATTTTTCTTTTTTAAAATCAGCGCTTACAATTGGTTTTTTTATTGCAATAGGATTAATTGTTGCAGGAACTTTGTTTGGTTTTGATTTAGGATTATGGTTTTCTGTAGGAATGTCAATACTTGCTGCAGGAGCAATATTGTATCAAACTTCTAACCTCATTAAAAATTACAACAACGAACAATATATACCTGCTGCAATTGGCCTGTTTGCCTCATTGATGCTTTTATTTTGGTATGTATTACAAATATTTTCAAGAGATTAATTTTGTAAAATATTTTTTGAATGTTAACTTATTTTAAGATAGAAATTAGCAAATATGAAAGGGGAAATTAAAATATTATCTGATTATGTAGTTTTAATAAAGGTAAAATAGATAAGATATAAATTGGACTTTATAAACTTTTTTAACTCCTTTAGTAGAATCAATAATCAATGTTAAGGTGTTTTAAAACCTTTATCCAGTTTCTAAAGTTTTCTGATCCAAAATGTATCCACTCCCCTTTAAACTCAGAAGCACCATTAAACCTTCTGTCATCAATTAAATAATCTCCAATGAGCAAATGTTTGTGATGAGATAAAATCAATCTCTTCCTGACTAATTTTTCATTAAAGTATTTTGCAACCCATAACCTTTTATGCATCCATGCCTCGGGATTATCCCAAGGGGCTGTTGATAAGAAATAAACATCATAATCTTTGTGGTTTAAAAGCATATTTACAGATGCTATAGCATCAGCAATAGGTTCTAAGTCTTCATAGACTCCTGGCAACTTATCTGGCCTGCCAATATAAGGGGTAATGTTAGATAATGGGTGTGTTACTCTGCCTTTTTCAAAATCGGCAACAACCCCATCAAGGTCTATATATATAATCTTCATTTCCTAAATGTAAATATTTATATTGTATTTTACACCATGTGGAATGTTCAAAATTGATCTTTTAACAAACAGTAAAAAAACAAAATGACTCCAAGACCAACCTTTATTATTAAGAAATGTCCCAATGTAATAATACTACTTCATGGATTCAACTCTGCACCAGGAAAAAAATCTAAACAAATTCAAGAATTTTTAAAGGAAAACAACTTAAAGAACGAGTATGAGCTTATAGCACCAAAGTTGAGTGGAGAGCCAAGAAGTGCTATTGGTAAAATAAATAGAATAATTAGGTCAAATAAAAGTTTAAAGGTGCATTTAATTGGGACCTCACTGGGTGGATTTTATGCAAATTATTTCAGAGCAAAGTTTAAAGAAGACTTTTTAACTGTACACGCTATAAATCCAAGTTGGAATCCCTCAGATAGTTTAAAATTATATAAAAACAAAGAATTAAAAAATTTAAAGACACAGGAGAAATGGACCTTTAAAAGCAACTATTTAGAACAGTGTAAAGAGTTTGAAGGTTTCATTAAAAAAAACATAAGCATACCACCTCACAAAGAGTACTATATACATATTTCGAAACATGATGAATTATTGAATTTTGATAAGATGTTTGATTTTATGGAAATTAATAAACTTCCTTTTCAAAAAACTGAATACGAAACAGATCATCGATTTGACAAAATAAAAGAACTAATGAAAATTATTACAGACAAAAAAAGTTGTTAAAAAATCAAAAAAAATAGGTTTCAAATATAATTTTTATTGAAATTTAGAATCAAGACCGGTAAATAGAAAAACAAAAATGTCTCATGAAAAAATTCCAAACAATAATTTATGGGACACCACGATTTAACTTATTTACTATAGAGAAAAATATAAAAACAAAAAGAAATTGTTTATTTTGCTTATAATTAAATTGAACAGCCAATAACGAATGACAAAAAAAATATTTTACAAAAAGATATAATTACCCTTAGATTGAAAACTTTTTATTATTTCTTATTTGTTTTACCATTAATTGGATTTTCTCAAGATTCCTACAAAAACACATACAATGGTGAAAAAATAACACACTCAAGGTATAGCCTTTCGTATATTGAAAATCATGAACAAGCAGAATGGGTATATTATAAACTCAATTCAAGGCTATTAATGGGTGTAACAAAAAGATCAAATAATTTTCGTTCTGATCCCAAAATTATTTCAGGTTCTGCAAAACTTTCTGATTATAGAAAATCTGGCTACGATAGAGGGCATCTAGCACCTGCTGGGGATATGAAATCTTCTCAACATGCTATGTCGGAATCTTTCTTTATGTCTAACATGAGCCCTCAGCTGCCTTCTTTTAACAGAGGTGGATGGAAAAAACTAGAATCCTTAGTAAGGTTCTGGGCAAAAAATTCAGAAATTCATATAGTTACTGCCGGTATTCTCAATAAGAGTTTGAGCAAAATTGGAGGCAGTGGGGTTTCTGTTCCTGATTATTTTTATAAAATTATTTTTGATACCTATGAATGTAAAATGATAGGTTTTGTTATGCCAAACAAAAAAATAACTCTTGAATTAGAGAGCTATGTAAAAACAATAGATGAAATTGAAAAGTTAACAGGTATAGATTTTTTTTATAATTTAGAGGATCATATTGAAGATGAATTAGAATCTTCAGTTAATATTAATAGTTGGACTTTTAAAAAATAATATTTTAAAAAAATTACCGAGTTTCTCGACAATATAAACGGAGTACAAAAAACTTAAATTTAAAAAAAATGGAATACTATTATTCAACAAATGGAAGTGATAAGAATGGCCCATTTAGTTTTGATGAGTTAAAACAAAAAAAAATTACCACAAAAACTTTAATCTGGCATGAAGAGCTTGATGACTGGAAAATGGCTGGGCAATTACCCGAGTTAAAGAATCTTATTGAAAAAGCTAGTATAACTTTAAAAAAGAAAGAATCTGTTCGGGAAAAAATTAATCTTGATAAAAAACCAGAAACCAATAACTTAGACACCTTGGTTGTTAATGAAAAACAAAAAATGTTTTCAAAACCTTTTTCTTACAAAGGCAGAATAAGAAGATTAGAATATGGAATAACATTAATTATATTTTATCTAGGAATTGTGTTTATAGGAGGAATGGCTGAGGCTGAAGAAACTCTTGGAATTCTTGCTTTACCCCTGTATTGGGTTTATATAGTTCAGGGAGCCAAAAGATGTCATGACCTTGGAAATAGTGGCTGGTATCAGTTGATTCCTTTTTATTTTTTCTGGATGATTTTTGCAAAGGGAGATGATGGTATAAACGAATACGGCCCTAATCCAAAAATGTAACTAATGAAAAAATTAATCTATTTGCTAATTATCCCATTTATAGCTGGCTGTATTGAATCACCGTCAAATAAAAATCTAGAAAACAAGAAAAATCAACAAACTGAAATTGTTGAAGAAAATCTTGAAATTGACAAAAAAGATAAAGCTGATAAGGAGAAAGAAGAAAGCAGAGAATTTAAACCTGATTGGTCTAATCCTTTTATGAGCCCGTATGGAAAACCTATCATAAATATAATAAGAGCATATTTCATGGTAGGAGAATTTCAAATAGTAAAGAAATTTATTGTTAACTCAGATTGCTTTGATGATACTGAATTTGATTATCTGTTAAGAAATTGCTCCTGGGGATACGAAATTGATGCTACCAATATGAAATGGCAAAACGATAGCACATTTTTAATGACTGCCAAAACAAATAAAAATCAAAACATAGGCATGGAGCAATACTTGGGTAAGATTGTAAATGATACCGCAAAAATATTTTTATTTACCCAAAATAAGGAGAACCCTTTTGTGTTTTACAATAAAAATCCACCTGCGGAAATTCAATGTCAGATAGAATCACTAGCTAAAACAATTAGTTTTGAATATGATAGTAGTATTCTTACTGTTGATTCCAAAGAAAATTTAAAGGCACTCCATGAATTGGTTTCAAAGTATTCAAATTTAAAATTTTCAATTAATGGTCACACAAGTAGTGAGGGATCAGACAAGCACAATATGAAATTAAGCCTAGATAGAGCAAAAGCAGTTCGATTGTTCCTTGTTAATCTTGGTTTAAACAAATCAAACCTTAAATCAAATGGCTTTGGGTCAACAACTCCGATATATTCAAATTCAGACATTGAGTTAATGGCAAAAAACAGAAGAGTTGAAATAATTATTTCAAATCAATGATTAAGCATATTTCTCTAGATTTCTGGAACACCTTGATGGTTTCCAATAAAATATTTTCAAAACTTAGGTTAGATTTTTTAAAAAAAGAATTTTTTCAAAACATTTCAATTGAAGAATTAAGTATTCAGATAGAAACTATTGGAGATGAGTCTGACACAATAAATATGAAAGAGGGAATTAGTATCCCAAGTGAGGTAATGTACCAAAGGCTGTTTTCAAAATTTGGTTTAGAAATTACCACTACACAAGCAGAAAAAATATATAATGACCTGGAGGTTTTGTTTTTGGACAATCCACCAATCTCAATATATGATTTAGACCAATTGAAAAGATGTTTAAAAAACCTCAGAGATAATGGGTATACATCAAATATAAGCAGCAATACTGCATACATAAAAGGAAGAACCTTAAGAAAGGTATTTAAAAAGTATGACTTGTTAGATTATTTCGATTTTTTAATTTTTTCAGATGAAATTAATAGTTCAAAACCTTCTTCTAAATTTTTTAAAGAATTAGAGAGAGAATGCAAAAATTTAAATGTTTCTAAAAACAGTATTTTACATATTGGAGATAGTTTTGAAGCTGATGTAAAAGGTGCAGAAGCATTCAAAATAAAAAGTAAATTAATTAATATTGATGATAAAAAATTAATCCAATTATTAATAGGTTTAGAAAATTAAATGAACAAAATAAGCACGTTAGCAACATATAATATTTCAGATGAAAATAACTTTGGGTTCTCAGCAAAAGAGTATAGTAAATTCAAATTTGGATCATCCAAAATTGGTCAATTATTTGGAGATGAGTTATTTAAAAAATTAATTGATTCAAAAAACAGTGAAATAAATTCTTATAAGAAAATATATGTTTTCACCAGTCCGTATGATTTTATTCCAACTGCAACAAATACAATATTTGATTCTGTATTTGATAAATTATCTAAACACCTAACTAGTAAATGTGTCGTTGAAAAAAGAAAAATACACAGAAATACTACCTATACCGATGATTATGGATCTTTGAGCAAAGATCAAAGAATGAAATTAATATCTAATGATAGTTTTAATTTAAAAAATGATTTTGAGGGAAATGAGTTGTTGATTTTTTTAGATGATATAAAAATAACTGGCTCACATGAATTTGTTGTAAAAAAAACATTGAAAGAAAATAGAATAAAAAATGATGTCTTTTTCATATACCATGCAATTCTAGATAATAAAAATATTGATCCAATATTTGAAAATTATCTGAACTACAACTATGTTAAAGGAGTTAAAGAAATATTAAAAATTTACAATGAAAGTGATTTTGTTTTAAACACAAGATTTACTAAGTACATTTTACAATTAGGTGATAATGACATTAATTATTTTCTTTCAAGTATCAAAAATAATGACCTTAGGGAAATTATATTAGCCTCAAAAGGCAACAAATATGACAAAATCCCTGAATATACTAGAAATCTAAAAAAAATAATTAAATTGCATTCTTATCTAACAACAAAACAAACAGCCTTTTAAGAAAAATATATGTTCAAATTCTGGATTTCATCTTTTACATTATATTTATGCCTTTTATTAATGGGGTGTTCTTCTCAGCCTACTAATGAGGTAGAAAGCAACTACCAAGAAACAAAAAGTTTTGTTTCTTCTAAGGTCTATGACTTAGATAAATGGTTTGAATTAGATTCTATTTTTAACTCTAGTGTTTATAAGTTCAAGTCTAATGAAACTCAAATAAAGCCAGAGTATATTAGTAGAGTTGATTCTATCTCTACTAAGTACAATGACTTAACTAAAGAATTTTATAAAAATTATTTTTTAAACCAGGTTGATAAATTAAAATCACTGGTGAGTTCTATTGATTTTGACGACAAATTAAGTTACGAAAATTTTAATGACTTTTTTTCTAAGACAACGCAAGAATTTTATAATTTAAATGAAAAAATAACACCAGAAACAAGAAAAGAAATTTCCGAAAAAATAGGCTCAGTATATGCAGAAGTTATTGAGAACAAAGCAGATATTTTTAATGAAAATATTAAAGCAGATTTTGAAGATTATAAAAACCAAATGAAAACAACATTAGAAAACTTATTTAAATAATATGAAAACAAACATCACAAAACTAAAATCACTAATAAGACTTCTTTTAGCTCCATTGTGTCTTCTTTTTTTATCCATCAACTTTATTGGCTGTGAAGATGAATCTGAATGTGCCAATGAAACTGCTATAATAACAGGCGATGTTGACATGAACCATCCAGATTTTTCAGATATAATCGAGGGTTACAATGCCCAATATAATAGTGCTCCAAAGGCAAGCAACAATGAAATTAAAACCAATGTTTTTGTTGATTTGAGTGATGGCATAACAAAATTTGCTCTTGCAGACCAGAATAACAAAAATTTAGTAGAACAATTCTTTTTTGCAGTGCAAAATGAAGGTAATCTCAACTTTTACGAGCTAAGTAATGACAGTGTAATTAAATACAGTGATACCCAAGCATTGTCTTACTTCACTAATACGGGTCATAAGGATACAAATGGAAACCTAAAACAAGGCGCCCCAATAGATAGAGCTTTTAATGTTATTGCTGGGGAGGATGATCTTGGAATTGTAATCACTGATGGTGAATTATATGACTCTCAGGCCAAACAGGTATCCATGAACCCTTGGGCAAGCGATGCACTCAAACAATGGTTTGGAAAAAATGGTTCTCTTGAGATTATTTACACAGATTTCTCTGAATCAAACAGCGGGCAAAATTTTAACAAACACATGTACTTAATGGTGTTTATCCCTAACAATTACTCTGGAGACTTTATAGCTTCATTAAAAAAAGATTTAACTTCAAGTGGTGTGCAATACAAATCTGACACCTATAGCACCAACGTAAGTGGCCTGTATAACAGAGACTTATATCCTAATGCACAAACACCAGGTACGCTTCAATTAAATACTTATGGTAATACAGAGGGATACTTTTCTGACAATAATTTCGAATATATAAACCTAACAAACATTGCAGATTTTAACACTTCCGATGAGGGTATTGTTTATTACCTTAGAGATGTTGGAGATGATAACGGTAAACCTTTTAACTTTCCAATTGTAGAAAAATTATTTATCGACTTAGAGGCAATTACTAACTACAATGTTGGTGAAGTTAAAATAAATGTATCTAATGTAACCGAAGACTTTAATAGATTTAAGAGAAACTATTATGCTTTAAAAAATAAACCTAGAATATTAAAAGATGACACTGGCAAAGATAGCCTTACAGAAGATAACTATCTTATTTTTGATGAATGTTCTCTTGTAGACATTGATGGTGACTACCCTTATGATACCCTCAAAAAAGTGTTAGAAGACACAAAAGATGATTACTCAAAAATGTTAAATCCAGATTATGCCTTTACTTCTCCAAAGGTAGATGGTAAACTAAATGACTTTATATTTATAGATAATGAGGCTGGAATGAATAACCAAGCAAACGATCAAAAATTTGAAACTGTTTTAAAATTTGATGAAAATTTTGATGCAGATACTAAAGGTTTTTATAGTGACAAAAACAATATTATAAAAATTGATGTTATGGTGGAGCAAGAAGATTTTAATCTTAAAACTATAAACCGTCAATCTTTAACTTGGGATAAAATTGATAGATCAGGAGTTGATCAAACTCTTTTTGTCTCACTAAGAAATGTATTAAACAACAATAAACCAAACTCTATACTCTACACCTATTATATAGAACTAGGTGCATTTGAAAATTAAAAACTAACTACTTAAAATTGTAACAACATGAACAACGCATTAACTATTTTATTATTTGTACAAAAAAAGATGAACCTAAGAGATATAGATGGTTTAATCACAAACACTTATATGTTTGCGGTAATAACTGCCATAGTAATGATTGGTATAGCTATTATGGTCGCTTCAATGATTCAATACCAGTCTGGAGCTAATCCGAAAGACAGAATGAAAAGGAAAATATGGTTTTGGGTATTAGCCGTGCTTACTCCTGTAATTTTCTTCGTCTATAATTTATTTTTGGTATTACCAAACATCAAAGCAGGGCCAGCAATGAATAAGTTTTCTTTGCATAGTGGGCTATCTCCCGTTGTTGCATTTGCAGTTTTTGTTATATTAGGGATAGTAGTTTCTAAAATGTTCAAAAGAAAAAAAGTAGGTAACTGGTTTAATAAAGTTAATTAAGCATAAAAAAACATAAAATGTCGAAAGAAAAAAAGTGTTTTATAATTGGTATTGGAGGAACAGGGATGAGATGCCTGGAAACATTCACACACATGTGTGCAATGGGTCTTTACGATGGTATGGAATTCAATGTTCTAACCCTTGATACTGATTTTACAAATGGAAACAAGAACAGAACAGAAAATCTTATTAAAGATTATAACAACATCAAAAAGACCTCTGATAGCAAAAATGGCGCTACTAGTAATGATAGTTTTTTTAGTGCAAAAATTAATTTATTTGAATTTGTAACCGATTACAATGCTAACGGCCGTCAGACATTTTCTGAACTAACTAATCTAAAATCAGACAATGATGATTTTTCTGATAGTAAAATGTTAGCTGAATTATTTTTGAGCGAAGATGTTCAAAATTTTGATTTATCTCATGGATACAGAGCTCAAACGCATTTAGGTTCCTACCTAATGTATCATGCAATTACAGATTTGGCAAAAAGATTAAAAGCTGGTGTTGATATAAAAGACGGCGAAAAACAATTTGAAGAATTTTTAAATTTACTTTACAACGCTAAAGAAGATGCAAGAATTTTTGTGTTTGGATCTATTTTTGGAGGTACTGGCGCATCATCTATACCAGTTATTCCAAAAGCACTTAATGACGCGTTAGATATCTATGGTGACGGAAAAATGTCAATAGATAAAGGAGCCAAATTTGGTGCCACGCTTTTGTCTGAATATTTTAAATTTAAAAAACCTGCAGACTCCCAAAAATCTAACCGAGATAATGCGATTATTGCAGATAGCTCGTTTTTTACCTTGAATAGTCAAGCAGCCTTACAATTTTATCAATCTGACCCAACTGTTAAGAAAACCTATCAAAAAATGTATCATATTGGTTGGCCCATAGATGCTATTGATTATTCTAAAGGTAAAAACGAAAAAGAAACAATAACTGGAGGTGCAGCACAAAAAAACCAATGTCATATCACTGAGTTTATGTGTGGTTGTGCAGCATGGGACTTCTTCCATTCCGAAAGATTTTTGTCTGAAGCTAAATCTGTTTACTTATACAAATCTGTAAGGTTTGAAGATAACATCCTCAATTTCTCTAAAGATGATTTTATAGGAGATGGGAAAAATGGAGAGCTGTTTGGTAAAAAGTTTGGTAATTTTGTTGCTTTCATGCACTTAGTTCTTACCAAAAATGAAGGGGCACTAGGCCATGATGGAGTTAACCTTCTATTAAAGAAAATCGGCGAAGTAACGGATATATATTCAGCATTAGATCAACAATACACCTCATTACTTACAAAGTACTTTAGATCTTTTGGATATACAATTGATAATGGAGTGTTTGTTCCGGGCTGGTTATATCAAATAAAAAATTCTGTTCCTGGGAAGTTAGTTCTAGACTCAACTGCATATACCACTGTTCCAAAAGAACTTAAGAAATTGGATGCCGGTGAATTATTTACTGAAAAAGAACTTCATTGGAAATCTAGATTTATAGGTGGTTCATATGATCCATTCATCTCAACATTAAAAGATGAAGACACACTACCATCATCTAATCAAAATGCCAATGTGACTCATGAAAAATTCATAGCTCATATTTACAACTCAATTAATGCTTCAATAAAAAATTAAATTATGTCTTTAATTTCACTTGTAATTAAATCAAAAAACACTCCCCCTCCAAAAGAGTATACTTGGGAGTCCATACAAAATATTGAAAATTTTACTAAAGATATTCAAACTCAATCTGCTGGTGGAGATGGTGATTTAAGTAAACTTAGTTCTGTAATTTCTGGAATGCCTACCATCTTCGCAAGAGCAAACATGTTCCGTGTTGCTATGGAAAGTGTTAGTGAACCAAGCCAGTCTAATGAAGGCTTAATAGCCTTCTATGGCAGCTTGATTAACGAATGGAAGGGTTTAATCTCTTGTATTGCTTTAAATCCTGAGAAAATCTCTGTAAAAAGAGTTGAACTTAGTTATCAAGATGGACATAATAAGTCAACAGCAAAAAACATTTACAATATACCAGGTTCGTTAGGAAATGTTCTTTTCGAGAGAAAACCTCTTTGGTCTGATCTTTCTGTAGATAATCCAATGCCTTTTATAGACATAATTAGTTACACAAAATCAGATGGTAAGAAGATTGTGATTGGAGGTACAAGCCCAGACAGTTTATTTTTTACTTCAGCATCTTATAACATGTCTGGAGAAAAAAGTAGTTACGTAAACTTATATAAATCTGGAGATAAAGAAATCGGTAAATTTAAAAACCCCATCGAAACTAAATCTTTTGACCCCCCATCGATAAAAAAACTCCATAGTTACGTATCTTATTTAAAATCTAAGTTTTCAGATTTTACAAAATATTACACAGATAAAAACTTAAGTGAAATTGGGGTCAAAGAAGGATATCATGGCTGTATCATTGGATGTTTAGACAACTGGTTAGCAGAAATAAATGCGCTGATAGAAGAGAAAAAAATTCCATTTGACACCCCAGAAGTACCTCAAATTAATTTATTCAGCAAACCATTTTCAATAGTTGCAAATCACACTACTACAATTACTGCTTTGGATGGTATTGTATATGAGGATGGAGAAATCGAAGGAGGTATTGCCTTTGATCCTAGTGAATTATTACTGCCAAAGGAAACAAAAATAGCTTGTGTAGATGATGACAGTAAAAAGGACTTTCTCAGTGGTAAACCAATATTACTTCTTAAAGCTGAAGTAGATGGTGAACCTAATGAAATAAGACACTTTTTACTCCCATTAACTCCAAAAGGAATCAAGGTATTTGGCAATAATTTATCTACAGTTTTAGGTATTGATGATAGTAAAAAAGTTGGAACTAGAATAAATGCAATATATAATCCTGACCAAGGAAGGTTGAAAGTGAATTTAAAAGTTCATAGTATACACAACAAACCTATTGGCGAGGTAGATGTAGAATACAAAACAACATCTGACGATATTTTTGGAAAAGACATTTTGATTTGGCCGAATTTTGTTAGCCCTAAGTGGAAGAAATATTTTCTTTACTCTGAAATGCCACATAATAGTCCAGAATGGAAGGCCATACCTTTTTCAATGGATATGAATAATAACAATCAAATGATTTGCGAAGACGGTAATGAAGAAGAGCCTCTTTATTTAACAAAAAATGGTGTTGAAACAAAGGGAGCTAAACTTCTTATAGACTATTCAACGCAAAAAACATCAGGAAACAAATATGAATACGAAATATTTGAATCTGATAATCCTTTTAAAGGTTTTAAAATATTAAATGAAAACAACTTAGCAGGTTATGCGATTGTTGACTACGGAAAGGATATTAAAATCAAATCTGACATTGGAGATTTACAAGAGGCACATCTTGGAGTAGATTTTGGAAGTACAAATAGTGCTATTGCTTTTAGAAGAGGAGATTCTGGACAAGCAGAAGGTTATAAGTTTGAAAACAGAAGGGTTTCATTGTTTAATCCAGATGGTGATGAAAAAGACAATGATTTTAAACCAGCCGTAGAAGATGAAGTGTTCTTTTTTCAAAATGATGAAATTAATAGTAATGAAATCAAATCTGTTTTGTCTATTCATGATAAAAACAGGCTAAAAGATGATAAAGGTCAAAATGATCTAGTAGCATTATCAAATGATTATGTAAAAGGAGGTTTTCCTTGCTTTGAAAAAAACTTACCCATCGAGGATAGTGGAGATAAAACATATAAATTAAAGTTTCAATCTATTGGTGAATCTACTTTAATTCATAACATGAAATGGGATTCTCAATCTAGTGGTCAAAAACTTGAAAGGTCACACAGAGCGGCATACTTAAAAAGTTTGATGTTACACTGTTATGCTGATCTATTCGATAAAGGATTGTACCCTAGTACATTAAAATGGGCGTACCCATCGGCGATGGGACAAAATTTGATTGGAGATTACAATCCTATCTGGAAGAGCCTAGAAGAAATTAATCCTTTAATAGAGGGTCATGCATTAGATGTTAAAAAAGCAAATGTTGCATTTGAGGCCAGTAAAGACGAATCATGGGGTGGAGAATCGAAAAACCCTGGAGCTGATAGCAATGGTTGGGGAAGTTATGATTCATCGACGTCTAGTGATTGGGGAAGTAGTGATAATGATTCATCTGGAGGATGGGGCAATGATCCTAGCCCATCAAAAACTCCTTCTGCTAATGATGGTAATTCGAATTGGGGTGAGAAAAAACCAAAAATTAAACGTCAAAGCTCTAATTTAAAATATAATAATGAAGGGATCGAATTTGATTTCTCATTAGTTGATTCTGGTATTGCCATGACTGAATCTTGTGCAGTTGCAAATTACTTAGCAAATAAAGGGGTAAATACACAAGCCGATGCTTTGACTATATGTTTTGATATTGGAGGTAGTACTACAGATATTATTGTTCTTGGACAAATGGCTGGTCCAGATGGAGAGAAACTATCAATGATTAAACAAAGTTCTATAAGGTTTGCTGCCCAAAGAATATCACAGGCAACTAAATTTAGTCCAAATTTTAATAAAGTATTAGTAGACTTTTTAAACAAAAAAAATATAAAGGTTGAAGGTATTAATAATGGTGGAGCTAATAAATATAATGAAAACACAGCACCCTACTATTTTGAACAGTTAGTAGATAGATTGGATGGTAATGAATTTGAACAATTTTACCAATCTCTAGCAAGTGATTGTAAAGAGATGTTTAGTGTAAACTTGTACGTTACAGGTCTTATTATTTATTATGCTGGTCAATTGGCTAAGAAGGTGAAACTTGAAATTGATAAATCACCAAATAAACCAACAGGATGGGGAAATCCAAAAATTCAACTTCAATTTACGGGAAAAGGATCACGTATTATGGATTGGTTCAAGGCCTACAATGTTAACATGAGTGAAAAGTATTATATGGATATGTTTGTCAAAGGTTTTGGTGGAATGGATCAAGCTAAACAGCACCTTGGTGGTCCTCCAAGATTTCAAGCTAGAAACGAAGAAAATCTTACAGATATAAAATATGAGGTAGCAAAAGGTTTGGCTTCTGATTCAACAACTACAGAACTTTACTTCACAAATGAACAACCTGTAGAAGTTCTTGGTGAAGAAGGATTTATTGTTTATGTAGGTAATGAAACACAAAAGTTGTCTAGCGAAGATTCTATAACTGTTGATTATCTAGAAAATCTGGGAAGTGGTTTTACTTTCAAACCAGAAAACTCAAGCAATCCTTGCCCAAAATTTACTGAGTTTGCACAGTTTTATTTTCAGGTAGCTAGCGAATTCTTTGGTTTGAAAGCGACTAAGGAGGATTTTATGAAAGGGATTCAGGACATGAATATCGTAGATTTCATAAAATTAATGCCAGAATATAGAGAAGCAAAGAAAAATACAAAAGGATTTGATTTTGTTGCTCCAATTATAATTTTAGAAGGAATGAAATTCATGGAAAATGTTTTACTTAAGAAACTTTAGTAAAATAACTAATTTATGAGTACAGATGTATTTCTACTAATAGGTCGTAAAAAACTTAAACTACTTTATTGTCAAAATAAAATAGATATAAGAGAATATGAGCATGAGAATGATGCTCATATTCCTTTTTATTTTTATTCTAACAATAGTGGTGATATCCTTTTAGGTAAAAGTGCCAAAACAAAATATGAAAATAAAGATAAAAATGCATATTATGATTACTTCAAATTAATAAAAAATGTAACTCAAAAATTTAATTTTATTGGGGGAGAACAAAAAATTGACAAGGTAATTATAAGAGCCGCTGAATATCTTATCAACGGTTTTTTAAAAAATGCATTATTTAGTGAAAAAGTAGTGTACGATTTAAAAGATAAGCTAAATATTAGCTTAATTTTCTATAATGATGTAAGTGAAAATGAAATAACATTTGTAAACAGTATTTTTAAAGATGAAGGATATACCAAAATTAAATCCTTCTATTACAATTATTTATTGTTAAATTTTCTAGATCAAAATAGAAAAATAGGAAGTTTCAAAGGGTATATAATTTCAGATTCAATAGAAAATAATTTACATATTAATTATTTTGATAACCTAAGTAGAAAACAATATAAGACAAATGCTATAGGCAAAGATCTAGCAATAGATCCAAGAATAAAACTCCTTGGTGCAAGCATAATTAATATTGCAATTGAAAAAACAGGATCATTAGTAAACCCTAAAGATGAAATAAACAAACATGATGCAGTTTTTAAAAAAGCATATAGCCTTTTTAATAAAAAAGCAGAGTTTAATATTGACATTACTCTAAGTGATGGTGCATCTTCTAAAGTAAAAATTAAAAAAAGTAGGATTGAGAATAAGCTTACATATGCTAATGAGTTTACAAAAGATTTTAATTTTTTAGATAATTTTTATGAGAAAACTGGAATACAACAAAGTGAAATGGTCTTTATACTTCACAAGAATATTCATTCAGAGAGTTTTTCAGATAAAATTAAATCAACTTACACAAACGTTTATCATTCAACAGAGTTATCATCTCAAATTTTTCAAATATTCTATAAGAACGAACAATGTGCAAACAATGGGAATTTAACATTAAGCAAACCAAAAAAAGCTGAAAGTACTGTCCAAAAAAATGAAACTAAAAAAGAGAATAAAACAGTAGCGAACATTGTTAAACCAAAACCTGTTGGCACACCTGTAAGAGTAAGCAAACCTTTACCACCACCTTCACCAAAGTCTTTAGGTAGAGTAAAGCCCATTGCAAAACAGGCAATAAGAAAACCACCACCACCGCCAATAAAACCTTTAGGTAGAGTAAAGCCCATTACAAAACCGGCAAAAAAAAATACTCCGCCACCGCCACCGTCAATAAAACCTTTAGGTAGAGTAAAGCCCATTACAAAACCGGCAAAAAAAAATACTCCTCCCCCACCACCACCTCCACCTGTTATAAAATCTATGGGTAAAAAAAAGCCGGTGAAAAATAGTGTTGCTAAATTACCGCCGCCCCTCCCAAAAGGAGGAGCTAATTCAAAATCTAAAGGTCCTCCTCCTCTACCTAAAAAATAAAGGAATATTGAAAAAACATATTTGAAGTATTATCAAATATCAATTACTTATGTAAAATAATATATGTATCAAATATGTACTTGTTTATTTATAAAATATTTGTATTTTTAAGAGTTGGAAAAGCCACAATATAAAGAAGAAGAAGAAGAATTAAAACATAAACAATGAGTATAAATTTAACAAAAAGTAGTAGCATAAGTTTAGAGAAAATAGCTCCTTCATTACAAAATATTCATGTTGGACTTGGTTGGGATGCAGAAGACTCTGCTGGAAATGAAATAGATTGTGATGTATCTCTTTTCATGATTGATGAAAATAATAAAATACCACAAGATGGCTTTTTTGTATTTTATAATAATTTAAAAAGTGCTGATGGATCTGTGGTGCATCAAGGTGATAATAGAACAGGTGAAGGTGATGGAGATGATGAAGAGATACATGTAGATCTTTCATTAGTCCATCCAGATATTGTTCAGATGATGTTTATTGTTACTATCCATGACGCAGACACAAATAATCAAAACTTTGGTATGGTTGAAAATGCTTTTATTAGGATTTTAAACAAAGAAAACAATGAAGAACTTTGTAGATATAATTTGAGTAACGAATTCAATGATGTAGACTCAGTTCAAATTGCAAGGCTTTACAAATACGATAATCAATGGCATTTTGAAGCCCTGGCAGATGGATATTCTGGAGGCCTTGGTGCCTTATTAGGGATTTATAACTAAAACAAATATTACTAATTTAATTTTTATATTATGAGTGGATTTAATTTATCAAAAGGTAGTTCTTTTAATTTATCAAAAGAATCACCAAGTTTAAAAGTAGCTGGAGTTGGTTTAGGATGGAAAACTGAGGCAGACCTTGATGTATCTGCATTTTGCGTTGGAGAAGATGGGCATATTCCAGAAAAGGCTGATTTTGTTTTTTATGGATCTGATAGTATGACGGTACTAGATGGAGAAGAAGGCCCAAGACCTTATTCAAGTGATCTTGCTGTTTACGGAGCAATAGATGCACCAGAGGGAGATGAAGAAGACGAAGGGGATGATGAGGATATGTGGATCTATTTTGATCGTATAGCTGATAATATAAAAGAAATTATTGTTGTTGTTACAATTCATTTAGAAAAAGATGAAGAGAAAATTGACTTCAGCAGTGTTTCTGGTTGTTACTGCAGAATATGGGATCAAGAATCCGATGAGGAGTTATGTAGGTTTACATTGAGTGATGATTTTGGCACTGCAGATTCTGTAGAAATAGGAAAGTTCACAAGAGAAGGTAGTGGTTGGAGTTTTACTGCTCTTGGTCAAGGTCGTCAAGGAGGGATTACTGGTTTTATTAAAAAATATGCTTATAAATTTTAAATATGAGCGATAAAAAGAAAGGAAAGAATGCCAAGGGTAAAAAAGACTCTGGATTCTCAATAGAAAAGAAAGAGTCTGGATTCTCAACTGAAAAGAAAGAGTCTGGATTCTCAACTGAAAAGAAAGAGTCTGGATTCTCAACTGAAAAGAAAGAGTCTGGATTCTCAACTGAAAAGAAAGGCTCTGGATTCTCAACAGAAAAGAAAGAGTCTGGATTCTCAACAGAAAAGAAAGAGTCTGGATTCTCAACAGAAAAGAAAGATTCTGGGTTCTCAACTGAGAAACAAAGCAGCTTAAATATATCTAAAGGAGATAAATCGTCTTCATCAGATACTAAAGGTTCCCAGGACTTATCTAATAACGAAGATTCTTCTTCCCAATCCAAGCAGAAAAAGAAAGCTAAAGCTGATGACACAACTTTAAAAAGCAAAGCTGCAAAAGATAAAGCAAAAGCTATAACAGCTACTCCAACTAAAAAAGAGGATGTTTCTTCACAACCTAATACAAATAAAGCTGGAGATAAAGATTCGAATTCAGGTGGAGGCAAAAAATCTGGAAAAGGTAAATACCTTATTGCTGCGATTTTAATTCTTCTACTGTGTTGGTATTTTATTCCAAGTGACCCAAATACTTCAGGTTCTGGTCTTGCTTCAGAAGAAGTTGTATCACAAGATGATGAAACTACATATGCAGATGCAGATGGAGATGGAATCTCTAATATTGAAGAAGCAGCCATTGGAACTGACCCTAATAATCCAGACTCTGACGGAGATGGCCAAAACGATGGAAGCGAACAAAACTCAGGTTCTGATCCTAGTAATAGTGATTCTACATACGCTGATGCTGACGCAGACGGTATGAGTGATAGTTATGAAACAGATAATGGCTTTGACCCTAATGACTCTAGCGATGCAGCTACAGACTCTGATGGAGACGGAATAACCAACGCTAATGAAGTTGCTATGGGTACAAACCCAAAAAACGCAGACTCTGACGGTGATGGCCAAAACGATGGAAGTGAACAAAACTCAGGTTCTGATCCTAGTAATAGTGAATCTACATACGCTGATGCTGACGCAGACGGTATGAGTGATAGTTATGAAACAGCCAATGGCTTTGACCCTAATGACTCTAGCGATGCAGCTACAGACTCTGATGGAGACGGAATAACCAACGCTAATGAAGTTGCTATGGGTACAAACCCAAAAAGCGCAGACTCTGACGGTGATGGCCAAAACGATGGAAGTGAACAAAACTCTGGTTCTGATACAAGTAATGATACATCTACATATGCTGATGCAGATAAAATATCTGACACCGGTAAAGTAGCTGTGAGTTCTGATTCAGATAATACAGCCTCAGAAAATGCCATAGATACAAATTCTGGAGGAAATGGAACTTCCCAAGTGGACACAAAAAACGATGGAAATACATCCAAGGATGCTATTGGTTCATTAACTTTTAGTTCAGGTGAAACGATATATAACTTTGCAACTAATAACTTTAAAATTGAAGATAGCGACTCTACTTTAAATAAGTTATATAATGAGTTGTCTAATTCTTCAATTAAATTGAGAATTATTGGTTACACTGATAGTACGGGTGATGTTGATTTTAATGATAATTTATCAATAATAAGAGCAAAATCTGTTTACGATTTTTTAATTAGAAAAGGATACTCTTCAAGTCTTCTATCTTATGAAGGAATGGGTGAAAGTAAACCAATTGGTGATAATAAAACCAATAAAGGGAGACGATTAAATAGAAGAGTTGAACTAATAATTGAAAAATAATGGGACTTATAATACCAATTTTAATAATAGTTTTTTGTTGTATAGTTATCTGGAAAGCTAGTGATGGATTTGAAACATCTTCTGAATATCTAGGTAGAAATATGTCTGAAGGAGTTAGAGGTGCCACAATTAATGCCATTGCAAGCTCAATGCCTGAATTATTCACCACTATTTTCTTTTTATGGTTTCTAAAAGATACTGATGGTTTCTCTGGAGGAATAGGAACAACAGCCGGAAGCGCAATTTTTAATGGAATGATTATTCCAGCCGTGGTAATTTTTGCTGTACTTTCTTCAAATGCTTCAACAAAAATTGAAGTCTCAAAAAAAGTCATATTAAGAGATGGTTTGTCGTTGATAATTGCTGAAGCAATTTTAATACTATTAATTAGTGGAGACACACTTATGTGGTGGCATGGTTTAGTGCTTATGTTAACCTATGGTGCTTATATCACATACATGCTTACCTCAATGAAAAAAGTTGATAATGAGGAGGATGATGACGATAACGATGACGAAGATGATGACGATGAAATTGAGAGTGTTGGTTTCTTCAAAGGATTATTTACGCTAAACTTGGAAGGCCTTGTAATTGGTAATAAAGAAATTAACACTAGAAACTCTTGGCAACTTTTAATTTTGTCAATGTTAATTATAGGTTCTGCCTGTCTATTACTTGTAGTAGCTTGTGAATTTATTGGCTCAGATACATATACTTTTTTAGGATATGAATTTAATGGCCTCAATATTCCAATCATGTTTGTAGCCGTAATATTAGCCTCGGCAGCAACTAGTGTGCCAGATACTATAATATCAGTTAGAGACGCTAAAAACGGCAACTACAACGATGCTGTAGCAAATGCACTGGGAAGCAATATCTTTGATATTTGTTTTGCCTTAGGTTTCCCTCTCTTTATGTACTGCTTAATTTACGGACCTATTAACATGGATCCTACAGTTGTTGAATTTAGTAGTGAACTAAGAATATTATTATTGGTATTTACTATACTGGCTTTCTTTGTATATTATATTGGAAAATATATGGGCAAAATAAAAGCTTATATACTATTATCAATGTATATCTTATTTACAGCATATATATGTGGAAGGTCACTTGATGCATCTTGGGCACAAGAAATATCAGATGTATTAAGAAATATCGCTAATCTTATTGCTTAGCTAAACCTTATCTATTAATAAAAAAAGGCAGGTACAAAACCTGCCTTTTTTTATTTTATGTAATTGCTTGAATTAATCTGGTTTATTCGACTTATTAGTCTATTCACTGAAACAATTTTATTACTATAATCGCTTGTTAATCTATTATATTGAGCAACTAATTCGTTAAATTGTGCTACCTCATCAGTATTTGTATTATCTAATGAATTACGTTTTGTGTTAATTTCATTTTCCAAAGCATTAGTTGTGGATTCTATATCAGATAATTCAAAATTAAGATTAGTAATTTTTTCATAAATAATCCTTCCTTCTACAGTAGTGTTAAAATATCCTTTTCCGTATTTTTCCTTTATTAAAGAGTAGAAGTCTTTTAAATCATCATATCCAGAAATAGCATGAGAAGAATTTGCGATGTCTACTTCTATAATCTTAGGTTCTTCATTTCTAATATCTACATTATCGGCAAATTTTTCAGGAATATTTCCAATAGGGTTATTACCTGTAGCTTCAATGAAAATATATCCATCTTTATATGCGTCTGTATTTTCATCAACCTTTAAGCCCACAGCCATGTGTTGTCCTTCTTCATATATAAACAGACAAGTTTGGTATCCAGCATGGCTTAATAATTTTGCTAATAAAATAGACTTATCATCGCAATCACCTGTTTTATTATAGAGTGTCTCCACAGTAAACTTTGCTTCTTTTGCATTAGCATCATAAGGAATCGATTGAACGAAAGCTACAAGAAGTTGAGCTAGGTCGTAATCTTTTCTTCCATCACTTTGAGAAATTGCGTCTATAATAGTATTTAATACATCTTCATCATAGGAGTCATAAACAAATGTATCATACTGGTCCTGTCTCATACCCATCCCTGTATCATATTGATTATTTTTTGGGTTTTGTTTTACATTTTCAAAAAGACTTTTTTCAATATCAAAAGTTAAATTATAAGTAGATTTAAATAAAGTGAAATTAAAGGTTAACTCTTTGCCAAAGCCTTGATTTTGATCAATGTCAAAATATTCTTCCTCAATAGGTAAATCAGGAACAAAAAAGTCTTCTACTCTAGAGGTGGAGCAAGAAATCAAGATAATTGACAAAAAAAGATAAATTATTGGTTTGAGTGACATAATTGGTTTTTTTTATTAATTTAGGTAAAAAATTACAACATGGGTTTAAACATAGCAGCATTAATCTTTTTATTACTTGGTATTTTTCTTTTTTTTAAGGGAGTATTTTCAACACAAAAGAAAGATAAGCGATATAAAAAGGGTGTTAAACACAAAACAAATATAAAGTTTATTGTATTAATAATAAGTGGAGTAATATGTTTGTATATCTCTTACAAAATATTTGATGTAATATGAAAACATATAAATTCATTTTGTTATTAATACTATTGGTTTCTTGTAAAAATCCTAAAGATCAATTTTTAGATGATTTTGGTTTATTCATAAATGACACTGAAGCTAACTATGATCAATACACAGATACTGAATTCAAGATTATAGAAATAAATTTCATTGAATTCAAGGAGCAAGAGACAGAACTAAAAGATTATTTTTCTGAATCTGAAAAAAAAAGAATAAAAGAATATCACAATAGGTTTAGAAAAGCGAAAATAAAAAGAGATCCTCTAAATAATCTATTAGAAATATTTAATTAGGTTTGAATAAAGTATTTATTTCTTCAAAAACACAAAGAAAAAATCATACAGTGGGTTTTAATAAATTATATAACGATATACACAACGGTCTAAAAAGAAATATCTATTCTAGAAAAAACAAACTAAATGTTAGTATTATTAGATTTTCAGAATTATCAAATTTATACTTTCAAGATTTATCAAGAAATGAAGATTTTGTTTTTAAAGTAACAGAAAATAACAAAACTGAATTAATCTCAATTCTTAGGGGGTATTATACCCTTTGGCTTACTATAGATTTTAACACCATCAAAATTCACAAAAAATTCCCAGAAACTTTCATACTACTTCAAGAAGTTAATAAAACAAACCATAAGCATGTTCCAAAAATATTTAAAAAGAACACAAAAATGTATCTAGCTAATAATAATTATAGCATTTGTAATTACTTAAAAGGTATACCGCTGTGGGATAAAATGCAAAACAATATACCAAGTCAAACTACAACCATAAGTTGTCAAATAAATTACCCATTCTTGAAACCATTATTTTCAAAACAAGAAGATAGTTAATTAATAATAGTTGTTATTTTAAACTAATAGCATCGTAAATATAGTTAGTGTATTTATTAGTTTTTAATTTTAAAATTAAGACATAAAACCAATGAAAAAATATTATTATTCTTCAAACGGTATTGACAAAAATGGACCTGTCACTTTAGAAGAATTAAAACAAATAAAAATAGACCCAAAAACTATGGTATGGTTTGAAGGTCTAGATAATTGGGTTAATGCTGAGGAAATAAATGAACTTAACTCACTTTTCACAAGTCCAAAAATTAATCTAGATAAGAAAAAATTAAATAAAAAAAATAGTACTTCAACGGTTGCTAATTCAAAAAAAAAGAAAAGAAAATGGGTTTTACCAATTGTTATTTTAAGCTTAATAATATTTTCTGTAATAGTACGTTCCGGTTTGAAATCAAACAATTCTGTGGTACAAGAAATATCGGTAGAAAAAATTGAAAATGAATACATTGAGCCACTCAAGATAGCAGAACCGGAAAACTCATATGAAGAAGAGCAAATAAAAGGAATGCTTTTGGCAGAAGACGACCGCAATTTTAGCCAAGTAATAAAGTATTATGATTTAAAAAATTTAAAAAGATATTGGAATTATAATAAACCTACGTATGACCAACTGAAATCACAATATGAAAAAAGTTGGAATTACACAGATAATTCTTCTAATACAATAAAATCAATAATAAAAATTAAAGAAAAAACTTATGATGTAAATCTTGATTTTAGCTATTTTCATAAAAAAGACAATATTTATAAAGTAGCAAATAGTGATGTTAGGTTTGTATTTAATGATAATGCTAAAATTATTGAAGTTTATGGTGTCTCTGAGCAAAATGTTGAAAAAAAACAAGATGTAATAGTTGCGGATAAAGCCTATTTCTATTTAACTCCTGATCTTTCTAGCATCAAAAAAACTTATCTTATCAAAGGCGATAAATTTACGTACACCAATTCTGATAATGAATTCGTAAATGCGACCTTCACAAATTCAAAAGGAGTAACAACAAATGGTTGGATTTTAGAATCTACTTTTTTAGATATGGAATCACAAAGTATAATTAATTTAAATGAAAAGGAAAATAACGAAGTAATTAGAGAACTTGGGGCATCTTCTTTTAGAATAAAAATAAACAGCAACGTTAAAAATTTAAATATTCGCAACAATCCTGTTGATGGTGATATTATAGCAAAAATATCAGGAGGAGAAATCTACACAGTAATAAAGGTATTTGAAGCAAGTAAACCCATTTATCTGTTAAAGAACCAAATGTCTTTTAAAGATATTGAAACAGGGGAGGATATCGAGAAACCAAATGATTACAAACTATCAAATTTAAGATTGATTGGAGACGACCTATTTTATGCAGAGGTTTTTAATAGCGACAATACATTTAATAAAATCCATATTAATAAAAATAATTTTAAAATTGAATATAATAACTGGTTCTATTTAAAAGAAATTAAGGGCTGGATGTATTCAAAATTTGGTGAAAAGATAGTTTTTAGAAAAGATCCTGTTAATAATAAAGACATTGATGATCAAACTAAAACAGAAAAAAACACTGTTCTTGAAACTGAAGACAAAGCAAAAGACAGAGAAAATAAAATGTCTGATTTTAATAAAAGAAAAGAAAAACGAAAAGTGATTTTTAGTTTAGAGCGTTGGTATTCGTCAGAAAGAAATTCAAAGGGAGTTTTTTTAAAGCAATTGAAGAGCAGTAAAAAACAAATAATAAAAACTTACAAAATTAAATTAAAAGAAATTGTTATCTATCGAATGCCAGGAAACTATAATAGGGAAGAATCTTTCACAGCTTATATTTTTAGTAATATAACAGATTTAAAAATTTTTAAAGAAATGATCTCTATTAACGAAAATGTAGAATTATACTATGAAAATTTAGAAAAACACACATTGTATTATATTAATTAAATATTAATCTGTTTTAAATCTATTGAATACAATATTTAAAGTATTTTGATGGAGATATAACAACCTACCAAATAACAGCAACAATTCAAGGGGGTAATAGTGGAGGGCCTTTATTTGACGATAAAGGAAATTTTATTGGTATTACTCCTCTAAGCTTAGGGCAGATGTTGCTGACAATGTAGGTTATACTATTAAATCAAGCTATATAATGAATTTGATTGATGTATTACCCAAAAGCATAGATCTTCCCTCAAACACAAAGCTACAAACACGACCACTTACAGAACAGATTAAAGAAATATCTAAATATGTTGTGCTGGTAAAAGTTAAATAGAAGCCAAATCTTCTTCTTTTAGTTCAGTTATTTTGCGGCACCTGAATGCCTAAAATAATAAACCGTTTAGTATTTCATTGATGAAGCTTAATAGTCTCTTAAAACGTCCCAAATTGTCTTGACTTAATTCTTTAGGCATACAAAATTATCCTTGAAGATAGTTTCTTGTAAAAACATCCAAATCAACCCCAAAATAGTGTGACTTCACTCCTATGGGCTCCAAGGCATTATTCCCTAAAATAAAATTTATTTTAGGGAATAATTATGTTATAATTTTAATACAACCTTGTCAAGATATAAGTACCTTCCAAATCTCCGCTGTAGGTTGTAGAAATAGTGTCTGGAGCAATTAGTGTATACTCGATATTCACCTTATAACCGTTCTCTTTGTTATAAAGATTCGTCAAAAAGCTAGTGGTGCCCTCCTCGAGAATCACTTCATTTAAAACTTTGTACTCCTCAAAGGAAGTATTGCATACACTAAGGACTTCATATTCACTGGCGAGTATTGTTTTAATGTAATCTGAGCCTTCATTGAGCCACATTCCATTAAAGGATTCTTGTGCTGTAACTGATAAAGATGTCAAAAATAAGATTGAGGTAAAAAATAAATTTTTCATAAAATTGGATTTGATTATTAATAGTCATTCTTACATGTGATCACACATGATTTTAACATACTTTATTTACATAGGCACCTAGTTTTAAATTGGTTGTAGTTTGCTTACAACGCAAAAAAGTTATTTAATAGTATTTGATAAGACATAAATATTATGGTATACCATTTAATTCCAGTTTTGAATCTGCTATTTCTAAGCACTTTAAACAGGAAAACTTATTTTTAACTACTTTAGCTTAATAATTAATAATCAACATAATGAAAAAAATATTTATCTTATTAATATCATCTTCATTGATATTAAATTCTTGTAAAGAAAATGTAAAGGCGCAAACCTATGATGTGACTAATACTGAAAAAATTAAATTTATTGATGGAGAAGAGATTGAAGCTAAATATTTTATGGATAGCTGTATAAAAGCTTTTGGAAGCACAAAATCAAAAGACTTATGTGATTGTGTTATTAAATATTTAGCAAAGAAAGTAACATATAAAGAATTCGAATCTGATTTTATGATGGCTTTAAATTTTGGAGATAACAAATCTCAACAAGCTTTAAATATGGCTCAAAATAATCATTTTATGAAATCAATTGAAAAATGTATGACCTTATATCCTGAAGCATTAGATTCACCTTATTATAATAAAGAAAAATCCAACGAGGAAATTGAAGCTCTTGCCCAAAATCATTTAATTGAAATAAAAAATGAAATGGGAAGGGAAGAATATAATGAATTAATGAAACTAGTAGATTTAGATAATTATAGTATATGTTTTATTAAAAAACTTTTTAAAGAATTTAAAGTTAATGAGATGAATAAACTCTCTATAAAACAGCAAAATAGAGTTGAAGAGTTACGGAATATTTGTCTTAAGGATAATTTGAAAGAAACAAATAACAGCACAGATAATTTAAAAAAAAATCATAAGAAAACAGATAAGTTTGTTTTAGATCAACTGATTGAAATTATCAAGACTAATGATATTTCATTATTTGATGAAATCTATCCATCCATGTATAATAAACAAGATAATTTTATAGAAATAGGAAATAAAACAATAAAAGTTAAAAACAGAAGAACCTCTGGAGTATCTCTTTTTGGTGGTGTCGCAAAAAGTTTGGGCTTCTATTTTCTTGACAAAGAATTAATTATGTTCGAGTCAGCTCCTGCAGATTTAACTTTTTCAAAGACTAAATTTGATGAAGTTATTCAAAAATCACCAATCTACTCACTTATTATAGAACAAGGAAATATGACAATACATAATGAGTATTTCTTGTATAAAAATATTATTGTAAATACTTGGAGACCAATTAAAGATTATGAATTCAAAAACAATGGGGTTTATGATGATTTCAACTACACATCAGATGATATATATTTTTTAACAATCACAAAAAAAAATATATTTGAAGAAATGATTGAGCCAATGTTAAAGAATTAATATCAAAAAAAGAAACTAAATTTTCAGTTTAAAAAATTAAATATGAAAAGACTATTTTATTTATTTACCTTCTTTACTAATATTTTAATTGCTCAAACGGGTTTAGTTGAAGAGTATAAAGAGTTCATTGTGAAACAATACAGTAATGAAATAATTAATTTAAAAGATTTAAACACAATAAGTATTCCGTCCATTTCTCCAGCACAGGAAGAAGTTAAATATATTCCCTGTGTTGTCAATGGGGTTTTTGATTATTTTGTTTTTGACACTGGTTGTTACGCTGGATTAGCAATCAATAATAATTTATTCGAAAAAATATTGAGGACAGGAAATGTCTTATATGAAGATTATATTGGAGATACAATTATTACTACCGCTGTTGGTAGTTATGAAGTGGTTAAAGTTGTTATAATGGACGAGGTTATTATTGGTTTACCTAATAATTCATTTAAAGCAAATAATGTATTAACCGTAATTTATAATTCAAATGACGGACCTTTATTATTTGGTCAAGATTTAATTAATAGATTTTCATCGATAACAATCGATAACCAAAATAAAGTCTTAGTTTTTAAAAATTAATTTTTAAAAACAAACAAATAACTCATACTATGAAAACATTAATAAGAAATTTTTTAGTTTTAATTTTTCTAATAGCACTCTCAAGCTGTACCCAAACTATTAACTATGAATCAGAAATTGAACACATAGAAATAAAAAATGGAATATGGAATTATAAAGGCAAAACTTTTAGTGGTGTATTACTATTTAATTATGAAAACGGTCAGTTACAAACTAAGGTAAACTTAAAAAAAGGTAAACGAGACGGTTTAACTGAATTCTACACTAAAAATGGTCAGTTAAGTAATAATATCAAATACAAAAATGGTGATAAAGTACAAGAAAATATATTTTATGATACTGGTGAATTATATGAGGTTCGAAATTATATTTTAGATAATAAAAACGGTCCAGTCAGGCATAAGTATAAAAAAGGAATTTTATATGAGATTGATATTAATTATGAAGATTGGAAAGAGGGCGATACGATTTTACACCCATACAAATTAAAAAGATACAATGAATTTGGACAAATCAATTCGATTGGAATTGTAAAACCCCTCACTGTTGAAGATGATTCAGATTTCTTTGAAATAAACGAAAAATTAGGCATAGTAGAAATTTTTGCATACAATAAAAGTTTTGGTAAAAAATTTATTAACGGAAGGGCTAATGGGCTAATTGAGTTAATACACCCCAATTTACACTCAAACACTAAATATGATTTAAGAACAGGCTCAAAGCAGGATAAAGCATATTGGTCCTCACCTGAAATTGAAACAGAAACAAATGAAAAAATTTCAAGGTATTCAGATAATGAGGAGTATTTGATGTTCAATGGAATTAGATTCTTTTATAATCATGAATTTAGTAAAGCCTGGAATAAAGCATATGGTAGTGACGAAGATTTTACCGACAGTGAGGTAGTAATAGATAATGAAATATCAATAATTGAAACATACAAAGATGGACTTATACTTTTCGATTTAGAATTCTTTCTTACAGGATCGGAAGAAATAGGTGCGGATGTTTCATGGTTATTTAAAAAAGGATCAATTCACACAAATCTTAGTGATTATTTAACTGAAAAAAAAGACGTATTTACTTATGATGATCTTAAGAGTACAACCTTTAAGTATTTTCTAGAAGACATAAAATTAATAGAGGATAAATTAGAATTTAGATTTGGAAACTATAAGGATACTTTATCTCCTGTTGTGTTCACTTACAATGATTTGATAAAAAGCCCGCAGGGAAAATTAACAAAACAATAACCAAAACTCAAAAAGTCAAGGGCATAATAATAGGCTCTGAGGACGACTTAAAAATACGCAGGGGTTTATCTGTTACGAACAATATAGAATTTTATAAGTATAAAGTGAATTTTAAACTATTCTTATATCTTAGAAGATTTTTTACTTAAATATTTTGATTAAATCCTCCCCAAAATAGTTCGACTTTACTCCCTTTGGCTCCACGGCATTATTCCCTAAAATAAATTTTATTTTAGGGAATAATTTTTTGGACAAGACTCTCACATTTCTGCAAGTTTAAAAACTAAGGGTGTAATCATATTTATATTATTTGAATTTTAATTTCTTCTCAATTGCTTCAATCATAATATTTGCAATATCTAGACCCGTTGCAGACTCTATTGCCTCTAACCCTGGAGATGAATTCACTTCCAACAGTAAAGGACCTTTATTAGACCTAATAATATCTACACCCGCAACAGGTAGGTCTAATATTTTAGCAGCTTTAATTGCTAATTTTCTCTCTTTTGGGGTAATTTTTATATTCGATGCACTACCTCCCTGATGAATATTTGCTCTAAACTCGCCTTTTTCTGCTTGACGCTGCATAGAAGCAACCACTTTACCATTGACTACAAAACAACGAATATCTTGACCATTTGCTTCTTTGATAAATTCTTGCACTAAAATATTAGTCTTTACACTCTTAAAAGCATTGATCACACTCTCTGCAGCCTTTGTGGTTTCTGCCAAAACAACACCTTTCCCCTGGGTACTTTCTAGTAACTTTATGATAAGGGGTGCACCATTTACCATCTTTATAAGATCTTTAGTATCTAGCGGAGAATTTGCAAATCCGGTAATAGGAATATGTATATCGTGCTTTGCAAATAATTGAGTAGCCAAAAGCTTGTCTCTAGATTGTGTTATAGCATCTGCAGAGTTTAAACAGTAAGTATTCATTGCATCAAACTGACGTATTAAAGCGCAGGCATAAAAAGTAACTGATGGCTTAATACGAGGTATAATGGCATCAAATTCATCTATAACATTACCACCCCTGTAACGTATTTGCGGCTCTGTGGCATCAAACTTCATGTACGCCTGTTGCACATTGAGAAACACCATTTCATGACCTCTAGAGCGCCCAGCCTCTATTAGACGTTTATTGCTAAATAAATCAGGGTTACTTGCTAAAAGCGCAATTTTTAATTTTGTTTTTTGGGTTTTAAATGATGCATACTTTATATCCAATTCTTCCTTAGTATATTTAGGAAAAAGATAGCTAGTTGATGGGTTTACTAGGTAACGATTAGATAGCGCTTCTCTTCCTAATAACATTCTAAACTCCATAGCATCTCGATTTGCAAGTGTAAGTTCAATTTCAAAAGTATCCTCGCCAAATGTAATAGGAGTTTTGATAACGAGTCGTTGCTCTGAAATACCTATGGAGCTTTTTACAGTTCTTTTGGAATGAATTTTAGCCTCACAGCTAATACTAATACTTTTATTTTCCTGCAGTGGGGTTACCTCAAAGCGAACCCACTCCTGGGTTTGTTTTAAAAAAATCTTAATATTACTTGCTTGAATTGATGATGTTTTAGCACCAGAGTCTATACGAGCCTTGATTGCTGGAATTTTGAAGGATTCAAATGAACACCATTCCTCACTTCCTATAATTTTTAAGTTGTTCAATTTTTATTTTTATTTAATTATTTATTGTAACGCTATTTAAAGAGCAATCTGTGTTTATACACTAGTGCAAAATACTTCATTTTCTGTTTTAAAACTTTTAAATTCTATCATATAACCATTTGGGTCTGTAATAAAAAAGGAAAGGTGCTCCCCTATTTTGTTTTTCATGAAAGTAACCTCAGTAGTGACCTCGTGATTAGATTTAAAGAGCTTTGTATACAAGTCTCCCCAAACTTGCACAGGTATAATTACACCAAAATGAAAGGAAGGCAACACACTTTCTCCCAACTTGTAGTTTTTAAAATTAAAATTAAAATCACCTGCCTGGGTAAAGGTTAGTTGGTTGTCATATAAATTAATATCTGCCCATTTATCTGCATATCTTCCTAGAGATGCACCTAAAATAGAGGTGTAAAAATTTTTTGTAACTTCTATACTCTTACAGGGTAATGCTAAGTGAAATTGTGCTTTCATACTGTTTTATTTTACTTGATTATTATAGTTCTGAATCTTGTATAGTTCTTGGATCGTTAGCCTCAAAATCTAAACTTTGATCCTCATCATAGTTTTCCATAGTCACAGCAAGGTTTATACTCACTTTAACTAGATATGTTACTTCATCTGTATCTATTTGTACAGCTTCAATCCAATGATTTTTAGTGTTTTTAAACTTGATGATATGATGATCATCATACCCTTCTGGGTATTTCTCTACCAAAAGAGCTAATAAATCTGGGGTTAACTTTTTAAAATCTATAATAATACGTTTTCTTGAATCCATAATTACATATTTAATAAGTAAGCAAATATCAGCGGCGCTACAATTGTAGCGTCACTCTCAATAATAAATTTAGGGGTATCTATATCTAGTTTGCCCCATGTGATCTTCTCATTAGGAACCGCACCACTATATGACCCATAACTTGTAGTTGAATCACTTATCTGGCAAAAATAACTCCAAAAGGGAGTTTCTTTCTCTTCCATGTCTTGATATAACATAGGGACTACACATATTGGAAAATCTCCAGCGATACCACCACCAATTTGAAAAAAACCAATGCCATTTTCAGAATTATTTTTATACCAATCTGCTAAAAACGTCATATACTCTATTCCAGATTTTACGGTATTTGCATTGAGTTCACCTTTAAGAACATAACTAGCAAAAATATTTCCCATAGTACTGTCTTCCCAGCCTGGACAAACAATGGGGAGGTTTTTTTGTGCAGCAGCATACATCCAAGAATTTTTGATATCAATTTCATAATATTGTTCCAAAACTCCAGACAATAGCAGTTTATACATATACTGGTGAGGGAAAAACCTCTCTGATTTACCTTGGGCATCTTTCCATATTTTTACAATATGTTTTTCTAAACGCCTAAAGGCCTCTTCCTCTGGAATACATGTATCTGTCACACGATTTAATCCTTTTTCAAGTAAATCCCACTCATCTTGTGGGGTTAGGTCACGATAATTTGGTATACGCTTGTAGTGAGAATGCGCCACTAGATTCATAATATCTTCTTCTAGGTTGGCGCCAGTACAAGAGATAATTTGGACTTTATCTTGGCGTATCATTTCTGCAAAACTTATCCCTATTTCTGCAGTACTCATAGCACCTGCAAGAGAAACAAGCATTTTTGAGCCTGAGTGAAGTTGTGCTTCATATCCTTTTGCAGCATCCACAAGTGCTGCCGCATTAAAATGTAAATAATGAGTTTCTATAAATTGAGATATTGGACCTTTAGTAATCATTGTCTTACTGTTTTTTTGGTGTAGTTTAATATTCGTTGACGAAATTCTCTTCAATTTGTTCATTTAGAAATTTATATGTGAGCATTTTATAATAAAGCTTTGCTGCTAAAAAATCTGAAGATTTATCAATCTGATTTGGACACAACTCAACAATATCAAAGCCTACTACGTTCTTTTCTTTAAATATTTTTTTTAAATAGTCAAGGGTTTCATACCACAATAAGCCTCCTGGCTCTGGGGTTCCTGTACTGGGCATAATAGAAGGATCAAAGACGTCCAAATCAATAGTGATAAAAACATTTTCGGTCATTTTATCAATAGAAGCATCCATCCAAGAATCATCTTCAGTTAATTGGTGGGCAAAAAATATATTTTCTTTATCCATAACAGTAACTTCTGAAATATCCATAGAGCGTATCCCTACCTGAAGTAAATTAGTAGTTTGACTAGCTTCATATAACGCACAAGCATGGTTAAAACTAGAACCTTGGTAATGCTTTCTTAGATCTGCATGTGCGTCTAGTTGGAGTACTGTTAAGTTATCAAAACATTCATTAAATGCTCTTATGGTCCCGATAGATATGGAGTGCTCTCCACCAAAAATAGTGACAAATTTATTCTTTAATATATAACTCTTTGTTACAGCATGAACAGCATCTACCATAGCCTGTGGAGAACCGTTTTGTGTAACAGCATCAGCTAGATAAACACCTTGTTTGTAGACTTGTGTCTGTGTTTCAATATCGAATAACTCCATATTCTGTGAAGCACTTAAAAAAGCCTGAGGACCTTTATCTGCACCCTTTTGCCAAGTACTAGTCCCATCATAAGGTACCGGGATTAATACAATCTTTGAATTTCCTAGTACACTTAATTCTTGTGGAATTCCTGCATATGTATTTCTTGTCATCTTATGTATTTTCTTTTATTTGATATTAGCACTACCTATTGAACTTTATAAATCGATTTATTTTTTACTTCTGCGAGTGAACTATTAATACTATAATCATATCCTAAAAGAGATAGCAATTGTTCTGAGGTTTGCTCTTGAGAAAATACCGAGGTGGTTAATTTGCCATTCTCGTCGCGATCAATAAGAATATGTTTTGGGGCAGGAATCAAACAATGTTGAAGGCCTCCAAAACCACCTATGGTTTCTTGATAAGCACCTGTGTTAAAAAAGCCAATATATAATGGTTTGTCCTTATTATATTTAGGCAAGTAAATTGCATTCATGTGCTGCTCACTGTTGTAATAATCGTCACTATCACAAGTAAGACCCCCTAACAATACGCGCTCATACTCTTGGTCCCAGCGGTTTATTGGAAGCATTACAAATCGCTTGTTTATTGCCCAAGAATCTGGAAGAGTTGTGATAAATGATGAATTTATCATATTCCATTTCTCACGGTCGTTCTGTTGTTTTTGATATAAGACCTCATAAAGAGCACCACCACTTTCTCCAACTGTAAAACTCCCAAATTCTGTAAATATGTTGGGTACATCAATATTGTTCTCGTTGCAAACTTGTTTAATTTGACCAATAATTTCACTAACCATATAAGAGTAATCATACTCAAATGCTAGTGAATTTTTAATAGGAAAACCACCTCCAATGTTCAAACTATCAAGGCTTGGGCATTCTTTTTTAAGTTGTACATACACCTTCATGCATTTTAAAAGCTCATTCCAATAATACGCAGTATCTCGAATCCCTGTATTTATAAAAAAATGTAACATCTTAAGAGTAACCTTCGGGTTGTTTTTGATTTCACTGTGGTAAAACGGCACGATATTTTTATAGCCAATTCCCAATCTTGATGTATAAAATTCAAACTTTGGTTCTTCCTCTGAAGCTATACGAATACCAACATTATAGTTCCCATCAACTACTTGGTCAAAGAGCTTAATCTCTTCATAATTATCAATAACTACAATACAGTTTTTATGCCCAGTATTTAGTAGCCGAGCAAGATTTTGAACATACTGATCGCGCTTAAAACCATTGCTAATTATGTAAGTGTTATCTGTAATTTTACCTTTTGCTTTTAAATTTACAACAATATCTAAATCAAAAGCAGAGGACGTTTCTATATGAATATCGTTTTCCAATGCAGTATTAAGTATGTGTTTAAAGTGAGCGCTTTTTGTACAGTAGCAATAATGGTATTTACCGCCGTAATTGTGTTTTTTAAAAGCATCTGCGAACCAACCTTTTGCCCTATTTATATTATCAGATATTTTAGGTAAATAAGTGAATTTCAATGGCGAACCGTACTGTTGAATAAGTGCCATTAAATCAATTCCGTGGAAGTTTAATTGATTTGTATTTAGTGTAAATTCCTCCTGAGGAAAATTAAAAGTTTGATCAATAAGATCAAGGTATTTTGTTTTCATTGAATGTGATTGAAAAATTAAAAAAAATGCAGTTTTGTTCTAAAAAAAGAAACCTGTCTTTCTAATAATTCAGATACGAAATATAAATACAGTGGAAGGGTCGAAGCTATTTTGCCTCAACAGAAGAAATTTAATATTAATTTTAGAAGCCAGCCTGAAAATTCGGTTCTCTATCCCTAGAGCAGCTTTTGAAGTAGACTTCTTTATCCTTCTGAGCCCGAATATGAAAAAAGATTTCATTTTAATAATGGCAATGCGTTCTTGTTAATGAACTCATTAGTAAGCAAACATAATAAAAAATATAGATTGAAAATTTTTTTTTTATTATTTTTTGAAAGCTATGTTTTCTAAATCAAAATATGTGAAGAAAATATTTTTTATGCATTATCGAAAAATAAAAAAAGGGAACTAGATTTCTCCAGTTCCCTAGCAACAGATATAATACCAACAACACAAATTATTCTTGGAAATAAATTTTATTTTAAAAGATAACTTATCGAACACCCCCCTACTCTTGCTATAAAATGAAATAGATTACCTCCTACAAATCAAAATCTGTTTGAGGAGATATTTTAGGAATCTCCCGCATTTCCATCTCTTTTTCAAGTTTATCTACCTGCTGTTTTAAATCTTTGGTAAGAATTTTTTTGTTTCGTTTTTCCATCGG
>Ga0206129_10000948_pt1 | contig 41421 bp, 35 predicted proteins | sample Helgoland_Spring_8_FD_148616 | JGI IMG/M metagenome (GOLD analysis project Ga0206129, IMG submission 148616) | Pelagic subsurface seawater microbial communities from Kabeltonne, Helgoland, North Sea - Helgoland_Spring_Bloom_20160502_2 | ecosystem: Environmental > Aquatic > Marine > Epipelagic ...
AGAGCGAGGGCGAGCATGGTACCGCCCACATTTCTGCGGCCCTCGAGGGCAGAACTTACGCGGCCATCAAAGCTGTATCCTCCACGGGGAAATAAATTGGGCTGACCCGAAGCAATTTTCTTTGGCCAAAAGCAACGAAAGACGAAGAGCTTCCTGTAGTTCCGCGTAAACTCATAGGCTTCGAAAAGTATTTCTTGGTCGGCTACTTTTACAGGTATGAGGGCGGGATCTTGGCCAGCCAAAGGAGAGACTTGAGTAAGCCCGGTTAAGGGGAGGCAGGACTCGGGAGAGTGGGTGGATAGGACTGCTGTACAAGCACCTCCCGACTCCCAATTGGCTTCGAAAGCCTGCCAATATTCTTTATTTTGATTGATTTCCAAATAACCGAATGGATTCCAGCGAGATCTGAACTGGTCTTGCCATTGGATGGAGCGTGCATGTTCATAATGGAGCTGGGCTTGGATTTGGCTGGATATCTCCTGCTGAGAACTGAGGATTTCTGAGTCCTCAAGGTCCAAAACTAATTTTGGTAGTGATACCATGGCTTTTTCATTTTTTGCGTAATGAAATTCCGCACCAATGACAGAAGATATAGTTACAATAAGCGAAAAAATACTAAGTCCTAAAGGGGGAGCACAGCATAGGTTTCTCCAATTACTGGGTGCGGTTCCAAGAGTAGTAAGAAATAATCCACCTTTAGATAGGCGGGCGAGTAAAAGGATCGTGAGGAAAATAAATCCTGTCTCGATCAAACCTACAAGATCATGAAGGTTGGGGAGGGCATAGTCTCCAATTGAGAATAACGACTCATCGATGTAATGCCCCTTTCCTTTAACTTTGATAAATGAGAGGCAAAAGGCTCGGTTTAAATTGAAAAAGAGGGCAATGAGTAAGCCTCCAAATACAAGGAGGAGACGGTGTAGAAGAGGGAAAGAGTAGTAGGCACCAAGGAATAGAGAAACTACGAGCGATGCTTGGAGACCATTAATTCCGCTACAAGCTTGATCAATCCCGACTTTACCAAAGATCCCAACATCGATAACGGTTCCCTGCAGGCTTGCTTCATGCTCGAGTAACAGCAGGATATCTACAATAATAGAAGATATTTTTTCTTGAAGCCACTGGGTGAGCTGGAGATCAGTTGCTAGCGGCCAAGGAATTGCGACAAGAAAGAAAAGAAGAGGGAATAGTAATCTCCGAATGTTCACATCCTGTTTTTGACTAAAAGCCAAATGTAATATCGAGAGAACCAAAATGATTATGTACAATGCTACATTTATAAGCCTCCAGTCTGAATTTGCCCCCCTGATCAGCCAAATAGGGAAAATGGAAAGAATAAGCGGAATACCAATGATGAACGAAAGTAGAACTTTTTTTCTGTAAGCAAAACCTTTTGCATGTGGGGTTGTAAAATCACTTTTCAAGAGCAGAAATAAGCAGAGAAAGGGAACTAAAAATCCATGGGTATACTGTTCGTTGGTTTCCCAAGTTATAGATAATTGATAGAGCAGAAGGCTCCAAATACCAATAAATGAACTGACACCAAGTGCAATTTTTGCTTTTTCGTTTAGGGTGGTGTTATTCATTTCTTTTAAGGGAGAAAAGTCTTTGCAGGCTTTCCTTTTCAGCTTTATCCATACTGTTAAAGCTTACCTGCTGCCGTAAAACGGAAGCTTTTTCCGAGTCATGATTCATTAGGTAGATCTCAGAGGCAATGAGTGCCCATGCTGATCTTTGGCTAGCCCATTCCCTCCAATCCTGAGGATTACCCAAGGAAACAAGGGCTTGACTGGCGTCGTCGTTTCTCAAGTGCGCGAGTGCTAGGCTGATTTGAGTGTAGCGGTTGCCATAATATTCATGATGTTCTTGTGCCAGCTTTACGAGTTCATCTAGCTTGGGGGAAGATGGGAAAAGTTGATCGTCGAGCAGTCGGAAGTACAGGAATGCATTCTCCAATTCAGGGTCTTGTTTCCTCATGGCTTGCAATTTGGATAGCCAAGAAATGAGATCTTGCAGCCCTGCAGATGCTGAGCGATATTGAATTAATTTAGTAAGGGCGAACTTTTGATGGATCGGTTTTTCGATTAATTTTTCGAGGATGTGAGAAAGGTTGGTTAAGTCTTTAACTGACTCCAAGTAATAACATACTGACCTGACCTTTCTTGGGTCTTCATCAACTAGGGGTAGCAATCGGTCAATGGTTTTTCTTGCCTCCTCGTATCTTCCTCCGAGGGAAAGAGATCGGGCTTCCACCACTAATCTCCAGATAAGGGGGATAATCGGTGCATCATTTAATTCCTGACCAATTCTTTCCATATCTCCAAGCTGGGTAAGGGCACTCATTCTCAGTTTGAATAAGTCCTCATCAACTTTTGCTTGTGAGGCTGGAATGAAGTAAGCAAGTTGCTCAAAGGCTCCTAATCGCCCTAACCAATTTGAAAATATTAATAATTCATCTCGATCATTGAGATTGAACAGAGATGCACATTTTTTAACAATTTCATTTTGGTGATTTTGGTCTTCTTTTTTCGTGAAAAGAAGTGCATAGACCCGAAGGAAATCAATTGGCTTACTGGATGTATTAGATCGTAAAAGCTCAAGGCATCTGCCTAAAGCACCTTCGCTTAGAGGTTGGAGTAAGTTGAGTAGGGTCATGTGCCTGATCGCCTCAATGCCAATCTGATTCCTTCTAGAGGATAACTGAGCAAGCTTGCGACTTATGAGACGGGCGGATTCATGGTCTTCGGCATGAACTGCAAGTTTAGTAGCTAAAAAAACAGCATCTGGGAAATTTGGGTATGTTTCCATGATTTTTTTTGCACGCACAAATGACTTATCGGGGTGACCGACTTCTGCAAGCAAGTTTGCGATCAGAAGAGCATTGGATGGATTTTGAACCCAAGTAGAAATTTGTTCCAAATTTTCTGCTTGTTGAAGGGCAACTCGTGCGACAATTTTAACTTGATCTCCTTCTAAACCCTGATTTTGAAGGGAAGATATACACTTATTGAGTAATTCTGTTTTTTCGTCCACATTATCCCTAACCAAAGTTGAGAGAGACCATTGGACAAGTGCCTGAGTAGGGTCAGTTCTAAAAAGCAGTTTGAGAAAGTTTTCTTCGGTTTCAGGGTTGTGGGGATTTAACAGCATGGCAATCCTTGCTTTATCTACTCCGTTTTGAAGTAATCCCCCGGCATTATCAATTGAGGAGTCCAAGTAAACCTTGGATTGATAAAGCAAACGGTTTGATTGTAATTCCTTAATTTTTCCAATGTATAAATCAAATGTGAAAAATACACACCCAAATATGAAGAGGAAAACGAGGGAAAAGTAGTAGCTAAAGTTCAAGTCTTAGCGAATAGTGGCATAGATTTTTCACAAGGCAAGCTACCGCCCTTGGCCGTTTGTGTTAATTACAAAGCCAATGTAAGTTTTGTTTATTTTATTTATAGGCAAATTTAACCAGAACTCATGGGATGAGCGCTGGGAAAGTCTAGGGAATTCTCATCGATTTCCACTTCTCTGGGTTGTCCGAGAATCTCAAAAAGTACTTTGACTCGTTCGCGTGCTGAAACCAGTTGGGTAACCTTTCCCTCCCCCCCTTTGAATAATCCGGCAATGATTTTTACCTTATCTCCAATTTGGTGGGGTTGGTCAGGGATTTCAACAATACCATCCGGGGAGATTAGTCGGAGTTCGATCATAATCTGAGGATGTATCGGCACAGGAATTTCTTTGCGTCGAACAATGTAAGCGACTCCACGGGCGTAATGAACATTCCGATGGTGAATAATCGGGTCAAATCGGGCAAATAAATAGCCAGGAAATAGGGGTTTTACCAATGTAGGAATTGCTTTTTTGGGTCGGATGGTGCGGGGCAAAAATACTTCGACGGAATCAAGAGTTGCAAGTGTGGCAGAAGCAACTGCTTCCATACGAGGTTTAGCCCGGAGGCAAAACCAACCTTTTGACCAGTCTTCCAAGCTGTCGGGTTCGCCTGTCATAAGCGAAGCAAACCCGCAAGGGCAGGTAGTAAACGGCCGCTAGTTTTGGTTAATCGCTTCAGTTTCTCTATGCGTATGCTGTAGAATTCGCTTTGTTCTTCATTTTCAGTGGGTAAAGATTCTTCCATCCTTGAAATTCGATCTTTAGCACTTTCAAGGTGGGGCAGAATTTCGTCTTTTAAAAAGGTTGAAAACAACCTGCGAAACTCACTCTCCGCAAGATAATGGTCCCGGCGGTCCCCGGGAACATAAGATGTTTTAACGGCTTTTAATGACCGAAGTGTTTTTAGCCCTTGGCTTGCGGAACCAATACTGATTCTAAGCTTGGAAGCAATTTGTTCCATGCACATGGCATCGGGATTAAAATACAAAAGTCCGTATATTTCACCTACGGATCGAGGAAGACCAAGCAGGCTCATTAGGCGAACAAAAAAATCGATGGACTCTACCTCCAACTCCTTCGGGGTCGAATATTTTGATTGTATCGCGATATTGGCTTTTGATGCCATATTTCATTAATTTCAAAAAAAAATGAAAAGTGCAAGGGGTAATTACTTTCCGTTAATTCATGACTTGCTAGAACACAAAAAAAACAGTAAATTAATTTTTAATTAGTTCCCATGCCCAATTACAGAGATCAAGGTCACTTGCTGCTTCACAAGTTTAGTATTTTGTTATTATGCTTTGTTTGGTTTTGGATAAGTTTGTATTTCTGGGAAAGTTGGGATTTTTCGCTCATAAATTTGCCATGGAATTATGCATTAGTCGCTATTGCCGGCTTACTCGTTGCCTCATTTGGTACGTTTCAAAATTACGGAGCCTTTTTCATTAAAAATGGGTGGCAAAGGATTAGGGATTCTTTTGCAAAATCAAATTTTCAAACTGCTGTCATCGCTTTTTTTGTTTTTGGTGCCTACTTCGCAACAAAAGATAAGGAGACGAGCCGTTTGTTTCTTGCTTTTTTTGTTTCTGGATCTTGGCCAGTTCTAGTCTTTTCTAATTTTGCTTTACCCGGGGTTTTCAAGAGAATCATCGGTTTTCGTGGAGTAAACCGAAAATCGGTTATTATTGGTTATCACAAATCATTAGACGATTTAAAAGGGTGGATGAAAAATCAGGAATCCCACGGTTTTTCTTTCGTAGGCAGTTTTACTTCCACCGCACAAAAGCCAAGCGATGCTAAGTTGCCTTGGTTGGGGCATTTTGTTGATTTGGATCAATTTCTTGAAGAAAATGATGTCCACCAATTGGTGGTTGTGCCCGACCGTAAAAAGGAGGAGTGGGTTACTCAAGTGGCTGATTTAGCTGCAAAGCACGGTTGTAGGATATTGATCTTTAACACGATGTCAGGTCTCTTTGATTCACGCTTAGTTTTTGTTGAAGAGTCTGGTCGCCAATTTTTTACCTTATTGAATGAACCTTTGGATAGTCCTTTTAATCAGATGGTGAAGAGAGTCTTTGATTTATCGATCAGTATACCTGCTTTAATATTTATATTTCCTGTTTTGGCCTTTTTTGTGAAGTTGTTTCAAATATTTCAGTCGGCAGGACCTATGTTCTTCAAGCAGGAAAGGGTAGGGCTTGGTGGTAAGCGCTTTGTGATTTGGAAATTTCGTTCTATGCACTTTGCTCAAAAAGGTACGAGGGATGAAACAGTTCAGGCAAGCTCTGGGGATGAGCGTATTTTTGGTTTTGGGCGTACGATGAGAAGATTTAGTATAGATGAAGTGCCCCAATTCATAAATGTTCTCAAGGGAGAGATGAGCCTTGTTGGTCCCAGACCTTACTTGGCGGAGCACGATTATTTGTTCCAGCGTGATTATAAATCTTATCGCATCCGTCAGTTTGTTAAACCTGGTGTTACGGGTCCTGCTCAATGCCGTGGGTTAAGGGGAGAGTTTACCGACCCTCAGCTAGTTAACAGGCGAATTGAAATGGATTTTGAATATGTGGGGAATTGGTCGATTTGGTTAGATATAGAAATTGTTTTTAGGACAGTTGGGCAAATTTTGTTTCCTCCCAAATCAGCTTGTTAATCATTCCCTTCATCCTGCAATAGGCTCTAACATTTCAGGGGAAATATCAATTGGATGTAGAAAAGGATAAAGTACTCGGAGTTACATTCTTTCAGGGCTCCATCGAAGTAGCTTGCAAGCTTGCTCGTAAGGGGGGACTGCTTGTCGCACCTTCAGGTCCAGGTATGGCGTCAGATTTACAGAATAGAACTGGCTATATTACCGCACTTCTTAGTGCCCAAGTTTGCCTTTTAGACAGCGGCTTAATTTCTTTATGGAGTAAGTTTTTCCGATCTAAAGCATTGGTTCGCCTGTCGGGGTTAGCTTTTCTTAAGCAATACTTGAAAAATACGGATTGGAAGAAAGAAAAAGCCTTTTGGGTTATGCCCAACCAGCAAGATGCAGATCAAATGCTGGCTTGGTTGACCAAGAAGTATGGTTTTTATTTTGATGAAGATTCGGTTTATATTGCTCCAAATTATCCACGGGCTGGAACTATTGAAGATATTCAACTTCAAGAAAAAATTGAGCAGGTTGATCCTTGTAATATATTTATCCAAATTGGAGGAGGTGTCCAAGAGCGCTTGGGTTTATTTCTTCAATCAAAAGTTAAGCACGAAACTTCAATTTTGTGCACGGGGGCAGCCCTTGCCTTTTTATCGGGTAGACAGGTAAAGATCCCTGAGTGGGCTGACTTTTGTTTCTTGGGTTGGGCTTTTCGTTGCTTGGCCAACCCTCGTCTTTTCATCCCAAGGTACTTAAAAGCTCTTAAACTTGTCTACCTATTGGCTAGGTATCGTTCAGCGTTACCCAAATTATATAATAAAAGTAATTAGTTTTTAAGATGACGGTAAATCTGCCCAAGGTAAGATATAAAAGAGCAAGCGTACGGGCGCTGGGATGTCGATTGAATCAATACGAGGGGTTAAGCATGGAAAGTACGCTCCAGGCAAATGGATATGAGATTGTTCCTTTTGGGGAAGATGCGGAGCTTGGGATTATCAATACATGCACGGTTACAAATGAGGCCGATGGCAAGTCTAGAAGTGTGATCCGCAAATTTATTAGAAAAAACCCAAATGCGGTCACTGTTGTCGTAGGTTGCTACTCTCAGATTTCCGCTAATGAAATTGCGATGATTGAGGGAGTTGACTATGTAATTGGCAATCACGACAAGATGAATTTCTTGCAATATCTAGGTAACCAAAAAAATGAGAACCCAGTGATTGTGAGAGATCGTATAAGTCGAGAAGATTTTACCATAGGATTTGTCGGAGATACTGAATACTTGCAGCGTGCAAACCTTAAAATTCAGGATGGTTGTGATTTTATGTGCACTTTTTGTGTGATCCCTTTTGCTCGCGGTCGAGCCAGGTCGCGAGGGTGGAGTAACCTGAGGGCAGAAGCAGAGGCGATGATAGCAGGAGGCGTGCAAGAGATTGTGCTTACTGGGGTAAACTTGGGCACTTATGATTCTGAGACCAAAAACTTTCTTGGTCTGATTTATGCACTCTCTAAGTTGAGGGGATTGAAGAGACTACGCATTAGCAGTATTGAGCCTACCACGATCCCCGAAGAGATTTTTCAGATGATGGCTGACCCAAGTCATTGCTTGATGCCATACCTGCATGTTCCTATGCAATCCGGATGTGATGCAATACTGGGGAAAATGAGGAGGAAATATGAACTTTTAGAAATGAGGGAGTTCTTTGACCGGGCTGTGGCATATGTTCCTGGCCTTTGTATCGGTACTGACTTAATGGTTGGGTTCCCAGGAGAAGGTGAAGAGGAATTTGAAAAGACATGCGCAACTTTTATGGAATTCCCCTTTCATTATTGTCATGTCTTTACGTTTTCGGAAAGAGATGGAACACCCGCATCCAAGATGGGGAATCAAGTTCCAATGTCTGAAAGAAGGCTCCGGAGTGCCCATCTTCGACGGCTGTCCGCATCGAAAAGAATGGCGTTTCATGAAGAACAGATCGGCAAAGAAATCCATGTTTTAATTGAAAACCCCAAGGATGGAAAGTTTTCTGGGTATTCGGATAATTATGTAAAAGTTGTAATGCGAGAGGGCTTTGTTGACCTGTCTAATCGCATGTCCATTGTAAATGTATTGGAGGCTCGTCCAGAATATGTGATTGCTGATTGGGTTCGGTTCTCTGGATAAAGTCTATCCGTCTCTTATCCATTAATCTTGCTTTTGATTGACGGAGAAAGAATAACATATCCTATGCCTAAAGTTTTACTTTGCGACGGCCATAATCTGGCTTTTCGAGCTTTTTACGGAATTCGTGAACTAAGTCGGTCCGATGGATTTCCAACGAATATGATACACGGGTGGCTTCGTACCCTGTGGCGACTTGAAGATGAAGTCCGACCGGATGAGATGTGTGTATTTTTTGATAAGGGTGGCAGTCCTCGCCGTGAGAAAATACTTCCAGAGTACAAGCAAAACCGCGGAACCCCCCCCGAAGGTTTTTCTGAGCAACTGGAATGGGTAAAGAAATTAACCGCGGCACTTGGGTACTTCAGCTTTGATATGACCGGACTCGAGGCTGATGATTTGATTGCATCTGCGGTGCGTCAGAAAAAAGCTTCCGGGGCAAAATTAGTTATTGTCAGTGCCGATAAAGACCTCGCTCAACTTGTGGACTTGCATGTTTCTCAATTACTTCCTCCCCCGACAGCTAATCCTCGCTTGGGTTGGCGGACCTTGGATGTAGACGGAGTGAAGGAAAAATTTGGGGTTCCGCCTAGTGGGATTTTAGATTACCTCTCCGTAATTGGAGATCAATCGGATAACATACCCGGAATTTCAGGGGTGGGTCCTAAGACCGCAGTCAAGTGGTTGGCTGAGCATACAAATTTAGAGAATTTAATCGAAAATGCCGGTCGGTTAACTCCAAAAAGGTTTTGTAGCGTGGTCTATGAAAATCGCGACCGACTGATGATGAACCGGGAACTGATTCGTTTGGAAGATGATGTTGAATTTGAAATCCCTGAGCCAAAAGGAGTCAACCTACCTTGCCTTAAAGACATTCTTCTAGAGATGGAAATGAGCAAATCTTGGGAAGAAGCTCAAAAGCGGTACGCCAATTAACTGAATTGCTTAATTTTGTTTGCTTCCTTCAGATCTAAAGCCCATGGTTATAAGCTTTTTTTATGACTGCATTATTAAACTTTGGTCTGCCAAAAGGTAGCTTAGAAGACCCAACCATAAAATTATTTGGTCGGGCCGGCTTTTCGATTTCAAAGAGTTCACGATCCTACAAACCTTGTTGGGATGATTCTGATTTAGACGGTCGCTTTGTGCGCGCTCAGGAGATGAGCCGCTATGTAGAAGATGGCTTTTTTGATTGCGGACTTACCGGGAGAGATTGGGTAGAGGAAAATGCGTCAGATGTAGAAATTGTTAGCGATTTAATCTACAGCCGTGCATCCAACCGAATCTCCAAATGGGTCCTAGCGGTTCCTGAGCAATCTGAGATTCATTCAGTCGCAGACCTTGAGGGGAAGTCAATTGCAACTGAACTTGTTGGCGTTACTCAAAAATACCTTTCGAAACATGGGGTAAAGGCAGAAGTTGAATTCTCTTGGGGAGCCACTGAAGTAAAGGTACCAGAGCTTGTTGATGCGATTGTCGACCTGACTGAAACTGGGGGTTCCCTGCGTGCTAACAAATTGAGGATAGTGGATGTGCTCATGGAAACAAACACTGTTCTTATTGCAAACAAGAAAAGCTGGGGTGATGCCCAAAAGAGATCAAAGATTGAGAATATTTCGTTGATGCTACAAGCCGCTCTCCATGCTGATACTAAAGTTGGCTTAAAGTTAAATATTGAGAAGTCAAAATTGGAGGAGGTCATTACTGAAATGCCTGCTTTACGAAGACCTACCGTTTCATCGCTTTCTGACGACTCTTGGGTTGCATTGGAGACGGTCATCGAAAAAAAGGTATCGAGAGAATTAATTCCCGCACTCAAGAGAATGGGAGCAGAAGGTATTGTCGAATATCCACTTAATAAAATTGTGCTTTAATTTTTCTCCCTTTTGAAAAAATTCCTCTTTTATTTTGATATTGCTTACACATCACTTTCAGAATATCCATACTCTTTGTTCTTTTTTTTTACTACTTAAACCCTTAACCCATTGAGTTAAGTTGATCGTTTTTTCGCACGAACTTACACCCAATGGTTTTACAAAATATTAAATAAGCATGAGTGCTGTTATGGAAGAATTGCTCGCGGAGAGCAAAATCGAATTACTTAAAGAAGGTTCCGTTATTTCGGGAACGATCATGGAAATCCGTCCGACTGAAGTTGTTATCGACTTCGGAGGAAAAGCAGAAGGTACAATCCCTGCCCACGAATTTTTAGATCTTGGTGAACTTGAAATTGGTTCAGACCTTGAAATCTTTTTAGAACGACTAGAAGACCGGGATGGCAACCCTCAGCTTTCCTTCGACAAAGCAGAGCAAAAGAAAAACTGGGAAAAAATTGTTAATACCTGTGAAGAGGGGTCAGTTATCACGGGGAGAGTTCGCTCGAAGGTTAAAGGTGGTTTGGTTGTTAATATTGGCGTTGATGCTTTTCTTCCATCATCTCAAGTCGATATACAAGCCCCCAAGAACTTGGATCAATTCGTTGGTCAAACTTTTGACTTCAAAGTTGTAAAAATTAACCGTGAGCGGAAAAACATTGTTGTTTCCCGTCGCGAACTTATTGAGGAGCGTCGCCAGGATAAGAAAAGAGAAATTTTGAATAAAATCACACCTGGTGAAACTCGACGTGGTATGGTTAAGAATATTACTGATTATGGAGCCTTTATCGATTTGGATGGCTTAGACGGACTTCTTCATATCACCGACATGAGTTGGGGTAGAGTTTCTCACCCAAGCGAAATGGTTAAAACGGGGGAAGAAATTACTGTTTGCATTATCGATATTGACCACAATCGCGAGCGCGTCTCTCTTGGGCTCAAGCAGCTCTCATCCAATCCATGGGATGAAATTGAACGCAAGTTTCCAATTAATGCAAAAGTTCGTGGTAAAGTTGTCAACTTGGTCCCTTACGGTGCCTTTATCGAACTGGAAGAGGGCGTAGAAGGTCTAGTGCATGTCACAGAAATGTCATGGACCAAAAGAATTACCAAACCAAGCGAAGTACTCAATGTTGGGGATGAAGTGGATGCGGTTGTCCTAGGAATTCAAAAAGATGATCAAAAAATATCTCTTGGACTAAGACAGCTTGATGTTAACCCATGGGATATGGCGACACACAATTATCCCCCTGGTGCTCGAGTTCGTGGTAAAATCCGAAATCTTACATCATACGGGGCATTTGTTGAACTTGAAGAAGGAATTGATGGCATGGTTCATGTATCCGATATGAGTTGGACCCGTAAGATCAATAACCCAAGCGAAATGGTTAAGAAGGGTGATGAAGTAGATGCCATAGTCGTTGAAGTTGATATTGATAATCAGCGTATCAGCCTTGGCATGAAACAGCTTACTCAAGATCCTTGGGAAGATATTGACCGTCTTTATAAACTCGGAGATGTCATTAAGGGTAAAGTTGCTCGAATTGCAGGTTATGGAGCTTTCATTGAACTAGAAAACGACATCGACGGACTTGTTCATATTAGTCAGGTCAGTGAAGAGCGGATTGAGAAAATTAAAGATCATATTAGTGAAGGGGATGAAGTCTCTGCACGGGTTATTAAAATTGATAAGGAAGAGAGAAGGATTGGCCTAAGTATTAAGGCAGCCGAATATGACGAGGACGCACTTGCCAAGGAAGTGGCTGCGTACGATGAAGTAGGTGAAGACCTTACCACATCACTTGGTGATCTTTTGGATGAAGCAACTGCTTCTGATTCAGAACAGTAATAAAATCTTTTAAAGTTATAAGTTGGGTTACCTACGGGTGACCCAACTTATTAAACTTTATTCAAAATATCCTGAAGGATTTTAGCTCTTTCTTGCAGCATATTATCATGCTTTACTTCCTCTGCTGACCTTTGTTTTTCAAGCTTTGCCATACTTTTCCGTAGTGCCCGCAGGGCATGCTCTTGAAGTTGACGAACTCGTTCGCGAGTGAGCCCAATCTTCGCACCCACCTCTTCAAGGGTAAGAGGATCTAATCCTTCCAGGCCAAATCGTAATCGGATAATATCAGCTTCTCTCGGTTCCAACTGATCGAGTACTTTGCTGATATCTCCAACAATGCTTTTTGACTGAAGGTTTTCAAGAGGGGATGCCGCTTTGTTATCCGGTACAACCTCTCCCAAAGTTGAGCCATCTTCATTCCCCAAGGGATAATCTAGCGAAGCTGGTTTTTGGCTTACAGATTTTAACAAAGTAATTCGGTTGACGGGTAAATTCATTTCAGAAGCCAACTCATCATCGGTAGGGTCACGACCTAATTGTTCAGCTAACGAGGCTGTTGTTCTTCGAATTTGTGTAACTCGGTCAACCATGTGAATAGGCAAGCGAATTGTTTTACTTTGATTAGCCAGGGCTCTTTTGATGGATTGTTTGATCCACCATGAACCATAAGTGCTAAGCTTTCCCCCTTTGGTCGGATCAAAGCGTTCGACTGCTTTCATGAGTCCGATGTTGCCCTCATTTATAAGATCAAGCAGGGAAAGTCCAAGGTTTGAGTAATCATTAGCGATTTTTACCACAAGCCGAAGGTTGGCCGTAATCATTTTTTCACGGGCTTCTTCGCTTCCATTCTTAATCTCAGCAGCAAGCTCAATTTCTTCTTTCGGGGTGATTAAAGGAATTTGTGAAATCTGTTGTAGATATATTTGTAGTGATTCTTGTTCGCTAGTTTGCATTTGATACCCGTTCTATAAAATCGATCGATATGTTTATGAATTTGCAGCCATATATATAGCCTTTAGCATGCCCTTGGCCTTGTTTATTGTTTCCTCATATTCCATTTCAGGAACTGAGTCAGCTACAATACCAGCTCCGGCTTGAAGGTGAATGCACTTATTTTTAATCATCGCAGTTCTGATAGCTATGCAAGAATCGTGGTTTCCGTCATAACCAAAATAACCCAAAGCACCTGCATATGCATTTCTTTGCAAATCCTCAAATTCAGAAATAATCTGCATGGCTCTTACTTTTGGAGCACCACTTACAGTGCCGGCCGGGAAAGTGGCTCTCATTAAATCAAACGCGTTGTGTTCTTTATCAAGTTTCCCCATTACTTGGGAGACAATGTGCATTACATGAGAGTATCTTTCAATGGTCATAAACTCAGCTGCATGGATACTGCCAATTTTGCAAACCCGACCGATATCATTACGAGCCAAATCAACAAGCATTAGGTGTTCCGCTTTTTCTTTTTCGTCGGCTAATAAATCTTTTTCATTTTCGAGATCTTCTTCTTCATTGGCACCGCGGGGGCGAGTGCCGGCAATTGGCCTAATCAAGACATCATCATCTGTTAAGCGTACATGGACCTCAGGAGATGCCCCAACAATGGCAAAATCATCACCCTCTAACAGAAACATATAGGGAGATGGGTTTATTGCTCGGATTGCCCGGTATAAGTTCACAGCTTCACCCTCAAATGGAATGGAAAAACGTTGCGAAAGTACTGCTTGGATAATGTCACCAGCCCTAATGTATTCTTTCGTTTTTTCAACCATCACCATAAATTCTTCCTTGGTGAAATTACCCTCGGGTATAGGCGGAACTAAATCCTCAGATAATTGTCGTGGAAACAATGAGTGAGGCTTTTGGAGATTATCCAAAATGTCTTGGATGAGTCCACAGGCTTTGTCGTAGCTATCTTCCGACTCCTGGTTGGTACGAACATTTGTAGATATCGTAAAGGTTTGGCATGCGTGGTCAAAGATTAAGACACTATCCGCAATCATGAAAAACAAAAGAGGAAGCTCAATCTCATCTTGAGACGGGATAGGAATTGAGGATTCCACCCTATTTGCATATTCGTAGGAAAGATAACCGACAGCACCTCCGGAAAACCTCTGGGCAATGTCAGGACCATGATATTTGAGACTGCCCATTTGATCCTCAACCAACTTGAGTGGGTCGGGTGGGGTGGTTGTAGTTGATGTGCCTCGATCACGATCATAAATTTGTGTTTCTGAGTGACCGCAGGAAATTATTTTGTGGGGATTGCAACCTACAAAAGAGTACCGACTAACCTGTTCTCCTCCAACTACTGACTCAAAAAGAAAAGAAGGTTTTTGGTCGGATAACTTTGTGTAGGCAGAAAGAGGTGTTTCAGAGTCCGCAGAAAACTTTGCATGAACCGCAACGATATCAAAACTTTGCGATATTCTTTCGAATTCATCTTTTGATGGTGAGAAGTTCATATCTGCGGACTAATAAATCTAAATGAAATAGAAAGTGATGGACGGATTGAAAAATAAAAAAAGGATGTTGCGTTTAATCATTGTAGAAGTCTGTCTATAAACAACACACTTATAGCAAAACGAACAAATCTTGCATACGAGCAAGAATAATCGAGTAGAAATTATGAAAAGAAATGTACATTGCGTTATTATGGGCGGAGGACGAGGCACTCGTCTATACCCTCTGACCAAGCTTAGGTGTAAGCCTGCGGTTCCTATCGCAGGGAAATATCGTTTGGTCGACATTCCCATCAGTAATTGTATCAACTCTGGTTATAATCGTATTTACTTACTTAGTCAGTTTAATACTGCTTCTCTCCATAGACATGTGCAGGATGCCTATCGTTTTGACCGCTTTGGGCGCGGATTTGTAGAAATTCTTTCTGCTGAGCAAACCGAAGATGGGGACGATTGGTATCAAGGTACTGCCGATGCGGTGCGACGTAATTTAATTCACTTTCATGCCCATCCTGATGATGTTTTTGTAATACTTTCGGGCGATCAGCTTTACCGAATGGATTTTTCAGAAATGGTGAACCAACACATCGAATGTGATGCGGAAGTAACCGTTGCTGCAAAACCTGTAGCCATTGATGAGGCCTCAGACTTAGGATTATTACGAATTGGTGAAAACAAAAGAATTATAGACTTTGTCGAAAAACCTAAAGATTCGGAGGTCATCGCCCGTTTAGTTCCACCCGAATTAAAAGGGGAGGGGGGAACGGAAGATCGCTGTCTCGCTTCTATGGGGATTTATGTTTTTAAAGCTTCGGCTATGTTTGATGCATTGGCTTCTAATACCACAGATTTTGGTAAGGAAATTATTCCATCTCTTGTAAATGACAAAAACCTGAAATGCCATGTGTTTGATGATTATTGGGAGGATATTGGTACCGTACGATCTTTTTTTGAAGCCAATCTACAGCTAACGGATAAAAATCCATTGTTTGATTTTTATGATGAAAAGCTCCCGATATATAATTACCCTGACATTCTGCCTACCGCGAAATTAGGGAAATGTATCCTTACAAACACCACGGTAGCCAGCGGTTGCAGAATAGGGAATTCAACTTTCGAGCGGTGCATGCTTGGTATAAGGTCAGTAGTTGGTGACGGTTGTGAGTTTTCCAACGTTGTGATGATGGGGGCTGATTATCAGGATGCAGGAAATGATAATAGTAGTTCTGAACTTTCCATGGGAGTGGGTGACAATGCTCAGATTTCTAATGCTATTATAGATAAAAATGCTAGAATCGGATCTAATGTAATTTTGAGTCCTACTGGAGTCGAGGAGGGATGGGCGGATGAAAGGCAAAATATTTATGTTCGTGACGGTGTCCTTATTGTTGTTAAAAACGCGGTTGTAGATGCAGGCACTCAGATTGGTTCGATTGAGAGCTAATTTGCCTTGCTGAGACTTTCGAGCATCGGTAGATGATTTCTATGTCTAATTTCCCAGAAGATTTAAAATATACTAAAGACCACGAGTGGGTGCAAAAACTGGAAGATGGTTGTTTCCTTGTCGGAATCACCCATCATGCACAAGACAGCCTCGGAGATGTAACCTTTGTGGAGCTTCCTGAGGTCGGTGCTACTTTTAAGGAAAGCGATGTTTTTGGAGTCGTTGAATCAGTCAAGGCTGCCTCTGATCTTTTCATGCCATTACCCGGAGTTATTGTGGAGTGCAATGACGGGCTTAATGACTCCCCAGAAAATGTGAATGCCGACCCATATGGAGAAGGCTGGATGATTAAAATTAGCTCTGAAGAAAACAATGTGTACGAACAGCTTTTGGATTATCAATCCTACCAGTCTGAAGTCGGTTAATTTCTTCTAGAAAAATCACTTGCGAACCACTTAAAGTTCGGGTTATTATGTAACTTCGCATGATAAGAGAGATAAGCACCCTTTTTAAGCCTGTATTTTGTCAGTCAGGTTTTCTTATTTGTATCTTTCTTTTTAGCTCAACCCTTTCTCATGCGGCTAAAATTGTACCTACTGTAATTATATCCTCTGTTGAGGGGGATGTGCACTCATTTTCTTTAGAAGATGAACTGAAAATTTCCTTGGACTCATCCTCTGTCGGGAAAAAGTTTTCTCCAAAATCTATTCTTAGCACAGGTAAAGATGGAAAAGCGGGTTTACTTTTTTCAAACGGGGCATTGATTACCATCAAACCCGGTTCTCGCTTCTACCTTAGGAGGTACAATCAGAAAATCGTTACGGATGCTACTGTGACCAATCCGTCCAAGATGGAAGAGGAACCCAGTAACTCTGAATTACTCGCTCACCTTGATTTTGGGGAACTCATTGTGAAAGCCCCAAAGTTGAACAAAGGATCCAAGATGGTTTTGAGTAGCCCACTGGGTACAGCTAGAATTCGTGGCACTATGTTCCAAATGATGGCCGTTCGTAATCCACTGACTGGCGATATCTCTGGTGGTGTTAATTTAATATCTGGAGATATTGATTTTACCGACACCGCAGGCAATTCTGTTTCCTTGGTTTCTGGTCAGTCTATCTTAGCCGCTACCAGTAAGTTGGGAGATTCAATTGGAAGTCAAAGCGGGGGATTAATCGATTTAAGTTCCACCTTTGGTCCATCCCTTTCTGGGGAGGGTATGCCGCCTGCCATGGATTCTCTTTTCCCTGCTGAGACAACTTCTGGTAGCGAGGAGTCAAGTGACGCTAGTTCATCATCTTCGACCTTTGCTTCCAATCCTTTAGCTGGCAGCGGAGCAGGAGGTGGTTGGGAAGTCATTCACGAATTAGCGTCTGAAGTCTTTTTTGAAATTGAAACAGCCGAATCCTCTTCTTCCAGCATATCCTTTGAGTCTATGCAATTTGCTGTAACTTTAGACACGCCAAGTCCACAGCTCAGCTCGCCTACTGCGCCTGCCATCTTGTCCGGAGGGTCTGATTCTCCCATCACTCCAGACCCGTTCCAGGGGGCTAACCCAGATATGCAGTTAATTGGTGATGACTACCTGAAAGTTGAGCTCACCATGCATCCTTGGGTCAAGCCTACTGACACCCTAACAGATCCGGCTTTTGCCGTAATGGACCCTTGGATCAAAGCTACCGATTTCTTAGGTAATGATCTCTATGAAGTGGTCAACTTGGTCAACCCTCCTGACCTAAAAGTTCCTGGGCAATATATATTAGATTACGAAGTGACGGATCTCCGCGGATTGACAACTATTGTTAATCGAACTGTTGAAGTTGTGGTGACCCCCCCACAACTTATTTTAAACGCAGGGAAACATGAAAAAGCCGGAAATGATGCATTTGAGTATTTGGTCCAAAAGAAATATCCAAATTATCCAATTTCCGATGATGGACCTTTCCAGACCCTTAGCCAAGCATCCGATGTCTACCCTTACTATCAAGCTGCTTACTATGATGGTACTGATCTGACATCCTCTGTCATGGTCATTGGGGTAGGTAACATAGACTATTCAAAGCTTGGAGAGTATGATATTTCATTCAGTGTAAACGATTTTTCCCTCCGGAAAGTTAATTTACCTGATGGAAGCCCCGTTTCTACAACCCTATCAACAAAGATAAAAGTTGTTGATAATCTTCCCCCTATTATATCTGTTGCAGAAGGATTTTCTACCGACAATCCTCTTTTGATTGAAGGGGTTGTCGGTTCGAGTTTTGTGGACCCTGGGGTATCGATTTTAGATAATTACTATTCTCAAAACGAAATTGAACAAAATTTGGGTTATGAATTGGGTTCAGTAGAATCTGCTTTTGGTACTGTCAATATGGATGTGGCTGGGGTTTATGAAGTCATTTATCAAGGAATCATCGATCCGTCTGGTAACGAAGCAGTCGCTATCACACGTTACGTGGAAGTTTTTGATAATACTCTTCCTCAGCTAACAATTTATGGAGCGGACCCACTTTTTGTGGATGTTAACAATTCCACCAGCTTATTTCGTGATCCAGGAGCGTTTGCCTTGGACAACTTAGATGGTCCAATTGATTGGGAATCAGGTGAAATTACTGTTTCTATTCAGACTTACGATGCTGATGGTGAGCTAGTTGATACAGAATCAACAGTAGATGAAATTGTTGCAGTGGCAAAAACTCAGGCGAGTCTAAACAAGTCCTTTCAAATGATCTACAGCTACATAGACAATGCGGGCAATGAAGGAACCGCAACCCGTCGAATTATTTTGATGAATTCTCCCTTTGATAACCCCGAAATTTCTCTTACCGGGGAAAATCCTTTGGTTATCGATGTTGGGACCGAATTTCAGGAGCCTGGATATTTTGCCCTTAAGAGTTTTGGTGGTGGCTTAGAACCCAAGAACTTTACACCTTCTGTCTCTGCCAACCAATATGTAGGAGATCAAATTGGACCGATCGATTTTTCAACGGTCAATTTTACTTTTGTATATGATGATAACGGTACTTTTGTGGATCCGAGTGGGAGTCCAAGCCAAGACTACAGGTCCACTATCAAGTATTATGTTCAGGATGATTTTGGTAATGAAGATACAAAGATCCGGGAGATCAGGGTGGTTGATCGAATAGGTCCTTTGATCTCGCTAGCTAACGGATCTGAGGGAGGTAAAAATTTTAGTTATGTACAAGCTGGTATTCCATTTACCGATCCAGGCTATGCAGCAACTGATAATTACGACAACAATGTTTCGGGCCTTTCCAAACTCGTTAAAGTTGATACTGGTGATGAACTAAGTTTTGATTCGGTTGCATCCATTGGTTTTACAGACATTGGTTCTTATGAGATTCGATATTCTGCTATTGATGTAAATGGAAATTTAGCTAGTTCAAACTCCCAAAGTGATACCGTTCGTACCATTGAAGTAATTGACACACTAAAACCACAGATCGCCTTGATCACTCATGAATTCATGAGAAACCCGAGCCTTACTCTTTCTTCTAGTAACGATCCTGTTGAATTAGAGAACACACCCATTGTAGATTCTAATAACCGAGTTCCCGACGAGATCCTCAATTCTTTATCTACGCTAAAAGGATGGGTCGGTGATGATTTTGACTCTGATATTGCTCTTACTTTAACTTCAAATAACGACTTCTATGTTTTGGCTAAACAAGATGAAGTACTTATTGAAGGCCACCCCACTCCAAAGGTGGAAGCAAAAGATGAGAATGGCAGGCACCGATATAGGATGAGTGCTTTTTTTATCAAGCAAGACGAAAATGTTGTATTTGAAGACCCTGGGATTTATGTAAGAAATGATTCAAGTGTATCTTTAGATTTTACTGCAACACTTACTCCTGTTTACAAGCAAACAGACAACAGCGTTATTTTATCCTACAAAATAAATTATTATGTAAGTCAAAAGGATACGGGTGAAGCGAATCAATTAATCGCCGCCCGTCAGGTATTTATTATCGATCAGGATAAGCCCCTTATTACCGCGTCTCCCTCAACTGATGGAATTAACACCTTCATTGTTATAGAAGCAAATCGGCAACCGACATCGTCTGATCAATATACTGATCTTCATGGAGATCGTGTGAAACGCTTTTATACCAATGTGTTACCTCCCTCTGATTTGGAAACGGGTCTTTATCTGGAGTTAACTGCCATTGATGCTTTGGACGGAGTTTTGTCCAGCAATATTGTCAGAACAATAAAAGATGAAAATGGCACATCTTATGTAATTTCTTCCAATGGTGACCAAAATTCTACTGGTTCGAATATATCAACAATTATTAAATCCACGGAGCTAGACAAAAAATATACTATAGAATATTATGTTAATGACATCTCCATTGATGATTCTATTCCGCCTAACAAGTCTGATATTGTTACCCGTCACCTGATTGTAAAGGATACCTTGGCTCCAACCATTGATATTAATGAGCTTAATAGTACTTTTATGGTAGATTTTTTATCTCAATCAAATCCTGATGTAAATGACGGAAAGTCGATTGCCGCATATCTCCTCACCGGTTTATCTGCAACGGACGCCAATGACTATGACCAATTTTTAGGAAGAGCAGGGGACGCCGGTTCCGTAATCCTTCCAACTACACAAGAGCCTGATTTAACAAATTGGGTGCTCGATCTTGATGGATTAGGAAATGTTCTAAGTGCCACTTACAATTCAAAATGGAAAGTTGAATTTTCCCCGGCTTTTATACCGGGTGCCATTTATCCAGAGACTAAAAACGCAAATGCTGGCTACGAAATTTTGATTTCCGTACAAGATCAATCCGGTAATGAAAGTGAAAAAGTTGTAAGGTATCTACAAGTAGGAGATTTCACAGCCCCTACGCTTACCATGATTGGTAAGTATGAGATTCACGATTTTATGAGATTTAAGTCCAACTCAAATTCGAATCTTAATCAAACTACTTATCTTTCTGGGCAGAGTTTTCCTGCTGGAACTGCTGGTGATGCCAATCTGAATGCTCCATTTCTGGACAGCCCTTATTCATCCACTGGAAATCCTGAATACAATGCGACTGGATTTAATGGCGGAGAGCATCGGATGTTGCTTGCGGATTATAATTTTGTAGATCCTGGCATATATGCTGAGGATCAAAATGCATATTTTGATATCAAGGATAATTTTCCTGATCTTGATGGAGATGGAGTGGGGGAAGGTCACGCAATTGTTCGAGTAGACCAAAGAGAGTTGATGAACGACTGCTCTGAAGGTGCGGGTAAAATCCATATCTACAGTTTTTTCGAAAAGAATGCCTTTACTGTCGATGACTGGCAGGAACTTATGTTAGGGGGGAATTTTGGGTTTAATACAGCATTTCTTCCCCCTTATGATGATGCTAATGCAACGGGTTCTCCAGGAAAAGTACCGGATGTTAATGGGTCCAATTATGAGTTTACAGATTCTGATAAATCGGACTTAACCAATTTTGATATGACCACTATTACCATTGAATATAGAGTCATGGATGGTTGGGAAAATAAATCAGCAATTATGACCCGAATGGTTTATATTTACGAAAGTAGGCAGTTTGATGGTTTTGCTTTTTATGCTACGCCTATAACCGATGCTTCTGGGGGTGCATTTGAGCAATATTATGATAACAATACAACAAGTGTATTTGGCACTACAAATCCATTTCTCACCTCAGCTAGAAAAGATATGGATGGTGATGGAGTGAGTGATTTCTGGGAATTCGCTCTTGGTACAAACTTTAAAGATCCTAATTCCACGCCCGATATGTCCAGTTCAGAAACATTTCAAGCCCTTTCAGCTGCATCCATTGGGGGAGACCCTGTATTAGAACTTCATTCCCGTTTAAGTAAGCTACACGATGCGTCTGCCCTTTTTGATGTTCCAGGACTAGGTGATTTTAATGCCACCCTAGGCTTGTAAAAGGGCTGCATTGTGTGTAATCATTACTGATATTAGCCCCCATAGTTTAACGGATAGAACAGTGGTTTCCTAAACCGTAGATCGAGGTTCGATTCCTCGTGGGGGCGCCATTTATTAGTAGGCTTTACTATTTTGCCCCAAGTTTTGTTGAATCGACTTATTTCTCATGATTGTTTTTCATAAGTCGATTGCTCTTCAAATGGAATAAAGTTAGGACTCATTCAAATGGATGGTCTTAGTTTAATTATTGTATCTATTTTACCTCCTTTTTTGATATTAGGCTTAGGTGCTTTTGCGAGAAAAGTAAATTGGCTCAGGGCTGAAGCAGATTCTTCCCTAAGTATGGTGACTATCCAAATTTTGTATCCTTGCTTCATTGTGTACCATATATTGGGAACAGAGCGTTTAGAAGTCACTTATTTTAGTTTTCTGCCACCGCTCTTTGGTTTCGTCTCTATTCTGGTTGGCTTTGGCTTGGCGTGGACGGTTTCTAGGCTTTTCAAAATTGAGCCAAAAGCTGCAAAATCTTTCCGCTTTTGTTCGGGTATCTTTAATTATGGATTTATTGCAATACCCGTGGCTAACTCCATTTTTGGTTCTGATATTATTGTTCGTATTATTCTTTTTAACTTAGGAGTTGAGATTGCTATCTGGACAGTTGGTATTTTGATACTTACCCAAAAAAAAATCCGATTTAGCGGAATTGTGAATCCCCCGGTAATTGCTGTTATAATAGCTTTCTGTTTACAATCTGTTGGAGGAGTTAGGGTAATTCCAATCTTTTTGTTCGATGTGATCCAAATGCTTGGACAATGTTCTATCCCTATTGGTTTGTTGCTGATTGGTGGAAGTTTTTACCAATTGATGCAGAACTTTAAATTCTCAAGCCATTATAAAACGGAAGTCGCTGCAGTCATAACTCGAAACCTATTGTTTCCATTGTGCGTTATGCTATTTATAAAATTTATTCCGATGCCTGTTGAAATGGAATGGATGAACCAAATACTTGTAATTCAGGCTGCAATGCCAGCAGGAATATTTGCAATAGTAATTGTAGGCAGTTACTCAGAGGACAAAGAAACGGCAATGAGATCGATAATGTCAACGATGGTGACTGGCGTGTTGACTTTACCTCTATGGATTGTAATTGGTCTGAGAGTGATCAATTAATCCGAAGATTCATAATTGGCTTTTGCTTGAAGTGTCTCAAATATATTAGTAACTGATCCACGAAGTTTGTTGTATTCTTCGGCATAAATTAAGGATACGAGGTAATGTTTGAATTCTTTACGGTCGCGAATTATTTTTAAGTCGAGTTCCTCCATTTCCTGTGCAAATTTTATGTGCATTTTATCTATTTCACCATCGAATTTTTTGTGTTCTTTTTCGAGGTGCTGCTTAACTCTAGCAACAGAACCAATCAGGTTTTGGAACTTCCTACAGTCCTTCGACGAAAACTGGTGAAAAGAAATGATCCCAGAAGCCAGGGCTGCACCAAAAGCAGTCATTTCAAGTTCATTTTTCTGGCTTTCTTTGCCAGCCCATCCTTCGATAGCTTTGATGAGACGAGTCAATGATGCCCGTGCTTCCTCAGAATTTGAAATTTGAATGTCCTCGTCTTCCATCGTGCTTAATTAAATAAAATTAATGTTACTAATACCTAATATGGTGTAATCAATGACTGATCTTATCTTATGTCAAATAGAATAGAAAATTTCTAAATTAATAATTTTTCTGTTTATGCAGATAATTGTCAAGAGATGCTTTTACTTTTCCACTCAGAAGAATCATGCCTAAAATATTAGGGAATGCCATTCCTAATATCATAAGGTCACTGAAGGTGAGAATATTTTTAGCAGTTATGATCGAACCTAAAAATGTAAAACTAAGGAATAGAACCTTGTAGCCTGTAGAGGATTTGTCACCAAATAACCATACCCAACACCTTTCTCCATAATAAGACCATGATATCATTGTAGAAAATGCGAACAGAAAGACTGCAACCGACAATACATATGGAAACCATGGGATTACGCTTGCCATGGCTGCAGATGTAAGAGCCCCTCCTTGATCATTTGCAATATACACACTATTTTCAGGAGCTGAATAGGCACCAGTAATGATAATCACCAGGGCGGTCATGGTACACACTACAATGGTATCAATAAAAGGTTCAAGAAGTGCAACAATCCCCTCTTCTGCCGGGTGGTTTACTTTAGCCGCAGAATGTGCGATAGCAGCGGACCCAATACCAGCTTCGTTTGAAAAAACAGCTCTTTTGACGCCAATGATTAAAATGCCCAAAAATCCGCCTACACCAGCATCAAAAGAAAATGCACTTTCAAAAATCAGGGAAATTGCAGATGGAATTTCTGTAAAGTGGGTGAAAAGAATGATGGAGCAAGCGAGCAGGTAAACCGCACACATAGCAGGCACAACCTTGGATGCGACTTTCGCAATGCTCTGAATTCCACCTATTATGACAAGCCCAACAAGTAGAGTCATCAAAATTCCGTATATCCAGGGGTTATCGTTAAGGGCAGGAATGACTGTTTTGATTAAATCTAAGGACTGTACAACTTGAAAGGCGTTACCTCCCCCAAGAGATGCTCCAATACACAAGAAACAAAATAAGCCTGCCAGAAATCCTCCTAAGTGCTTAAGCTTTAGATCCTTGAGACCATCAGATAAATAATGCATGGCCCCCCCCATAATCTTTCCATCTTTTCTTGTTTTTCGATATTTTTGTCCAAGTAAGCATTCGGTGAATTTGGAAGACATTCCAAGAAATCCAACAAGGATCATCCAAAAAGTTGCTCCTGGACCACCGGTACCAATAGCAATCGCAACCCCAGCAATATTTCCCAAGCCAACAGTTGCAGATAATGCAGTGGTTAAAGCCTGAAAGTGGGTAACCTCCCCACTAGCTTTCTTTTTGCCATCGTCATACTTACCTCGAACGAGGTTGATTGCATGAGCAAAAAGCCTAACATTAATGAATCGTAATCGTAGAGTGAAAAACAGTGCCCCTCCAAGTAACCAAGCGACAATGAGGGGGAAAGATTGCGTCTCAAAAACTTCTCCCATTAAAGGAATTTTTTTGGGAATTAAATAGTTTTCATTTAGATGAGAAATGTTTTCAAAATTAGTGAAGAGAGAAGTTTTGTTTTCCTTTATAAGAACATCATTTTTTAACTTTACTGGATGAAGTTCGACTTTGGTCCCCTGAGTACATGATGGTGTGTAGTTGCCTGCTTTTTCGTAGTTGCCTGTTAGGGTTTTTAAATCCTGTTGGGTTAAAAAATAGACGGGTGAGATGTTGACTTTATGCTCTGTACCAGGAATTTCCCAAAAGAGAAAAGAGACCAAAGGTTGCACTGCGTATTGCTCAAAAAATGAATCGATATTACTTTGCCATCCATTTACTTCTTTTCCTTCGAGACTTGATGAAAAAGAAAATAACGATGACGAGAGGGAAATGTAGAGTAGGAATCTTTTAATCATTGAGTGTAGGGACAGGCAGGTTTGAATAAGATTTAGATTGTGAATTCATTTTAACAAGTGCAAGGGTTAAGAAGAACATTTGAAAAGTGTATAACCGTAAAACATGAGCATTCTTGAAAAATATGTAGCCAGCGAATGGTGCAAGTGGTTTGTTTTGATCTCATTTTTCCTGTTTTCTATTCTTATTTTGCAAATGCTCACTGGAGAAATGGAAAGTTTTTCTTCCTTTCTGGATTTGAAGAAATCGCTAAGGTTGATCTCTTCAAGGTTACTCCAGTACATACCTTGGCTTGTTCCGATTTCTTGTTTTTTTGCCACCTTACTGACTGTTTCTTTTTTAAAACAAAGGGGTGAATATTTGGGTATGCTCTCTTGTTCATTTTCTTGGTTTCTATGTTCACGAATTATCTTTGTACTTGGTTTTGTAATATCTTTGCTGTGTTGGGTTTTGGTAAAAAGTGAAAATGATCTTCGAAGTTATTTGAATACCAATAGCTTTAAATCCGAAGGAGGATCTCACTTTCAAATGAAAATCGGAAAGGATCGCTTTTGGTATTTCGAAAGTTTTAATGAGTCCAAACTCAAAGGTGAAAATGTACATCTGTATGCTTACGATTCCTTGGGTAACAATGACTATCGGATTCGGGCTAAAAGTGCAAAATGGACAACAGCAAAAAAATGGGTATTCGAAGAGGGCCAGTTTATTGGCTTTTTTTCGAAAAAAGGTCTGCCTATCTATAATGCTCAGAATTATTCTATTGAGTGGGAAAAAAGTGATAAGCGAGACCTAGAAGCGATGGGTGTACTTTCGCCTGGTTTCAGTAAGAAATTTGAAAAACTAGATCTTGAATTTGGGTTTGATAACCCTGATATCCATATTCTTCTGTCCCAAAGCCCAAAGATGCTATCATTTGAAAAACTGAAGTGTTTAATCAATGAATACCCAGATCCCGAAGCACAGGAGTTGCTATCCTACCGATATAGGCTAGCTCAAATTAATTGGAATTCTGTAAGTTGTGTCTTATCAATTTTTTGCGCCACTATGATATGTACTTTTAATTACAAGCATAGCATAGGAAAAATCATTATTTTGAGCCTCACAGGGGCAGTATGTTTTTACATTTTACGAACTACCTGTGACTCTTTTGGCGAGAATGGAATCGCCCCTCCATTACTTACTGCAGGAATACCTTACCTTGGCATAGTAGGCCTAGTTGTAATCTTTCATCTATACAGACGGAGTAAATGGTCGCTCAAGCCATAACTCTAGGAGTTTACTTCCCTTAATTGTATACTTTCTACGACTTTATCGTGGGCAAAAACATTGGTAACCGTAACAAGTTGATCCCCTTTTTCAACCCATCCATCTTGCTGTAACTTTTTTATAGCATCAAGAATGGTAACTTCTGGGTCATTGGAAAAATCGATTAAAAAAGGTTCAATACCCCAAATAAGTCTAAGCCTTCGGTGAAGACCGGGAACATCTGTAAAAGCAAACAAAGGTGCTCCATTTGGTCGTAAAGCCCCAAGCTTTGCCGCGAGATCTCCACTTCTGGTGAAGACAAGGACCCCAGAGTTTTCGATTTTCATAGAAAGCAGGGCAGCGGAGCGGAGCATTTTTGCTTTGGGGCGAAAAAGATTTAATTCCTCGGTCAGTCCTGGTTGGATTTCTGCTTCCATTCGCGAAGCAATACGGTTCAGCATTTTCATGCATTCAATGGGATATTTGCCGGTTGTGGTTTCTCCACTTAGCATAATGCAGTCTGCCCCTTCATTAACAGCGTTGGCAACATCACTCACTTCCGCTCTCGTTGGGACAGGCGACCCGATCATCGATTCAAGCATGTGAGTTGCCACAATAATTGGACGGCCATTGGCTAAGCAGGATCCAACAGCTTTTCTTTGAATAATCGGTAAGTCTTCAAATGCACACTCAATTCCCAAATCTCCGCGTGCTACCATAAGAGCATCTGCGGCTTTGATGATTTCTTCAATATTACGAACTCCTTTTTGGTCCTCTATCTTCGCAATGATTTGAGCATCGGATCCGTTTTCGCGAAGAAAGCGTCTGAATAAATCAACGGAGTCAGCATCTCGAGTGAAAGACAGGGCAAAATAATCATGTTGGCACTGGATACCGACAAGAGAATCCCTTCTGTCTTTTTCGGTAAGAGAAGGCAACCCGGTTTCAATACCTGGCAAATTTACATGCCTTCTGCTCTTGAGAGTGGCATCCTGAATTACTTTGCATCGGATCTTTTGAGGTGCTGAATCAATAACAGAGAGGGGAATAAGGCCGTTATCCAAGAGTACTGTGTCGCCGGCGTTGATGTGGTCTGGTAATTTGTCGTAGTTGACTTCGATTTGCCAAACGCCGTCCACAGATGGAGGCTCAGGTTGTGCCACGAATACTAAGTCTAGTGCATCATTTTTTTTGATCTCTAATTCTTTATTGAGATAACCGGTACGAATCTCAGGCCCTTTTACATCCATCATAATGGCAGGCTCTCGATTTAATAATTTACCAACTTTACGAATTCTCTTCGTCACTGATTCAATCCATTCATATTCAGCGTGAGCCATATTTAATCTACAAATGTCCACACCTTCCTTAATAAGCAATTTAAGCATCTCTTCGCTCTCAGTTGCTGGACCAATTGTTGCGATTACTTTGGTTTGCCTAGCAAGTTTTTTCATAGGGGTAAAGTTTTAGAGGATTCTGGGTCTACGATGAAAGTGTCAAATCTTTTACCGCTTTGTTGGAGCTTGGAGAATTGATCCCGAACAAGACTAACTTTGTTGCAGTCTTTGCTGAGATGCATCAGGAAAACTTTCTTCCAATTATATTCTTGGAATGAATCTAAAAATTCAAAGGTTCTCTGGTTGGATAGGTGACCATGCCGACCTCTGATTCTTTGCTTTAAACTCCAAGGTCTTTTAGGGTCATCTTCAAGCATTTTCGAGCAATAGTTTGACTCAATGACTAGGATGTTTGCCCCTTTTATTCTTTCACGAACCAAAGTCGGCACAAACCCAAGATCGGTGACCCATGCCAAGCTTGACCGTGGGTTGAATAGGTCATCTTCACCCCATTCAAAATAAAAGCCAACGGGGTCGTAAGCATCATGAGGCACACTAAAAGGGTGAATTTTAAGTCCTTTAAATTCAAAGGAGCTGCCTGTTTCAAATATTTTCCAATTGGGTCGCCTTGGTAGTTTTGATTGTACTGCTTGGATAGTGTCCTGATTTGCAAAAATAGGAAGATTTACATACCTGGAGAGTCCACGAATCCCAGCAGAATGATCGTTATGCTCATGAGTCAAAAAGACCGCATCGAGATTATCGATTTCGAGGCCTTCATTTTGTAGTAAAGTCCGAAGCTTTTTACAAGATAGGCCTGCATCAATTAAGATTTTAACATCCGCAGTTTGTAACAGTGCAGCATTTCCTGAGCTACTCGATCCAAGAATTTTAAATTCCGTTTCCACTCACCCTTACTGCATATTAAAAAGCGGTAAGCCAATCATAAAAAGATATTAATATTTTTTTCCTATTTTGGCATGAGTTTAAACCGTGCCAAAAAGTTTTTACTATACTATTCAGACAAAAATGGTTGTATTATTTCTATGAATTTCGAACTTTTTGATATTGTAAACCTGAATGACGAAGTGGTTGGTAAAGAGGAAAGATCTGTGGTTCATACCCAAGGGCTTTATCATCGAGCAATTCATGTGTTTGCACAATCCGATAAGTCGGGATGGATCTTACAGCAACGGTCAGCTTGGAAGGACTTAGACCCTCTTTTATGGACAAGCAGTTGCTCTGGTCACCTCGATACTGGTGAAGGGTATTTGTCCGCGGCTACAAGAGAAATACAGGAAGAGATGGGTGCGATTATTGATCAAGGTCAATTGATCGAATTATTACGCTTGAGTCCTTGCTCGGAAACAGGAAATGAATTTGTTCGAATATATGCATTAAAGGGTCCAATCTTTCCTCATTGCAGCACTGGTGAAGTAGTAAAGTTTAAATCCTACAGTCTTGAACAGATTACTCGAGAAATTCAACTTGGGGCAGACCAATTCAGTGGATCGTTTTTGCACATTTTTAATTTGATAAAAGGTAAACTTCAAAGAATTACATAAATTCAAGCTGACTTCCATCCATGTCTGGATTTGCAGCTGCTCCTGTTATTTCCCAACCTTTCGCGGTCAGCATTCTACCCTGAGGGGTTCTTTTCAGGTAACCTTCTTGAATAAGAAAAGGTTCATTCACTTCTTCTAATGTATGCTCCTCTTCGTTAACAGCCACTGCAATAGTGCCAAGACCAACCGGACCACCTTTGTAATTTAGTGCAATGAGGCAGAGAATGCGCTTATCCATCTCGTCCAAGCCTTTACAGTCAATTTCTAAAAGCTCCAAGGCTGAAGCCGCTATTGCTTTAGTTATATTTCCATCTCCCCTTTGTTCGGCAAAGTCGCGGGTGAAGTGAATTAAATTATTAGCAATCCTTGGAGTGCCTCTTGCTCGGGCCGCAATTTCATTAGCCCCATCTTTATCCACTGTACAACCAAGTAGCTTGCAGCTTCTAAGTACAATGTGAGCGAGATCCTCTTTGGTGTAGTAGTCTAATCTGCTTTGCAGGGTAAATCGACTACGCATAGGTGCGGTAAGAAGACCGACTCTGGTTGTGGCTCCGACTAGAGTGAAACGAGGAATTTCTAAGCGAACACTGCGAGCATTCGGACCTTGATCAATCATAATATCGATTTTGTAGTCCTCCATGGCCGAATAAAGATATTCTTCCACTGTTTTCGGTATTCGGTGAATTTCATCGATGAAAAGAATTTCCCCTTCTTGTAGGTTGGTTAATAAGCCAGCTAAATCCCCTGGTTTATCGATTACCGGTCCAGAGGTGATTCTCACTTCACGCTTTAATTCGTTTGCAATAATGTGGGCTAAGGTAGTTTTTCCAAGCCCTGGGGGGCCACAGAGCAAAATATGCTTTAGTGGTTCCTCTCTTTTAGCCGCAGCACCCACCATAACTTGAAGGCGTTCAATCGTCTTTTCTTGTCCAGTAAAATCTCCAAAAGAGGGAGGGCGCAGTGCTGCATCAATTTCGGATGAATTACTTAGCGACTTGTGAGTAATGTCTATATTTTGATCTTTTTTATCATCCATAGCTAGTGTTTGCTTATTCGAATTGTGGGATAAACGATTTGGGCAATGCTTCTTCAGGGAGTCTTTCTACATCCGCTCCTAGTGCTTGTAATTTTGTTTCAAATTGATCGTATCCTCGGTCCAAGTGATAAATGCGTTGAACCCAAGTTTCATCTTGGGCTGCCAGTCCGGCAAGAATCAAAGCAGCACTCGCTCTAAGATCGGATGCCATAACAGGGGCACCCTTCAATTTTTTACCGCCAAGAACAATCGCACTTGAACCTTCAAGTGATATTTCTGCTCCCATTCGAAGTAATTCGGGAACATGCATGAATCGGCTTGGGTATACTCTTTCAGTTAGAATACTAAGTCCTGGCACAACACAGGCAAGAGCAGTGGTCTGTGCCTGAAGGTCTGTAGGAAAACCAGGGTAGGGTAAGGTAATAACTTCAAAAGGTTTAAGACCGCCAGGGCTCACTTTGATTGATAGATTTCCATCTGGGCTGCTTTCCATCTCCATTCCGCATTCTTGCATTACATTTGCAAAAGCGCCTAAGTGCTTTGGTTGGCAGCCTTGAATACAAATTTCTCCATTTGTAATGCCAGCAGCGATGGCATATGTGGCAGTTTCAATTCTATCAGGAATGACTCTGTGATGACATCCATGCAACTTTGATACACCTTGAATTTCAAGCCTGTGTGATCCCATACCCTGTATGATTGCACCCATTTTTGTAAGCATTTCACAAAGATCTACAATTTCAGGTTCACAAGCAGCACCATCAAGGACAGTGGTCCCTTGCGAAAGTGATGCTGCCATAATTGCATTGGCAGTACCGGTTACAGTACTTCCATGGCGACCGCCCATGAAAATTGAAGCACCTTTTAAATTCGCTGCATCAATTTGAACAACTCCACCTTTCAGTTCTACTTTGGCACCCAAGCTTTCCAGGGCACGAATGTGGAGGTCGATGGGGCGGTTGCCGATTACGCAACCCCCAGGCATCGGAATCTCTGCTCTCCCTAGGCGAGCAGCTAAGGGACCAAGCAAGCAAATAGATGCCCGCATTTTTCTAACCAAGTCATAAGGAGCAAAATGAACAATCGCTTTTGGATTGATTCTCCAAGTGTTGGGATCTAATTTTTCAACTTCTGCACCGAGATCAGCGATGATCTCAGCCATAAATTGAATATCACTCAGATCTGGTACATTTTCTATTATGCTCTCATCTTCGGTTAACAAAGATGCAGCGAACAAAGGAAGGGCTGAATTTTTAGAACCACTCGCTTGAACTATACCGGATAGTTGATGGCCTCCTATGATTTTAAACACATCCATCCGTCGCAGAATTCTAGGAGGAGGGTAATGCCATTCGAGTTAAGAACCGAATAGTTTCGAAAGAAATTTGGATACCCCAGACTTTGGTTTTTGTACGGTTTCGTTCTTGGAGTGTGATGGTTTTTTAGACGCCCCAGATTGCCTCGGTTTAGTGGGTTTCGGCTTGGATCTAATGGCGGGCTGTTTAGGTTTGTGGTGCCCTCTTGTACCATCGACTGAATTATCTTTTGGCTCCGCTCTATTCCGGTTTTCCCGCCGTTTATTGTTATTAGAGCTTCTTCCGTCTTTTTCACCAGACCTTCTACTTGGCTTCCTTTCGTGTCGAGAGTGTTTTCTTTCTCGATTTGAGTCAGTATCCCTTGCAGGTCTATTATTCGAAGCCTTTTTGGCTGATTCATCGTTAAGGTCATCTTTAAGTGCCTCCCTCGAGGTAATCAATACTTCTCCGAAGGGACTTTGGTTGGTGGCCGACCCAGAACTTCGGGACTCCAAGGGCTTTTCATTAGCTCGATACCATCGAGAGCGGATTTTAGATTTCATTTCCATGAGGTTGACAAAATTTTGAGGAACTAGTTCGTTGTTTGAAAAGGGTTATATTGAGATGCGCTAGCAGAAAAGTAACTCAGTTATTATTTGGTTTAATCAAGCAATCACTCATTTATAATTCAGACAAGAGTAAACCATGATTTTCCTTCTATTTCCAAAACACTTGCAATCTTTAAACCAATAGTTCTTAAGGGATTGGATGGATAAACTAGAAAACATTTTTAATCTTCAAGAGCAACTGAACAGCCGAATTGGTGTGGATATGAAATCTATGTCCGAAGAGGATCAGACGAAATGGATATTAAATTACATTCGAGCGATGCAACAAGAGTTAGCTGAATTGACAGATTCGGTGCCTTGGAAATGGTGGGCGAAGTATCAAGAGTTCGATAAACAAAATGCAAGAGTCGAAATCGTCGACCTTTTTCACTTTTTAATATCGATGGCTCAAGTCATGGGCATGAGTGCCGATGATGTGCACGAAGCCTATCTTAAGAAAAATAAGGTTAACCACGAACGCCAAGAAAGTGGTTATGTCAAGAAAGACGAGAATGATTCTCGTCATATTTGAGGTAGAAAATTAAATCGCTGCAATAAGTGCTGAGCAGCGTGATTTTTTCCGAGACACCTTATTTCCATGTACAAGGTTTCTTTTTTCAGACTTTTCTAAAGCAGATATAAAAGACGCGGCATTGGAGATAGCTTCGTCTTTGTTTTTATCTTCAACAGAAGTAATAAACTTTTTCTCTAAAGTTTTGAGCTTACTCGTTATAGCACGGTTTTGGGTATAGCGTGCTTTGTTTTTACGGATGTTTTTAAGGGCAGATCTAGTATTGGCCATGGTTATAGGAATAAGAAAAGCTAGGCTTTGGTCAATTTCATTCTAAGTAATCGAATTTAAAGAAGATTCCGAGAAGGCATAAGCCGGATTCTGTTGTCATTAGATGACCGTCATTCATTTATCTATCCTGTTAAGGATTCCTCATTGAGGATGCGACGTACCCGAAACCATAAGCGGACCACTCGGTTTCCTATTTCGTCTTGCATCGGATTGGGTTTACATAGCTCGCTCGGTTGCCTTTGCGACGGTGGGCTCTTACTCCACCATTTCACCCTTACCTCTTGAAGGAGGCGGTTTACTTTCTGCTGCACTAGCCGTGAACTTACTTTGAGATAAGCCCCCCCCATTTTCATAGGGAATCCTGTCCTGTGATGTCCGGACTTTCCTCTATTCATACTATATATGAACAGCGAATGACCGCTTCTCGGAAAATTAAAAATTATAAAGTTTGGCTCTGATACAAAAGGAAATTTTGCCAGAATCGAAAAGGTGAATTTATCGCTCAACATAAACAATTCTTCCGCACTGATCGCATTGCGTAAGTTTTCGTTCCACTAATATGGATGACACCACATCGTTTGACACCCGTAAATTACAACCACTACATTTTTGGTCTACAACTGGCGCAACATAGGGAGGCTTTGAAATAACAGTCTTGGTTCTTTCGTAAGATCTAATGATCGAAGGCTCTACCTCACCCCGTGCTGTTTTAATCTCATCTTCAAGCTTTGAAATATCGGTCGTAAGTACTTTGCTATGCTCCTGACAGGAAAAAAGGGTCTTTTCAAGGTCCTCAATTTTGAGAGAAATTTTATCCTCGGCGATTTCGGCAATTTTACGGGCATCATCAATCTTCATGAGAATCTCTAATTGTTCGTCCTCTAGGAGTGATTGAGATGAACCTGTAGTTGCAATTTCATTTTCAAGAGCAGTATACTCTTCATTTTTTTTAACTTCTAATTGTTGATGTTTGAGTCGAGAAATTTTTTCGGTTGCGGAGATGATTTCATTTTCAAGAGCATTATTTTTAGCTTCTAATTCTTTCCATTCTGAAAGAGCTAGAGCCACCGACTCTTTTTCTAAATCGATTTGTTTTTGAATACGTTTTTGTTCAAGCGGGTTTTGCTCGAGATCGTTTTTAAGTTTTTGTTGCCTACGATCTCGACTGTGAAGGAGAAGTAGTTTCTGAAATTCTGGCTGATTTGAAAGCATGTGCAGGACAAGTAGTAAAATACTAACGATGACAGATTGCTGTCTGGAATCAATGTTTTTGATTTTTAACTGCAATAGAAATGCTTTTCCAGTTGCCATGATTTTTAATTGGAATTTCTTGTTTGCAATGGACGAAGAAACAAAAAACAGATTTGAGGACGCAATATTTGCTTTCTCCATGGGAGAAGATGTAGAAGCTGAAAAAATTCTGAAAACTCTGGTAATGGAAAGTCATAACTCTATTGAGATTTTTAGGGCACTCGCTGAAATCTCTTTATCTTTAAAGAATTTGAATCAAGCAGAAGACGCTTGTCGAAAGGCTTTAGCCATCAACCCCGATGATCTAACAAGTGTTGTGAGTCTAGCTCGAATTTTGGTCCAGAAAGGTGACAAAGAAGGTGCTGAGGATGCGTCTGCCAAAGCTCGCCTTTTGGGATGGAAGGAAGAACTTGCCGAAGATGAATCAAGTCTCTAAAAGATACTTCCATTGGAATCAGCAAGTCACAAAAAAAGAAGTCGTAAAGCATGCAAAAATATAAAAACAGTCTAGAATTTGAAAAGCCTCTGTTAGATTTGGAAAAGCAACTAGAGGATTTGATGAAATCTTCCAAAGATTCTGATCTTGATTTTAGTAACGAAGTAAAAGCTATCGAAGCTAAGATTGAACTTACAAAGCGTGATATTTATGCAGACCTTTCTCCTTGGCAAAAAGTACAACTTTCTCGTCATCCTAACCGACCTTACACAATCGATTATATCGAGCGCGTTTTTACCAATTTTGAATCACTTCATGGGGATCGTTTATACAAAGAAGATGAGGCTATTGTTGGAGGACCTGCCGAAATAGATGGCCGGAAAGTAATGGTCATCGGTCAGCAAAAAGGAAGGAATACTGAGGAAAACCTTAAAAGAAATTTTGGTTGCCCCAACCCTGAAGGTTATCGAAAAGCACTTAGATTGATGAAAATGGCCAATCGCTTTTCAATGCCAATTATCTCTATCATAGATACTCCGGGAGCTTTTCCTGGAATTGGTGCTGAAGAGCGTCATGTGGCCGAAGCTATTGCAGTAAACTTGAAAGAAATGGCAGCCTTGAAGGTTCCGATTATTGCCATTGTAATAGGAGAGGGCGGTTCTGGTGGTGCATTAGGAGTTGCTGTGGCAGATCGTGTTTTGATCTTAGAAAATGCATATTATTCTGTTATATCGCCTGAAGGTTGTGCTGCTATATTATGGAAAGATAGAGCTTTCGCCTCAGACGCGGCCAAGGCCCTCAAGTTAGACGCCAATGAACTTCTAAAGTTGGGTATTGTTGATGAAGTCATTCTGGAACCTGTAGGTGGAGCTCACCGAGATTGGGATCTAATGGCGTCCGGCATAAGAAAAGTTTTACTACGCGACCTAAAATTACTTGAGAAGGATAATAATCTAACAGAAAATAGGTACGACAAATATCGGGTCATGGGACAGTATTTGTCCCCGTAGATCCGGCCTTTAAACGTCTAGTAAAAGCCTAGCGATTACCAGGTGTTTGATCATTAAGGTCGATTACGCCAATGATGTCATTGCGAAGCCTAAGCCTCATTCTTTGAGTTGACTCGATTTGATTAATAAGGCGATCGTTGTCTTCATTAAGAAGAGATAATTGCCGACTGTATTCTTGTTCTCTGTTTTTGGATGCGAGAACCTCATCATTTAACCGGTAATTTTCATTTTCAAGGCTAGCAAGTTTTGATTGAAGCATTTGCTCTTGCCCGGAAATAGATGCTATTTGAGATTGAAGTCGTTGGGCTTCAGTAACTAAATTTTCATATTCTCGGGTACCATATTGATTTAGTCGCGCAACTTCAGTTTGTAAGTTGGAATTCTCCACTTCAAGGCTAGCCAGGTTTTCATTCAAGACCCTTTCATTTCCAATTGCTTGGTTAAGCTGAATTTCCAATTGTCTGGATTTGTCTTTAAAAAATGAAGTTTCATTTTTTAATGAACTTGATTCATCCAACAAGGTCTTGTTTTGAGCATCAATATTGCGAACTCTAGAAATTAAGCCTTTTTCGTTAGTATTCATGTCGATCAGTTCAGCACGCATAAGATCGATCGCATTTTGCAAACCGTTGTTTTCGGACTCTAAGGTTTTAGTCTTTGATTGTAGTAGATCATTGGCATCTCTCAAACCTGCAATCTCCGAAGAAATTCTAGATTCTTCTATACCCAATGATGTTAGTTCAGAACGCAAAGCTGAGAGCTCTCCCTTCATCGCACTTTCAGAAAGTCTGAGGTTTTCATTGGCACGCTCAAGTTCTTGAATGTCGCGTTTGAGTTCGGAATTTAAAATGCTTTGGTGGTCGGTTTGTTCGTCTTTACGAGCCACCTCGAATTTCATATCGTTTGCAATTTGTCGAAGGCTTTCAATTTCAGCTCTCATCGCATCCTTTTCGATTGCAGATGAACGAACTTTTTCCTTATTCGAGTCATTTTCACTTTTGATCATCGAGTACCTGTCATTAAGTAATGCTTCAGTTCCGCTCAGACGGGCTACTTCATTTCTAAAGCTATCAAGCTCATCCTGCATGTTGCTGATTTTGATGTTATTCTCTTGGATTTTGCCATCTTTACTTTTAATTGAAGCTTCATGGTCACTCAATCTCGCTCGTTGCCCATCTTTATCTAGGTTAAGATTTGCGATTTTTTGATTGAGTGTTGAATTTTCTCGATTGAGTCTGTCGTTGAGGGCATCTAATTTTTTGTTTTTAGCCGATAGTTCGTTATTTTCAGAAACTAATTCATTTGCTTTTCTCTGAAGCGTTGATTTGCCTAATTCAAGTCCACGGATCTTGGTGTATGTACTTTTACTTTCAGAATCAGAATTTTTGCGGGCAGACTCAAGTTTACGGTTTTCCGAAGTAAGTTCTTTGTTTCTTTGTAGAAATTCTTGCTCATCGGCTTTCAGTTCTTGCAACTGTCTTCTGAGTCTTGCGTTTGTATCATCGAGGTATTGATTACTCGTGTTCGTTTTGAGTTCCTCTTGCTTAATTCGATTCAATTGAGTTTCTAAAGAAGACACTTTTGCGAGTGCTTCGTTTAACTTCATTTTTATTAATGGATCACTTTCATCGATTTGAGTGGGTGCTTGAGTACTGTCTGAAATCAATCCTCGGGTCTTTTCAATAAGAGCGTTATGCTTGGCCACTAATTGATTATATTGATCAACTAGGTATTCTGGGTCGCGTAATTGTTGGTCAGTTTGACCGTAAGAAACAATGGTCAGAGAAACAAAAGAAAGCAATGATGAGATTTTAATCATAATGATATAAAGGGTTTTTATATATATTCACCAATTGTGTCTGAAAACAAGAAGAATTTTAATTGTAATAAAGTTGAAAATTCAGGAGGCAGCTCTTGTGAGCCTGTCATTTATTGCAATTCCTAATGCGTCTGGCATCTCAATCTTGTGAGTTAAAATTCTCAATTTATCTATAGAGTCAGCTTTTTGGAGGCAATGGTACAAATTTTTGGCAATTTCATGACTTTGTCCATCCTTGGAAAGCCTGATTGTTGTGAAATTACGGTTTTTAAAATAATCCTCTTCATCTTTTTCAAAGCAAAGGATAATATCAGAGTCAAAGTTTAGGGGTAAAGATTTAAGCTCTCGAAAGGAATCTGTTAAAATCAAAGGTAATTGCGGCGAATAATGCCTGAGGGTTTGGCCAGGGCATTTCTGTTTTTCAATGATTGTACTGACTGTTGAATCTTTAACTAAAACAGGTGTGTTTAAACATTTTTCGATTTCATTTTGAGAAATTGGTCCGGGTCTGAGAATAATTGGAATGTCATCACTAAGGTCCAATACAGTTGATTCTAGCCCATGCTTGCAAGGGCCTCCATCAAGTACGGGAGGACATTCGTTCTTGAAGTTTTGCAGGACATGATATGCCTGTGTAGGACTGACTTTATTTGATTTATTAGCACTAGGTGCAGCGAGGGGAGATTTAATCTTCCTTAGTACTTCTCTAAACTTTTCGTGAACTGGGGCACGGACGGCAACGGTATCTAGGCCTGCACATAAATTCAGCGGGACATTGCTCTTTTTGGGTAAAATGACTGATAAAGGACCAGGCCAGAAGTCATTAAAAACTTTTGTTGCATGAGGCGTTATTTCTGCAACATTTTGGACCATGCAGGCATTAAGCACATGAATGATCAAAGGATTTGTCGAAGGTCTTCCTTTGAGAGCAAAAATTTTCTCAATCGCATCGGGGAACAGGGCTAGTGCTGCTAACCCATAGACAGTCTCAGTCGGTAAAACAGCTAAATTGCCTTGGTTGATTGAATCAACACAATCTTCGATAGAAGAGAATTTGAATTTTTCCGCAATCGCCAGAATTATAGCGACAGTTGCATGTGGCGAGATTTCTTGATTAGTTTCGAAACCTTGCGTTGCTGCATTGGTGTAAGCCCAGAATACTTTCGAGGTAAGATTTTGCCAGTGTCAGTGGTGTATTTAGCTAGTGCTTCCTTATCTAAAAATGTGTAATTTTCAGGATTTCTGCTTTTAGTATGTATTTTTTCGTCTTCAGACATTCTTACCATCATGAACAATCTTTTTTCTTTGGCAATTAAAAAGAAGTACCAGAGATCTTAATTGACGAAACATCAAGTTTGTGCCGTAATGATGACTTATGAAAGTCGCATCTTCAATTAAAACTCTTAAAAACCGTCATCCTGATTGCCAAGTGGTTCGTCGTCGCGGGCGCTTGTATGTTATCAACAAAACCAACCCACGCTTCAAAGCTAGACAAGGATAATTTGTGAAGAAAGATATACACCCCAAACTCAATAATGTCAGTTTTGTTGATGTTTCAACTGGCAAAAAGTTTTTAACCAAATCAACAACAGGCTCTAAAAAAGTTGAATCATTGGATGGCGTCGACTTTCAAGTACTCGTTAGAGATGTAACCATGGACTCACATCCAGCGTACACTGGTGAGAAGCGATTTGTGGATACTGCTGGAAGAGTTGAGAAATTCCAGAGTAAGTTCTCCCGTAAAAGGTAAATACCTTTCACTTTCCCTCATTGTGGGAAAGATTTCACTACTTGCTTCGTTGGTTCAAATATTGCAAGTTGATTCGTGCCCCTTCTCTTTTATGCAGTTACTTCGATAGGGTTTTTGCCTCTTTTGTATGCCATAACTGATGATCTTGTTCTCATCGGTGCAGGATCTTATTACATGGGGCAAGAAGGTATTCAAGACGATGAAGAACCCTTACATTATGTCAAAGTAAAGCCCTTCGAGGTAGATCGATTTGAAATAAAAATTGTTGACTGGTTTTTTATTGCCAATTGGGCTGTGAAAAATGGGTACACTTTTAGCGACTCCTCCAGTTCGCCTTGGGGAAGACCTTACTGGTATTTTCATGACGACAAAGATAATTTCCCTATGAACAGGGTGTCTTGGTATGATGCAATCAAATGGTGTAATGCAAAATCAGAGTACATGGGGAGGAAACCTGCCTACTTTACAGATAATGCCAAAACTCAAGTTTACAGGAGTGGGGAGTCAAATATTAGGAATACAATGGTTGATTGGGATTCCAGTGGATATCGTTTGCCTACTGAAGAAGAGTGGGAGCGCGCTGCAAGAGGGAAAAAACACAATAAAAACTATCCGTGGGGAAGTTACATAGATGGTAGCAAGGCAAACTACAAAGAAAGTGGTGATCCCTTTGATGATGGAAGTGCGCCAGTTGGTTATTACAATTCCGCTCAACTTGTCGTAGAATCTAAATACAGTCTAAACGGTGAAAATGAAGTTCCCGAAGATCAGTTTAATGATTACGGTTTGTACGACATTACAGGAAATGTCAGTGAATGGTGCTGGGATTGGTATGATGAAAACTGGTATTCTAGAAAAAATATAAATTCGTCATCGTTTGGACCGAACTACTCTGGATCAAACAGTGGGGATAAGTACAAAATTCATCGGGGAGGAGGGTATAAGGACGGACCTGGCATGGATGAAGGAAAGCCATTAAGGATTGCTTTCAGGCATGTTGAGTATCCAGAAAAGTCTAGGAGATCAATAGGTTTTAGAACAGTAAGATCTTTTGTAGCCGAAAAACTTTGGAGTTCATCAATAGAATTTTCAGGTGCTGCAATAAACTGGTATTTTTTAGATTGGTTTGGATATTATTACCAAACAGAAACGAATTGGGTTTTTCATTCTGAACTTGGGTGGATCTACCCTACAGGTGAAGGATCTTTTAATAACTGGATTTATTTCCCAAAGACTGGATGGATGTGGACAGCCAAATTTGCCTACCCTTTTTTCTTCCATGATGAAAAAAAGAGTTGGTTTTTATCAATACAAAACAAAAAAGAATACGGTTGGTTCGAATCAGACCCCAAAGGTACCCTCTATTTATGGGGCAGAGAGTACAACGAAAGATGAGATTATGATACCCACAAAAAAAATCATTTTTTTTTTGGATTTATCTTGACCGAATGAGGTAAATCCTATTCTTTGGATCCTTTCTCTCAAATTTCGAGAGTTGTTCTTTGAAAGTTATTTTGTGTGATCTATTTAGATGGGTCACCGGTCATATTTTTTTGAAAAAAGTTGAGTACTTTAAAACTCAAGCCTGTGCATTAATTTGCACGACTCTCATTTGGAGAGTTTGATCCTGGCTCAGAGTGAACGCTGGCGGCATGGTTAAGACATGCAAGTCGAACGAGAAGCATTTCTTCGGATTTGTGGAAAGTGGCGAACGGGTGCGTAACACGTGAGCAATCTGCCCTAAAGTACGGAATAGCCTGTCGAAAGATGGATTAATGCCGTATGTGACTTTTTATCGCATGATGAAATAGTTAAAGCTTGTAATGGCGCTTTAGGATGAGCTCGCGGCCTATCAGCTTGTTGGTGAGGTAATAGCTCACCAAGGCTAAGACGGGTAGCTGGTCTGAGAGGATGATCAGCCACACCGGGACTGAGACACGGCCCGGACACCTACGGGTGGCAGCAGTTTCGAATCATTCACAATGGGCGAAAGCCTGATG
>Ga0206129_10000949_pt1 | contig 41398 bp, 28 predicted proteins | sample Helgoland_Spring_8_FD_148616 | JGI IMG/M metagenome (GOLD analysis project Ga0206129, IMG submission 148616) | Pelagic subsurface seawater microbial communities from Kabeltonne, Helgoland, North Sea - Helgoland_Spring_Bloom_20160502_2 | ecosystem: Environmental > Aquatic > Marine > Epipelagic ...
TCGAGTACATTTAAACAAAAGACCCCATTTTCAAGGATGGCCGCAGCGGCCTTGCTCTGCTCATGAATGCACACGAGTAATGTCGGTGGCTCTGCGGTCACGGATGTTGCTGCACTCACTGTGACGCCAACCTCGCCTCCAGAGCCACTGGTTGTGACCACATTAACGCTGTTGGCAACGCGCGACATCGTATCAACGAAATCACTGCGATCAACCAGCTCTAATTCAGAGCCGGCTAATGACTCTTCAATGTTGTGTTTTGGAAATTGATTAACTTTCATCGCGTAGTCACAGATAGTTACAGGGCGCCATTACCTAAATAAAGCGATACAGCTCTTTAGTATAGCAACGAATGAAGCAGCAACTGCTCAGCCCAACATAAAGGACGAAATTACGTAAGTGAGAGAACCAAACAGCCATTATTTTTTTGGGCCTGGAAAAAACCTATTGGTTGTTTGCTGATACGCTTTATATTCTGGTCGTTTTTGCACCGAATAATGCTCAGACGGGACCGCTCCGGTGTAATGTACCAAGGTGGTGTACATAAAACGAGAGACGCTCAGCAACGCACCACCCAGCAAGAGCCAGATAAGCAACGATTCTGCCTGATAAAGCGCCAACCATGAGGGAATAGCTGCAATAAGCAACCCGTTCCAAACCATCCACTCGGCAAAGTAATTAGGGTGCCGGCTATAACCCCACAGCCCGACATTACAAACTTGATTTTTTTGACCGGTTTTTTTCATTTCACGTAAAAAAGCCAATTTTTGCGTATCGGCAATTGACTCCATCACAAAGGCAGCCAACCAAACCAACAGCCCAAGCACTTCAAACATTGAGATGGCAGCGTTAGGGTTGGTGGCAATAACGAAAGCCGGCAACGCAAGGAAAGATGCATTAGCCAAACCCTGCACCATACCCTCTACTTGCATCGCTAGCGCAGTATTAGTTTTACCCGCGGTGGCCCATCGTTGCTTTTGGTACTCATAACGAGGAAACTCTCGTTTAAGAAACCCCTGCTGCCACATTTTTACTGCACCTAAACCCATGCGGCCACCGGCAAAAATATAGGCCAAACTAACCACGGCCACACGAAGCTCGTCGCCGGGGCTAAGCAACCAAGTTAAAACCCCTATCAATACCAGCCCCCATGGCCAGCCTATATCGACATACGACATACGGCCTGTGCGCCAAATAGGTAGACACACCACCAAAGCAAACAAAATCAATTGCAGCACCCCATTAATTAAACCTATTGAAGCCAAGCTGGCTGAAAAAAGTAGCAAAACCCAACCGGCGACAAACGGCAGTAATGGAGAAAAATAATGCATAAATAAACCCTTTTCATAAAACTCTTTGTATTTAAGGTTGAACAAACGTTTCAGCCTTTTAATACCGCGCTTTGATAAACCCAATCGCTTATAAAATCTATCTGCCAAAAAAAAGACATCGCTAACGTGTTGCGACTAGAGCCGTGCCAATGTTGCTACTTTTTTTATAGCCAATGACTCGATTTTCAGTCACCTTAAATCCCTCTTTTTCTATAAGGCTGACCAACGCCGCGATATCGTTAACCGACAACGCAGCAGCCTGTAAGTCTTCAATACGATTAATATAGTCTGCCAACCCATCAATAGAGGCTTGCACTACCCGCCTTCTATTAACCCCCTTATTGATTGAAGCCTCAGAAAAAGCATTAAACATAGGTATGCAATAACGCTGAATCTCAGACTCAGGCGACACAACCGCTATGATTTTTTGTATACGATCTGAAGCAGCGTTAATCGCTATCATCTGTTTCTTTATTTTTGGCTTGCCTGAAATTTTACTAAACTCTTTATTTTTTCCTATTAATTGATCGAGCTGTAAAAAAAGCTCGTGGATTCGAATTTCATTTAAAATTATTTTGTGCTCTTGACTAAATTGCGTCGAACCCTTTACAACCGTCGATTCTTTGTTGTGCACTATAAAACCCATCTTACCTCTAGGCTTTAACACCCGCGCAATTTCACTAATAGCTTGTGGCAAGTTGGCATACTCCAGCCCGTATTGACTCACAACAATATCAACAGAGCCCGAATCAAAGGGCAAATTCTCCATAGGCACGTCACCCACGAATTTCACCCTAGGATAAGCTTTTGGGTCTTTTTTCAATGTAGTAAAGGGATCAATCGAGGCCGCATCTAAGCCAATCACTTGAGCTTTTACGCTGGTTTTTTCTAGGTATTCGCTCACCAGCCAGCTCAGTGCACCATTACCACAAGCTAAATCCACAACTGTTTGGCAATCATCAACAAGCAATTGCTGCCAAAATTCTGCAATATTTAAATCGTAATTCTCTGGAAACAGGCTTTCTAGCGTGGTGATAGTTTTACGCGACCACAAGGTCGACCACTGCGCAGCGCTAAGCATACTCATTTACAACTCTTTTTTATTGAATAGTTATTTCGATGACAAGTATAACTTTTAACTTAAAGGAATGCCTATGCGAGTTGTTTGTAACTAACATTATATTAATCGCACAGCGTTTATTATTATTGACCGGTCAACCTAGCCTACGCCTTGTTAAGAAGGCTGTTATAACAATGCCCAGTGCTGCAATGACTGTCGAAAGACGATCCCACTATGAAAAAATAGACTTCAGATTAACCGCTTCATCAGCTAGCACCGCTTTGCTTACTGTTCGACCCTCCAACAACAACCGCTTACCCACCATAAAAGCCATAGGCATGTTCACCGCATCAACGGCGAGTAGCGCATCTTGATGAAAATAGAACGCAGCAAATTTGCGCCCTTGGGTGATGTCACCACGAATCACAATATTGTCAAAACCTTGCGACAACCCTGCAATTTGTAGCTTTATGTCGTATTGGTCAGACCAAAACCAAGGCAGCTGATTATAAGTTTCTTTATTACCACACACAGTGGCTCCAGCCACTCTCGCCTGATCAGTAGCATTCTGCACTGATTCAAGCCGTAGCCAACGATCATAAAGTGGGTTGCGGTGCCAGGTACAATCGCCAGCAGCCACGATATTGGGGTCTGATGTGGTGGCATATTCATCCACCACAATGCCACTTTCTACCGCCAGGTCGGCCTCTTGCGCCAACTCGACATTAGGCAAGACACCTGCGCCAATAATGACAAAGTCAGCGGGCAGGCTCATCCCATTTTTACAAGTGACGCCCGTTACCCATTCCTCACCGCTGATTTCGCTCACCGCCGCATCGGTAATAATGCTAACGCCCTCTTCGGTATGAACGCGCCTATAAAACTCTGAAATGACAGGAGCCGTCACGCGCTGCAAAATGCGAGGCATCATCTCAATAACGGTCACCTCGACCTCCAACTTACGCAGTGATGCGGCTGTCTCAAGACCAATATAGCCGCCACCCACAATCACTGCTTTTTTACCCTTTGCTACAAGCGGGCGAATAGCTTCAATGTCATCGACAGTGCGCAAATAAAACACGCCTTGCTTATCGGCGCCTGGAATAGGTACTGTGCGAGCGCGAGCGCCGAGCGTTAAGGCCAATTTACTGTAAGCTAATGTTTTTCCGTCATTTAGCAATAATTTTTTTTCGGCCCTATTGATACCCACCACGCGGGTATTGAGTATGCAGTCAATATTTAACTTTTTATAAACGCTTTCGGGTCTTAATAATATATTTTCAACTTGTTTGTTGCCGGCCAAAAAATCCTTTGATAACGGCGGCCGATGATAGGGTAAGTAAGCTTCATCACCAACTAATTGAATAGGTCCTTCCCAGCCATTTTTACGCGCACTTTCAGCCAATGCGCAACCCGCATGACTTGCACCCACTATCACTAACGCCTCACTGTGCACTTCTGCCATAGGTATCACTTTTTGAAAATTAACTGGGGATTACCTTAACATGCTAAAGGAAAATACAACGGCGCCACAAGCCTCTAGTGCAGCAAAAACCTAAATGAGCTTTTAGCCCTGATCAGACCAACCATTGGGAATATTTATAGAGCCTTCAACTGCATAAACAAATAACCCGGCAAAAAATTGACAGCGCTGTCATTTATGGTAGTATGAGCGTCCGAATTGCCAGTATTGTCATTTGGTTGTCGCACTGATACTAAGCAGGTAAGAAAATACGTATTTATAACTTTCTTAATGAGGAGATTTGAATGCCCCAAGTCAGCCGCTTCAACTTTTGGGCTAGCGCACTGGCGGCTAGCTGCGCTTGTATCATTTTTTTGCTGGCCTCTTGCACTGAATTGAGCACCGAAAAAAATCAAAGTTCCTCGACATATAAACAGCCTAACTTCCTATTTGTTTTGGTTGATGATCAACCTTTTGATGCTTTGGGCATGAGTGGACGTTATCCGTTTTTAGAAACACCCAATATGGATAGATTGGCTAAAGAAGGCGTTAACGTAGAAAACTTCTTTGTGACACAATCTATTTGCTCGCCTTCAAGAGCCAGTTTTTTAACAGGTACCTATCCTCATATTCATGGTGTGAACCAAAATAATAAACATGTCGATCCTAAATGGGATGAATTTGCACCCTATTCTTCGCATTTACAAAAAGCAGGTTACGAAACCGCACATGTGGGTAAAATTCATATGGCACATAAGAGGGGAAAAGACCATATAAGACCTGGCTTTGATTACTGGTTTAGTTTTACCGGGCAAGGTGAATATTTTGATCCACCTGTCAATGACAATGGACATGAATACCAAGAAAAAGGCTACATGACCGATATTCTCACAGACAAAGCCATTGCCTGGTTAAAAGAAAAGCGTGATCCGAACAAGCCATTTAGCCTAAACCTTTGGCATAAAGCGGTACACGAAAAATTCTTACCTGCGCCAAGACATGTTGATTTATACAAAGGCGAAGAACTGCCAACGCCTCCTTATGACACACATAAAGAAACATTTAAGGGAAAGCCTGAATGGCAACGAGCAAAAACCTACGGGTTTGATTGGGTGAACAATCTTCCCATCCCTAAAGAATTACCCGAAAAAGAATGGCCTATCAATTACGACACGAGTATGGGCCTGTTACGCACGTTAGCAGCTGTTGATGAGTCTTTAGGAAGAGTATTAGCCGCTTTAGATGAAATGGGTGAATTAGATAATACTGTCATTATCTATAGCAGTGATAACGGTTATTTTTTGGGTGAGCACACGCTTAATGATAAACGCCTTGCGTATGAGGCATCTATTCGGGTGCCCATGCTTATTCGCTATCCAACGCTAATAAAACCCAATACGCAAATAAAAGAGCAAAGTCTAAATATTGATTTAGCACCAACCATTCTTGACCTTGCAGGAATAGAAAAACCTGACTATATGCAGGGTGATTCTATGGTGAAATTATTAAAGGGTGAAAAAGAAGAAAACTGGCGAACAGCTATTTTGTTCGAATATTACTTAGATACCTATTGGCCTTATGCCGGCCCTAATCAAATCGCCGTGAGAACAGATAACTATAAACTCGTCGATGCGTTTCTTGAAAATGATATTGATGAGCTGTATGACCTTAAAAAAGATCCTGGCGAAATGACCAACTTAATTAACAACCCAGAATACGACAAAATCGAACTAGCGCTTAGAAACCAAGCAGAAGAATTAAAAGAACAATACCAGTACAACCCCGAAAGAGATTGGTGGTTAGACGAGGTCATGAAATCAAAACAAAACCAAGCTACACACTAGCTGTTGTTATCATTTCAGAACAGTCTTCATCGTACCGCACGTTACTGATGTATGACTTTGCCGGCTGCCCTTCGCAACCGGCTTTTTTTTATGCGCTCTAATTGAATTTAAGCTGCTCTTAATTTACAGTTAAGTAATTAACAGTTAAGTAATTTACCGATAAGCTCTGCCGAGTAAAAGAAGAACAAACGCCCTTTTCTTGCGCTCTACCCTAAGTAATCGAAGTGCCGCAATCAATTATCGCGGTTGAGGCGGCTGAATTTGGAGTTTAATAAAAATGCAAATAGTAAAAAAACTAATTGGGTTTCTGGCACTAGCTGTACTATTAAGCGGCTGTATAAAATTAATGCCAGATTCCAACCCACAAACAATTACGCTTAAAACAAACAGCGCTTTTGTCCCCGAAGGCTATAGCTGCGTATGGCACGATGAATTCAATGGCGTCAATTGCAACGAGCAAGGTTGCGAAGTTAACCCAGACCACTGGCAATTTCAAAACCTCAATGTCAATAAAGAAAAAATGCTCTACACCACGCGCCAATGCACCAACTACCCCGACAACTATAACTACTGTATAAAAGAGGGTGTCTTTCAAATACAGGCACGCGACGAAGGCAAGCCCGTACAATGTGACGACGTGAGCTGCGCCGACAACTTTGGCTGGCAATGTGGTTCTGGTTCCGGTTGTGCAGACAGACCCGAGCGCTATACCTCGGGCAGAATCATGGCCAAAAACAAAGTCGAAAAACGCTTTGGCTATGTTGAAGTGATGTTTCGTTTACCCTTTGCCCGCCAAGGCGTTTCACAAAGCGGCCTATGGCCCGCGTTCTGGATGCTCGATAGCCGTATAAAAGAAGGCCCCAGTAGCTGTAGTGATGCTACCCATCAAAGTGGCGAGAGGTTTAATAGAGGCTGTGAGTTACCCTGGCCTATGGCAGGTGAGGTCGATATTCTTGAACACGTATCCGCCACACCTAACCGTATCTTTCACAACGTACACTGGGATCCAGGTACCAATGGCCCAGACTACGACCACGCCTCCTGCGATAAGCACCCATCAAGTGTATGCTCGCCAAATTTAGGCTGGGCGAGGGGCGTTCGTACTGATCGCGGTTTCGCCATTAACTGGCGCGAGTGGAATGTACTCGGTATACACTGGCAAGAAAACCACATTCGCTGGATACTCAACGGTAAACATCATGGCAGCCTAGACACTACCAATGAAGAAGAACTTAACCGCAGCATGTTCCCCATTATTAATTTAGCCGTGGGCGGCGGTATGGGTGGAGAAGTGAAGATTAACGATTGGAGCGATGCCTATGTTGAATTTGACTATGTGCGCTGGTATCAAGAAAATGCAGAGCAGGTTTGTAAGCTGCAATAACTGTTTTAAACTAAAAGGGCTAAGCAGAACCCTATTATTAAAGTCCAATGGATAACCGACATATAGTCATTGTCGATGGTGTCTGCAACTTTTGTAATGGGGCGGCTGCCAGTCGCCATAAACATGCGTGTGCTCGCACAGAACTCAATAATAAAAGCTAAAGTCAATAAATTATGAAGTTAATTAAAAAAAATAAATATTTTTTTTTGGTAATAACTATCAGCTTAAATACTCAGTCTTGCACTGGCTCTATAGATCCAAACTCAATTAAAAATGAAACAATAAATTCTACTAATTTATTAATTGGAGCTACTTTAAATTATCATGAATTAAATACCATTAAAGAAGAATTATTTTTAAAAGATTTTAAATATCTAACTCCAGCTAACGCAGCAAAACAATCTAAAGTGCATCCAGAACCTGGTGTTTGGAATTGGAAACAGATTGATAATTTTATGGATTTTTCTAAAAAACACAATTTACAAGTTCGTATTCATGGACCAATAAGTCCGCAGGCATCAAAATGGGCAAAAGAAGACCATAGATCACATAAAGAGTTAGAAACAAATATGATTGAGTTTGCAACAGCATCTGCAAAAAAGTTTAATGCCGAAAAAAATGTAAAATGGATGGACGTGGTAAATGAAACCATTTTACCAAATGGTAATTGGTTTGGCCCAAAAGCAGGTGTGAATCAATGGGAAAACCCATGGTTAAAGATGGGATTGGATGAGAACGGATATCCATTGTATATTTTGAAAGCTTTTGAAATTGCTACAAAGCATGCTACAAATATAAAACTAGTGTACAACCATAATTTCGGAATGCAAACTAAGATGTGGGATAAAGTAAAAGAAACAATTCTTTATGTGCGTTCTAAAGGATATCGAGTAGACGGCGTTGGCTGGCAAGCACATATTTTATTGAGCCCTGCAACAAAAGCAATTGCAGAAAAAACAGATGAAGAATTAAAAAAATTATCTGAATTAATAGATTGGGCTCACAAAAACGACTTGGAATTTCATATCACAGAACTCGATTATTTTATAAAAGATCTAACTAAGTTGCACCAAGGCTTAAAGAAACAAGCAGAAGTTTATCAAAAACTAATAGCTGTCTTAAAAGAGAAAACTAAAACGGGAATTGTTACCCTTAACCTTTGGGATATGGGCGTACGTACAAAAAAAGGAGAGGAAGGCGCTTTTCAATCCATTTATAATTCAGAATTTAAACCTACGCCAGCCTATAATGTGATTAAAAGCAATACAAGTATAATCCCGAAAGAGATTGGTGGTTAGATGAGGTAATTAAATCAAAAGAAACCAACCAACACACTAGCTGTTGTTTTCAATCCAGAACAGTCACATCGTAATGCACGTTATTGATGTATGGCTCTTTGCCAGCCGCCCTTCGCAACCGGCTTTTTTTATGTACGCAAACTGAGTCCAAGCCAATAATAACTTACCGTTAAGCTCTGCTCATTTTTTTGGTGTTAGAAAAATACAAAGTAAGCTATCCATTTCATCTCCCCTATATACTCACCCTATCTTAAAGCTAATTTTTTAAATTAATTAAATCGTTATATTCGATGTATCTAACTCAAAAATTTATAATGCGAATCTACTATTTTTACCCATAAGACTATAAGTATGATGCAATTTTCAAAGTACTGGTTAATGGCAGGAGGCATTTTAATATTACTGGCGCTCTTGGTCTTTTTTAGCGTTTATTCAAACAATCCACAAAAAAGTTTACCTGCGCTTTCTACAGAAGCTGCTGCCAAGCAAACCTTGACTACTGATCTCAATTATGTAGGCAGCAAAGCCTGTGCAACGTGCCATCAAGGCCAGTTTAAGTCTTGGCAAAAATCGCACCATGACCAATCTATGCAACATGCGTCATCCGATACCGTCAAAGGCAATTTTGAGAATGCGACTTTCTCTTCTTTGGGCCAAAATAGTCTGTTTTATCAAAAAGAGAACCGCTTTTTTGTAAAAACAGCAGGCCCTGACGGTAAGCTTAGCGATTATCAAATTCTCTATACTTTCGGCACCACTCCCCTACAACAATATATTGTTAGCTTTCCAGATGGAAAGCTACAAACACTGCCCATCGCTTGGGACACCATGAAAAAGCGCTGGTTTCATTTACAAGAGTCTCAAAACCCGCAACCCAATGAATGGATCTATTGGACTAATGGAGGCCTAAACTGGAACAGTATGTGTGCTGATTGTCACAGCACTAATCTGAAGAAAAACTATCATCTTGATCAACAGAGCTATAACACCACCTGGTCGGTTATTGATGTGGGTTGCGAAGCTTGCCATGGACCGGGTAAGACACACATGACGGCAGTAGAAGACGACAGTTTTCAACCCGGTATCAACGACCCAAAAATTGACATGCAAGTTGGTGAAGACTCTCACATATTGGTCGATAAATGTGGTCGTTGTCATTCACGCCGTCAACAATTGACAGAAGTTTTCAAACACGATAGCGATGAGTTGTTAGATCACTACTTACCCACAGTACTGCAACCGGGTTTATATCACAGCGACGGACAGATTCTTGACGAGGTGTTTGTTTACGGCTCATTTGTTCAAAGCAAGATGTATCACAACAATGTCAGCTGTATCGATTGCCATGAACCCCACAGCGCACGCCTAAAAATTGAAGGCAATAACTTATGCGCAAGCTGTCATACTAAAGATCAATACGATACACCCAGCCACCATCATCACCCCGCTAATTTAGACGAAAAACTTGTCAATAATGAAGACTCATTAGGTAATCAATGCGTTGATTGCCATATGCCCGGTCGGACTTATATGGGCAACGACTTTAGACGAGACCATAGCTTTCGCATTCCTCGTCCCGACCTTAGCGTACAATACGACACACCTAATGCCTGCAATGCTTGCCATAAAGAAGAAAGTGCTCAATGGGCCGCGAGTACTGTTGAGGATTGGTATGGCAAGGAACGGCAACCACATTTCTCTGAAGTATTAGCCTTATCAGAAGCACAACCTGAAGCCGCCATCCGCCCCTTACTCGTATTACTTGTCGACCCTGCGCAACCCGCAATAGCCCGAGCCACTGCTGCACATATTCTCACCCCCCTAATGGCGTTACCGCACATTAGAGAAGCCATGGATGCTGCCTTAAGTGATAAAGAACCTTTACTTCGAACAATGGCAGCCAATGCATTCTCAGCCCTTTCACCACCTGACAAACTGCAAGCGCTTAGTCGTTTATTGAAGGATGAGGTTCGCTCAGTGAGAATTACTGCCGCGCGCAGTCTAATAGAGATAAACGTTAGTCAAATTCCGCAAGCCATGCACGCCGACTTTGAAACAGCTAAAAATGAATATATTAAATCGCTAAATATGAATGCGGAATTTCCTTCTACGCAACTACAAATAGCGATGGATCATCATAAACAGAAGCAATTAATACCCGCAGAGCGGGCCTACTCTAACGCCCTTAAAATAGATAACCATTACAATGCAGCGCGTATCAATTTGGCTCAACTCTATTACCAACAACAACGCCTGAGCGATGCAGAAAGGCTGTACCGAGAAGTCATTAATCAAGAACCCAACGTCGCTTCCGCACACTATGCGCTGGGTTTATTAATGGCCGAACAAGGTGATTTTGACGAGGCCAAAAAGTTTCTCGAAATTGCAGGCGAAATGGGTAGCCTCCCACGGGCCTGGTACAATCTTGCCGTCATTCATCATCAACAGAAAGAGTTTCAGAACGCAGAGCAGGCCTACCTAAAGGCACTCGATATCGACCCATTTAATCCGGATTTTCTTAACGGCCTATTCATTCTCTACACACAACAACAAGCGTGGCAAAAAGCCAATGAACTCATCAACCCTTTATTGACAAAGAGACCTAGCGATACTTTCTTACTGCAATTAAAGAACGCTTTAGAACAAAGACAAAAAAGTTTTTAAAATGAAAAAATATTACCTTGCTATGCCTAATAAATAAACCTCGTAATCAGCAAACTCAGCATCTCGGGCGACATGTCTGAATTTTTTGAATATCTTTACTGCCGCGTCCTGATATGCGCTGCTAATTGAGCGCTCAAATCCTTCAAAACTTTTTTATATTTTGGCTCATTCGCAAGATTACGCGTTTCATTTGGGTCGTTTTTATTGTCATATAGCATTTGCGCTGTGACCTTGCCTTTTTTATTCAACCACTGCGTTAAAGTATATTCATCATTATGAATAGCCTCAGCAGCAAGATAACGTGGGAACACAGCGGCTCTTGCTGGTAAGCTAGGGTTATTAAGTAACGGCGTTAAACTCATACCCGCCGCTTGCGCTGGTGTAGCAATGCCCGCTAAATCTGTTAGCGTTGGAAAAATATCAATAAACTCAACCAAACCTTCAACGGTTTGCTGGGCAGGCACATTAGGCGCGCGAATAATTAAAGGGGTTTTAGTCGCCACATCAAAGGTTGAATGTTTACACCACAAACCGTGCTCACCAAGGCTGTAACCATGGTCTCCCATCAGTACCACAATGGTATTTTCACTTAAACCCAACGCATCAAGCTGGTCTAGCACTTTACCCACTTGCGCATCGGCGTAACTGACCGCCGCATGATAGCCGTGGATCAACCGTCGTGCTTGTTCGTCGCCAACGGGCTCTGGCGCTTCAGGAATATCGCTATAAGCTCTGAGCTCGCCAAATTTATGGTACGCGCGCTTTGGCGCATCGACAGGCAAGTTTTTATCTGCCAGTTCAAATTGATCAGCGTCGTACATATCCCAGTACTTTTTAGGGGCGTTGAACGGTAAATGCGGTTTAACAAAACCTACCGCCAGAAAAAACGGCTGCTCGGACTGAGCCAGCTTGGCCAACGTCTCAACCGCCTTGTTAGCGACCTGACCGTCATTATACGTGTCGTCTGGCCCATCGAACATTTCCGTTGAGGGGCCTTTCTTAGTTTGCATAAATTGGGCAATATTCTGAGGCAAGTGATAATCGCGCCACGAGGTCTTTGAAGCGGGCTTCTGCTCTTGCCGTGCCGTCCCAACGCGCCCCGCTGTCCAGCTCTTGCTTGCCGTATCCTGCTTTTGATGGAAGATTTTTCCGTAGCCAACCGTGTGATAGCCATTATTTTTAAATTGTTCAAATACTGTCGTAGCCTCAGGTGCATCCTTTTCAACCCAGGTGTAATAACTTTTAAACCGGTCGCGAGTCGCTCGCATCCCGGTAAATAAACTCGCCCTGGAAGCCCCGCACACGGGTACGCTGACATAGGCATTGGCAAAGCGAGTGCCTTGTTGCGCAAGCGTATCGATATTGGGCGAGCGTACATGCTCGCCACCATAAGACCCTAGCTCAACTCTTAAATCATCAACCATTATAAATAACACATTAGGCTGTTTATCAGCGCTAGCATTTGACCAATGACTGCATGAAGTCACAAAGAATAAAAGTAAGAGAGTCAGTTTGTAATGCATAGTTAGCCTAAGTTGTTTATCCATAAATGAGTAAAAAAATGCTTACCTTCAATGATTCTCTTCAATGCTATCAACCTTCAAAATAAAATCCTTTTTCTGTATTATCTATACTCAACACATTTTAATTGAAAAGAAATATCTAAAGAAAACAGAAAGGCGCCCTGCTGTATCAAGCCTTAAGACTGACGCAGTTTGACACGAGTTTTGAACGATTGAACATATAAGCACAATAGAATAGCAATTATTGACAGCGCTGTCATTTTTTGTTATCCTTGGGGCTGATAGCATTTTGACAAATAATAAAACAACCAACCTCCATGAATAACTCTAGGAATACAGGTAAATACGCATGCAATCATTGATGGCTTCACGGAGGCCTTGGGGGAAGCTCTACAGCTTTTTAGTGGCTTTTACATTGTTAAATATTGATGTAGTTGCTGCCAACGACAATGAACAAATAAGACCCAAAAATATTATCTACATTCTGACCGATGACCAACGTTTTGACGAATTAGGTTTCATCAACCCAGTTCTCGATACACCTAACATGGATCAGCTAGCTGCAAAAGGCGTCCATTTCAAAAATGCGTTTGTCACTACTGCACTGTGCTCGCCTAGCCGCGCGTCAATTTTGACTGGCCAATACATGCATAGCCATGGTGTGGTCGATAACAATGCGCCCGCTAAAGAAGGCTCGATTTATTTCCCCCAGTATTTGCAAAAGGCCGGCTACCAAACCGCGTTTATTGGCAAGTGGCATATGGGTGGGCATCACGACGACCCACAACCCGGCTTTGACTATTGGCTCAGTTTTGCCGGTCAAGGCGATTACTACCCAAAGAAAAACCGCAACGGAAAAGTCAGTCAATTCAATATCAATGGCAAACACGTCAAACAAAAAGGTTACATTACCGACGAACTCACCGACTACTCGCTAAATTGGTTAGCCAAAGAACGCGACACAAGTAAACCGTTTTTTCTCTACCTTTCACACAAAGCAGTCCACGCGAATTTTGATCCGGCTAAACGCCATAGAAAACAATACAGCGATGCCGATATCAAGATACCTGACAGTCAAGCCGATACACCGGAAAACTATGAAGGTAAACCCATGTGGGTTAAGAATCAACGCAATAGCTGGCATGGTGTTGACTTCCCCTACCACAGCGATCTCGACGTAAAAGAATATAAACGGCAATACCACCGCGCCTTATCGGCGGTCGATGACAGTTTAGGCCGCCTCACCAACTGGCTGAAAGCCAATAATCTTGAAGACGATACGGCTGTTATTTTAATGGGTGATAATGGTTTTATGTTTGGCGAACACGGCCTTATTGATAAGCGTAATGCTTATGAGGAATCGATGCGTGTACCACTGGTTGCTTATATCCCTGGTGCCAAGCAAAATCATGTGGTTGAAGAAATGGCCGCTAACATTGATATTGCACCCACCATACTTGATATTGCCGGCATTAAAGAAAAGCCACCTCAGTTTGCTGGCGCAAGTTTACTGCCTTTAGCTGCGGGTAAAAAAGTGGCTGACTGGCGCGACACATTGCTCTACGAGTATTACTGGGAATTTAACTTTCCTTCAACACCGACAACATTTGCTGTACGCTCTAACGATTTTAAACTCATTCAATATCATGGTATTTGGGATACCGATGAGCTGTATGACATTAAGAACGACCCAAAAGAAATGCATAATTTAATTGATAACCCTGAGTATCTCGCTGTCAAAATAAAATTGCGCAAAGCTTTATTTGAGCGTTTAGCTGTCGATGGCGAACACGCCGTTCCCTATACTAAAAAGTGGAGTTCAGGTGCAGTATTTCGCCAAGCAGATCGATCTAAAGCTGCTGAGTTTCCAGATCATTGGCTACGCAAAGGTAATGAAAAAGATCTCACTAAATTCTTTTTTCGCGATAATAAAAAACTGAAAAACGGCAACAACTAACAAACCATTACAATACAATACAGGAAGAAATACTATGATGAAAAAAATACCCATGACGTTACTCCTCTCTATTATTTGCACAGCGCAGGCATCAGAATTAGCATCAGAGTCAGATAGCTGGCGTCAATTTGACAAAGATAATAATAGCGAGTTAAGCTTTGAAGAATTCAGCAGCTTACGTATCGCGCAATACACTGTTTTAGATCGCAACGGTGACGGTAAATGGACGCGTAAAGAATTTGTCAAGCGCACTCCCAATATGAGGAAGGGCAGAATTGAGTCACTCAGAGGAAAGTTCAACCGCTGGGACAAAGACGAGGATGGTTATTTGGATACCACAGAAGCATCAAAGGGCATTAAAGGTAATTTTCGCTGGTTAGATAAAAATAAAGATAAGTCGCTTCCAATCGACGAGTTCCCTAAGCACTTCTAGGGTGTACCGAGGGGCATGGTGTGGCCGATGTGATGTTGGCTAACGCCGATGGCGCGGTAAATTATAATTTTACCGGCAAGTTGTCATTTTCTTGGCCCGCGCGTCCGGACCAGACCCCACTCAATTTTAACGACCCTGACTACAGCCCGAAATTCCCTTACGGGTTCGGGCTGCAATACTAAAAACATCTCCCGGACCAATTCAATTAAAGAGCCCCGACATGAGCCAACCTGTTATTGATGGTGCGACTTTATCGCGCGAACCCGAGTCGTATGGGTTCGCGCTCAGCTCCTTAACGTCGCTATTTTTTATGTGGGGCTTGATTACCAGCCTCAATGACGTACTCATTCCTCGCTTAAAAGGGGTGTTTGATTTGTCGTATACCGAGGCGATGATGATTCAGTTCTGTTTTTTCTTCGCGTATTTTGTGGTGTCAGTTCCTGCCGGCAAACTGGTCAGTAAAATTGGTTACAAGCGCGGCATCATCTGCGGGTTAATCATTGCCGCACTGGGTTGTGCCGGTTTTTATCCCGCTGCCGAGTCACTCTATTATCCTTTCTTCCTGATTGCGCTGTTCGTGCTCGCTTCGGGCATTACCATTTTGCAAGTTGCCGCTAACCCCTACGTGACCATATTGGGTGATTCCAAGACCTCTAGTAGCCGACTTACGATGACCCAAGCGTTCAATTCGCTGGGTACCACCATTGGCCCATGGGTAGGCGGCATACTGATTTTATCTGGCGCAACGGCGACGATGGAAAACGCTGCAGAGAGCGCACAGTCGGTGCAGGGGCCTTATCTTGGCCTGGCATTGGCGCTGGTAGTGATCGCGATTATATTCTCGGTACTCAAATTACCGGATGTCTCCGCGGATCATCACGAACTTGAAGAGCATGATGGCACAGTGCCGACTTCAGGTTCTGTTTGGTCACATAAACACTTGGTGTTGGGCGCGGTGGCAATATTCATCTATGTGGGCGCCGAAGTATCGATAGGCAGTTTTTTGGTCAACTTCTTATCCGATGCGTCTATTGCGGCGCTGGAAGAATCAGAGGCCGCTAAATATGTGTCGTTTTATTGGGGTGGAGCGATGGTCGGCCGCTTTGCTGGCGCGTTGGCCATGCAAAAAATTGCCGCGGGCAAAGCCCTTGCGTTCAATGCCTTCGCTGCCAGCGCGCTGGTGTTAGTTGCTGTATTTAGCAGTGGCGCCACCGCGATGTGGGCAATTCTTTTAGTCGGCCTGTGCAACTCGATTATGTTCCCGACCATCTTTAGCCTTGCGGTCGCGAAGCTGGGAAAACACACTAGCCAAGGCTCAGGCATTCTTTGTCTGGCGATCGTTGGCGGCGCCATTATTCCGCTGCTGCAAGGGTTTCTGGCCGACACTTATGACATACAAAAAGCGTTCTTACTCCCAGCAATTTGCTATGTCTATATTATTTATTATGGCTTGAAGGGTTCAAAACCCGCCAACTAACAAAAGAACCGAGTGTAGTGGTTTTTCGCGTGAGGCTTGGTCGAACGCCTTCTCAACGCATCTGTGGCAATACCGTTACTCTTAACTCTGCAAGGATTACGATGAAGAACATGACCTGTAGCGCCATAGCGCTGTTGCTTCTCTCTGCGTGTGGAGGCGGCGGGTCTGATTCCGCTCCCCCTGCTCCCCCTATAGTGGAGGTGCCCCCAGCAACGCCACCCGTTGCACAAGCAACCCCGAACATCTTGTTGATCATTTCCGATGATCAGGGACTCGACGCGTCAGCTCAGTATGGCTTGAGCCTCGATGTGCCAAGCACGCCGACCATGGACGCACTGGCCAGCAACGGACTTGTTTTTGAAAACGTCTGGGCAACGCCTGCTTGCGCGACAACCCGTGCGACGTTGCTTTCTGGGCTGTACGGAATAAATAACGGAATCCGCCAGACACCTGGCGTGTTGTCAGCGGACGTCGAGACCATTCAGGAATACTTGTCGCTCTATCCGGAAACGTCTGCGTACGAGTCGGCTGTTTTCGGTAAATGGCATCTCGGTGGCGCCGACAACGATCACCCGGGATCGGTCGGGATACCGCACTTCGCGGGCAATCTCGGCAACGTCGGTGACTACTACTCCTGGGACCTGGTCACGAACGGGGTTGCAGAAACATCGACCGAGTACCACACATCCAAAATCACGGATTTAGCCATAGATTGGATCGATCAACGTGCGGGGCCATGGTTTGCGTGGGTCGCCTACTCGGCGCCGCATAGTCCATTCCACCTGCCTCCCCAAAACTTACACAGTCGCAATTTGAGTGGGACGGCTGATGACATAGCTGCCAACAGCCGCGACTACTATCTCGCGGCAATTGAATCGATGGACAGCGAGCTTGGACGAGTTCTGGATTCGTTGACCGTTGAGGAGCGAGACAACACGATCGTCATGTTCATTGGCGACAATGGCACTCCGAAATCCACAATCGACCTCAACGTCTATCGCCGGCCACATGGCAAAGGCAGCCTTTACGAAGGCGGAGTGCGTGTGCCAATGATCGTATCCGGCGCCGATGTTACTCGTTCTGGCGAACGAGAAGACTCCCTGATCGTAACAACGGATTTCTTTGCGACGATCGCAGAAATTGCTGGGAGCAATGTAACCAGCATTTACGACAGTGAGAGTTTTGCAGGCTCGTTTTCCGATAGCGATTTTGCTGGTCGTGATACGTCATACGTCGGATACAGTAGTGAAGACCTCGACGGTTGGGCCGTAAGCGATGGCACGTACAAGCTGATTCAAACAGCGGTTGGCGGGCAGGAAATGTACGACGTGTCTGTGGATATTGGTGAGATTAACAATCTCTTGCCGGGCGACGCAGCTATAGAAGCAAAACGAGTGGAACTCGCCCAAACCGCGTTGCAGATCGAAAGCAGCGGCGGTAACGGCGGAGGCGGTTCCGGTAACTCGATCGACATAACTGACGCGATGCTCACCAATCGAAACGCCAGTTGCTCGGACTACGTCGAGAGCTACTCGTCCAACGTGACGGATATTTTCAACAATGTAGCTTTCGTCGGGGACCTCGTCGTCGAATTGATTGGTGACAAATGCATCTTTACCACAAATGCTATTCCCAACCATGATTTCAATGACTCAGATAGGTTTCCGAATCCAGTGTCAGAACAAACAGACGTCTACGAGGTTCCAACCACTCCCGAGATAGCGCCGACAACAACGGACCTTAGCCTAACGTACGACAACGCCATCCTGCTAAATGGCGTCAAAACAGACGTGCTTGCTGCAGCCTGCTTTGGAGTTGGCGACGGGCGTGTCGGGTGCAACAACATTAACCAGCCATGGCGTTACGATCCAATGTACGCCGCAAATGGATTCAGAGTGGATTCGCATAACGCTCATACGCAACCAGACGGCACCTACCACTACCACGGCTCGCCGAACGCTTTGTTCTACGCCGACACAAATATTGTGTCACCGTTGGTCGGCTTCGCCGCTGACGGATTTCCAATTTATGGATCCTGGTTTGACGACAATGGCCTCAATCGTAAAGCGACCTCAAGCTATCAACTCAAGGCTGGTGCACGGCCATCAGGCGCGGGCGAGCCCGGCGGTAACTACGATGGCACGTATCGCGATGATTACGAGTATGTACAGGGCTCGGGTGATCTGGACGAATGCAATGGCATGACCGTGGACGGCGTCTACGGCTACTACATCATTGACGCATTCCCTTATGTGCTGGGGTGTTTCAAAGGGGTGCCCGATCTATCGTTTAAAAAATAGATTCTGCGCTCACGCCGATTTCACAGCATGGATGTGGTTCGAGTATAAGAAGAACAAACACCCTTTTCTTGCCCACTCTACCCTAAGTAATCGAAGTGCCGCAATCAATTATCGCGGTTGAGGCAGCTGCCAGTTACCATAAACATGCGTGTGCTCGCACAATTTCGCTAGTCCAATAAAGAAGTTTTCAATCACAACCTTGAAACAGTATGGGATAGTGCTGAAAGTAAATAATTTTCTTCAGGGGATTTAGATTTTAGTTTTTCCATATAGATAACCATGGATCTCAATTTTTTGGCGGCGGGTTTGGCTTTACTCCCTAACGCGTCCAATACGTTGGCAGCATGTAGCCTTACCATGGGCGAAGAGTGTTTAAGGTTTCTCATGATAGCTCGAAGAGCGCGCTTTTCATATCCAAGATACGCAAGCGCTTCTGCTGCAGCAATCTGTACGTCTGCAGAATTGTCCTTAAGTCGTTTCAGCAGTATATGTTTTGCCGGCAAGGCCTTATCTTGCAAAATTCTGCATCCCACTGCGGCCCAATATCGTACAACTGCTTCCTTGTGTGATAAGCGCTCGATAAGCAGTTGCAGGTTTGCCTCTTTAGCAGAACTGGCTATTTCTGCGGTTTCGATAACTAAATCGATGGGAAAATACTTTTGCCTGACGAGGTCGTAGCCAGTTATATTGCGGGTTCGTAGTGATAATTCTCCTTCAGGGATAAAGCCTACGTCTTTATATCGGCGATTTTCCCTCCTTAAGTTTTCACGCATGCTTCTCAATACGCTGGCGTAAGCGGGGTCGCTGACCAAATTGTTGACTTCCCAGGGATCGGCCTCGGTGTCATACAACTCTTCGGGCTGTCGCGACTGCCAGAATCGTTGTTGGGTTTCGTTGCATTGATTTTGCTGGCAAGCTTGTTCCCACGAGCGCACCGATTCCGCTTTCCAAAGATAAGCCAGATGCTGGCCGTTCGGCCGATGGGGCATATAGTTGCGAATGTATTTAAAGCGTTTATCGCGCAAGGCGCGAACCAGATCAATGCGCTCATCCATGCGACCACGATAAAGATAGGCATACCTTTTTACGTCTTCTATGGAAGAGCCAAAAATACTATTGCCGTGTATATGGGCGGGTTTATCAATGCCTGCAAAGTAAAGCAAGGTTGGAGCCAAATCGACCATATTCACAATCTGTTCAGCTCTGCTGCCCATATCTTGGTTTAACAAATCCTTAAACCGCTCTGGCGCACGGACCATGAATGGAATTTTGGTTCCTGTGTCGTATAAAAAACGCTTACTCCTTGCAACGGCGCCACCATGGTCAGAATAATAAAAGACGATAGTATGATCAAGTAGGCCAGCGGCTTGTAATTCCGCGAGTTTTTTCCCTACCTGGGTATCCATTTGTGAAATGCGATCATAATATAGTGCCCAATCTTCTCGAATTTCAGGGGTATCAGGATGATAAGGGGGGAGGATGACATCTTCAGGAAAGTGCCTCCTATTGTGCGAAGAGCTGTGTGAAGAATTATGCGAAGAACTGTGCAACCTACTTTCGTGTGATTCGGATAGGTTATATATGTGGACAAAGGGTTGGCCGGGCTTGCGGTCTGTATAGGTTCCTTCATCCCAGAATTTCCCATCGATAGCCTGCCATTCTTTATAGGTCAGTTGCTCACCATTCGGTATATCAGCAGTGGCGTAATTGTAATCGGTTTTATTATCATTGGTAACATGATAACCAGCGGCTCGTAGGTAAAAAGTATAAGGTTTAACAAACGCAGGTACTTTATTACGGCTTCGCATATTACTAGTACCCATAGCACTCGCATGCATACCCGTAAGTATCGAAAAGCGAGTGGGCGCACAAACTGGCGAGTTGGCGAAAGCGTTGTCATAGACAATAGACTGTTTAGCCAGTTCATCAATGTTGGGTGTTGTAGCGTAGGTGTCGCCATAGGCACCTAATAGCGGGCTATTATCTTCACTGACAATCCATAATATATTTGGCCTGTCAGCCTTTGCAATGGCCGCTGAAATAAATATGAGTTGCAAAAAAACACAGGCGACAAATTGGTAACGCCGAGAGTCCCGCATTTTCGTCAAAGCATGTTTCTGTGCTGATTCTTTAACCAGATCGCAACGAGTCCAACTATTTTTGACGACGTACATTCTAGGGGTCAACTTTAAGCGTGACAGACTGCAACTGTCTGTCACGTGATGAGCCTCCTACCATAATAGTAAAATTACCCGGCTCAAGTTGCCATTCCATATCGAGATTATAATAAGCCAGCATATCGGGGGTGATTTTAAATTGCACTCGTTGGCTTTCATCTGGCTTTAACGTCACGCGCTGAAACCCTTTTAATTCCTTTACCGGTCGTGTCACCCGCGAAAATTGATCACGAATGTACAGCTGTACCACTTCATCGCCCGCTCGATTTCCCGTATTGGATACGGTGACAGAAACCACGACAACATCATCGGAAGCAATCTCTGCCTTAGATAATTGAATATCGGAATAAGTAAATTCGGTGTAGCTTAGCCCATCACCAAATTCAAATAAGTTAGCGGTCGGTGAATCAATGTATTTCCGTTTATAGGTTGACGGCTTATGGTTATAAATAGACTGGAGATGACCTACACTGTACGGCATCGTTATGGGTAATTTACCGCTGGGATTAACTACGCCAAACAGAATTTCGGCCAAGGCCTGCCCACCCAGCGCGCCGGGCTCCCAAGCTTCAATGATGGCTTCTGTATGCTCTACAAGCCAAGGCTCCGCTATAGGACGACCATTCACTAACACGACAATCGTTGGTGTCCCAGACGCATGTACAGCTTGAATTAATGCGAGCTGTTCGCCGATAAGGTTGATCCTACTCCGCGCTACATTTTCACCCGAGGTTTTACCTTTTCGATCATAACGTAATGGATTTTCGCCCACCACAACAATCGCGACATCGGCATTTTTTGCACGCTCAGCCGCCGTTACAATATCCTCTGCTTGAATATATTTGACTTGATCGCCAACACTAAAATAATCGATTTCGGTATTCTCTGTAGCCAAAGTATTTAAGCCTTCGACAATGGTAGTAATATTTTCTTTAGGCTGGCGAAGAGTCCAATCTCCCATAATAGTATGGTTGTTCGCATTAGGCCCAGTAATAAAAATACGCTTGCCCTGTGATAGCGGCAGAATATTGTCATTATTTTTAAGCAAGACAATACCTTGCCTGGCCAACTCTAAAGCTGTTTTTTGATGAGCCGTATTGAACATCAACTTATCAATTTTAGTAAGATCAACTTGCGCATTTTCAAATAAGCCCAAGCGAAATTTGGCTAGCAACATCGGCCGTACCGACTCGTCAATGCGCGCCTCGCTAATACGCCCCTCTTTCACCAATGCGACTAACGGTTCAAGAAAGTCAGGACCATGCATATGCATATCCATACCCGCATCCACCGTTTGAAAAACGGCCTCTTTTTGCGTTTCAGCCACGCGATGCAGGGTTTTTAAACGTTCGATATCCATCCAATCACTGACCACAAAACCATTAAACTCCCATTCATCTCGCAGCACTTGATCTAACAAATATCCATTGGCATGCGCCGGCACGCCATTGACTTCATTGTGTGCTGCCATAAACGTAAACACACCAGCGTCAACCGCTTTTTTAAATGGCGGGAAGTAATCTTGTCGTAGCGTTCTTTCCGACACATCCGTTGGCGACAAATTCAAACCATTAATCGGATCTCCTCCAGCAACAAAGTGTTTCGCATTAGCAATCACTTTTTCACTCCCTTTAAAGTCACCCTGCTGCAGCCCTTCTATAACAGCAACGCCCATCTCGCCCACCAAAAAAGGGTCTTCACCAAAGGTTTCACCGACTCTGCCCCAGCGTGGGTCGCGCGCAATATCAACATTCGGAGCGAACGCCCAATGTGCTCCGTTAGCACGAACTTCTAGCGCGGTTTCAACACTGGCTTGCCGCACCAAGTCGAGGTTCCAGCTACTGGCCATGGTAATCGGCGATGGATAAATAGTGCTGCCACTGACTAAACCATTACCATGGATGGCATCAATACCAATGATCAACGGAATACCTAAACGACTTTCACTAGCGTACTGCTGTAAGCGATTTGCCTCGGCAGGATTAGTCACATGAAGAAATGAGCCCACTTCACCGGCTTTAATCAACGCTGGCATTTGCGAAGAATGGAGGTCGGGATAAACCCCATGAGCATCACCTGCTTGCATTTCTTCAAGGCTAAGGTTTTTTTCTGAATGCGCAATATGCTCAATACCTACGTACTGACACATCTGACCCACTTTTTCGGTTAAGGTCATCCTGGCCAGCAAGTCGTCAACACGGTCTTCATCCACAAGCGCCGGATTTTGATACGGGTAGAGCGGTTTTGAAAACAGAACTGAAGAAGAAAGAGAGAATACAAAAAGAGCTACAAATTGAAATTTCATGGAATAGAGAGTAAACCTTTTTGATGTGAAAGCTGTGAACGAATAGCCTAAAATCTACTGGTACACATTGAGTTGTTATCAATCTTTCTCACGATTCGAATAACGCTGGAAGAACTTCGTCCGTACCTGCCCTTTCTTGCCTACTCTAACCCAAGTAGAACTCTGCTCAGGCCGCTCGGCATTGACCGAAAGCAAATACATCGATAATTTCTCTTTTAACAACGCCGTTAGATCAGGTCGTTGCGTGGATAAATCATGACTCTCACTCACATCCTGCTCAAGGTCGAACAACAAACTACGCCCAGAGGCTGGAAAGTGGATAAGCTTGTAATTACCAAAGCGAATCGCAGAATGCGGCTCGTTCATTCCAACCTTGTTATAGTGAGGGAAATGAAAGACTAAACTGTCGAGGCTGCGATTGACTTTATTGTCGCCATCAAACAACGAAGTTCGAAAACTACCTCCATCAATATCTTTAGGCAAGCTCTGCGTCGACCCAGCTAAATCAGCCAGCGTTGGCATCAGGTCATAAGAAATAACCGGCGTGTCACTTTGGCTGCCCGCCTCAACGCCCGGCCCCACTACTGCAAAGGGCACTCTAATACCGCCTTCGGTTAAATCCCATTTGCCTCGGAGCAAAGGTGTATTTAATCCAGACTTATATGGCTTACCGCGATTCACCTGCATCGGTAACACCGGCATGCCACCGTTGTCCGAGGTAAAAATAATATAGGTGTTATCTGCTAAGCCCAACTCGCGGTAAGCCGCTAATAAATCGCCTACCGATAAATCCATATCGTGAATCATCGCCGCGTAACCCTGATCGCGATGCAGCTGACCTTTGGTCTGTGCTCCCATATGGGCAAATGAAGATTCACTGTAAACAATATCGGAATGCACCGCGTAGTGCGACAATTGTAAATAAAAGGGCTGCTGTTGAGCTACCGATTCGCGCATAAACTGAATGGCGCGAGTGGTAATCGAGTCAACGCGCTTTGGATCATTTTCCGCATAGCCGCCCCATTGCACATTCTTGTTATTGTTAGTAAAGCCAGCCGTTTTATTCGTTGTCTCACCATCGTGAACGTCGTAGCCATAGCGACTAGGATTGGCGCCAATATGCCACTTGCCAAAATGGGCCGCACGGTATTCGGGGTTAATTGACTTTAGTACTTGTGGGATACCGGTCTGATCATGATCCACCCGATTAATTCTATCGACTTTTGTTCGTTGTAAGCGCGCGGGCGATTTGCCGAATAAGATACTGTATCGCGTGGGCGAACAGACAGGAGCAGCCGCATAGCCATTAGAAAAACGCATACCTTCTTCCAACAGCGAATCAATATGCGGAGTTTGGTGGTAGTCACTTTTCGCCTGCGGTTTTGTTTTATCCATCGATGACGACAGACTAGTCCAACCTTGGTCATCAGTCAGTACGACAATAAAATTCGGCGTGACGGTATTAAGTGTTACGGGGTCGCTATTATCTGAAGTTGTTTTAGCGCTTCGATCATCGTAAAATGAACAAGCTGATATGTTGGCAAGCAACAATAATGCGCCAGTAAACCGAAGTGTTTTTTTTCCACAGCTCTGTGCCATAGTCGATAAATATAACCGCAAAGTTCTACCCCTAGGTTTTTAAAATTTCATTCTCACAAATTAATTATTATTTCTCCGCAGAGAAGCCGGCTCCCACTATCGCCTCATCACTGTCGCGCAATAGCTTTAATGAATTGCCAAAATAATCGACTTTAGGGATTTCGCTCACGTGGCTAAAAATTCCTTTCCCTGCTGCGGGGAAAGACGGGTGCTTAAACGCTGAATCCGGCTTTGATGCCATTATTTTACTACGCGTAAATGCAAAAGTATTAACATCGCTAAGCTCTCCGATTACGCTCAATGGAGTCGTGCTGGGATATTTATCTAAGGCGATAAAATTAGGTGAGACATTGCCAACAAAACGATTACCTTGTACATCCACCGCAGGGCCTTTTATCCAACCTATCGTCACCTTTCTGCCTAATCGAGAGCCCTCTTCGACAACAAACAAATTATTCCAAAGGTGCACGTTCTCACCATTTAGCTCCACCAGGGGGTCAGAATCTGAAGTAACAATATAGGTGTTGTTATAGATAAAGACATCACTGGACTGAATACGTTTTGGCACGGCAAAGTCACTGACAAAAACTATTTTACCGGGGTGCTGACTCTTACCGCCTTCAGGCCGCGGCAAATAAGCCTTGCGGGTAGCATCGGCGACACTGATATTGTGCCGCCAAATAACGTTTCTATTCTTGCCTAAAATCTCAGTGCCATAGCCTTCGTTGTCGTAACTAAAATTGTACTGAACTAACACATTTTCATTATTGAAATCGACATGCATACCTGCCGAGTCGTTATGCCCCCGCGATCCAATCGAGACATTGTGTTGCGCTACAATATGATTGCTACGGAAAAACCATGCGCCACTTCCTCGGTTAACTGATAGCTCAGGCTCAACCATCGCGCCCGAGCGAATAAATTCATTGCCTTCTAACAGTCCATGCCACACGCCATTCATTAAGACGCAACTACCGCCTAAGTCTTCACAGCGGTTATTCATAATCCGTACGTTTTCATCATAGTCGAGCGCAGTGCCGGTAATACCTTCGATCTTAGAAGGCCGATGGCGCAGCGCGATTCCAAACCGAGCCGTGTGGCGAATGAGGTTGTCGTGAATATAAATGTCGCGCGTATTAAATGCCCGCATTTTGGATTTAGCCGGCGTTGTTTCAAAGCGTATACCCGTCACAGAAGTATCGTTAAACGATTTCTTAGCACGAATGGGATACACTTCGCCAACCACTAAGTGATGGAATTCAAAACCACTTAAAACACGCTGGCCTGTATTTTTAACCCAAATACCATAGGCATTCACATCCGCTGCGTTCGCCATCGACCGTTTGCGAAAATTCCGCACCTCTAAACGGCTCAGTTCAATATGGTCCTGGTTCGCAATGAGAATGGCCGCAATCTCAGAGCCGCCTTTGCTGTTAGCGCCATCGATAATGGGCAATTCGCCATCGCCATAGGCGGTGAAATGGATGGGGGCTTTATCCTTTCCCGATTCGTCAATCACTAGCTGTCCGTTAAATACGTCGCCAGATTTGAAATGGACGGTATCCCCGGGGCTCAACTTGGCCTGCTCTACTCGGGCTAGACTTTTCCATGGTTCAGCTTCTGACTCTCCATTGTTGCCGTCTTTACCGTTTGAGGAGCTAACGTAGTAATTTGTTTGTGCAGCGGCGATAGTTGTTGTAGCGCTTAGCAGCAACAAGACAAAACCATTTCTTAAGCGACTAGCGAGGCTTATCATCATGTGAACTTAATCCAAACCAGAAAAAGGAATTTCGTTAAACTCAACTAAAATCGGCCGCTAATCCCGAGTGACATCCGGCGATCTGCATCTCTTTGACGGACAATAGGTCCTGTCGTAAACGACGACCGCTCTGTAGATTGCTCTTTGGTGAGATTGACACCAGAAAAACGCAAGGTGAAAACGTCTGTTAATCGGTAAGACATCGATGCATTTAGTTGGAAACGATCATCACGATAGAGCGGAAGGTTATTGGATGCATCAACCGATTCTGACACAAGAAAGCCATCGCGATAGGTATATCGTAAACGCCCACTCCAACGGGACTTAGGCCTTTCGAAATAGACAGTAACGTTGTATGAATTTTCCGACAAGCGAGTAAAATTGAGTGGAAACTCAGCGTCAGGGCCACTGGCACCCTGCAGAAAGCCCGGCACGCTAAATGTAAGGTCTCGCTCACCATCTTGGTAGGCATAACTCGCAATAACCCCTAGACCATTGTAGGGCTTCGGCAGCCAATTAAACCTATGCTGGAACGCAAGCTCAGCACCTTGAATTTTACCGCCTTCCAAATTGGTAAACACTGCTTTTGGCACGTTTGTTCCATCAACAGGGCCTCCCACAACGGTAGGACAATTCAGTGGATTATCGCTCACGGCAATAGGACTACAGATTTGGCCGTCTCGGACTCTGCCTACCACGCTTTCGAGTTCCTTATGAAACACACCCAAACTCAATACACTGCCTTTACGAAAATAATATTCAACAGCAAGGTCGTATTGCTCGGCCGTTGTTGGTCGCAAACTAGGGTCGCCGACGATAACCGCCTGCCCAACATTGAGTGGAAATTCAAATGTAGGTGAAAGCTGAGCAAAACTAGGACGACGTAATATTTCAGCATAGCCAAACCGAATTTGTACTTTTTCAAAAGGCGATAAAACCAAACTCGCGCTAGGCAGTGCGTTGGTATACTCTTGCCGCACCGAAACAGGATTAAACACTCCACTGTCTTCCAATTGATTTCCCGTAGCCAACTGATTAGTTTGGATTACTCGCAAACCAATATTACCCCTGAGCGGCATACCCAATATATCTGCATAAAAATCAGCACTGGCATACATCGCAAAGGTATCTTCTTCTACTCGAAAACCTTGAGGTGGTGAAAACCGATTATTGCCGCCTAAACCAGCGCCAGATTCCAAGACTGATCGCAATGTGCTCACCTGACGATAATCTGGAGTCAAAAAATTATCAAGAAAGACCCCATCGCTATTGTATTCAAGAAAATTTCCGGGCGTAGAGGTTAAAAATCCCGATAGATCAATTTCAGTAAATTCGGAGCCCGCCCCAAACGGAAATAGATCCGTAGTCTGTGCTTCTCGTAGACGCTCAGTGCTACGCTGGCTAGTGCGTAAGCCAAAGCGCAAGTCGCTCCAGAAGCGGGTATCCACAGTCCACGTCAGATCAATTTTTTGTGCGTACGCGTCATTCTCAAATCGAGTAGTGGTGTCTCGCGCAACAAAAAGAGAGTAAAAATCGGGGTTTAAGAAATTGGCCGCTGCAGGATGACCCGGCACAGGCCCATAAGAAAGGTCTCCATCGCGCACATCGTAAATAAAAGGAACGCGGAGACGTGCATCAAGCGAATGAAAATTAGGGTCACTAGGGTCGTTGTACTGAAAAGCAACATTAAAGGCATTGCTTTTTCTTTTCGACGCAGCCGCATTCACTTCAAATTCAATTAAAACAGTATCGTTTTTCCATTCACCACCCAAAGCAGCAACGTAAGACTCACTATTAACAGTCGTGGTTCGATTGGTGGTTCGAATCTGTAAACCGTCGGGTAGCCCCGGATTAGGATTAACACCATCAATGGTTGTTCCATTACGCACACCCCCACCAATAATGCCCGAAGTAAAGATAGGGATCTGCACCCCTGCCACAAAAACGGTATCAAATGTGGCATTTCGCAAACCATCTAGCTCTCGGCTTGACGCGGGCGAGCCGCTCCCAAATGACTGAAGAGCTGACTGCCTACGATTCAAACGTTCAACATCGGTATACGTCCCCTCCATAAATAACTTTAACTTAGAAGTAGCCTGCCATTCTAAGGACCCATTAAGAGAATTGTTTTCGCGGTCTTCTTCACCGTATTGCGTATCGCCAAAACCTGGGTAGTAATAAGGAGTGAACGACCCTTCCCCAACCGGAGGAAACAATGCCAGTAGCGCGGGAGAATTATTACCTCCAGTTCCAGTTCGAGTGGCCGTGCTCACTCGAATCGAATCCTCGCGTACCGATTTTTTAATATGAGAAAACGTTAGAATCGCGCCGATATCACCAAACTCAGTATTAAACTTATCACCCCATGTAAGCGCAGCATTTTCATTCCAAGCGTCAGAATTCTCGGCGTACTCGGAGGTAAAACGCGCCACTTTAAGCGGTTTTTTTAACCGTAGGCCACGGTAAGTCTTAACATTGATCGTGCCGCCAATGGAGCCCTCGACCATATCTGCAGTCGGTACTTTAACCACCGTCAAGGATCGAACTAATGCCGCTGGCAAATCAGAAAAACGGATTCCGCCACGGTCATCTTGCGTAGAAAGTGTGCCTCTACCATTGATTTCTACACGGTTTTCATCGCTGCCTCTAACCGAAACGCCCTCTCCAATACCTGCACTACGGGTGATCTGTACGCCCGGTATATTTTCTAACACTTCAGCGACATTTTCATCGGGCAACTTACCCACGTCTTCCGCATTGATCACTTCGGTTAAATTGGTTCTTTCACGTTTTTCTGCCATGGCAGACTCTAAGCTTTTACGAATACCTAAAACCAGTACCTCTTCGATAGCGACTTCTTCTTCCTGCCCTTGTGCATAAACTGTGTGAATGTCAAAAATAAACACCACGGCACAGCCAAGCGATAGAAAAAAATGCACTAGTAAACGAACAACTTTTGACTGGAGCACCATCATTACACCTTAAATACCAAGTAATCATTATTATTGCTTACTGTGTTATTCAAAATAAACGCCTATACAATTTACTTATGCAAATTTCTCTTATAAGCCACTTATTAAAAAACACTAATAAAAACCGACATGTATGAATTATTTAGCAAACGCTTGATTTATTGCGATCAACGAGTTGACTGAAAACAGTTGCTTTTCGCCGTCATTTAAAAGTTAAAGCGCACTACCGAGCAACCCACACACTAAAATGACAGCGCTGTCATAACTTGATTAGAGTAACATAGGCAGACCTTATGTCAACCAAAACCGCTAAAAAAAGTTTAAAACAATGGAGCAATTATCGAAGGAGTAACTGACTCTCCACCTTCACAACCAACGCCAGATGCCGATCCCGCAAATCCGCAAGGATTTGAAGCATTTTCGGATAATTGGGGGCAATATTAAATTGCTCGGCCGGATCTTCATGCAAATTGAAGAGTAATGGCGTGTCACGCTCGATAAACTTCTTTGGCCCCGAAACCGATTCCAGAAAATGCACTTTAAAAGCCTCCTTTCTAACCGCGGCCAACTGATCGCCTAAATAAAAAAATTTCATCACGAGGGCCTTTTTCACCTCGCGCCAAAACCGGCATCAAATTTAAACTATCTAACACGGGCTGCGAAGCTGGCAACTCGGCATTGCTCAATGCCGCAAAGGTGGCCATAAAATCTAAAGTGCTACCTATATCGTGAACAATACCCGGCCCCAAAATAGCGCTGGAACGCGCATCCCGCCCTCCCAGACAGAAGATTTTCCATCACGTAAGAGGCCAGCAGATCCACCCAGGGTTTTATATTTTAACCAAGGCCCATTGTCAGAGGTAAACACCACCAAGGTGTTGTCGGCCAAATTTAATAAGCTTAGCTCCGCCAAAATACGCCCCACAGTATCATCTAACTCTTCAATGACATCGCCGTATAAACCAGAGGTACTATGGTGTTCAAAAGCCTTTGAGCGAAACAACAGTACATGCGGCATTAAATGCCAGATAAAGAAAAAAGAGCTTCTGTTGATTTTGCCTGATAAATGCCAAAGACCTATTTGTATATTCTTGGGACAATAGAGTTTGATCAGGACCGCGCTCAAGCAGCCTGTCATTTTCCATCAACGGCACATTAAAATAACGCGACTTGGGCTCATACCAATACGATGCCGGAAACTGACCGCTCGCATCGTCTTTGGCTAGCGCATTAGTGGTTGCGCGATCTCTATCCATATCATTGGAATAAGGAATGCCAAACCAAGTATCAAACCCCTGTTGGGTCGGTAAGAATTCGGGTAAATGCCCCAAGTGCCACTTGCCAAACATCGCCGTTTGATAGCCCTTAGCCTTAAACATTTCGGCCAAAGTCATCTCAGCTGAAGGCAAACCACCTTTAGACCAAGGAAAAAACACTCGGTGTTTTAACGAGGCAACATCGCTTCTCACGGGTAAACGACCCGTAAGCAGGCCCGCGCGACTAGGTGAACAGACCGAAGCAGGCACGTAGAAGTTAGTCCATTTTTGACCTTCGCTAGCCATGCGATCTAAGTGGGGGGTTCGAATACTCGGGTGGCCGTTATTACTGGTATCGCCGTAACCCATATCGTCGGCTAGGATGACAATAACGTTGGGGCGCTCTTTAACATTCGCCGCATCCGCTTTTATCTCATCGGCAATTGCCAGAGAAAAAACAGCAGCTATAGACAAAAATAAAAAAACAGCAGCGCATCGCTAAATCCACCCTCAGTCCAAAGTTGTTTTTCTATGCTTCAAATTGCGAATTAACCGGCCCGGTAGACTCACGCACAATCAGTTCAGAGTGAATATCGCTTGCCTTATGAGGAGGCTCAAGGTGTTTTTTTAATTGCCTAATTAAAAGTTCGCCTGCGCTTTCAGCCAGCATAGTCACCGGATGCTGCACCGTCGTCAGCGTGGGTGTTAAAAAGCGTGCGACCGGATTGTCATCAAAGCCACAAACCGACAATTCGTAGGGAACGGGTATACGCAACTGACTTGCCGCCTTTAGCACTCCGGCCGCCATATAGTCATTGCTCGCAAATATCGCTGAGGGCGGCTTGTCTAAGCGAAGTAATTGCTGTGCCGCCAACTCACCGGATTCAAAAGTAAAGTCGCCTGGCGCCACCAAGTCTTTATCGAACACGATACCATTGTCTTCTAGCGCTTGCTTGTAGCCTTGGTAACGCATTTCTGTGCCGCTGCGTTGCCGCACACCTTGGATAAACCCGATGCGTTTATGGCCGTGATCAAATAAAAATTGCATGACCTGCTTTGCAGCGGATACATCATCAGTAAACACTAAAGGGTTCGATTGCACTTGATCTAGAGGCGAAATCAACACGTGGGGTTTATTATTTTCGTCTAAAAAATCAAGCAACGCTTTATTTTCTGTTAACGGCGGCGTTAACACCAAGCCATCCATTCGCGTGCTGCCAATTAATTGCCTGAGATTTTGCAGTAGGTCACTATCTTTGTGATCACAGGGATGAATAACAAGACCATAACCAAAGTTATCACAGGCCTTTAAAACCCCTTCCTGCAGCCCAGTAATGTAAGCGGAACTCGGATTGTCATAGAGCAAACCTAGAAGTAAGGAGCGGTGTGCAGCCAAACTTTGCGCAGACTTATTAGGCTGGAAATTGGTTTCCTTAATAATTTTGTTAATTTTGTCTCGCGTCGCCGGGCTCACGCTAGGTTCGTTATTAATTACCCGAGAAACCGTCTTGTTCGAAACACCTGCGAGGTTGGCCACATCTTGCATCGTGACTGTGTTCATTCTATAAATCCTCCGCGAACCACTACAACATTAATCATCTTGAACTCCAAAATTCTGACAAGCATACCAAGCAATATAAAAGTAACCAACAAGGGTCAAGCCGAAAGAATTTTGCAAACCAATAGTATCGGCCAAAGCTCCTTGAAAAATAGGAATCACCGCACCACCGACAATTGCCAAACATAAAATTCCAGAACCATGGCTAGCAAACGCACCCATCTTGGCAATAGCCAAACTAAAAATAGTGGGAAACATAATCGAATTACAAAGTCCAACCATCAAAATTGACCACATCGCCCAGTGCCCTTTACTCAATACTGCGCTGGCAATTAAAAAACAGGCCGCAAGCGCATTAAACAGTAACAAGCGACTCGGCCGTATCCAAGCCATTAATATAAATCCAATAAAGCGCCCTATCATCGCTGCCACCCAAAATAGCGTGACAAACTGGCTAGCTTGAACAATCGTCATATTTCCAATGGCCGGATCGGCAATAAAATTAACCAGCAAACTCCCTACCGACACTTCGACGCCAACATAAAAAAATATACCCACCGCTCCCAATAGCAACGGCCGGTTAGAGGAGAGCATACTAACGACTTGCCTAGGGCTAGTTACAGGCTTTCTCTTGCCTTCTGCTATGCTGGCTTGACTCACGGCCGCGCTCGTAACTTGTGGCAATTTCAAACGGCTAAAGACAAGCGCCAAGGCCACCAATGTTCCCGCAATAAACACATAGGGCAATTTAACGGCATCAACACCGCTGGTCACCTCTGCCATTGTTGAAAAAATAAAAATAGCCGCAAAATAAGGCGCAACCGTCGTACCGAGCGAATTAAACCCTTGTGTTAAATTGAGCCTGCGCGATGCGGTGTGTTCTGGCCCAAGCAATACCACGTAGGGGTTGGCTGCCACTTGCAAACAACAAATTCCAATCGCTAAAACAAATAGCGCAAATAAAAATACCGAGTAAGCGACCAGCTGCGCCGCCGGATAAAAAAGCAAACAACCCAAGGAGGCAATCGTGAGCCCTAAAATAATCCCCTTTTTGTAACCCAGCTTATCAACAACAAAACCCAGCGGAATAGCAAACAGAAAAAAGGCACTATAAAAACTGAACTGAACCATCATCGCCTGAGTATAAGTCAGACTAAATACACCGCGAAGATAAGGCACCAACAGATCATTTAAACACGACAAAAAACCCCACATAAAAAATAAAAAGCTAAGAGCATAAATTGCGCTCTTTTGCTCATTGGGAGTGGAGAAAAAACCAGATTCAGGGTCGGAGATAGTCAATACTCGTTTTGGTCATAGCGATTTAATACCTATTGTATCGCATAGCAATAATAATGAGGGCAAATCCTAATAGTGACGCGAATGGCAACATCATCATGGGAATCTCCAACGCCACTGATGCCTCATTGCCGCTATAGGCGCCGATATGGGGGTTCTCTACGGCGCCGATATTATTGCCGAAAAAGTCTTTTCCCCCATTGTGTTGCGAATAAGCCATCGGGTCCAAACTACCCGCAATAAAAGCACCGGCAAATTTTGCAGGGCTGACCAATTGCAATTTATAGGCCTCGGAAATGTCTGACCCAGCAAGAGCGAGCTTGGGGTCGTCATAAAGCGCATTCACCGTTAACTCTTGAGCAAGCGAAAACGAGGCGGCAGGATAATACAGATTATTGCTTATGTTGTAGCTTACCCCTTGTTGCGCCATTTGCGTCACTATCGGTGTGCCACGGCCCTCAGCATAAACAAGGTTATTTTGCAGCAACGTTTCTCCACTATCTGCTATAAAAAAAATCTCAGGGCTAATGTCACTGGGTACAAAAACGGTATTGTTATAAATGAAGTTGCCCGTACTGGGGCAGCCTCCAGGAATATTGCAATAATTTGAAACATTAAAAATACGACCGTTTTTCGTCGCGCCATTGACACCCTTGACACGACTGCCATCGGCCACGCTAATATTATAACGATACCCCGAATTAACATTCGCCCCCAATATTGAAACAAAGCCACCCTCATTGTTGTAACTGAAATTATATTGGACCAAGACATTGGTATTGTTATAGTCAATATGAACACCGTAGGAGTCAAGCGCCCCCTTAGCATTCATCAACACATTATTTTGAATCACCACATTGTCTGAGGCAAAAGGCCAAGTTCCACTGCCGCGGCCGTACATGCGAGGATCAAGGCTCGAACCTGACCCATCAAAGACATTATTTTCAACCAAAACATTTGACGCTCTAGTCGGTACAAAACCAGCTCCCCCAGTATTTAAAAATGAAGAATTTCTAACAATAATATTATCATGCTTATAAAGCGCAGTGCCGGAGCCCCCCCGTGGCTTTACCCAAACACCGTAATGCCCCGTTCGACTCACCGTAATGTTATCCATGACAACATCTGAAATGGTAAAAAAATTATTGGCATTGGCATTTGATTGCGATTCAAATTTAATACCATACCCTTGATTTTTCAGTGTCGTATTATATCCCTGCATAGTACAAGAAGTGCCGTCTCCGTCCGGTGTATCGGGCGTTGGGAAAATATCATGTATTGCAAGGTCACTAAAAGTAAATTGGTTTAGAGATCGATTACTGGCAACCACTTTGATACCAAATCTAGCATCACGACCAGATCCCCAACTGTTTTCACAACCCCCAAAACCGTCCAGTTTTTTTGTTACGCCAGTACTACTGTTGACATGTGAGGCTTGATTCGTCAACTCCAAACCGCTAACAACATAATACTCATCATTAAAAAGCAATATACTGGCTTGGTAACCGTCCCCATCAATGATTGGCTTGCTGCCGACGCCATACGCCGCGATAGTTATGGGAGAGGACGCAGCACCAGACCCTTTTGGCCAAAACATCCCCGTCCAACTATCACCAGATTTAAACAGTACACTGTCACCTGGCAACAAGCTCAGCGTGTTCAATCGATCTAATGTTTGAAAGGCCGTTGCAGGCGACAAACCATTATGAGTATCACTGCCTTCAGAGGTACTCACATAGTAATCAGCTGCATATCCCAACGATATACAGCAATTCAATAACATGAAAAGTAATACTTTATTCACCTTCAATGTATTCCACTCCTAGATCCCATAGACATGAAACCCTACAATAAATGGTCACAAGTACATGCATAAAACGAAAAAACCCAGCAATTCAGCTGGGTTTTTTCGTTTTCTCTGTATTAGTTTTTGCACGCAGCAATTCACCCTACTAAATTGAACGTTTTCTCGCTATTGAGAACACTGAAATGGCGGCAAAGAGCCCCGCTAATACCCACTGAAACAACATCGGTAGCACAGGTACCGAAGCCGATTCTAGCGCCACAGGATCAACAATATTCAACAAGTCCGACGTTTCAAAGAAAGTTCCTTGAAAAGCAACATTATCTATCTGAGACTGGGCTCCTAGTGTAACGTAACCTTCCCACACAAAGCGAAACGCAGCCGTATCTCCCGGTGCTAAATAAGCCGCGCTGCTGGTAGCCGCACCTACACTTCTTGAGACTTCCAGTTCGGAGGGAGCCGGGCCGAAATCTTCATTGCTAGCGTTCTCACTATTCCAGAATCCCGTAAAGTTACTGTACTCAACCCCTGTAGATTTTTTAATGAGATTGGCATTCTCTGCCAAATAAATCACTTTTAAATCATCCGGCGAATCAGCATTACCAACGCGCGCATCAAAGTGAATATGCTCTAGTCGAAAAAAGTACGAACTATTGTTCGTGATTGAAAATTCACCTCGAAATCGGCCATCTAGTTGCCTAAACTTCCAGCTACTGTTTCCGGTACCACCAAAGGGTCCAAGTCGCTCGCCCGGCGAACCATCCGCCAGGGGCCAATCGACTATCAGCTCGCCTGTTGAAGCAATTTTACCAAAGCTCTCGTCATTGAGAAAAGTGTTATTTGTATTCTGCCCTAAACCGACATAACCCCCTGATGATACAGAAGTATTAATGGCGCCCGTTAGATAGTGACCTGAAGCGCTAATATTCCCGGTAGGTGAGAAGGGATCGAATGTGGAATTAGTATCTGGCGTGGTATCGTCAATACCAGAGTTGTTGTCACCCGGCGTAGCATTCTCAAATTTTTGCCAGCCGATAAGGTGATTGCCTGTGCCAGCAACAACCCAAGTACTTAGAATACTCGAGATAAAAAAAACCGCGATTTTTTTTAAATGCATGATTGACTCCTTAAAATGTTATTTACTTTTTATTAAATAGAAAATAGCGGCCGCCTAATGCGAAACCGCCTACTTGATAAGCAAGGTTTACAATCAAGTGGCTCATTACTACTTAGCGTCCTTATCTACTGGAATTTGCTATTTTGCCAATTGCTTGCGGCCAAATAGACCGACTAACGCAGACATAAATAACCAAGCCGACGCGGGTACTGGCACAGCAGTAGCAGGATCAATCTCTACAGCTAGAGCTGCTGTTTCAAAGAAAGTCCCTTCGTACGCTAAGTTGTCAATTTGCGATTGAGAAGATGAAGTTGCCTCACCGCTCCATATAAATCGGAAGGCTGCTGAAGAACCCGGCGCAAGGTAAGCCTGTGTACTCAAGGCAAAGCCCAATGACCTCGATACATTACTAACCCTCGCACCGTTCGAATCGGTTGGATCATAATCTACGTTGTAAAGACTAGTCAGGTTATTTAATTCATTACCCGTATCAAATCTTAGAAGGTCATTGTCAAATGACGTACCGTCGCCTGACAGGTAAACCATCTGTAGATTATCGGGCGAGTTAGCTGCACCTACACGCGCATCGAAGTGGGCAGTCTCAATGCGAAAATAGTAATCACTGTTATTGGTAATCTGAACATCACCGACCCGCTGGTTGCCTGAATTACCAAACTTCCAAGAGCTGGCGCAGCCGGCTCCACAGCCATTTGGGCCAATACGCGTACCCGCTGTACCGTCGGCCATAAGGTTATTAACGATTAGTCGACTGCTGTCGGCAGATTCTTGGCCGAAACCTGGCCCATTCAGGAAGCTGCTGTTGGTATTGATACCCCAACCGTCCCGGCCTAGGCTCGATGCACCTGCACCAATCACACCAGTAAGATAAACGTTACCGGCTGAGGTCCCCACGGGTGTTGCATCATAGGTGGTGTTATTATCTGGGGTAGAATCTTGCATATTGGCATTGTTACCGGCAACATTTTCAAATGTTTGCCAACCAATTAATGCCGCCGAGGAAGTTTGAGCCGTGAGTAAAACGGCTGACGCGAGGCCAAGTGTATTGAATACTTTTTTCATTATTGTAATCTCCTGGTTAATAATAAAATTTCTGGGCTATGTCGACCAAATGACTTAGGGGATATTCCAATTGGCCACGATTAATTGTCTGTCATACTTATTATTTTTCAGTAACAAAAAACATTAGCTAGCTGTCTCTTTACTTAAAAGCCAACTTAAATAACACTCAAAATATCTGCTTAAAAGTTATGACAGCGCTGACATTTAAAATAGAATAACACATATAGACACGAAGTCAACAAAAATTGACGATTTATTGAGCAATAAAATATTGCTCTGTACACACTAACTTTTACCGAATGAACACCGGCAATATCTAGAAATGCTCATTAATAAATAGCACTAAAACAATGGCTTGCGTACTTTTAAACGGCATCGCAAAGAAGCCACTTAGTTTTAGTAGTAAACCCTATGGATCACTCTAAGAAGAGCTCAATACAGGCCGCTTTACTCGTTATTCTTATAGGCACGACTGAACAGGCCGTCTCTAAGCCTTTCTCTGAAAAACGGCCAGAAACTGCATCCGATACACCCAATATTGCTCTGATTCTCGCCGACGATATGAACTGGTTTGATATTGGTGCTTACCATCAGGCCATTGATTACGCGCCCAAGAATGCGATTACCCCCAATATCGACAAAATAGCTAAAGAGGGCATGATGTTCACTCGTGCATTTACCGCAACGGCTATGTGCGCAGTGACTCGCCAGCAGCTATATACCGGCCTTTACCCCGTGCGTAATGGCGCTTATGGAAACCATACGCGAGTCTATGACGGCGTAAAAAGTGCCGCTCATTACTTCAAAGATTTGGGCTACCACAACGAGATCTTCTACAGCTCTTTCTTCCGCCTCCACTTCACCACCTAAACCTGAAGAACGTGCCAACTTCGCTACACGCTTACCCCTCTCCTTCTTAATAGAAACAACTAGCCATAGAAGGCAATCAACAGAATCTAATGGATGACCACGATCAGGTAGGAAACGAACTTTGTCTCCCTTTCGCACTGGACGCCCAGGGAGCTCGACAGTTTCTGGGGTATGTCGTTCGAAGTTCAATCCGAATGCAAGACGTGAAGACAAGATCTTTAGCTCTTTCGCTAGATCATCCCCGAGCTGGGCATCTTTCTTTTTAGCTTGAGCTATCAGTTCGGTTAAACGAGACACTTGCTCTCCTTGCGGACTTTATGAGTGTTTAATTCCAGAGCTGATGTCGTGGCTGAGGAGATACCATCCACGTCAAGATGTAGAACAATTCGGAGGGGCCACGTTATCCTTTATCGTTTCCGGATGTAATTGGGCATTTTGCATTGCTTACCGAGCTCAATGAAACTGTCACTCGCACGAGCAATTTTTTGGAAGTTTAACGGTAAGTAGCATCGAGGAATGCTAGCGTTGCGCTGCACTTCGTTCTACATGTGGTGAAACATAAGATAAACTTCGGCCCAAGCAAAAGGCAGAGCGAAGCTCCCTAATTGCTAGCCGCAAAGTAACAGCCTTAAAAAGAAGTGTGCTTATTATTTAGTTGACGGTCTATATGACGGTCCGTGCAGGCATTTATTATTATTTTTCCATTTAAATACAATGGGCTATACATTAATAATGGCGGAGAGAGAGGGATTCGAACCCTCGATAGGGGTAAACCTATACGCCCTTAGCAGGGGCGCGCCTTCAGCCACTCGGCCACCTCTCCGTGTTAACTCTTTGTCTCTCATACATACGTATGCTAAACAGGCGCGCAGCATACAAACAATAGCGCTTAAATCCAACCCATTGAGGTAGTATTACTGCACATGTATGCATCTATCAATCACAAAAGTGAGTGGATTCCCTAAAAAAATTGCTCCAGCTGAACTAGAAGCATTTATCTTTCATAAAGTTAAAAAGGCCTGCCAAGGCTCGCTGCATTACACAAGACAAACCAAGGCTCTCGCGACCATCTATTTGCCTAAGGACGCTTAAATAGCCACACATCTACTCGTCAAAAAAAACTTCCGCTTATTCTGGATCCTCTTCAATAGAGGAATTATCGGCAGCCCCTTCACGAGCTTTCTCTTGTTGAATTCGATGATATATTTCTTCTCGATGAACAGCCACTTCCTTAGGTGCATTAACACCCAATCTGACCTGGTTACCCTTCACACCTAAAACGGTAACCGTTACCTCATCACCAACCATTAATGTTTCGCCAATACGACGAGTTAAAATCAGCATCTCGCATCTCCCGATGTCTTTGCTGGCATAAACAGCACTAACGTGCATGTAGCCTCCGGCTAACTTCCCTAAAAATAGGCAACCACAGCGTGAATTAACAACTGATGGCGCTGATTAAATTACACCAGCGCAACCAATGATTAAACTAACCACCCAAGACAAACAAAAACCTCATAGCCTTAGGCTCTACGCGTATTAACATGCACTCCACTTTGTATTCTTGCGTACGAAGCTTTCATTTATGCATGCTGCTTTAACAGACATAATTTAGCTTCGCACCACAAATGGTTGCCACTCCCTGTGCATGCTAATTCAAAACAAACTTCCAACACTCTAGACTAAAGCTGCACTTTACTACAGCCATCCAGCTATCCTTTCTTTACTCACTACTCGTACTACTATAACTTCCAGTTAAACAGGCTGATCCAAATCAAATGCCGCATGTAACGAGCGCACAGCCAACTCCATAAACTTTTCTTCTATAACCACTGAAATTTTGATCTCTGAAGTGGTTATCAGTTCAATATTAATACCGACTTCTGCCAGCGTTTGAAACATCTTACTCGCAATACCAGCATGCGAGCGCATCCCCACGCCAACGAGTGATACTTTGCATATATTAGCATCCACTGACACTTCGCGGGCATTCAAATCTTTAGCCACTAACTCAGTAATAGCCTGTGCCTTGTCAAGTTCATTGCGGTGCACAGTGAAAGCAAAATCGGTACTCCCGTCGGCGGCTACATTTTGTACAATCACGTCCACTTCAATATTGGCGTCGCTCACCGGCCCTATAACCTTGTAAGCCACGCCTGGCGTATCGGGAACACCTCGTACCACAACGCGTGCCTCGTCACGATTAAACGCAATACCAGATACTAATGGTGCTTCCACAGGCTGCTCTCCTTCAACCGAAATTAAGGTGCCATCACCTTCTTCAAAACTCGAAAGCACCCGCAAGGGAACCTGATACTTTCCAGCAAATTCTACCGCTCGTATTTGTAGGACCTTTGAGCCCAAACTAGCCATTTCGAGCATTTCTTCAAAGGTTATACGGTCTAGGCGCCGCGCCGACTCAACGACTCTTGGGTCGGTAGTGTAGACCCCGTCTACGTCAGTATAAATTTGGCACTCGTCCGCTTCTAATGCAGCCGCGAGCGCCACTGCCGTGGTGTCTGAGCCTCCGCGACCCAATGTGGTGATGTTATTGTCATCATCACTGCCTTGAAATCCGGCCACGACGACCACGCGGCCCTCTTCTAAATCGTGACGCATTGACTTATCGTCGATGCTTTTTATCCGCGCTTTGCCATGTGTATCATCAGTGAGTATGCGCACCTGACTACCTGTGTAAGAACAGGCTTCAATAGACTCAGCATGCAATGCCATGGCCAGCAGGGCTATAGTGACCTGTTCACCAGTAGACAGCAGCACATCGAGCTCCCGAGCACTGGGCGATTTGGCCATGTCGTTGGCTAAGGCCATCAGCCTGTTTGTCTCTCCGCTCATGGCTGAAACGACCACC
>Ga0206129_10000958_pt1 | contig 41231 bp, 21 predicted proteins | sample Helgoland_Spring_8_FD_148616 | JGI IMG/M metagenome (GOLD analysis project Ga0206129, IMG submission 148616) | Pelagic subsurface seawater microbial communities from Kabeltonne, Helgoland, North Sea - Helgoland_Spring_Bloom_20160502_2 | ecosystem: Environmental > Aquatic > Marine > Epipelagic ...
ATAGTACAAACCGAGAAATGTCAGCTTGCGAAATTGCTGAAGTTATGATTTTCGACAGCGTACTCAACCAATCCCAAAGAGCACAGCTCGAAGGTTACATCGCACACAAATGGGATCTTGCGGAAAAAGTTCTCCCTCAGAGTCACCCACATTTTGATCAATCCCCTTTTGGCGGTATTACCACCCGCAGGGAAATCAAAACAATCGGCGGTGACCGACCTGTGGTTAAGATCTTTTGGGGTGATGATCTTGTGGAAGGAAACTCTACAACCATCGATCCTGATGATAATGCATCTTGGGACTTTGTATATGAAGTAAATGGCAGCAATCCTGTAAGTCTTGGAATTTATGAAGGCCTTGCATCCCCGTTGACATTGAACAAAACCTACTACTATCGGGCTTATGCTGAAAACCTTGGCGGAAGTGCATGGTCTCCAACGATTGAAAACTTTAGGGCCATCGATACCCGCTTTACTGAGGAAACCATGGAAGGACTTGTTTTGTGGTTGGATGCCTTGGATGTCGATGGTGACAATAAACCTGACAGTGTTTTGGATGATTCTTTGTTGCCACTTTGGGTCGACAAATCTAAGTCGGATAAAAATGCCCTGCAAACGGTCGCCCTTCAATCACCAAGTTATGCAGAGAATGCCTTTGGATCTTTGCCTGGTGTGCGTTTTCAAACAGGAAACTCGTATAATTTAGGAAGTTTGAGTCTTAATTACGGGAATGTGCATGTATTTATGGTTACCCAAGGGTCTGGCGTGGGAGTTGGCGCAACCGATGGACTGTCTTCCTGGACACTAGACGCTAAACCAGGTAACCGGTTGGGGATTTACAAAAGCGAAAACAATACTCTTCAAAACATCACTCTTGGGCTCGACCCAAGTACTGGATTCGGTCAACTCATTGGAGAAATTGCTGAAATTATGATTTTTGATCGCAACCTTCAACCTATTGAGAAGGAAAAAATAGAAGGTTACTTAGCACACAAATGGGGTGTAATTGACGACCTTACACAAAGTGGATTCAAGGTTCGCAACGAATTAGTATTGTATTACCCATTTAATGAAACCGATGGTTCCATTGTTCAGGATTATTCAACCTCGCTCAGAGATGCAACCGTTGTAGATGCAGCACTTGATACAGTCGGGAAGTTTGGATCAGGGATTTTGTTTTCTCCCGATATGGAACAGACTAAAATTCTATTACCTGAAGGTAATCACCTTTCTTGGAATAACAAGAACTGGACAATATCAACTTGGTTTTCAGCCCCGCTTCCAATTGCTGGTGTTGAAGATCTTCATGCACTCTTCAATGAATATTTAGAACCTTATGTCGCCTTCAACTATGACCAAAAGACACTGACTCTTTTTGACGGGTCTTCTTTCAGTGACACAAACTTTGTATTCAATAATGCCACTGGATGGCATCACCTAGTGATTAAAAGTAGCCCATCCAGTATGCAGTTTTATATGGATGGAAATAATGTCGACTCCTTCAATAAAGGGATAGTTTTAAACATCGAATCAATTGGTAACCTATTTGCCGGCAATGGTTTATTTGCAGAAAAGATGGATGACTTCAGGATTTATTCTAAAGGGTTATCTATCACAGAAATTACTGACTTATATGGTAATGGTGATGGCGACTTCGGTGTTCATCCCTATGAGGAATTCCCTCCTGAATTTGACAATATCCCTGAAGTCATTATCCCCGAAAGCCCGGTTGTTTATTGGACTTTTAATGAATTAAATGGAACTGAAGTAAGGGATGACTCTGGCTTAGAAAATCATGGATATGTTGAAAATAACACCAGCACCCCTGATCTTTTCTTTCATTCTGAACCTGGAAGGAATGGATCGGCCATACGATTTGATGGCGGTGAAACTATTGTGTTAGAACAAGATGTCACCACATTTAATGTGTCTGGTCCTTTTAGTTTATGCATTTGGTTAAAATCTGCAGATTTAAATGCTCAGGTTATAAATTCTGGCAGGTTTGCGATCAATGTATCGGATGGATTTCTTTGGGGGCAAGTTCAAGTGGGGGGAGTTATCAAGCAAACCGAATCTATTCCCCTACCCGCAGAAGAATGGTTTCATCTCATCCTTCTTTGGGATGGGAATAAACTTCGCCTCTATAAAAACAACGAAGAAGTCACATCTCCGATTAATTCAAGTGGAAATTTAACCGGATCCGGGACCCTTTATTTTGGTGGAAGACCAGGCATCAATGAACCTTATGAGGGTTTGATGGATGACCTGCGCATTTTTGATCAAGCACTCACTGCTGGACAACGGCAGGAAGTTTACAATTTTTCTGATCCAGCCCTCATTGCTTACTATGGGGAAGACTTTTCTTACAATATTGAATCCCTTAAGGGACCGACAGATTTTAATGCAACTGGCTTACCCAGTGGGCTAGAAATTGATACATCATCGGGACTGATTTTTGGTGAGGCTAATGAGACGGGTATTTTTCCCGTAGAGATCACGGTCTCCAATATCTCTGGAAGTGACTCAAAAACCTTTGAACTCCAAGTAAGTAAAGGCAGGCAAAGTATTCTGCAGAATGAAGATGTAATATCTCTAACTTACGGGGATTTACCTGCAGACCTTAACATAACTGCAACCTCTGGCTTACCTGTTGAGTTCTCCATAACGGAGGGCAATGAGACCATAGATTTGAATGGTTCTCGTATTACCGTTAAGCAAACTGGGTTTGCCAGTATCCGTGCATCGCAACCAGGGGATGATAATTGGTTGCCAGCAGAATCGGTTCTCTTGAATTATCAGGTTATGGCCAAAGAAGTATTAATTACCACTGATGATCAGTTCAGGAAAACGGTTGAAGTAAACCCTGTCTTCACTTTTTATGCAGAAGGACTTACGGGTAGTGACTTGATCGATGACTTTAACCTAACCATTTTGCCTCCTGTAGAAAATGGCTCTGTATCCTCCCCCACTCCGCCTGGTTCTTATCCCATTATTACTTCTGGGATTACCGCAGAGAATTATATTTTTGCTTATCAATATGGCACCCTAGTGGTATCGGATAAAAGCCAGCAGCAGATTGTTTTCGATCAAGATCTCTCTCTCGTATCTGCCGTTACTCCATTTATTAACTTAGAAGGACATTCTCAAGATATGGAAGGAAACATAACATCACTCCCCCTCTCATTTACCGTTGAGGATGCTAGTATTGCCAGGATTCTAGAAACGCAGAAAAACGTAATGACTGCCTATTGGAAGTTTGATGAAAATCTTTACAACGGAGCTAAAGACGAAATTAATGCTTATAATGGTAGTTTGCTTAACCTGGTGACCACAGGCATTGAGAAAGTTTGGGTTCCCGGGCGATTCCATAACTCAATCCAGATGGGTCAACCAAGCAATGGGATGGTGAATTTTGGGAGTGTTGAATTAGACCATAACTTCTCAATTAGTTTTTGGCTGAAGCCGGAAAATATAATGGGACCAGCCAGCACCCTGCTATCTAAAAATAATATAAATTCGATGAAAGTTTTTAAGCTGGAAAAAGGCGAAGAAAATGCAAGCCTTCGCTTAAGTTTGTACCTGGACGGGGTAAATGAAGAACTGGTGTTTTCCTCTACAGATGACTTACTCGAAGAAAATATATGGTCTCACATAACCATCACATACAATGACTCGAATGGATCAGTACAACTTTTCAAGAACGGGCAACTCAACCGACAGATTAGCGGTAAATTCTTTACCGGAACTAGCATAATATCAAGATTCTCAAGCATGAAGCTTGGAGATGAAATAAACTCATTCACTGGCCTATTTGATGATTTAAGAGTTTACAAGATAACACTTGATGATGCAGATATGGCAAATATCTACGGTAGCGGTTTTGGTGACTTCACCAAAATTGAAATTATTGGAGCCGGGCAGACCAAAATTACTGCTATGCAACTTGGCGACTCTCAGTATGAGGCATCACTTCCATTCGAAAATTATCTTACAGTTTACAAAGTTCCTCAGGAAATATCATTTGCTTCTATCAAGAATCATTCGGTTGGAGACTTTCCCTTTCCTCTCACCGCCGCCTCTGATTCCGGGCTTCCGGTTAATTTTTCCTCTTCCAACCCTGCTGTTGCTACTCCAGTAGGGAATTATCTATATGTACACGGAGCCGGCGAAGTTACCATCTATGCCAGCCAGGAAGGAAATGAAAAATATGACGCTGCGATAGATAAAAACCAATCATTTACTGTAAATTATGGAAACCTTTTCACCGATTCTGCGCCTGGGTTGAAGCTTTGGTTTGATGCCACAGATGTAAATGCTGACTCTCAGCCTGATGAGGTCATTGACTTTATCGCCCAAAACAAAATCAGCATGTGGGCAGATAAATCCGGGAACAATAATAATCCAATCCAGGGAAACCTGCTTAGCATGCCGCTTTGGACTCCAGAAGCATTAAACGCTAAACCGACTGTCACATTCGATTCAAACCTAAGCTTCCTACTGCAAGATCCAGTCTCAGATTCCTCCTTTGTTTTTCTCGTTCATAAGCAAGAGACAGTTGGCTTGTCATCTATTTTAGGCGGAGACTTAGGCACTACTAGTGCAGATGGTTATGTGGCTTTAGCTCATGCTTCTGGGAATGTGGAGATTTTATCTGAATCGCCTTCGACCGAATGGAGTGTAAGCACCCTAAGGGTCTTACCTAATGCGCAATCACTTTGGGTTAACGGAGCTATCGTAGGTACGGATAGCTACAACCAAGGTGCAGATGCCTTTAATTTGGTCGGAAATAACTTCATTGGAGAGATTGCAGAAGTTCTAGTGTTTGAGGAAGAGCTAAATAAGGTTACGAGGGAAAAAGTTGAAGGCTATTTAGCCCACAAATGGGGATTAGACTCAAAGTTGCTGCCGTCACACCCTTATTATTCTGTAGCACCTACATTCGGCGGAAGCCAAGAAATTATTTGGGGAGGGGTAGTCACCTATGAAGAAGCAGGCAAAACGAAATCTAAGCTCCCAATCAAAGCTCTGGGAGATTTACCTTTCAGACTGCAAGCTTATGCGACTTCTGGTCTGCCCGTAAGTTTTGTTTCCAGTAATACCAGTGTAGTTGCGATCACGGGTGATATTGCATCTATAGTCGGAGTTGGTGAGGTAACGATCACGGCAATCCAAATGGGGGACTCTCGTTATCACCCTGCCGCACCCAGTTTTCAGGACTTACATGTTATTGCTCCTGTCACCAAAGATGATCAGGGCATATCCTTTTCAGAAATATCTCTAAAGGTAAGGGATGATCCTCCCTTTCTCATTGAAGCTCTAGCTACTTCCTCCGGAATAAACCACCCTGTCTTCCATTTACCTCTTAACTATGAGGTGAAATCCGGTCCTGCAACCATTGATTCTAACGGTCTTGTTGCACTTGATGGCATAGCGGGTAATGTCGTCATTAGCCTTTCCCAGTCTGGCAGTGCTTATGTAAATCCTGCTTTACCAGTTGATGTAGTATTTGAAGTATCTTCCAAGCAACGACCCAGTGTTCTTTTTAAGAACCTTGCGGGTGACGGCAATCTGACTGACATCCCGACAGGGTACAGACCTCTTGTGCTACAAGGAGTGTCAACCGATAACGGAAAACCCTTTATTGTCACAAGCTCAAATACTTCGATTGTGAGCATTCATAATGGAAGTCAAATCATTCCACTGGCGCCCGGAATAGTAAGCCTAAGCTTCGTAATCCCTGAATCGGATTCATACTTAGTTTCCGAGATAACAACGAAGACATTAAGAATTGTTGCACCAACAAAAGAGGCCTGGGTGGCATTCAGAAAGTCTGATGTCCGGTACGATAAGATATTGGAAAGGTTTACTCAGAGATACCAGTCCCTTAATTCTTCGTTGTCTCTATTTGATGCGACAGAAAAAGCGCGGAAGATTTTCAATGAAAATTACGCTGACTCAGATGAAGACGGCTACAGTAATTTGTTTGAACGAGCTTCTGGTTCTGATTCTTTGGGGCCAGATAAGCGGCATCATCTGCCCCAACAAATCCTGTTACCAGACAATAAGCAAAGAATTTCTTTCGTTCGATACAAATCTCCTCTTCAAACTACTGGTGAAGCCTTTGAGTATCATGTTGAGCAAAGCACTAACCTGCAAACTTGGGATTCTTCCGGGCTAATGGAGGAAAGTATTATCGACCTAAGCCAGAACATGGAGCGAGTCACTGTTGTAACAACAGAATCGATCCAATCTGGTCAACGGAGATTCTTAAGGCTCAGGATTTCAATCCCCTAATTAATCTGACTACATTTATGAGTTGCATACTAATTTTAAGCTAGGTTAAATCGTGTTTTATTAATCTATATATATCTATGAAAATCTTCCCCAGCATTATCTTTTTTGCCCTGTTTGTCGTTTCTTTATCTGCTGAAAATTACCCGGATATAAGTATACAAGATCTACAAAAGGCCATCTCCAGTGGTAAGGTTGCCCTGATCGATGTAAATGGGGCCAAGTCCTTTGCTCGTGGTCATATTCCCACTGCTATTGAATTTTCAAGTGCAAAAGCTAATTTGGGCGATCTTCTACCTAAAAATAAAGAAACTCTCATTGTCTCTTATTGCGGAGGTCCCGGTTGCAGAGCTTACAAAAGAGGGGCTGACGCAGCTGCAAAACTAGGATTTAAAAATATCAAGCATTTATCTGCGGGCATTTCTGGTTGGAAACGATCGGGTGCGAATATCGCTAAAAAGTAAATTTTCGGGATAAATTAAGGAGGCGTCTCCACTGGATGCCGTTTTTATTGTTATCGAAAAGGTATAAAAACACTTTGCCTTTATACCTTTTCAATAGCATATTTCTTATGTTGTTTTCATGAATTTATTTTCCATAGTTTCTTTGATGCTAGGGCTTCTTTTTATCTGTAGCCCTCACCTTGGTTTTTCTCAAGGCAGCCAGATTAGTGAACTTAAGGGATCGATTTCAGTTCATCTAGAAGGTGGCTCAACTGAAAGACCTTTCTTCCTTGTCAGTTCATCTAGCTTAAAGGGAGACGCAGTTTTTCGTGGACAAGTGAGGCAAGCAAACGACAGCAATATTTCATTCTACGAAGTCCCAAATTTATTGGACCCTGATAAAATGCAACCACCTTTCAAGCCTGGTGTATTATCTACCATCCAAGCACGGGCAAAGGTAGAGGTGGAAACCAATGGCAGTTTATCTTCCATTACCCTTACCTATCCAGGAGCAAATTATATAAGCAGCCCGGATGTTTTCGTCGATCTACCCATTTCGGGTTCTGGCTCAGTAACTAACTTCAAGATTGCAGAGGTTGAAGCGCTTGTCGATCCCACTTCCGGTCAACTTTCTTCATTGGTATTCAAGGACAATGGACTGGGATATGCTAGTAACCCAAGAGTCAAAATAGAGGGGGGAGCCCACTTCATTAAGATTGTTGAGGAAGGCTCAATCTTTACTGGTAAATTTTTCAAGATAGCAAGTAATGATCATTCTAGTGTAGTGGTAGAAAACATACTGGGGATTGATTTGACTCAAGTTTTTAAGCCCAATCAACTTATTGAGATTTATCAAGCGTGGACTCTTGGTTCTTTATTTGGTCATACCAGTGAAGAGGTTAGCCTGGCTGAAGGTAATCAAGCAACTGCCGACCTCATTTTCATCTTAAAACCTTATGGAAGCCAAAACGGTTCGGCAACTGACTTCAGCTCTTTTTATCATGATGGAGATATTTGGCGTGCTGCTGCAGACCCCACAAAAACAGACTCGGCAGATACGGTTATTATCCACCCTGACCAAGCTTTTATTATAGCACGTAGGTCCCCAAGTCCCTTAGATCTAGTTTTTTCTGGCAGTGCAGCCACCCGTGATACTTTTGGGAGTTTCCCCGCTCATCTAAAGCGCCAACTGCTCAGCAACCCATACGGTGTAGATATTATGCTTTCCGACCTAATTTCAGCAAATAATATTACCACTAACCCCCTCGATACCATAAAATGGTTTGCACATAATTCTCAGGAACAGGCAGACAATGTGAGAATTCTTACGGACAATGTATGGCATACCTACTGGAATGATGGTACCAATTCTGATATTGAGAATACCGCATCAGCAACCGCTCGTTTCGGAACTGGTATTGGGGGCGGTATAACTCAACAAGACATCTCTTTTTCCCATGGTATTATAACTGCCATGACCAATCCCTTGTCTACAAATATTGTGGTGACATCCAATAATCATGGTCTTAAAAATGGGTTTTCCGTATCCATTAATCAGGCAAGTGGTCATAAAACAAATGACAATAAAGAACAAATTGATGAGAATGGTAATCTTGTTTCTCAAGGAGCAATCCCATTTACTATCGAGTCCTCAGCCAATGGATATTATGAAATTCAGGTTTTAGATAGCCACACCTTTGAACTTATTGGCAGATTTGGAGATTGTGATTTTATTAGCGATGGCCTTGCCTCTTGGTCCACTGGTTCAGGTGGTAGTGGGTATAGCTCCGATGCATTTGTTTCATTTGTCGGGGGAGGTGGAAGCGGAGCTACTGGGATCGCCCGTGTGGTTGGTGGCAAAGTTACATCTATTTTAGTTACTGATTCTGGTGCTGGCTATATCCGTGCGCCGAAAGTATTTATTCATTCTGGAGGATGGAAAAAGCTCGGTGCCGGAAATACTCCTTTTAATGATGCCCTCATACCTGCAAGTTCTGGAATACTGCTAGTCCGTAATCATTCAGGAGCTGTGCAGACACTCTTCAGTATTGATAGTCCTTTTAATTAATAAGCTTTAACTCATTTGATGTGCATCCACATCAATGGTGTCATGAATTTCATTATCCAAGGGAAATATTGCTCTTTTTTTAGCCAAGTGATTGAGCGATTCTTGGACTGATGAGGTTAAGTAAAAAAGATGAAAGCGATAATACCCTTTGATTTTTTCAATGGGAGCCAAGGCAGGGCCCTTTGCCTCTAAGCCAGGAATTGGCTCGGCATCTAATACTTTCCTCCATTCGGTGGCGTAAAATTCTGTTTTCTCCAAACTTCTACCGCGGAAAATATGTCGAATGAGATGGCGGAAAGGAGGATAAGCAAGTTCTCGACGCATCTCCATTTCTTCTTCTAAAAAACCTTCAATATCTGGTTTTCTCGAAAATTGAATAGATGGGGAATGCGGGGCGTAGGTCTGCACATATACTTCGCCGGCCCTGTCGCCTCGCCCTGCCCTACCAGCCACCTGAACCAAAAGTTGGAATGCTCTTTCGGAAGCACGAAAGTCTTCCATTCGCAGTGGCAAGTCTGCATCAATAACTCCTACAAGGGTAACATTCGGAAAGTCCAAGCCCTTGGCAATCATCTGGGTGCCGACAAGAACATCTATCTTTCCTCTCCGGAAATCCCGCAGGGTTTCTCTGAAGAGATTTTTCTTGGTCATCATATCAGCATCAACTCTTACGACTGTGGCAGACCTTGGCATTAACTTACTCACAAGATCTTCAATCCTTTGAGTCCCATGCCCTTTTCGCCTCACCTCTAGTGATTTACAAGAAGTACAAAAGACAGGGGCTACTTTGCGGAACCCACACAAATGACATCGTAAGTATCCATCAGTTCTGTGAAATGTAAGGGCAACACTACAGTCCTTGCACTCTTCAACTGCTCCACAGTCCGTGCAAAGCATCGTGGTATTAAATCCCCTACGGTTTAAAAAAAGTATGCTCTGCTCCCTATTCTCATGCCTTTGCCTCAAAGCTTCAATTAAGCACTGAGATAAGATCGGAGTACCTCTTTCTCGCCGTGCATCCAAACGCATATCCACAATATGCATCAACGGAAGCTTTCTTCCATCGATTCGATTCATCAATCTGCTGACACTGTATTTTTTCCGCTCAATATTCCTAAAGGTTTCTAAGCTTGGAGTAGCTGACCCTAGTACACAAACAGCTCTAGTAAGCATAGCTCGATAGACAGCAACATCTCGACCGTGATACCTTGGTGTATCCTCTTGCTTGTAAGCTAACTCATGTTCCTCGTCGACGATCACTAAGCGCAAGGAGTTAATGGGGGCAAAAACTGCTGATCTTGCCCCCACAACTATGCGTGCCTTTCCAGTTGTTAAATTTCGCCAGGCATCAAGTCGTTCACCACCCGAAAGATGACTATGCCAAACCACCACCTGTTCATTCATTTTTGAAAACCTAGCTCGTAACCTTGCCACAGTTTGTGGTGCAAGGGAAACTTCAGGAACTAAAAAAAGAACTCCGCCTCCTTGGTTTAGGGCTGCCTCCATTGCTTCGAAATAAACTTCGGTTTTCCCTGAACCTGTGACCCCATGCAGGACTTGAACCCCAAAGTTTTTTTGCTCCAAAACATCAATCAGTTCAGATGATGCCACTTTCTGTTCAGCGGTTAACTCCCACTCTGCATCCACTCGGTCAAAATCCAAGTCATCATCATAGGCTTCACGGTTAACGACTTCTAAGATTTCAGAAGCCAGTCCTTTAGCGAGAAGACCTTTGATGGTACTTTCACTGAAACCAAGTTTATTGACTAGGTCTGTTTTTCGAACCGGCTTTCGCTGTTTATCCAGTTCACTGAAAAGTTTTTTCTGTTTGGGGGAACGGTTTAGGGCTTCACTCACCATAACCTTATTTAAACCTGGGCTAACTTGGATGAGCTTTTCATTTTTGGCTTTCATGCCATCCCGTACTACAGCAGGAATCATTGCACCCAGAACAGATTCCATTGAGCATGAATAATAGCTCGAAATCCATTTGGATAAGCGTATCAAGTCTTGGTTCAGGACAGGCTCTTGCTGAACTAAATGACTTATGAAACGAAGCTTTTCTGTGGCTATTTCCTCGCTTGAATGAAGAGAAAATACGACTCCTAGAACTCTTCTTCTGCCCAAAGGGATCTGAACTAGGCAGCCAATCTTTATCGTGGATATGAATTTTTCACTTACTCCGTAAGTTAACAATTGGTCAAAACCCACAAGAGGCTGAACTTCAATTTTCATTTCACTCACTTTCTTCTAAGATCATAGCAAAGTAAGCGGGCATCTGTTCCTGTCCCTCGATCTTTTTCATTTTGCATCACATACAAAAGTCCTTTGCTTAAAGCCGGCAAGGTCCAAGCACTTGGAGAGAAAAATAATTGAGCCGTGGAGATTATGCGCCAACCCTCTGGTTTAACTTCCATACTGACTAATGATCCCAATTCGGAAAACCCAAGAAAGTGATCACCTTCATTTCCAACTTTGAGCAATGAGCCTCGAAATAATTGAAGGCTCAGTTTTCGTTCATTTAAAACATGACTCCATGTGATAGCTTCGTGCCACCTGACAACTCCGGTATTGAAATCTAAGCAATAAACCTGGCCACCTCTTTGGTGCCTTCCAGAAATACCAAAAAGATAAGATTGTGATACGACAGGAGTCATCCAATGAATATTTAAATTAGGATCCTTCCAAGATATTGTTGGTTTAAACTCCGCATCGAATTGAATAATGACTGAACCTTTCTCATAACATTCTGAGAGATAAACTCGATTCTTTCCTAAAGGAATTGGAGGAACCGCATTTACTGACTCATAACTTTTTGATCGCCAAGCGAAACGGGAAAGTTTTCTGCCATTTTCAGGATCAATTACGAGTAATCCTCCCGTAGAAGGGCGACTTTCCCCACCTGCAAAGACAAGGCAAACTTCCCGACCATGAATAACCGCTTTACATGGAGATGAATAACTTGCCCCCCATTCATCTTCTGTAACCCAATTTGTACCACCAGTTTTAAGGTCTAATCCAACAACGGATCTTTGCTTACTACCACCAATGTTTAAAATTAGATTTTCCCCCAAGGGTAAAGGATTTGAGCCTTTCCCGAAAAAGTTTTGAGGAATTTCAAATTCTGTCGCCAAATCTCTCTTCCATATGACTCTCCCCGTTTTTAGTTCCAAGCAGGTCAGCCAAGCTGTAACTCCATGGGCATATACATAATCACCGGCAATCACTGGACTAGCTCTCGGACCGTTTAAATAACCATATCGATCTCGATACTCCACTGGATAAGCATGTTGCCATAGACTTTTGCCTGTCTCAGAATCTCGACCTTCGATTATTTCTTGCCCATGAAGCCTGTGAAACATGACCAGGATGCCCCCGGAGATAGCAGGTGAGGAGTAGCCCTCCCCTTTCATTACTTCCCATAAAAGCCGAGGAGTTTCTCCATCCCAATCTAAAAGAAGATGAGATTCAGCAGAAATCGCATTATCGCTTGGTCCGTTAAAACGGGGCCAATCAAGCGTTAATGCTTGTTGGTGTAACGGCTTCGCCTCTGAATGAAATTTTAACCTTGGGTCTACCTTTTTATTTTCCGCAAATAAAGTAAAGGGGAGACTCAAGGAAATCAGAACGCTAAAACAGATTTCCTTCACGACCAACTCTGCCATTTCTGTTTTTTCATAAAAGTAAATTCTCAGATATCTGTGTTCGGTGAATATAAAAAGAATAAATGAACTCGCACCAACTCACTTTTCCATTTTAATGATGGATAAACACCAAGTGAAAGATGTAATCAAGTCGATCCCCTCCTCTTTTAAGCAAAAGAGAAAACAGAAAAATGTTTTTAACTTTTTTCGTTTCGCAATCATTCTCGCTTTATTTGTGGTGATTTACATGAACATCTTCAAGCACCTGATGTCTGAAGAGCGTGGTGTTTCTGGAATCTCATGGGTTGAATCTTTTTACTGGGTTCTGACAACTATGTCGACTCTGGGTTATGGTGATATTACATTCTCTGGAGATTCTGGTAGGCTCTTTTCTATGCTGGTTATGTTTACCGGAGTTTTTTATCTCTTTATTGTGCTTCCTTTTGTATTCATGGAATTCCTCTACAAACCATTCATGGAATATCAAACAGGTTCTCGAGTACCACGAAAATTTGACCCTGGTAAAGAAAAGCATGTTATTTTGACTCACTATGACTCCGTAAGTCATGCCCTAATGGATAAGCTTACCCAGTTTGGCTATCCTTTTATTTTAGTGATAGAGAACCTAAAGCAAGCCCTAGAGCTTCATGATATGGACATCCCCGTGATGCTTGGTAACCTAGATGAAGCAGAAACTTTTGAAAATGCAGGAATTAAGCATGCCGCCATGGTCGTGGCTACGGATGATGATATTCGGAATGTTAATATTGCATTCCGTGCTCGCGACTCTTCTCCAGATCTAACGGTTGTAAGCACATGTAACCGTGCGACATCCGAAGAAATTTTAAGTTTGGCAGGAGCTTCGCATGTAATTCGTTCCGCCAAGCAAATGGGAAGCTTTCTTGCACGAAGAATAAGTTGTACTGACAATAATACCCATGTAATTGGTTCATTTGATGAGGTTCAAATTGCTGAAGCAACTATTCATGGAACTCCTCTTGTGGGTAAAGCACTTAAAGATACAACTCTTCGGGATGAATTCGGGGTAAATGTTGTAGGTATGTGGGAGCGCGGTCGTTTTCAACTGCCCGAAGCAGATGCCATGCTTAATAACCACACCGTACTTCTGTTAGCTGGTAGAGAGCAAAATTTTGAAAAATACGATCATAAATTCAGTAGTTTCTCTCAGAATAGCTCTGCCGTAATCATCATAGGGGCTGGTCGGGTAGGTCGCGAAACAGCCACATCTCTAGAATCGATGAATATTCCTTACCGAATTATCGAGACAGATGAAAAAAAGTGCGCGATGGTTAAAAATGCAATCCAAGGGGATGCATCAGTGAAATCTGTCCTTGAGCGTGCTGGTATCAATAACGCACCTGCGGTTGTCATAACCAGTCACAATGATGAATCCAATGTTTACCTGACTATATATTGCCGGAAGCTTAGACCAGATATACAAATCATTACCCGGGCATTTCTTCATCGTAATGTGGAGCCGCTCCACCGAGCTGGCGCCGATTTCGTAATGTCTCAAGATCATATGGGTGCCAATACCATTTTCAACCTACTCAATCGAGCCGAGATCCTTATGGTTACGGAAGGCTTAGATGTCTTTAGTCAAAAAACACCAAAATCTCTCGTCGGCGTAAAATTGAAAGACTCTCGGATTACAGAGAAGACAGGTTGTAGCATTGTCGCGATAAAAGGAGATGCCGGTACAATCATAACGCCCTCGTCGGAGCACCAGTTCTCCGTAAATGGGGAAATTATATTGATTGGGGACGAAGCCGCAGAAAAGTCTTTCGAAAGAAAGTTCTGTTCTCACTAAGTTTCCAATATCCGAGTTCACTCAGATAGGTGGAGCAACCAGTCCCCCATTCCTTATTTAAGGTAGACATTCCGCGTGGTTTTTTTGCAGGCGTATTAGAAGCAGGCTTTAGTATTTTCATCCTCCTCATTGCTATTCGGTTTTTTGAGGCACCAAATTATTGCAAGGCAATCATTGCTGCCGGTTCTCCAATTGGTCTTATTTTGTCTCCGCTTTTAATGAGTGCATGGGGTAATTCTCAGGTTTCCGAAGCCCGGAAATGTTCAATGTTGATGGTCGCATGTTCAGCTTTTATTTTTTTAGCATCTTTGGGGTCACATGTTATTTGGTTCACTCTTTGTATTCTCCTCGCACAAATTTGCCTATCTCAGATACCAAGTCTCATGATTCGTGTTTATTCAGAGCTTTATTCAAAAAAAGAAAGAGGTTTCAGGCTTTCGATAACCCTAGTACTTAGTACCTTGGGGGGTATGCTTTCCTCTTATGTTTTGGGTAAATACTTAGATATCAAAGACGCAGATCCAAGGATAGCCTTATGGACTCTTTCTTCTGCAGCTTTATTTTGTGCTTCTTTTCACTTCTGCATGCCAAACCTAAAGGCTAATACTGAAAAATCATCAAGATTTGTCCGACTGCGAAATCTTTTTGATATACCAAATGAGGACAGATTATTTCTAAGGATTTTAATTGCTTGGATGATCTTAGGGTTTGGAGTCATCATGACATTCCCTTTAAGAATTGAATATTTGGCTAATAAAGATGGGCTTAATTTCAGTAATGAACAGATTGCTCTGATTGGAGTAACTATCTTTTTTACATGCAAAGTTTTAAGCGTTCTGCTTTGCGGCAAGCTCTTTGACCAAGTGCACTTCATGCACTTTAGGATAATGCTTAATCTTATCATGTTGGTTGCCATACTGATATATTTTAATTCCACTACTTTCCTCGGCGTTGCCATCGGCACTGCCATTGCTGGTATCGGAACGGGAGGTGCCAATATAGCCTGGAACTTATGGGTGACGAAACTAGCGCCGAAAGGAAAAGAATCGGACTACATGGGCGTACATGTCTTCTTGACCGGCATAAGGGGGGCATCCGCTCCTTTCCTTGGATATGTCTTAGTTCAGCCTCTTGGTTACTCCGGTATATCTATCCTTTCATCCATACTCATTCTTGTTGCCACGCTGATTTTCTTCACCACGATTACACATCCCCGGTTTTCAAGTGCTAGCTTCTCCTGATATCCTTACGCATTGACTAAGAGCTTAAATATTTATTCACTAGTTAGATGAAATTTATTTGCTCAACCGCCTTGATCCTTTTGATGCTTTCTCCTTTTGCCTTCTCCAAATCGAGGTTAGGAGAGTACTATTATGGCTTTGGTTATTCCATGCTTGATGGAGGAAAAGATGGTATGAATACCGAGGGTGATGTTTTGCATCTCTCAGCTAATTCCTTAGCCAGCGATTACGCGGACTTTAAGCTTTATCTTGACTACGCCAATGTTGAAGTCGGTGCTCAAGACAAAACATCTTGGAACCTGGGACTGGATTACATACGTAGGTTTGACGACTTCTCCCTAGCCGACGGCATGCTTCGCCCTTTTATTGGCGGCGGCATTGGTTACTTAAAAGATAATGCTCAGGTACGACTTATAGAGGATGGGTTTACTTGGTCGATTTTGGGAGGAACAGAAATTATGTTTACGGATGAACTCTCCCTTTCCATAGGTGGAAGACTTTTGGGTGCATGGAAAGAGTTTAGTTCAACAGATTTTAGTTTTGATTTGGGACTATCTTGGTGGATCGATGATGTTCACGGTGTCGCTTTCGAGTATTCCCATACGATGGAAAACGAGATCGACTTCATCGGTTTAAAGTATCTCTACTCCTGGCAATAAGAATGTCACTTACAGGTGAGGTTTTGGGCGAGATAATTTGAGTACAGGAAAGTTCGACAACGTACCTGACCGACGCCATACTCATAGCCTCAAATGGGGAAAATATGAGGGGCGTGATGTTTTACCGCTCTGGGTGGCTGATATGGATTTTAAGTCGCCTCGCGAAGTTATTGATGCTGCTGTCGTCGCTTCTGAATTCGGCAATTTTGGTTACTCAAAGTGCCCGCCTCCACTAGTAGACATTGTTATTGAAAGAAGTCAGGACTTATATGACTGGGAGATTGACCCCCGTTCAATTGTTTGGCTTCCAGGTATGGTATGTGCATTAAATGTATGTTGTCGGGCATTGGAGAAAGAATGTTCTCAAGTTTTCACTCAAACCCCCATATACCCACCATTTCTCACAGCTCCTGGTAACTTTGATCTCCCGTCCGAGAGAATCCCCATGAAGCTTGAAGGCAATCGCTTTACTTTTGATTTTGAAGCTATTGAGAATCTTGCCACTTGTCCGGGTGATCTATTTATGCTTTGCCATCCGCACAATCCTGTAGGCACCGCTTTTAAGAAAGAAGAACTTATTCGCTTCTCCAAATGGATCATAGAAAAAGAGCTTTACCTTTGCTCTGATGAAATTCATTGCGATTTGATCTTAGATTCAGATTCCCGGCACCACCCTATTGCTTCGATTTCTCCAGAATTATCGAGTCGTTGCATTACTTTGATGGCACCGAGTAAGACCTTTAATCTTCCTGGTTTTGGGTGTTCTTTTGCGGTTATTTCAGACCCGAAACTTAGGTGTAAATTCAAGAATGCCCTTCAAGGTATCGTCCCTGATCCACCAGCTATGGGTTTCCTTCTTGCTGAAAAGGCCTACCGGTTTGGTGAACCTTGGAGAAAGGAACTTCTTACCTACCTAAGAAAAAATAGAGATTTAGCTTTTACTGAAATAAGTAAAATGCCTCACCTTCATCCTTTTAATCCAGAAGCAACTTATCTTCTTTGGTTGGATGCCCGCAAACTTCCTACTGCAAATCCGCACCAGTACTTTGAAGAGCATGGAGTCGGACTGTCCGATGGAAAAGACTTTGGGGCACCTGGTTACCTGAGGCTCAATCTTGGTTGTACCCATAAACTACTGAGCGAAGCCCTGCTTCGGATGAATAATGCCTGTAAAGCGTTGTCATGAAAAAAGATGATGGTGAATCTTTTAGGAAGCTAAAGGAACTGGATGAAGCCATTCAATTTCACGACAATAAGTATTACAAGCAAGCTCAGCCAACAATATCTGATCAGGAATATGACAGGTTAAAGCGAGAGTTAGAATCTCTCCAGGCAAACATAGATCCACTCGGTCTATTCTCATCTGATAAAACTGGTTCGATTGAAACCAAGGAATCTCCACCCAAGGTAAAAGTCGGAGATGATCGTTTGGACGGTTTCTCATCTCATCAACATTTAACCCCGATGCTCAGCCTCGATAATACTTATGACAGAGATGAGTTTTTTGAATTCGATCAAAGGTTAAGGAAGATATTTAAAGTAAACGCCCTACCCTATGTGGTCGAACCAAAGATTGATGGCGTGGCAATTTCGTTAACCTACCAAAACGGTGAACTTATCACTGCGACCACAAGAGGAAATGGGGTCACAGGTGATATTGTAACCCAGAACATTCAGCATATCGAAAAACTTCCTCAAAAAATCATTCATAAATCTATACCGGAAGTTGTAGAAATTCGGGGTGAAGTCTTCATGGGGCATAAAGAGTTTCACCGTATCAATGAAGATCGTGAAAAATTAGGCCAGAGCTTATACGCCAACCCCAGGAATCTTGCTGCGGGAACGATTAAGCTCTTAGATCCAAAAGAAGCACGAAAACGTAAACTAGAGATCGTCTTATACGGACTCGGATATTGCCAACCTCTGAGTTTCTTTAAGGAGCAATCTGCTTTTCATGATGCCCTCAGGAACTGGAATGCACCTGTCGTCGAATTTTTAAGGACGGTAAAAAATGCCGATGAGGCGTGGGACAGTATTCTGTTACTCGATAAAGCAAGGCATACCTATGCCTATCCAACGGATGGTGCTGTCATTAAATTAGATTCCTTGGATATGCAAGTCACTGCAGGGACTACATCCAAAGCACCACGATGGGCTATTGCTTACAAATTTGAAGCGGAACGGCAATCCACTCTCCTTGAGGATATTATTTTTCAGGTTGGCCGTACTGGAACTATTACACCGGTCGCCTGCTTGCAACCCATTCAGCTTGCGGGCACAGTTGTCGCCAGGGCAAGCTTGCATAACGCTGATGAAATTGAGCGTAAAGACATCAGGATAGGCGATCATGTAGTTGTCGAAAAAGCAGGGGAAATCATCCCTCAGGTTCTTCAGGTAGAACGGGAAAAGAGAGTAGAAAGCCTGCCGGCATTTATCTTTCCCCAGGATTGCCCTTGTTGCCAAACCGAACTTGTTAGGACTGAAGGTGAAGCAGCCTGGAAATGCCCAAGCTACGAATGTAAGGCTCAGGTCAAAGCAAGACTTCAATATTTTGCCTCAAGAGGGTGTATGGATATTGAAAATTTAGGCGAGTCTGTCATCAAGCAACTTGTTGATAAACAGCTTGTGGTCAAAATATCGGACCTTTATGAGCTTCAAGAAGAGCAACTTTTAACCCTGGATGGCTTTGCGGGGAAATCGGCTGAAAACCTAGTGGACGCACTGCAGGTGAGCAAGAAGCAGGACTTTTGGCGATTACTCTGCGGGCTTGGCATAAAACATGTAGGGTCTGCCGCTGCAAAAGATTTAGTGAGGCACTTCCACACCCTGGACAATCTAGCCATAGCATCCTTGGAAGACCTTATTGTAATCGATGGCATCGGGGAAACAATGGCAGAAAGTATCACCCATTTTTTCTCATCAGCTTTTAATCAGTCTGAAATTGAGAAGTTAAAGGCACACGACCTTTGCATTAAAAGTAACGAGAATCCTACCGATTTATTCCTCAGGGACAAAATATTCGTCCTGACTGGATCCTTAACGAGATATACACGAGATGAAGCAACTGACCAGATTGAAGCTTTGGGGGGGAAAGTTTCCTCAAGTGTCAGTAAAAAAACTAGTTTCCTTGTCGCAGGACCAGGTGCAGGCTCGAAACTAACCAAGGCAGAATCCCTCGGAATTGAAATTTTATCCGAAGAACAATTCGAATTCCTCCTGCAAAATATCTAAGCTCCTTACAAATAAGTTCAATTTACATTGTGAGAATGTAATGAATTTGATAAGATGAACCTTTTTCACTTTTAATTACTCTCCGATCTATGAATAACTTCGATACCGTAGAAGATGCACTCCAAGACATCGCTCAAGGTAAGATGGTCATTGTCACTGATGATGAGTCCAGGGAAAATGAGGGTGATTTAATAATGGCTGCATCTAAGGTCACGCCTGAAGCGATCAATCACATGATCATTCATGCAAGAGGCTTAATCTGTGTCCCTCTATTACGGAATCAGCTTTCAAGGCTGGGGGTTTCAAGTATGGTTCCCCATAATCGAGAAGCGCAGCGCACGGACTTTACCGTTTCCGTAGATGCCGCTGAAGGGATAAGTACAGGTATTAGTGCCTTTGATCGGGCGTCTACAATCAAAATTCTGGCTGATGCAACATCCAGCCCTGAAGCCCTTGTCCAACCAGGGCATGTTTTCCCTCTTCGCGCAAGGCCTGGTGGAGTATTAGAGCGAGCTGGGCATACCGAGGCAGCTGTTGACTTAGCTTCCCTGGCAGGGTTGCACCCGAGTGGGGTAATCTGTGAGATTCTAAAGGAGGACGGGTCCATGGCAAGGGTGCCGGATCTTATTAAGTTGAAGGAGAAATGGGGCATGAAGCTCATTTCGATTGCCTCACTTATTGAGTATCGCCATCAGCGTGACCAACTGATTGAAAAAATTTCTGAATCCCCTTTTCTTACCGAGCATGGGAACTTTCGCCTCCATGCATTTCGGAGTATCCTCGATCAGAGGATTCATTATGCACTTACTATTGGGGATTTGTCGAAGGAGGCTAAAACTCTTGTTCGTGTGCAAACCGCAAACACACTTGTTGACTCTCTGGGCTTAATCGAAAGCAAGGGGCAGCCCAATATTATAAACCAGACGCTATCTGTACTTGCTAATGAAGGGACTGGTGCCCTGCTCTACATGGAACCCAGAAAGCCAGACCCCCAAAATATGCCAGATGACCAACCCTCACAGCCTTCACTTCAACATCCTAAGATGGACTTCAGGGATTACGGGATTGGTGCACAAATTTTGGCTGCACTTGGTTTAAAGAAATTGAAACTGCTCTCCAGAGATCATCGAAAAGTAGTTGGGCTTGAAGGGTATGGGCTTGAAATTGTTGATCGCGTACTTCTACCAAACTGATGAGCTTAGACCCTTCGCCACACTCTTCTATCGATCCACGCAATTTTAGGATTGGAATTGTGGCATCACTGTTCAATCCAACTTTGGTCAATTCCCTTCTAGCTCGTGTCCAAGAGGTCATCCATGAGAACGGTACTCCCAAGGAACTATTACTGGAGAGAGTACCCGGTGCAAATGAACTTCCAGTTGCTATTAATTTATTATTGGAGGAAAGAAAATTTACTTGTGTGATCGGACTGGGGGTTGTCATCAAAGGCAGTACATCTCATCATCATTTGGTTGCTGAGTCTGCTGGAAATGCCCTGCAGTCCTTGGCTATCAAGCATAATACCCCGATCATAAACGGAATCCTTGTCACGGATGACTTAAAATCTGCTGAAGAACGAGTTACCGGTACTATAGACAGGGGCAGAGAATTTGCTCAAGCCTCCCTTCATATGGCGAAATATAAAGAAAAATGGACGACGATTTCATAATCAATCCAAAATGGAGCCAGCGTCGTCAAAATCGCTGTGCAGCCTTTCGATTTATTTTCCAATGGGAAATGAATAAATCAGACAATTTACAATTCGACCTTGATGCGTATTTTTCAAACCTTGGGCATAATGCAGATTATTTCCCTTATGCGATTGAACTGATTGGGGGAGTCATCGAAAAAGTCGCGATCTTGGATTCCATTATTCGCGAACTTGTACAGAATTGGGATTTCGCTAGGATAGCCAAAGTTGATCTAGCTCTACTTCGGGTATCCATTTACGAAATTAAGTACCGCTTAGATGTCCCACCTATTGTAATCATCAACGAAACCCTTGAAATAAGTAAGGACTTTTCATCCGATAATTCCAGGAAATTTTTAAACGGAGTTTTGGACAAAGCAATGATCCAAATTGCCCGACCCACCCGAAAGCCAGCGGTTTAATTCTAAGCTTTCCCAATCCCAAAGGCTCGATAACCAAGCTCCCTAAGTTTTTCCAAAACCAAGAGATTGCGTCCATCAAATATATGAGCCGGACGATACATGGTATCTAGTATTTTTTTGTAGTCTAGCTCCTTAAACTCATCCCACTCTGTTAAAATCGCAATAGCATGAGCACTGGAGCAAGCCTGCTCAGCAGATTCAGAAAAAGTTAGACGCGCTAGAACGCTTTCATCTGAGATATCGAGGCATGACAAGATCGACTCTTTGGAAACTTGGGGGTCGTAAATTTTCAGGCTTCCCTTTTCTTCAAGGAGCCTTTTGCAAATACTGATGGCTGGCGACTCCCTTGCATCATTGGTGTCTTTCTTGAACGCAAATCCAAGAATAGCAATCTGTTTTCCGGAAATGGTATTATGCATAGCATCCAGCATCCGTTGTACAAAACGTTCCTTTTGATATTCATTCATTGAAATCACTTGCTGCCAGTAACCAGCAACCTCAGGAAGACCGAAGTGCCTGCATAGATAGGTCAGATTGAGGATATCTTTCTGAAAGCAGGATCCGCCAAAACCGATGGAGCTTTTCAGGAATTTCGGTCCTATTCTTGTGTCCATACCAATGGCTTTGGCTACTTCATCCACATCCGCTTCAGTTTCTTCGCAAAGGGCAGATATCGCATTAATGCTCGAGATACGCTGAGCTAAAAAGGCATTGGCAGTGAGCTTAGAAAGCTCAGAAGACCATAGGTTGGTGGTTATGATTCGGTCATCCTCCACCCAGTTTGCGTAGATGCTTGCCACTTTTTTAACAGCAGCATTACCAGTATCTGTCTTTTCTCCACCTATTAGAACCCGGTCTGGGCTCTCCAAATCTACCATAGCCGTACCTTCGGCCAAAAATTCCGGATTGGATACTACCTGATAATTAAATCCATTATTAGCGCCCTTCAAGACCTCATTTACCATCTGGGCAGTTCTTACGGGAACCGTGGATTTTTCTACCACTACCTTATCTCCCCCTCCTGCTTCTGCGATTCGGCGGGCACAAGATTCAACAAATCTTAAGTCCGCGGCCTGACCAGCACCAGAACCATAATCTTTAGTCGGTGTGTTTACACTGATGAATATTACATCTGCATCTTGTATATTTTGATCGATGTCTGTGGAAAAGAATAAATTCTTACCTCTTGTATTCTCAACAATTTCATGCAGTCCAGGCTCATAAACAGGGAGTTCTCCTGAGTTCCACTCTGCTATGCGCTGCTCATTTAAGTCAACTACAGTTACAGAAATACCTGGGCATTTTCGGGCAATCATTGCCATCGTTGGACCACCAACATAACCTGCTCCAATACAACAAATTTTCATAGTTTATTTGTTTAACTAAAAGTTTACATTCTTGCGATTCTATAATCCTTCAGTGAAAATAATCAAAAATTGTTAATGGAAGAACTTATGAATATCCCATGGGGTCGAATGCTACTTTTAGGTGCTTGCGTCTATGTAATGTTTATTTTTATGGCTTTGCTATACGGAAAGAAAATTTTATTTCCTGCTCCCGATTCAAGCTATCAGAAAACAGACCAAATTACTCAGATCCAAACCCCTTCTGGTTTACAGATCTCCCTAACCCGAGTGGGTAATATCGAAAAGCCTTCCATTACCATCATTTACAGCCATGGAAATGCGGAAGACATCGGTCAACTTGGACCCTTCTTCGAGAAGTGGAAAACAAACGACTGGGAGATTATTGCTTATGACTATCCTGGTTACGGTCTCAGCGAAGGTACACCCACAGAGCAGGGTTGTATGTCAGCAATTGATGCAGTCTTCGAGTACGCCACCAAAGATTGTGGTCGTTTACCTGACAATATTCTGGTCTGGGGTAGGTCTTTGGGCACGGGACCATCATGCCACCTTGCGTCTACTCAAAAAGTCGCAGGACTTCTTCTGGAAACTCCCTTTCTTTCCGCCTTTCGTACCGTTACCGAAATCCCTTTCCTACCTTGGGACTACTTTGATAATTTAGCAAAGGTCGGACGGATTACCTGCCCATCCCTTATTGTTCATGGAAAACTAGATGAAGTTGTGCCCTTTCGCCATGGCAAGCGATTACACCAAGAACTTCCGGAACCCAAAGCATTTCTATCCTTTGAGGAAGCCACTCACAATAACATCGAAAGCATTGGCGGAGAGAAGTACACGAGTGGAATTCGTGAGTTTATCCATAACCTTGCAACTTCCGAAGTTTCTCTTCATGGTATATAAATTATCAATACTTTGGCAGTAAATTGTATGGGAAGTGCATATGTTTGGGTTAAACAAAAGAGAACATAAGTTTTTTCGCCTTTTTGCGTTCGGGCACTTACTTCTCGGTGTCGGCCTAATTATTTTCAGCTTTCTTCCCAGTTGCGAAAAAAAGCCCGAAGAGATCCATATTTTTGAGCTCGCATCGACCAGTACCTTGCCTGAAAAAAAGGAAGTCCCTCCGCGAAATCAGTCCAATCCTCCCCAAGTGGTAGCCAAGAAACCTCTGCCACCTCTAAAGGTGGCACCCAAGCCAAAGCTTGTTACCACACCACCTAAGGTAAATCCCAAGTCTAAGCCTAAGTCTAAGCCAAAAATAGACACAGCAAAGCCAAAACCCATTACCAAGCCTGCACCCAAGCCTAAGCCCATATCTTTTGAGCAATTCCGGAAGGATAGAAAATTACCCACACCCTCCAAACCCCGCCCCCCGACTCCAACCATTAAACCCATAAAATTAAACCCCAAAGATTTCAGTCTTCCTCAAATCAAGGTTACCAGTGTTACTTCCTTAAGCCCTTCAGTTTCAGCAAGTGCAGTGAACCAATATCTCGCAGGCGTTAAAGCAAAGCTTGAAGGTATATGGAGGAAATTACTGATGGACTCGGCACTGAACGATGGAGGAGAGGCACGGTTGAGTTTTCGTATTTCTGAAAGTGGGGCACTTTTATCACCGCGTCTCACAAAATCATCAGGGAATTTATCTCTTGATCGCTTGGTTCTTGAGGTTGCCCGTAGAGGCGGTGCCTTTGGCCCACCTCCTGGGGGAAGTCTTGATTCTGTGCTCGAAATACCCTTCCGTGTGCAATAGAGAAAGTATATGAAATTCGATTGGAAGAGACCCCTGGCCCCAGTTCTTTGTATTCTAGGTATCCTACTCTGCGTATCGCAAAGCCCAATCATAGGCCTAGGGGTTTTCCTCGTATCCTTTGCTTTGGTAATTGGGTTTTCCCGAGGTTCGGCGTAAAGCAGTTTTTATTTGGTTTTCAATTTCCTGCTTAGTTCCTTCGATAAAATGTTTCTGAGCCGAAAATAATTTACGCCTTTTAGGCGCGGGCAAGTATTTCCCGGAACTTTTCAATTCAGTGGCAAATTCATTGTCATCTAAGAATGCAGTCATCGAGTCTAAGATTTTTTGCTCTTCCTCTTTCTGTTCCACTGGAAATGCGACCTCAATACGCCTAAAAAAGTTTCTAGGCATCCAATCCGGGCTACCCAAGTATGTTCTTTTCCCTGCTGGCGCATTCTGAAAATGAAAAACTCTGCTATGCTCAAGAAAACGACCCAATAAGCTTTTAACACGAATATTCTCACTCAATCCTTTAACGCCTGGTACTATGCCGCAAATACCTCTCACAATTAAGTCGACCCGTACGCCTGCCTGCGAAGCCTTGTAAAGCTCATCAATGCACTCAGGATCGATCAAGCTATTGACCTTGATGACTATTCTTGCATCCTTCCCTGCCCTTACGGCTTTGATCTCTTCGCCAATCAGGCGAACCACTTGGTCATGTAATGTGTAAGGTGCTACGAGAATATTTCGGAAGCTAGGCTTGCGGGTAAAACCAGTCAAGGTATTGAACAGGTTTGCAAGATCAGATGTAAAACCGGCTTTGGCCGTAAAAAGACTGTAGTCCGTGTAGGTTTTTGCCGTACTTGGGTTATAATTACCGGTTCCAAGATGAGCATACCTACGCAACTTATTCTTTTCTCTTCTCACAACCAAGCAACATTTACAATGGGTTTTCAAGCCAGCTAAGCCGTAGACAACATGTACCCCCACCTCTTCCATCCGGCGAGACCATTGGACATTGGCTTCTTCATCAAACCTTGCCTTCAATTCGACAAGCACGGTAACTTGTTTCCCGTTTCGAGCTGCATCCATCAATGCTTGAACAATCGGTGAATCTCCACTCGTTCTGTATATCGTCAATTTAATGGCCAAGACATCCGGATCATCTGCCGCCACCCGTAGGAAATCAACCATCGGGGCAAAAGAATCATAAGGATGATGGAGCAGGAAATCTTTTTTTGCTAATTCTGCAAATAAGTTTTTCCTCATACTTAAAGCCGCTGGCACTCGTGCCTCGAAAGGCTCAAACTTAAGATCTGGTCGGTCCACCATGTCAGGTAACTTCATTAATCTGTATAAATTAATGGGCCCCTTAATCTTGAGCACATCCTCTTCCTGTAAATTAATTGCAGACAGTAAGGTTTGGAGCACATCAATGTTTACTGCCTCATCAATTTCAAGTCTTACAGCAGCACCCTTCCGCCGATTATGCAATTCCTCTTCTATGGAAAGCAGTAAGTTTTTCACTTCTTCCTCATCTACATAAAGGTGGCTATTTCGAGTGATACGAAAAGCCCATGCCCCCTCCGCATCATGGCCAGGAAATAAGTCAGCTACAAAATACCGAACTACTTCGCTTAAAAATACAAAGGTATCCCCTCTAACTCTATTCTTTGGTTTATTAATTTTCACTAAGCGCGGCAGGATTCTTGGCACTGGAACTATTGCCATTAATGACTTTGATTTTTTCTTCCTCCGGTTGCGCAAGGCAACCAAAAGGTTAAGAGATTTATTAGCAATCAAAGGAAAGGGGTGAGTGGGATCAATGGCCAGCGGTGTTAGTATGGGGTACACCTCTCTCCTGAAATACGCGCGTAGCCATATGAACTCTTCCTTGGAAAGTTTTTCAATGCCCTTAAAAGAAATGCCCTCTTTTGCCAACTCTGGTTGTAAATGGTCTCGCCAACACTCGTATTCCCGGTGAGACATAGCATGGGCACGTTCTCTTACATCTTTAAGTAATCTGTTCGGGGAACTCCCGTCTAGACTTGGGCGAGATATACCTGCATCTACTTTTTGCATCAACCCCGCTACCCGGATTTCATAAAACTGGTCTAAGTTGGAACTGACGAATGAAAGAAACCTTGTCCTCTCTAACAAAGGATACTTTTCGGAAAATGCCTGATCTAGTACACGCTCATTAAAAGCAAGCCAGCTTAATTCGCGATTAAAGTATCGCTTCTTGATAGGATTTTTGTCGGATGAAGTAGTCGAATTGGAAGCCATATATATTATCCATCCTACCCTTAATTCCTTTCTCGTTTTTCTCAACGACAATTCTAGATTAATTTCTTCCGTCGCTTGACCCGATTGTAAAGTTTTCTTATATTAAGAATAGATCTTTGAAATTTTGTTGGGGGTGTTCCGGATTCGACTGCAATGTGGAAAATTCGGTCGCGTGTCGAGGATGACGCTTGGCCTCGTAAAAAATGCTTCAAACCATTAAATGGCGAAAATAATATCGTTAACTTCGAACCTGAGTTCGAAGCCCTCGCAGCATAGTTCTGCGACGTCGACAGTCCACTGACACCTGCTGAGTGGTCGGGGCGTTAAAAGGCAGGTAAAACCTCGGAGCGTTTGGTTGTCTATCGGAGGCTAAACGGTCGAAGATAACCTCGAACTCATAGGTGTTCCTTCCTTCATGAGTTCAAAATTAATAAGAGAACTACACACGTAGACGCCGAATCGGAAAGATTGCGGGACGCGGGTTCGATTCCCGCCACCTCCACCAAAGTTTCAGAGAGCCGTTTGGGGTTGTAATCCTCTAGAAAAGGAAACCTAACCGTAATTCCAGTAAGTGTAAATAGTGGTCTGAAAACAGCTTCATTTCTTTAATATTTATCCAGCGGTAACGCATTCCGATGCTAATGTAATCTACAGGTCTAAACTCAACCCCAGTAAAAAGTTGGTAGCTCATAACAAAGTCTTTTTCTTTTACAGAGATGCCTGATAATGAAAAAGACATGTGTTGGCTGACACCTCCAACCCCCGCACCTATTGAATAAGATATAAATTGACTTAAATGAAATTTTCCTCCACCGGAAAAATAAATCCCAACTCCCTCGGACTCTCCTGAGAAACTGAGGGGTAAACTTATGCTTTTCATCCTATTCTGGAAATAAAAGACTTGTATGTCTGAAAAAAAATTTCTGCCTTCATACCCAATTAATAAGCCGGTACTTAGCCCTAGCTCTTCATCGATTTCTAAATCTCCAATAATTGATTTCCAGTTGAGGTTTTCAGATGTAAGCACTCCAATAAATGGTAAAACATAGAATCCAATTAAATCGGATTTTCCTTCGGTTATATTTTCCGTTGAGTTGTGGCTTTGTTGGAATGCATTGTCAGTAATATGAACTTCAGCCTTTTCATAAGCTTTGTGCGATTCTTTGGTAAAGAGAATGGGGGTTGGTTGCACATCCACAGAAAGATCCATTTTTAACGCATCAATTTTTTTTCCTATACCTGAAAGAGAAAGTCGCATTTCTTCGATTTTCTCTTTCCATTCTCTAAGATCTCTTTCATTTGCATTGGCAATTTGAAACAGACTTAGGTATGCAAGGAATAAACGTAGGCAAACACGAAACATAAAAATTACAATTACTGGAGAATATTATAGGTCGTTAATAATTGAGAGTCCGGAAGTCGAAGACTTTCCGAAAATAAGCAACTCTGCGAGTGACTTCTCTTTTTCGGCTTGATTCAGGTGATCCATCTTGTCCAGAAATGATCTTGCCTGCCCTATCACTTCAGTGGCATCCACATTATTCGATGGAATAGCAATAAAAGATGCATCTATATTAAGATTCCGCAAAGCCACGAACTCAATAATTTTGTCCATTGAACTCAAGTCACCACTCCAACCAGCAAAATTGAAATTATTTTTAACCCTGGCTTCAAGCACCACAGTTTCCCAGCGATAATAATCCCCGTAACCATAAATTTCTCCTTTGTTAACCTGAATCAAATTACTGGATATTTTTATTGGTGTATCAGGCTCAAACCACTCATCTTCCTCGAAATCATAAACTGTTGTTTTAGTTATCGATTTATTTAAATAAATCCACTGATTTCTCTTTACGAAATATAGATATGGATACTGGGAGGAATTTGTCCACAACCACCCCAACCTTGAATGATAAAACCATAAACCTTCAACACTTTGATTGGATACGAAGATCCAGCCTAAGTTGAAATGATAAATCCAGGGATATGTTTCTGCAGAATAATAACCCATCCATGAGCTTTCCCACCAACCCTGAGACCCTTCTACTGGAGTCGCATCGGTCAGATCTCCCAGGAAACTTGTCTCTGCAGAATTCTGTTCTTTACTAACGTCGAATTCTTCGAGGAGCCCAAAACTTCTACCTTCTAGGTTCTCTGCATATGCCATAATATAGACTTTCTGGACATCACTATTAGGAACAAACTCGAGACCGAATTCTTTTTCATTTAAGACTAAAGGGGTATCCGTAACTCCTTCCCCGCCAAAGGAGTCAAACTGGATATCTGAACTAACATACAGGCCATAAGACCATAGGTCTGAATCCAATTGATCGAGAATCCTTCCAGATATCCAAAGCGTACTTTGCGAACGCTCCTCGATTGGGTTTGTAGTAACTGAAGGTAAGTCTTGATCGAATATTTGAACTTCAAATATTCGGTCGACATACTCACCCGTTGTAACTGATGCCCTTACCTTAATCTCAAGTTGATCGGAGGACTCATAGTCTAATACTTCATTAGTTTGCAAGACTCCATTTGTCAGAAGATTGAATTTATGATTGTCCCCGAACCCTTCAACAAAAGCGAAGGATACAACCCCTTCATCTGGATCGGTTGCATTAAATTCCCCAATATATGTACCTATGGGTTGGTTTTCTTTAACGCCTAATAAGTGAAGGTTGCTTAAAGCCGTCGGAGTTCGATTAAAAGATGAATCATCCACGACTACCTTCCTGACAACTGGGGCGGCTTCATTGTTGACGGAATTGGAGACGCTGTAAATAAGCTCATATTCTCCCGCGGTATTCACATTTACAGTTCCAGTTCGTTCGATTTGGGATGTCAGGTTTCCATCTAGGTCATCATACGCTTCGGCTCCCAAGTCTATGAAATCAGTACGGTATGGATGAGTGATAATATCTGGACCGTTTAAAGAAATTACGGGTACATTCTCATCTATAACGATAACTTTTCGAACAACTGTGCTAGCAGCATTTCCGCTGGAATCTACAAAGTTATAACTCAGTTCATAAATCCCGGGTATATTGATATCGACGTTTCCGTTTGCTAAAAGCGTTCCGCTTCCGTCCACAAAGTCCGACCAAACTGCATTGGAATCCAGGTAACTCTGTGCCACTGTCAGGGTAATTGTAGGTGCACCATTAATTGTGATTACCGGTGCGGTTGTGTCCGAAACTCTAACAGTTCGCTCAACTGAGCTTCCAATATTTCCCGCAGCATCTGTGTAATCGTAACTTAATAGATAACTGCCAAGAATGTTTGTGTTTACATAACCGGTTGCAATAATCGATCTATTTTCATCCACATTATCGGTTAAAGTTGCGTTGGCATCAATGTAATTTAGTCCGGCTTCGTGGGTAACATCCGCTTCTCCATTTAATATGATTATTGGAGGGGTCGTGTCGACCACATCAATGATCCGTGAAACGGTGCTAGCAATATTTCCACTTGAATCTACAAAATTGTAACTAATGGTGTAAACTCCAGGTAAACTCGAATTTATAAAACCAGTTCCTTCGACCACACCTGAACCATCTACCGCATCGGCCCAAGTCGCATTGGCATCAATGTAATATTCTCCAGCCTCGTGGGTAACATTTGCGTCACCAATTACGGTAATTACAGGGGCCTTTGTGTCGACTACCCTTACCTCTCTTTCTAAACTACTAGCTGCATTTCCATTTGAGTCTGTAAAGTTGTAGCTAAGTAAATAAACTCCTAGCATATTGGTATCTACTGAACCAGTTCCTATAACCAGACCTGTTCCATCTATCGAGTCCGCCCAGTTAGCCCTTGCATCAATATATAGCTCGCCTGCTTCATGAGTAACATAGGCATCCCCATTAAGGGTAATTACAGGACCTGTATCATCAATTACGGTAACTACCCTCGTGATGGTACTGGCAGCGTTCCCACTTGAATCAACATAGTTGAAATTCAAGTAATAATTCCCTGGGATATCTTCATTCACTGATCCGCTTGCGAGTAGAATTCCATTTCCGTCCACTGCATCAGCCCAAGTCGCATTGGCATCGGTATATGTCATGCCCGCCTGATGAATTATATTAGATTCTCCAATTAAATTAATGACAGGTGGTGTGCGGTCTACAACCCTAACTTCCCTTATCAATCTACTTGCCGAATTTCCACTCGAATCTGAATAATCGTAATACAGGAGATAAGTCCCTAGAACATCTGTGTCCACCACCCCAGTGCCAATAACCACTCCGTTTCCATCAACCGTATCCATCCATGTCGCGTTTGGATCCTGATATGACTGACCTGCTTCGTGCATAACAATTGTATCACCTTGTAAAGTGATCACCGGAGGGGTCGAATCAACCACCGTAATGATTCGTGAAACAGTATGTGCCGTATTTCCATTAAAATCAGTATGATTGTAATTCAATACATAAATTCCCGGTATATAGGTGTCGACGTTTCCGGTCGCTAGAAGCGTCCCATTGCCGTCTGAATTATCTACCCAAGTTGCATTCGCATCTTGGTACAACTGTCCTGCTTCGTGACTAATATTTGAGTCTCCATTTAAAAATATTACTGGAACTGTATCATCTAAGTCAGTTAAAGAAATTGTAAATTCATTGGCCATCGATGAATTCAGTTCGTCTACAACCTGCACACGAATTGAAAAACTGGTTACATTTAACTCATAATCAAAAATAGATGCAGTTCGGAGCGTTCCATTTACTTCCATAGCAAACAGGTTATTACCACTGTCTCCTTGCCCGCTTGTTAGTGAATAGTTCAGGGCATGATTGTCGAGATCTGTTGCTGAGAATTCTCCCACCACTGTTCCAATTGTTAAGTTTTCTGGAAATGTTAATAAACCTAAATTCATTAGGTTTCCGGGTGATCTATTTTCAAACACATCCGACATTTGCAAGGTATATACACCTTCCAGGCTTGCATTATTCTCGTCTTTAACAAGCACTCGAATTGAGTAGCTTGTGGCATTGGACTCATAATCAAAAAAGACTGCGGTTCGAAGCGTTCCATTGTCTTCCATATCAAATAGGATATTGCCACTGTCTCCCTGTCCGCTTGTTAGTAAATAGGAAAGTGAATCTCCGTCTGAATCGGTGGCAATAAATTGTCCGACCGCGGTGCCGATCGGCAGGTTTTCCTCAAAAAATAATGAAGATAAAGCACTAAGATTCAAAGGTGGATTGTTAATGTTTTGAAAAGCGAGCCTAAATCCGACTCCTCCATTTATAAAGCCTGAATCTTCCTTGTGACGAATGCCCGAACGAAGAAATACTCCTTTATCCCACCATGCTCCGCCTCGAAGAACTCTTTGGTCTCCAGTACTAGGCCCGGAAGGATCAGTCAGGGGGCCAGTGAGGTACTCCCCGTACCAATCTGCAACCCACTCACGTACATTTCCATGCATATCATGAAACCCCCAAGTATTGGGAGTATACAGGCCTACTTCTCGGGTTTGTTGATAATCACTTCCTGAATTGTAAGTTCCGTCCCAGTTGTAATTTGCATTACCAGAAGTTATCGACCCACCCCATGAATAAACCGTACTAGTTCCTGCACGACAGGCATATTCCCATTGCGCCTCCGTTGGTAAAATATATGCCCAACCTGCCGGAATCGAACTATCCATCTGAGCATTTAATCGTTGTAGGAATATCTGTACATGATCATGAGTTACTCTTTCAACTGGCTGGGCTGGATTGCCGTGAAAATTGCTGGGAGTGGCATTAATCCCATCCGAGTTCCCACTCATTACTAATTCATACTCGGCCTGTGTAACTTCAAACTTCCCGAGATAAAACCCTCTGGTAAGGGTAACCTGTGTCTCGTTCTCATCGGTTAACCTACCCGCTTCGGTTGTTGGTGTTCCCATTGTAAAACTTCCTGGTTCTACCCACAGCATTTCCATGGCAAGCGATGAGTTTAACTCAACTATATGAGGTGGGGCTTGGATAGAGAATAATTGATTCATCCCAGAATGGTCCGTGCAGTAATAAAGGAGCGAACCACTAAAATTATTTGGTATGGACACACTTATAACACCTTCACTTCCAGTTAACGGACCACCGGTTACAAAGCTCGAGTCTGTGCCTCCATAACTTTCACCAATCATAAAGGGATGACTGTCCGAAATACCAGAGGCCGTAAAAGTGTATGTCTCCCCAAGATAAAGGTACTCGCTTGAAAAATCTAGGGTATGTCCATTTCCATCAGTGAATTCATAATAGGGGAAGTTGCCCTGCCCTCCTGACACTGTAAACACGGTGGACGGGTCTTTGTTGACTTCAATTTGAAGGTCTATGGAAACGGAACCTACACCATCGGATACTGAAACCTGGACATTATAAATATTATCAGTATCTGTATCCAACCGGTTTTCAAAATCAGGAGATACAAGAAAGCTAAGTTCACCTGTGCTCGACTTGATTGAAAAAAGCGATTGATCAGATCCACCTGTAATGGAGTAAGCAAGTGTGTCCCCATTTGCATCTGTTGCTTTCACCTGCCCCACTATTGAAGTATTCTCAAAAGCCGTTTGGGCTGAATCCATGCTCAAAACTGGAAGGCTATTGGATAAGAACTCGTAGGCTCCGATTTCCGGTAGGCCGACTCTTGAATTACCTATTAAATCAGTATTTTGATAGCTGGATACTTCAGTGGAACCAGCATTTATTGCGGGACTGTTAGCAAGCAAAGAAAAATTATCGTCCAAAGTGCCAAACAAATTGTCAGCACCATTGGCATCAATTAGGCCTGGGTTTATATTTTGATTGTTTATACCGCTTACTGATTCAGTTGATTGACTCGGATCAAAAATGGAGTGATTCGCTGAGATACTTTGATTATTAACAAAAAAATCGTTTCCATTTCCTAGTGAGGTATTTTGCCAAATAATAGAGTTATCTAATTCCACGGAATCCCCTGAATACAATAGTGCGATTCCTCCGTCACTACCAGATTGATTTCCAATGATTGAACAATTTACGAAACGGTTAGAACCATTTGCTCTAAATACACCATTCACATCACTGGATTTATTTCCTGAAATTATGCAATTAACAAATAATGTATCTGCTCCGCTTCCACTAAAATATGCAAAGCCACCATTTGATGTACCTGAAGCATTGGCTTCATTTCCCAAGATCAAAATCTTTTCAAATGAAAGATTGATTGTCCCTATGTTTGAAATCCCTCCTCCATAATTTGAGTAGTTCCCCAAAAATATCCCCTCAGATAAAGTGATCGAGCTTTCGGTAAATATAGCCCCTGCAAACTGTCCACTCGAATTGTAATGAAATTCATTTCCTAAAAAAGTCGGACTTGAAGAAGAGTCTACATAAACCGCACCAGCCGAACCCTGTGGGCTAGAGTTGTGAGTAAACTGACAGTTTGAGAAATTAGCAGAAGAAGCAGACAGCTTGACAGCTCCTCCATAGTTATTGGCCTGAGTAGAGTTTTCGGAAAAAGTACAATTCCTAAAGTTGATTGGAGAATTATCGAGGTAGATAGCCCCTCCCCCATTGGCCAAGGTGTTTAGGTTTTGAGTAAAGTTTGACTCGATCACGCTTCCAATAGAATTTGTAAACCTTATGGCACCGCCCTGATAGGCAGACAAGTTGTTAAGGAAGGAAGATGTAGAGAAGCTAGCATTTGAGTCATCGATCAATACAGCTCCTCCACTGCCTACGCTGTTCGCCGAATTACTGACAAATGAACAGGAAAAAAAGGATACATTTGAGTCCTTCACATAAACAGCTCCTCCTCCTTGCTTGGCATTGTTGTTAGTAAAGATACAATTCGCTAATGTGAATGTGCTGCTGTCTCCGTACAACCCTCCCCCTTTCCCTCGATCATCTCCCTCCCCAAAGTTTTCACTAGCATTACCGTCTCTGATGGTGAACCCATCGAGAACCGAATCCTGCAAGGGGAGTACTACATGAAAAGAGTTGTCTGAGCCATTGCTTGTGATGCCAATATCTCCCGAGAGGATGGTTGGGCTGCCTGCAACCTGACGCTGTTCACGCAAGGTCTCTGTTCCAGTGAATCCGCCGTACACATGAGTGCCTGGGGGAATGATAAATTTTGATGAACGAACGGAGCCTGGCTTATATGTTCCTTGAGCAACCCATATCTCAATATTTGGAATGCTTGAGCTAAGAGCTTCATTAAGGTCAGTAAATGCATTACCCCAACTGGAACCATCACTATCACCAGATGCGGAAGCATCCACATATAAAATATTTGGTTGGGTGCCGACAAAACTTAGAGCGAGTTGATCTTCAGAAAGGGTAGAAATAATTTCCTGCGCTGGAGAGAAACTAAAGTTATCTTTGCTCAAAGTGATGTTCCCCGACCACCCCATAGGCATTCGTTTGACAAACGCCCCTCTTGAATTAGTTGTTTCAAAACCTCCATTATTTGAGAAAGAAATCGACACCCCCCCAATGCCAGCACCAAGTGAATTTTTCACTACACCAGTTAGATATAATTCACTTTGATTAGTGGTACCCGAGTCAAACTCAGTTAGAGGAATATTCAAGGACGGGATTCCACTTGCACTAAGCATTAAGTTCCCCGTCCCGGTACTTAAGTCTGTATCTGCCTTGGCAAGAATTTGTACTGTCTGCTCCAAGTTCCAATTTGAAGAATCAAAGAGTAATGTCATAGGACTCCCTACAAATAAGTCAGGGTCTCCGGACTTGGAGAGATTTATAGTGACTGAAGAGTTCGGTTTGGCTGCTAATCGAACTCCGAAACTGGTAGAGAAATCCCCCTCATACGCTCGGATATCATAGTTGCTTGCAACAATTCCCTGAACGGATGAAGACCTGAAGTTAGCAACATAGGGAGCAGTTGACATGAGCACTTGTGCATTATTTGCAATTCCACTGTCACCAGTTGCAACCGTACCAAAGTTTACTGCTGGATTCGAGAAATATGGAATAAGTTGACCATAGGTAGTCGGATCTGTGTCATAGGACATAACGGTCCTGTAACCCTGACCGTTGTCTACCCATCTTTTCCCGTAACTAAAGCCTGAAAAAACAAAATATTCGGATATATTCGATGTATCCTCAATATTATGAAGGCACCCCATATTGTGACCTATCTCATGTGTGAGCGTAAAATCAGGTGCTCCCATTTGGTCCCAAACCGTAACATTAAAAGCTGATGACTCAAAATCATGATGTGGGTAACTAAGAGTGCTGGCAAGACCGCCAAGGTTGCCATCCGTGGTAAGCAAGATTACGATATCCCCACTGTATTGATCGCGTATCGAATGAACGGAATCCAAATAGTTATCGTTCTTATCGATGAGCCGATCCAAATCAGTGCTAAGAATACCGGTCGGTGTATATGAAATTTCTTCCATGTGCACCATGCGTGCAATTAAGTTTATTTGGGAGTTCCTAAAACATAAATTAACATCGCCAACCGCAGCTAATATAGCTGCCTCAATGTTAGCAGTTGAACCTGCGGCAGCACGAACCTCTCCCGGATAAACAAACACCAAATCTATAAGGTTCCCATCTCCGTTCTGCCAAGTGGATCGTGATTGGGCTCTTCGTTGTCTAGGGTCTTTAATTGTAGTCCGCATACTCCTGCATCCTCCGCAAGGCTTTGCTTTCGAAATCTTTTTTTGCCAAGTAAAGTTATTTACCTTTCCGCGATAAAAATAAGAGGAATCAGAAAAGGAGGCCATTAGGTTAACCGAATCATTTACCCGACCCAAAGAGACAAATCCCCTCCGAGGACCAGTCAGCTTTCCAACCCAAGAAAAATTACCTTTCCCAGCATCAATCCCAGAGTACCTTTCAGCGGTATAAACTATTCCGTCAAGAACTGGAAGTTCAACTCGTAAAGTTTCGAAACGGGCATCTTTTATCCCAATGTCAGCTGAGAGTACATGGAGTGACGCAACTAAAACAAAAGCTTTTAACCACAAAACACTCCAAACCAGAATGAAACTTTTACAAGGAGGAGATAGGGTGTTCATTGAAAATACAGAATATATATAGCACCCATTACCACAAATATGTTAAAAAAAGTTTAAAATATTACGCAAGAACATATTATTATTAAAAAAAGGGGGAAGCAGGTAAGTTCTTCCATTCTTATAAAGTCATGGTGCTGACGATTAAACACTTCCATTCTCTTTGCTTTTGTTATGTCAATCTTACTTATGAAAGCATAAAGAATTTACTGCTTATACATTTGGCTTATCATAAACCGAGACTGAAAAGACAGAAATCATTACTACTTTTTATTTGAAGAGTCAGGGGCATGTAAGGGACTGCTTAGCCGTTAATTACTTTTGCTTCGATCCCGGTAAAAGCATGTCAATGACACCAGAGCGGGATGACTCGCTCTGGGTGATGGCGGTTTTAAATGCTTTTTCATCTCCAACTAAGGTGATTGCTTTTTTTGCCCGACTCACTGCGACATAAAAGAGTTCCCTAGTGAGCAGGCGAGAGTCAGCGGGAGGTAGAATGATCATGGTCTCTTCAAATTCAGACCCCTGACTTCTGTGTATGGTTGTGGCATACCCTTGCTTATGTTGGGGGAGCCTGGAACGAGCAATACACCGGGTACCTTCTTCGCTATGAAAGTGTACACGGTCGCCAAGGATTACCCCGTCATCCCCGTTGAACAAGCCAAGTGTATAATCGTTCACGCCAACCACAACGGGTTGGGGGCCAGACTGCTTGAGTGGTAGCAAGCCATAGGCTCGTGTATTCCATTTCAACACTCCATAACCCCCTTGGTTATGGGCACAAAGAATGCGAAATTTTCCAAGTGAGCTAAGAGCGTCAGATGGTGATTGGCTGGAAGCGAAGGTACTAAATCCCTTGTGTATTGAAAGGTCAATGAGGGGGTCATCCAAGTTATCTATAAAACGGATACATTTCCCACCGTCCCTTGCAATGGCCAAGGCACTATCTTCTTTGCCATCCCGAATTGCGTCGCACAGGTCTCCAAGAGCCGCAGCGGAAGGACTGCCCTCCCGCCGGTGAACCCGACTAAGGGAGACGACAGTCCCGGTTAGAGCATGATCTTCACCCCCTTCTGATCCAAAATGTGAAAAGGAATTCAATAGGGAAAGTTCGTCTTTAGGAAAAAGGTTACTCTTCGATGACCTGACTAAACCATTAAAAACAGCACCTCCCTGTACTGGAGCTAATTGATCTGAGTCACCAACAAGAATAAGCTTAGCATCATCCTTGATGGCATCACATAGTTTGGCCATAAGGGGCAGGTCGACCATGGAAGCTTCATCGACCACAACAAGATCATGGGGCAGAGGATGCCCCTTACTTCTGCGGAAATCAATAGACCCAACTTTCGACTCAAGCAACCGATGGAGCGTCATAGAACGAGCAGAATGCACAAGTTTCGAGCAAATTGTTTCCTCCAATTTCATCCTATCGATTGCCTCCAGTACTGACTGCTTTAGGCGAAAGGCTGCTTTTCCCGTTGGTGCCGTCAGGGCGATATTTATATCTGGGTTTGCCTGAAGATGAGAAGCAAGCATAGCCACGATGGTCCTGGTTTTTCCTGTGCCCGGGCCGCCTGTAAGAAAAAAAAGGTTCTTCTGTAGGGAAACCCCTACAGCTAGAGCCTGTTGGTCGTCAACCTGATCAGCAAGGTGAGTCTTAAAGAAATCAATCAAAGCTTCAGAAGCGGGAACCGGAGGAAGGGAGTGGCGGTACTTGAGTGCTTGAGCCACCTGCTTTTCGTATTCAAAAAATCTGCGTAAATAAAGTTTTCCATCCTTGGTTTTAACCAGTGGCAGGCTTCCTTCCTCGGGCCCGATTGCTGGTAATGTCTGCCAGTGCTTGCAGATTGCTACGGCCTCTTCCTCAATGAGGTGACTGGTACCAACACCTGCCTTAAGGACTAGCTCACGAGCCAGCATACCGAGTTCTCTTCCTTGCTCTCCCTTTACCTTTCGCTCGAAAAATGATGAAATTGCGGATGCTAGGGCATCAAGCTCCCAAGTTATTTCCTCTGTTATTTCGAGGTTCATTTCTTGGGAATTAGAAAATCCTCTAGTACTTGAATGGTTTTAGGGTCAGGCAGATCAAAAAAAATTCCGTTCTTTGAGCCAGGGTTCATTCCGCGTACAAAGAGATAGTAAACGCCTCCAAAATTTCTTTCATATGAATAGTCCATCATTCGGCTACGCAGAAAGCGGTGAAGAGCAACCACATAAAAATGATATTGAAGCACATAATGATGAGTAAGCATTTCTTTCTCAACTCCCTGTTGCCCAAAACCTCGGGCTTGTGCCCCAAGTTTATTGGATTTCCAATCGAGCAAATAGTATTTCCCGTTTACCCTAAATATAAGGTCAATTAAGCCTTTGAGATAACCATCAGTTCTAATTCTCCTAAAATCTTCTTCATTCAACCTGGTAAGGTACCTCTTGAGTATCCCATCTGCAGGAAGTGAATTGGTCAGATCGGGAAGAAAGCCTGAAACCATCGGAAAATGAAACTCCATCTCCTCCAAGCGGTCGTGTTCCTGGAGTTTTTGCAGGGAAAAACCTCTGTGTAACTCCGTACTCATGACTTTACTAACCATACCCAGAATCGTAGTCGTCCATTTCCTAGAGTCGTATTGATGCTGTTTGAGCTTATCACTAATGAAGGTTTCCCACTCGGATGAATTCGAAAAAGTAAGGTGCTCAAAGAGGTCGTGCATGAAGTTTCCCGCATTCGCCCCGGCAGGGAACTTAAATATAGGGGATTCTTCTACGCCGAAAAAGTCTGTCGCTTGGCTCTTTTGGTTGCTGACTCCATCAAGATCTCTGCCGTCAAACCCAACCTGTTTTGACAAGCCGCTGAAGGATTCAACTATCCTGGCACTTGGGATTTTCACCTCTTTATTCCATGTTTCCGCTGCAAGAGTATGATCTTTTTCGGTATTTTGCAGGAAATCACAGGTAGCATGAGGCGGGAGTTCATTTGCAGAAAAGATCTGATGCTCGGCTGCTTCCCCCAGACTTGACACCCAACCCATTGAAGCCTCCCGAACTGAGTTGACTGCATCGGTTACGCCCTCAACTTCAGCACCCTCCGCTTCATCCATACTGTTTTGATCCTGAGAACTCCAGGAATGCATTATGCGTACCTGAGCAGGTATTCCCAAATCCTGTGAAACCTTGGTCGGTGCGTGATAAATATAGCATCGGGAAGCAGAGCGGGTAAGCCCCACATATAATACCCGGGCATCTTCTTGCTCCTGTTCTACTTGTCCTTTTTCTTTAGCCTCGTCATCAGCGGTCGATGATAAATCCACCACAAGCTTACCATCCGGCTTGTGGTAAGAAAAAATGCCCCCCTTGGTTCGCCCTTTAAATGAAAGCGATGGCAGGAATACAATCGGGTACTCTAGACCTTTGGATTTATGCACTGTCAGGATTCGGATAGATTCAGACTGAGACTCAAGCCGTAATTGATATTCGTCTGACGACTTGTCTTTTTCCTCAATCCTGGTTCGAAACCAAACAACTAAGGATGTTGGGGATAGCGGATTTGAGGCATTTGCCTGATGAAGAACTTCAGCAAGGTGAAGGAAGTTGGTGACCCTGCGCTCACCATCCGGACGTCTTAAGTTTAAAGAGATGGCTTTAGTTTCGCGGAATAATTCTCGTAAAGCCACATACACACCCTGCTTACACCATTTATCATAATGATCACGAAACCTACCCACCCATTTATCCCACTCCCCAGACTGTTCCTGCCACAATTGAAAATCTTTCCCCGTCATTCCCAGTAAACCTGTGGCCAAAGCCCGCTTGATAGCTTTCTCACTTCGGGAGTTAATTAACCCTTCAAGAACCCAAAGTAGTTCTCTGGCTTCGGGGGCCTCAAAAAGGCTGAGATCTGTAAAAACAACGGCTGGTAATTTTTGCTTTCTAAAAAATTCCCAAACCTCACGGGCTTCATGATTACTTCGCACCAAAACCGCAATATCCTGACAGCGCACCGGTTGCTCACCGATGGAACCGTCTTGCAGTATCCGATGGATCTCAGTGGCCATATCTTTTCGAATAGCTATCCTTGCCTCTGCTGCACTCAGTTCCTTTTCTTTCCCGCAGTCCAATTCACGGATGATGAAAGCGGGTTTAGTGTGCCCACCCTCTAGGTAAATTTTTTCCTTGTCTGCGGAGCCTCCCATATTCGGATTAACGGAGGCAAATGGAAGGTTGGCATGAAGGAAAGGACTTTCAGCTTGATCAAAGAAAGCATTCACTGACTCAACCAAGGGCGTAACCGTTCGGTAATTGGTATCAAGTG
>Ga0206129_10000966_pt1 | contig 41021 bp, 73 predicted proteins | sample Helgoland_Spring_8_FD_148616 | JGI IMG/M metagenome (GOLD analysis project Ga0206129, IMG submission 148616) | Pelagic subsurface seawater microbial communities from Kabeltonne, Helgoland, North Sea - Helgoland_Spring_Bloom_20160502_2 | ecosystem: Environmental > Aquatic > Marine > Epipelagic ...
ACACTAAAGACTTATTAATTTAGCTCCTTTGGTTGTCATACCGTCATCACAACCGCCCTCGGTTACCGTCATTCGCGGTAAGTTTCACCAACCAAGGGAGCTAACCTAATAGGTTTTTTATGCACTACTATCAATTTAATATATCTGACTATCGTAAAGACACTAACCACCTAAGTCTTTTAGAGCATGGCATCTATCGTATGCTAATTGATACCTATTATTTAAACGAATCACCTTTATGCGCAGACGATGCGCAATTAATGCGAACGCATAATATACGCACAGAGGATGACAAGATAGCGTTTAAAAATGTTATTAATGACTTTTTCATAAAAAAAGATGACGGATACCATCACAGCGGATGTGACGAAAGAATGAAAGAAGTCTACGAAAAGAGCGAAAAAGCTAGATTGTCTGCACAAAAAAGGTGGAATAAGAAGCGAACGCAATGCGAACGCATAGAAAACGCATCGGAATCGCAATGCGAACGCAATGCGAACGGTATGCTACCTAATACCTATAACCTAGAACCTAATAAAAACAATAGTCAGGAATCAAAGATTCCTCCTTGTCCACATGAAAAAATAATTGATCTTTACCATAAAACATTACCTGAACTACAGACAGTTAATAAAACCCTATGGAAAGGCTCGAAGCGTGAAAAGGATTTAACTGCACGATGGAGACAAAACGAGGAGTTCAGAAAATCAGAGTTTTGGAATTGGTATTTTAATAGTGTTAAGCAAAGTGTGTTTCACATGGGGGAAAATGATAGACAATGGAAAGCTGATCTTGGATGGCTAATCAAAAAAGATAACTTTATAAAAATGGTGGAGAAATTTAGCTCATGATTAACTTAGAGGCAGAAAGAGCGATAATTACATCCGTATTGGTAAAGCCTAAACTAATTGACGACATTATTGAGATATTACAGCCGTCAGACTTTACGGATATATCATACGGCTTGATTTTTAACACGCTAACGGCTTTAGATCCCAAAGACATTGATATTATTAGCCTTGCTGAAAATCTGTCTAGCAAGGGCATTTTGGAACAGGTAGGAGGGATGTCGTTTCTTTCTGATTTATTCAACGGGATGGCAACCTCTGCAAATGCCTTGTCATACGCAAGGGTTCTTAAGGATAAATCTAATTTAAGAGGGTTAGGCTGCAAGCTTCGTGATGCGCTTATGCAGCTTGACACCGTTGAAAGCTACGCGGATGCGGTAAGCAGCGTTGGTGCAATACTTGAAAGCACCGATATTCAGGTTGATGGCTACAAAGAATTTAAAGATATCGTCAGGGGTCAAATGATGAACCTTGATGCACGCTTTAAGGCTGGGGGTGGCTTTGACGGGCTTCGCACTGGGTTTGACTCTTTAGATGAAACAATCATGGGGTTAAAGCCTGCTGATTACTGGGTGATAGGTGCTAGGCCGTCGATGGGCAAGACAGCTTTCAGCTTGGCTATATGCCAAAACGTAGCAAAGGCCGGGGGGAATGTTCTATATTTTAGCGCAGAATCATCGAAAGAGTCGCTAACTGATAGAGTTATAACATCATGCAGCGGCGTAGACTCAAAGACGATAAAATCGGCACGCCTTACCGATGAAAATTGGTCTAGCTTGTCCGCGGGGGTGTCTACGATATTAGATTACAGCTTGAGTATTATTGATATATCTGGAATTGATATATCTCATGCGAAAGCAATAGCCAGAAAATTCAATCGAAAAAGAAAAGTAGATTTAATCGTTGTTGACTATCTTCAGCTAATGACCTGCAAGACTGCAAAGGGAGATTTTGAGGTTGCAAGCGCCGTTAGCAGGGGATTGAAGGCGATGGCAAAGGATACCGGCTGCCCTATTATCGCCCTTGCACAACTTAGCCGTGAAGTGGAAAAGCGCCAAAATAAGCGACCGCTAATGTCTGATTTAAGGTCTACTGGTCAGATTGAGCAAGACGCTGACATTATCACTTTTCTTTATCGCGATGAGTATTACAACGAAGATTCTCCAGACAAAGGAATAACAGAGCTTACTATGCGAAAAAGCAGGGACGGCGAAATAAAAGATCATTTTTTTAAGTCTGATTTTTCAACTATGAGATACGAAGAAATCAACTATAGCCCAGCTCAACAAGAGCCAACATACAAACCGTTTGCAGGAAATTAACATGGAATCACTTAAAGGTATCGGCTCAATCCTAAAAGTAGCTATGGTAAATATCGACAAAAAGCAAAAAACAACAAAACCTAACTATCTTGAATTTAGGTCAGATATGAGAAAGCTGTTTAACGATCAAAATATGTTTAACGAGAAATCACTTGATAGATCATGGAGTAAGCAATGAACGTATTAAGTTTGTTTGATGGCATGAGTTGCGGACGAATAGCCCTAGACCGAGCGGGAATACTGGTAACGAATTACTTTTCATCTGAAATAGACAAGCACGCAATAAAGGTTAGTGAAGACAACTATCCAGATATAACGCGCCTTGGTGATATTAACGACTGGCATTTTTGGGGCATTGACCCAGCTAAGATTGACATAATACTTGCGGGTAGCCCGTGCCAAGGCTTTAGCTTTGCAGGAAAGCAGCTAGCGTTTGATGACCCACGCTCTGCCCTATTCTTTAAGTTTATCGACATACTTAATTGGGTAAAATCTCATAACCCAAATGTTAAATTTTTGCTTGAAAATGTAAGAATGAAAAAAGAGTATTTAGATGTAATAACCGAGGCTGTAGGGTTTGAGCCGGTGCTTATCAATTCAGCATTGTTATCAGCTCAAAATAGGCAGCGGTATTATTGGTGTAACTGGAATATAGAGCAGCCAAAAGATAAAGGAATTACTCTTGCAGACATCATTGAAAGTGGTGTTGTCGATAGAGAAAAGGCTTTTTGCATAGATGCGAATTACTGGAAGGGTGGCAATTTAAAAAGTTATTTTGAAAAGAATAGAAGGCAGCTAGTATTCGAGGCAAAAAATGGTAAGAACGTAACCATAAATTCCAATCAAATATATACGCCACGGACTTTTTATGAAACTCGCACTGAACATGGAAAAATAGAACGCAAGCGCTTATCTAAATTAAAAGGCAGGGATACTACGCCACGATGCAAAAAGAGCAAGCACTACGTGGTATGCCCTCACGAAAAAGCAAACTGCATTGTGACTGTAGACAGCTTTTTAAATTGGGTTATCGATAAAGATTACTTTTGCAGAAAGCTAACACCAATTGAATGCGAACGATTACAGACGGCCCCAGATAACTACACAAAAGCAGTAAGCAATAGCCAGCGGTACAAAATGCTTGGAAACGGATGGACTGTTGACGTTATAACTCATATTTTAAAGCAGGGGATTAACCGATGAACGAAGAACTGCAAACCACACTAGACCAATACGGGATAACGCTTGAGGAATATTTGCTAGGCTGTAGCGTTAGTGATGAAGAGTTTTACAGTAGATATGGGGGTGACTTATGAGAAATTTCACATGCGAGCAATGCGGTACAGTTTGCTTTGATTCGCCCCGGGGATATATCAACGGATGCGAGCATTACAAGCCGGATGCTAGAGTGATGAAAGGGTTTGGATTTGCTCTTGATATCGGTGGTATCCCGCGCAAGTGGGCAGTCGATGAATACGGAACCAGGCGTTTTATTGATAATAACGAGCAGGTGATAAAATGAACCAAAAACTACGAGTACACAATCATTTAAAAGCTGGGAACACGCTAACCAGTGCGGACGCCTACGAGAAGCTTGGTATCGTCTCTTTCCCGAAGAGAATATGCGAAGTTAAGGAAATGGGCGTTAAAGTAAAGGATCGCTGGAAACGCGTAAAAACGCGCTTTGGTAACTATACGAGAGTTAAGGAATATTACCTATGAAATCAACTTACACAAAAAAACAACAATTAGTAGCTGGGACATATCTGCAAATGAAAAAAGAGCTAGGCAAGTGGCCTACTCAAATTCAAGTTGCGAACAGAATGAAGGTTAGCCGAGGCTCAGTTAGCAATATAGTTTTACGACTAAAAGAGCTTGGCGTTATTCAGTACAGCAGCAGAAAAACCATAAGCGAGATAGTGGATATCTGCGAGATAGATGTACCAAAGCTGCAGCCAAGACAGTCAAGAATCAACTGGTTAGCATCAAGTATTCTAGCGTCACAACGAAAGATTACAGTATAAGCGTTACGGGCTGCTCGTTTGTGCGCACTAACTGGCTTACTAATAGTAATAATCCAAGATTTCTCATCATGATTTTACCTGTGCAGTATTAATAATTAAGGAGTGTGCTTAAATATGCCTGAGTACACAAATCCACTGACTTCTTGTTTGGTGTGAAACGCGACTTTTTAGTTTATTGATGTCCGGCTAGCAATTATCTGAAATCTATCTTGCGACCCACCAGTCTTAAATCCTAACCCTCCAGCCGTTAATCTAATACTTATGGTGGTGCCTTCTGACAAATAAGGGTAGTTCCATGACGTGTGATCATTTAACTGTATTGCCTGAGAACGTGAAACGACACCATCTATAAGGATAGCCGCAACGACACCTTCAAGATTAACTTTTTGGTACATATTAACAGTAATGTCATTTAATCCGCCATCAGGAACGGTAAAAACGCCGGTGGCAGGCGAGAATGACACTGAATGATAATTAAGATCATTTCCTTGGGTATTAATACTATCGTAAATTACACCAACCGATCCATTTATTAATCCATTATTTGTTGTTGTATCATAAGCATCAAGAATTAACTTCCTACTAAAATATAAGGTTCCACCGCTAACTCCATTATCCCCTTGGAGCATGTTCACGCCAAAACTTTTATTGTCTTTGTAAACTCTAACGGCAGAATTTCCAATCGTTATGTTTTTAAGTGACCTTGCGCTAGTGGCAGCCCAGTTATTGTTTAATGTTGATACTATCCCAGTGAAACTGGAGTCGGTTTCTATGTAAGATGCTAAGTTTTGCGTATGTTTACCTATGCAATTAGTGGCTGAAAATGAACCAGCATCAGGTGACGACAAGCCGAGAGTATTTGACGAATTAAATAAAGGTGCTGCTCCCTCGGTCACGCAATCAGAAATGATAATATTACCGTACTGATTATTGTAAGTGATAGATTCGATTGTTTCCACAAGGCACAATTGACCGGCAGTATCCAAAGCGTGTAGAAGCTCGCCGCCCTTGCTTAATATTGTGGCACCATAAGCCGCTAAATTAATCGGCGTTACTCCACCCCATGCCGTAGCATTAACTGCATTCTGGAAATCAGTTATCGTTACTACATTTTGCGCACCGTAAGATACTACACCCTGAGCAACCGAGAAAAGATATCCACCTGATATACTGTTTTCTGACAATGCCCAATCTGGCTCGGATGGTTTGCCAATCTGATAAGCTCGCTTAACATATACCACTGCGGAAAAATTCCAGTTGTTATAATTTGATGCTGCCACTCCATCTGTCCACGCAAGAACCCCTGCAGAATAACCAGAATTTGAACTTCCATTTATTGCAACATCACCTTCAATCCTCATTCCTGAACAATTTTTTAATTCTATAACAGCATCATAAGTTCCAGTTCCAGCTCCAACCAGCGAGCCGCGACCGGACCACAAGAAACCACTAAGGCCGTCTAACACAATTGTAGTTACTGGGTAGTCATCAGCAAAAGAAAGCTCATGGCCATTAGCAGCTGCAAAGTTGGCAGCTAAAGTGAAAGCGGTTGTATAGTCTGCTGATCCTGTATCATTGAACCATTCCGGATAAACTAAATTACCATACAATCTTTTTAAATGTTGATTACCAACCGCATTAGTAAAATCACGAATAGTGCCTACGTTTGCAGTATGTGCGCCATCTTCGACAATCCAGTCCCCAGCAATATCCTCATCGGTAACGGTAATAACATTGCCCGTAGCTTGATAGGGTATTGAGTCTAGCTGTGCGTATGTTTCCACTATGTAATTTGACAATCCGGCGGCATTTTGAACAACATAAAAGCCGTCTGAATCAGTCGCCCATGTTCCCGTTGTAGTGAGCGGCAAAGCGTCAATTCTTGGCGCGTAAATTATACCGCCCTCATCTACTGTTTTTGCACCGTCGTCAACTGTAAAAACTATGCCCGTTGTGTAAGCGATAGGAACCTCATAGCCCAGCTTTTTCAGTTGACCTCTAAGAGTTGAAAATGTATCGCCCAACCGAGTTGTAGAACCATCAATTAATGCTCCGCCAGACTCACCGCCCAATCTTGAATTGGCAAGCTCTGCTATTGTTATTGCGTCTAATTTTGCATTTTCTAAATCTTCCGTACCTATTTGATCTGAGCAGGCCATCTTATCCACCAAAGTCGTTGTTAAAGTCGTTGTTAAAGTCACCTTTATTAACCCTGATAGGGTCGCCATCATAATATCGGTCACTGTAGTTTATCGCGCTTATTTTAGCATACTTGCCATCACTCGCGTCTATTTCAAGCGGGATTACAAGCTGACCACTTAATCGCGCCTCATTACCAAAGCTGAATTCTGTTTTTAGCTCGCTGCTTCCGGTGTAGATGGCTTCTTGCGGTGCGTATTCTATTTGAAGTTTTCTAGGCTCGCCAATATCAATAGCGGGGATTGATTCGAGCGTACCGTCACGCTTTTTAAGCAAAACAAAATGGTCGTCACCTTCTGTAAATTCTATTTCTTGCGACAATTCAAGCGTAAGCCCGTCAACGCTCAATATCTCGCCATCGTAAGAGCCTACACGCGTTCCTTTTACCACGCTGATCAATTGCATAGGTTTAACTAAAGAACCCTCTATCGTGGCTGAAAAATCGACCGACTCTTTACTGTAAACAAGCTTGTTATATTCGCGCATCAATCGCCATGTCGCTTGCGACTTACCCTTAACTCCCTTTGCCTCTACTTTCTTAGGATTCCTGCCCGATCTATCCTCTGGAAAGTACAACACTTCTTTTTTGTAAGTGTCTGCGTCGGTATAGGTTAGCTCTACCGAGTCTTTGCGCTTGCCTTGAGACGTTTTCCTGCTCCACGTCTCGCTGTTTGGCGCTTTTGATCTATGAGTGAAAACCATAGCAGGGATTGACTGAGGGCGCTCAAAGTAAGAAGTCAAAACGCGACCCTCTCGCCATATCTGGCAAAATGCAGCGCTCGCTATCGTGTAAAACGTTTCTTGCGCGGAAGTGTTTTCATCATCAAAAGTACAAGAAAACTGGCCTCCTTCTTCTGACTCAAAATACGATTCAACTAAAGATTGATTAGAAATTAAGTTATCCATATCTAGCTCGCTAACATCACGACGACCCACATAAGGGTCAATAGCTAACCGGATAAGTGATTGCATAGCCTGAGTATTGGCGCTTAAAGAATCTTCAAAAACACCATTGCCTAGGTATTTATAGACCATTTCAGTAGCTATACAGTTTATTTCTGGGTTTCTAATTGCGGCGTTCTGGGCGTTAGCTATCCGCTTGGTCTGAATAGTTGTGGTGTTACCGAAATACTCATTCTCCACCTCGTACAGCCCAAAAATATCCTTTAGCTTAATTTCATCAGCGGACTGCCCAGAAAAGTCTGCGTTACTTGTACGCTGCACCGAAACCCTGAAAAAGAAATCTCCACCGAAATCAACTTCCGTAGTTTTCCCTTTTTCATTTGAGTTATTACCGCTTATAGTTTCATCTATAACATATTGTGATCCAACTGGGTTTTTTTCTTCATCTAACTTTACAACAGTTATTCGATAATTCACTGATTTTGATGTTCGGCTTCCTCCACTTTGGGCATACATGCCATTTGGGGAATAAACATTTATCATCGCCTTTTGGCATTTAACGCTCGTGTTGTTAAACTCGCCAAGCACCGTGTAGTCTTCTTCGTTTGGAGCTAGAATTGTTTGACCAATAGCCTCGCCAGATTGATAGACACCGTAAACAATTTGATCTATTGGGTCGCCAATTTGTATGTCTGGCGAAGCATTGTTAGGCGATTTATTAGGATAGTAAACGCCAGCCGATGCGCCATCTATTTGAGATAGAAGGGTATCGCCATCTTTTATTTCTTCAACTTGTACTTGATTTCTAGCTATACAGTAATACCCGTACCTTTCTTCTTTATTATTGACGTAGCGAGAGTATTCGGAAGCTATGACATCTGGTATAGATTTAACTTTGCCGCAAATGTCCGGTATTCTTTGGTTTGGTCTTGCCTTGTTTCTTCGGTCTGTGAGGCTGTTGTTCGGACTCTGCCTGCCACTATCAGTTTGGATATTTGGAATATCTGGAGCTAAAAGTAACGTTGCGGCTATAGCCACAACAGCCGCTATAATTATAGTTACTGGATCACCAGAAATTAATATTACACTGACATCGCCAGCGGATTGCATTTTATCAATATCGCGGCTTATCTCGTTTTCTTCGCAAAGCTCACCAGCGTAAACCTTAAAATTCTGACCGTCTTTTATATTTTCAAGAATCCAGCCAATTACCGTGCCGTCATAATTTATAACCTCTGGCACCATTTTCGATTCGTACTTTTGATAAAACCGTATTATCGCCAAAATGTGACACTCTTGTAAGGTTCTGAAAAATCATCTAGGTTATCGTAAGTGACTTGGCCTTTAGATCTGTCGCAATGATAGACAAGTCCGTTGTAAAATATACCGCAATGAAAAGTACTATCCTTGCCAAATTCTTTTTCACACATAATTATATCGTAGTTTTGCAAAGATTTTACTTTCTCAAGCCCAGCGTGATCTCCATGCAAGTGATCCATTATTAAATTAAATGCTTCACGTAATTTTTTAGGTCGAAAAACATCACATTTTAGACCATTATCTTTTCTTACTATTACGACAAAATCCCAGCAATTAAACCGAGAAAAAGAATAAGGTAGACCGATATATTGGATCAAAACAACGACCTCATCATAGGAAAATCATCAAGGTTATATATTTCCCCCGTCTGGTCTGAGTTTAAGTCCGGCACTCCTGTTTTAATCGTAAAAGACCCTTTTGCCTGCGCTACTGAATTAGCGTTATAAGTTAAAACCTCGACTGGCTTAGTAAGATATTCGCTGTGGTAGCCTCTAAATGTAACAATAATAGGCTCAACTGTATCAATATCAATCAGATCAAGCTCCCCATCCAGAACATTAAAAGCGTCTGAAATTGTGTAGGACGCTGTTTGATCGAGGTCGTTAGTTTGCATACTGCCTGACTCAAGCATTGCCGCAGGGGAGTAGGCTATAGAAACCCCGTTTTCGTCATCAGCAATAAGTTCGACTGAATCCATAACTAGGTTATAGGTTTTAGACATTTGCGAATGCGAAAGCGAAACAGTTCGATAGTATCTTACTCCTTCAGGATTGGACGCTAACTTACGCTTGTAGGCTTCAATCTCAGGCACTTGGAAACCCCACGACAAAATCCTCAAAGGATTGTATTAGTGCCTCGCTTTGATCTCCATAACATTGATAAAGATTATACAGTGCGTCACAAGCCTCTAATTGAGACGGCGTAACTTCGGCCAATGCTGTGAAACCCACGTACCAATTACATCCGGCAGGTTTAGATGCTTTTAGCGTGTTTGGCACTATATTTACTTGATGCTCTGCAATGCCAGTACCGCTATCTAAATTCATTTTAAATGAGTCGCCGCCATGTCTAATAGCGCCATCATAGAAGCTTAAAAATATACTGTACTGAAGTTCAGACATCACAAAGTTTAGCGTAAAAGGTACAGGCTCAAGCGTGCGGTCAAGGTTAAATCGGGGCATTCCACCATCAACTTTAGACTGCAACACATTACTGCCGCGGCTTAACGCGTATGTTTTATTGACTAGCGGCTTTATGCCAGTGGGAAACCATTTATCGCCCATTATGCACGCCTCCTCTGTGCGGTAGTATTGCCGCTTAATGACTTAGATATCTGGCTGTTTGACTGTGACAAGTCACCGGAAACTGTATTTCTAATAAGCAGCACAATACGCCCCTCATCGTCCGTGCTTTGATCGTACTCTTTGCCGCCTTCTGATTGGTCAATAACGACGATATTAACATTGGGTGATGAATTACTCTCGCCCATTATGTTCTTCATGTCGTTAGCTGTACGCACACGGCTAGCATTAGCAGGCGTAAGTATCTCAAGCCCACGCTCTGCTACGGTAGACGTTTGACCGCTTGCAAGCATACCACCCTGCTCACGCGCAGAAGCCGCAGATATAACCGCAGCGCCAAGACTTGCAGCGGTAGCCCCAGCAGCAGCAGCGGCGGCGGGAGCGAGTGCGGGGCCAACTATTGGTATGGCGGCAGTTGCAGCAAACGCATTCTGAGCAGCTTGCGCGGTTGTCGCTGTAGTTTCAGCAACTTTAGAGGCAACGAAGAAGCCAGTCATCAGCTTATCAACGATCTTTTGCTGAATAAATGTCTCTAAACTAGCTTTTATCACGCCAGCAGCAACATCACGAATACCCGTTAAAAGCACATCGGACATGCTCTCGCCAGCAAGTGCCGCATCAACAAGACCGCCAGAAACATCTTTAGAGAATGTTTTACCTAGCTGTATGGCGAGGGCGTTTTCTTCTTCATATCGCGCTTTTTGCTTGTCAAAATTAACCTGCCTTAATTCTTCACGCTCCATTTCAGCCGCAAGCTCTATTTCTTTCTTGGCTAACTGATATTCAGAGTCAATTATTAGTTTTTCGTCTTTATATCCGCGAAGCTTTGCTAGTCTTTCACTCTCAACACGGTCAACCTCTTCAAGCTCAGTGTTGTTTAACTGTATGAACTGCTCTAGTTGCTGCTGCGCTGCTTCCTTATTCCTTATTCTTTGATCTTCGCTACGCTGGCGTATTTCCATCCTTTGCGCTTCTGCGTTTACTTCCGCTGCTATCTCCGCATCTAAAGCTGTTATCTTATCAATCAACCCTTGTGATAACGCTTGCTTAACTTTAGCCTTTCTTTCTGACTCGGAAGAATCTATCTTTTGCAACGCTGTATCATTAAGAGATATTATATTTTCAATTTCAGCTTTTAGTTTTTCTTTATTGTCACCTGTAGGTATATCCCCATTAACTCCGCCAATTTTTCCGCCAGAAATAGATGGTGGTGAGGATATTTTGTTTTCATCTTCAATAGCTTTTTTTCTTTTTTGCAAGCTATCAATAATTTTGTTTTGAGCCTCAATTTCAGACCTTACAGCATTAAGCCTATCTCTTTCTTGCTGTATTATACTTTCCCCTACTATTCCCTGTGATTGAAGTGTTGTAATATTTTTTTCAACCTGAATATAGACATCTCTTAGTTTGCTAACCTCGCCAATAGCTAAGTTGGTTTGAAGGGTTAAGCTTTTTATTGAATTTATGTTTTCAATGTCTTTAAACGTGTTAATAAAATCAACTATTACCTGGGTAGCTTTAGGCACTATTGATATTACAGAGTTAAAAAAACTGTCGAGTATTGGCGCTACGGCAGAGCTGATAAGTTTTCCCGCGTTACCTAGGCTGCTAGCTAATAAAGTCCCTGACGCGGCCACCTCATCAAGCGCTTTCGATTGTCCAGAAGTAAGAGCAAGCTGCGAGTTAACATTTTTATACCTGTCCTCCAGCTTTTTAAGCTCGGCAGAATTGTTAGCATACAGGGGTGCAAGCCGCGACAAATCATTGCCTAATGATTCAAGAGCAAAAGTTGTTTTATTTGATGTTGCATTTACTGACTCCAGACCGCTAACGACCCGACCTATAACCTCACTAGACGAAAGCCCCTGAAACTCTGTAGCTGTTTTTATTGCCTCTTCTTTTGTAAGGCCTAAAACATCAGCGTAGTCTTGAAACGCGCCAGTTCCAGCTGTAGCAAACTCACCTACTTTGTCAGCTACGTCTTTTGATATATCGGCAAATTGCTCGGCTGTTATACCAAACTGCCCGGTAGCGAATGCTGTCGCCTGAAAGTCAGACGCGGTTGTTCTCGCTTGTCTCGCGAGTATTTCAATCTCCCTGTTTGCTTTTGATGCTGAAACAACTACAGCTATACCAGCGGCTGCAAATGCAGTAGCAGCAGCAGCGGCCTTTCCAACAAAAGAAACTGCCGATAAAAATGGTGCTTTAAGACCAGAAACACTTTTGCCTGTTTTTTTTGTCTGGCTCTCAGCATCATTTGCGCTTTTAGTGAATTTGTTCAATTCGCTATTAGCTTTATTTACGCCTTTTGTAGTAACTACTGCCTGAAGTTTAGCCGTTGCCATGTATATACCTTCTGAATATCAAATCAAGCATACTAACTGCCTTAATCTCCATTCTACCTAAATTAATACCGATGTGCTTTGTGTAATTGATAATCGAATCCATAGATAGCCCATCAGTAGCCGGTATGCTCAAGTCCTGATGTATTTCCCAGAGGTAAATAACGGCCTCCGGAAGAGTAGATTTCTTTTCTGGTATATCTGCACCCATTTCTCGCAAAGCTTTCTCGTGATCGCTCTCTGTGCCGCCATGCTTGCTTTTCCTCATCCCTGAGTAGGTAGCTTCGGCATAATCAAGCAGCGACTCTACTTTTTTGCTAAGTACGCATCCGAATCAGCCGCAAACTGTATCACCATTTCGGATAGGTCTTCATTCTCGTCAAAAAGTTTGGTTTTTTCATCATGAGTGCACTCTTGCGAAAAAGACCAACCTGAAACAAGCAAGCAAGCCAATTTATCGTTTAGCTTTTGTTTTTCGCTAGCGATAAAGATATTGCGCTCAACCTTATCCTCAATCTTTTCTGATTGCTCTAGAACTCTTGCATACGCGACCTGCCAGTCCAGCTTTTCTTGTGCAATGCTTCTTGACGACAAACCCTTAACTATAAAATAATGGCCAGTGTCTTTATCGCCAATTTTAAGTGGCATTTTTGCGCCAGCTTCTTGTTTTGTTTTTGAGTAAAAATCTTCTAGTGAATACTCTGTTTTTTTAGCCATGATAGTTATCCGTTAGTTATCCGTTATAAAGGGTGGGGCTATGGAGACGGACGGCTCCACAAAGGCACAAAGGCTAGCCCCATAAACTTAGTAGGTAAGACGCTGCACGATAATAGATGATTCGTTACTATTGCCTGTTCCTGTAGCTTCAACCGTTTGAGTGATCGAAGTAGCGCCACCGATTTCTGGTGTTGCAGCCGTGATAAACGCGTTAGGCAAGCTGAACGACATAGCGCCATCAACACCACTTAGAATCGAGGTAAAACCCGTCTCTGTCTCATTAATAAAGCGCTCTAGCAATACGGTATCTGCCATGAATGCACTAACACTGATTGTATTAGTCGCATTGCCACGCTCAATAAATGACGTGCTATCACTACCTAATTCAAATTGAGCGGATGCAGCATTGTCATTCGTGATCGTTGCGCTAGTAAATAAAGCCTGCACAGCATTTTCGACCAAAATCTTACCATCTACACCACTATACGGAATAGTCGTGCTATCGGCGTTATATGTTGATCCAGCAGGGGGGGATGCAATAACTTCTTGGCTTCTGGCAATAAATGGGAATGATCCAGTCACTTGAGCATTTACAGCGATTTCATAACTAAAACCCGTGAACTCTAAGCCACGAGTAATTAAATATTTATCAGCAGTACCGCACTTGCCCTTAAACCAAGTCATAATTGAAATTGATTTACATAACGAGCCTGTACCAATCTTGTCAGCCGTGGCATAGTCGGTAGAAACCGTTTCATCAGTAAGCGTCACCGTGATACCTGCGCCAGTAATTACCGTCGATGTTACCGTAGTCGCGATGAATGGCTTGGCGTTATTTCCAGTTAAATCAGCAAAATAAACAAGGTCGCCAACCACAACGCCATCAGAAACAAAGTCGCCAGCGGCGCGAGTAAATGTTTTCGCGGCTTCATCGACAGTAATGTCTAATGCTGCGCCAGTAACGCCAGAAACCCACTGCGAGGTCATTGCGTTGGCGATTAGCTCGTCTTGACTTGATTGTGAAAGCTCAACAGGGAACTCACCCGATACTTGCTTACCACCTGTGCGAACACTTGTTATTTCTCGCGATCCATTAAGCTCATTTGAAATAAGTGTATCTTTAGTTAATGCAGGAATGCCGCCAGTGTTGCGTAGCTTTGTCCATACCGGTGAAGCAGGGGTTTCTCCTGCTGTTGTTTCTACTACATACCAATTTTCTGTATTTGATCCACTAAATGGGGTTGTCATGATGTAATCCTCGCGGTGTACGCATTAAAATTTATTGACAGAGACTTTTTAGCCCACCCACCATCTACAATAAGCGGCGATAGGTCTACAGACTCCACTCCAGCGCAGATATTATTGCGCGTTAAGTGCTTACCCGCATAAATCGTTTGATTTAATAGGTCCGCCATTTTGTTTAGTGGCGCACTCCCTAAGTGTGACGCGTAATTTATATCTACCTGGTAGATACCCTGCCTAAACTCAGTTATTCCTAAATCTGCCTGCTCGGTTGGCGATAACAGCAAAAAGCCTGACAAAAACGGGATGCTCGTGTCAGTTGGGCAATCGACATTTTCAAAACACGTCAAAATACCATTTGCTTCGCCAAAATTATAAAGCGCAAGATTAAAAACCTTTTGTAAGTCTTCAAATATCATTTTGGCATATTCTTCTTTGCTTCTTGCTCAATCAGCCGATTAAACCGTTTTACGTTTGTTCTGACCATGCCATTGGGCGCTTGATCTGAATAGCCGTACTCAAGCCTTTCGGAATACGGCAGATTGTTAGTTAGCGTAAACTGGCTATAATCAGCCTGCCCTAGAACGTCACTTTCATTTCTTGAAATTGTTTTTTGCCCCGACTTATCAGTGTCATTAGTTACTTTTGACGTGTCGCCGTAGCTAGCAAACCAATTAGCCCTAAAGCGGCCTTGATCTACTGGGCTAGATAATGTAATAGCATTCCATAGCTTGATAGTCGTGCCGCGAACCGTCTTTTCAGTAGCTTCTTCAAACTGCAAAGCGAATGACTCTACCTCTTTACCAAACATTATCGACGAACCTGTATTTTGTACATGATCGTCTTATCTTTGCCCGTATAAGCGACTGGATTAACCGCCACGATAGACGATTCAACGCCATCGATAACTACCTTATTTGCTTGCGTTGGCTCAACTTCGCACAATACAGACAACTGAATATCGCCACTCTGTATCGTTGTTCCGTTAATCAATCCCTCGCTATAATTCGTAGCAACACCTGTTAGCTCATACTCTTGATTCTCACCAATAACTGTTTCAGCCAAGCTAGCGTCGAAATAACTTTCACCGGCAACACGCAAGATCATTTTATTTTCACGCTCGTCAAACTCGGTCAAAAGCTCTTCCGCGACCTCTTGCATTTCTTTAGCGAAGCTCATATTTTAAATATCCGAATATCGCACTCTTTCAAAGTGATTGACGTATCGGAATCAGCATCGTTTTCGATATGAAAGTACATTCCGTCAACTACATACGGGTCGGCCTCATCACCCACATAAGTATCGAAATTGTATGTGAATTGGTAATCAGTCCTAGCGCTTCTATCTGTTACATGCCACTCAAGCGAAGAAACTACAGAGTCGTCCAGCTCTCTCCTAATCTGAATGCGTACAGACGTCTGTTCATTGTTTGCTATTACAGGATGATCTATCTTAATAGTCACTCTAGCGATGTAATTTGAATAGCTATTGCTAAATGTATTCAGATTAGACGGAAAAAGGAATTTGTCATTCGCCTCATCTGTAAATGTCGCCTGATCTACGTCCAGAATATTTTTAAATGTAGGCGCATCACCAATAACAGTTTCGTTAGCCTCTAAAAATAACGAGTTTAAATTGACGCTAGAGCCAGCAGCGATAGCCGTGGTTAATGCGCCGCTATTATTATTTACAGTGAAGTTATTTAACGCGACATCATCAATTTTATTGAATGCCGAATCTGCTAACTGCTCCTGAATAGATCGAAAATTAGCAGCAGTAAGCGCATTATTACCATTCGTAACAATAGTGTTAACAATAAGAGAAAGTAGGTCGTTTGTACTTAAAGCCATGCTATCGCCTCACTGTGCGAAATGATAAACCGCCACTAGATGCGCCCATCAATGGCTTTAATGCGTCAATAGCTTGCGTTATTACGATGCCCTTGCCGGTCTTGCCGTTATCAAAGAATTGCTTTTTAACGGCTCCTACGACTTCTTTTAATTGCACAGACAGGCCATCATCAACAGGCATCACATTAGTTCCTTTGCCATATTCAACAGCCGCAAACATCTGAGCCATGATTAGCTCGTTCGGTATTGCATCGCTAGCAACATCAATGCAATTAGTACCGAAGCTTCTAATAGAGTTTGTGCGGGGAAAAGATAGCGCCTGAGTATCGACAGTACGATAGCCAGTAAAGCTCGACTCGTATCGATTCACGTAGCGTGCGCCATTACGCAAAGCCGCCTCTGCAGCTTCTTCGCCAGCAGGGAGATTAAGACCTAAAGCATTTGCGTTAAGCCTTGCGTCCTCAAGCGTTTGATATGAGTCAGCATTCGCCAACCCTGTACCATCTTCGACTACTAGCATTGCCTTTTCACCTAAATGAGTAAATGGGGCATTTCAGCCCCATGTCTTTAGCCTGATTTTTTAGGCGCTTTTTTAATTTCAATAACACCGATTTTAGTTAGCTTATCAACTGCCTCTTCGGGTAAGTTTTTATACTCACCCTTAGAATAGTTAACGATTGATCCACCGACACTAATCTGCGTTTCTTTTGTTACTTTTATCATAACAACCTCTACGCAATGTTATTTAAGCGAGCCATGTGAGTCTTAGATTGGCGCACTTCCATAGTGAAGTCACCCAGCACACGGACGCGCTGACCATCTTGACCGTTAGCCGTAGCGTCAACTGTACGCCACTCACCACCAGCATTAGCGTTACCCGCTGCCATAGACTTCACGCTAACTTTAGAAGAATCAAATACAATCAACTCGCTATCATCAAGGTTGGTGTCAATGACAATGTTTGTTACGTTACCCACTAAAGGCAAATCAGAAGGTAAACGATTTACTGCACCCTCATCATTAGACCAGTCAGATAGTCGCTGACTAGAATAGTTGGCAGACACCAAGCCATTAAGTACACGAGCCTTAGCTACGCCTACTGCGATAGTGTCTGCAGTACCACCACGAGTCACGATCTCAGCGTTTAAGTCCGAGATTGCATCAAGAGTAAGTGCCGCAGCAGCATGGTTAGTATTGATTGCGCCAGACTGATCCAAGTAATAACGTAAGCCGCCAGTATAACTATGATCCTTACCGCCAATAGCTTGTACAGCCTTGCGACCACGAACTAACGCACGATCCATTTGTGTAGCCAGTTGAGCCAAACGCAAATCAAGCTGAAAGCGCAAGTCATTAGTATTGCCATGCTGCATGGTTGCTAATGCACGGCGTGACATTTCGATAGCGGTATCCATAGTCTGAAAATAGTTTTCGACTACTTCTGGCTGGTAAATACCATCGTTTTCAGCAAGCGAGTTTTCTTCGCGACCAACCGAATCAATAGTGATTACAGTGGTGTCCGCAATATCGGCAGCGGTAGTGCCACCAAAGCCGCGAACGACGGTTAGATTATTACCAGATACAGCGGTAACAACAATTACCTCATCAGAGCCAGCCGCAGAAACAAGCATACCAGCACGGAACTTTGAGCCATCAGCTACAGGCAAAGTTGTCGCCGCAGCGAGAGCCGCCGCAGTCATTGGTGAGCTAATAGCATCAACTTTCGTGTCTAGCCAGCTGGTTTTGTATCCTTCAGTAGCATCAAGTGAACCACCAAAGCCAACAACAGCTAAAATACCTGTTCGGTTTGATCGCACAATATCGAATGCGCCATTAATTACATCTTCGGTTAAAGCAGCAGCCAATAAGCCGCTAGTGATTTCGTTAGCCATTACGACTACTCCTTATTTAATTTGAAGGTGCAAGAGCAGCATCAAGAAAGCCACCTAAGTCTTTATTGTTTTTTGCTTCTTGCATTTTGTCGGATCGATGACTACCGCCTGACGGAGCATCATTACTATTAGAGCCAGCCGCGCCAGCTCCGCTACCTACATCAGAAACGATGTATCGTGAATAAGCATCGTCCTGAACGATTGCCTCGGTAATTTCTTTAACGCTTTTAGTCACGTCTTTGGATACCAACTCACCATTAACCACATCCAATTGATCGCGGTAAACTGATTCCATGTATTTGCGTGCTGCAGGGTCTTTATCGACCTTGTCAGAAATGAACTGTGTTACAGCCATATCCAATACACGCGCCTTGTCTTTTTCGATAAATTCTTGCTCGATAGACTTCATCTTTTCGTCACGTTCAGCAACGGCAGCCTTGTACTGCTCGATGTTGCCCTCTTTTTCAGCTAGAGCGACCTTTGCATCTTCTGCAATTTGCGCAGCTTCAAGAGCGGCTTTTTCAGAATCGGCTTTAACCGCCTTGTTCTGTTCAATCAGATCAGAGTTTTTAGCCTTTAAGCCTTTAACATCCGCATCATGTGCCGCCTGTACTTTAGCAAGCATTTCATCATCTAAACCTAAGTCATCGAATACCATCATTTATTCCTGTCCGTTAATTTTCTTTGATTTTACCATAAAAACAGATAATGACAAATAATGTCACATTGTGACTAATTAAAGCCCAGCTCTGCTAAATACGCTCGGCGCTAGCTTCTCCATTTCAGCTAAAGTCAGAGGATTGAAGTTCTTACCCAGCGACAATTTAGCGAACTCCGTAGAGCTTAACCCGCCATTGCGTAATAGCGTGGCGCGTGTCTGCCCTATGGCTGCATTCTGGAATGATACAGGCTGCCTTTTAAGCCAATCATAATAACCAAGGCTTGCGTCTACCTGCTTACCACCTTCAGCGCCTTTGGATGCCCGTGTTGCGCCTTCGTCAAGGAAGTCAAACTCTTCGCTTAGTACGCTTGTTACTACGCTACGGCAATTAGGATGAATCGGCGGGAGTGGTCCTTCTCCAATATCAAACCTGCGCCCAGATAGGGATTGGCAAATTTGGCTAGTTCTGCTATCTAGCGTACTTACCCACTCATAACCTTTGACTAAATCACTATTAGCTTTCATCGTCGCCTGTCTTGCTTGGCTTGCCGCGTGCTGCACTGATGTCCGAACAATTGTAAACGCTGAACGGTTGCTGATATCTAAAACGCCATCGCGATAGTTAAGTGCCTTGGTGCCTCGTATCGATCTAACTATCTCTGCGTTAGTTTGGCCTTGATAAAAGCCTTGCTGTATCGCAGAGGTTACCCGAGCAGTTTCTTTACGCGACCAGTCACGCATGTACGGCTCAATTAAAGGGTCGCCAGCGTAATCTTTTATTTGTAGTGGATTGAGCCGAACAGATGCTAAAACTTGCTCAGCGGCGGGAACTGTAGCGCTATAGTTAGCCACGACCGTATTGTACGCCTTCGCCTCCATTTCTGACTGAGAAATAGCAATAGCACCTAGATCACCGTTAAGCTGCGCTACATATTCGTCGTAAATATCCTTCTGTATGCGCTGAACATCCGTTAGCAATGCGTTAAGTCGCTTCTTAGTCGTTATCGTATCGCCTTCATCGCCAATGCGGTTACGCACCTCACGCTCGATACGCTTTAAGAACGGCGCGAACTTTTTATGCTCGCCCGTCTTTAATCGCTCAAGCAATACTTGATTGCGTACACTTATTGATGCTAGCTCGTCGGATGTTTTAGGCATTATCTTTATTTGAGGGGAAAAGCCTCTTTTCAAAAGCAGAAGTTACAACGGCGGAAATATATTTCCCCTCAGCTATAGCGTCATTAATAGCTCCATTATTTATGGCTGCAATCTCAGTATCAGCAGCAGGGATTAAATTCGATCTGAGACGCTTCCGCCTTGACTCTATAGCATCATGTATCTCATCAAGAAGAAGCTTTAAATCATCACTCATAATAATATCCGTCCGATGTTTTAGGTATTACTGATTTCCAGAACTATTCTGCCCTGATCGTCAGTTGACTGCGTAAAGTTTTTTTCTCCTTGGCTTCCATCAATGACCACAATGTTACTTAGGGTTGCATCATCCAACGACTTAGGGTCATCAATAAGCAGCCAGCAAGTAAGCAGTGTATTAAATATATCAGCACTCAACTCGCCAAAAGCGCTTTCAGTTTCTTCATCCGCAAACGCTATAACGTCACCTTTACGCTGAATCCTGAAAGGCCATAGCGGGTGCGTCACTGCTTCAATATTACCCTCGTCATCCATAATGTATTCGACATCAAAGCCATCATTTCTATGAAAATCTATTATTTCGCCCATATCATAACCGTCCGTATTTAATGCACCGTAAATGAATCAATAACCTCACCCGTTATGAGTGAGTAGAAATAAATTACTGTTCGTCGTTCGTTATAGTAGCAGTCGATGGTATCACCTCATCAAATTGTGGCGCTGGCACTTGCTCATCCTGTATCTGCTCATGCATTTCATCAAGATCAGTTTCAGCGTCGATGATTTTGCCTTTTTGCAAAGCGATACTCTTTTCCATTTCTGATATTGCGCCAGCTTGCCATGCACCTACGATAGCAGTCACCTCTTGAGCTGTTAGCTTAGAATCAAAGAACTCACGGTTTAAAGCAGTAGCCAAGTCATCATAGGCAATGCCCATTAGCTTATGGCAATACTCAAACATTTTCATGTAAGCGTCTGCCACGTTAATAGATATCGATTCTAGCACTGATATATCTGAACCATGCTTAATGCGTACCGCCTCTGCCGTTTCGGCTTGACCGCTGGCAGTGATTAACTGTGCGCCTAATGCGACCATGCGCTGCTCATCCTTAGCCATTAGATCAGAGGATAAACTATTAGGTGATGGCTGGGCGAAACCGCAAACGCCACCAGTTCCCATGATATGCACAATATCACTGCCAACCTCAACAGCCTTACCTTTTTCTTCATCGCTTCGTTTATGACGCAAATATCCATCGTCAGCAATATAAGGTTGTGCGGCGGATGTATCCCAAGACGATACACGAAGATTAGCCGATTCTTGATAATGCCCGATATTCGTATCCACCAAAGCCTCAAGTGGCAATGGGTCGTAATCTGGATTATTGTTAACCGATCCAACAAATACAAATGGGATTCTATCCAGCGATTCGCTGCCACCAGCAATAATAGGTATCTCTTCGCTTGTTGCGGTCATGCCTTTATCGTACATTTGCACAGTGACAAAGCCATCATTAAGCCGGTAAGCGCGGAAAACCTCTTCTTCAGTTCGATCTATCTTGTTATCGTTCCAAGCTGTCTTGTACTCACGCAAAATAAGTAAATCAAGTACCTTTGCGCCATCAACTACTGACTCGTGATAGTCCACTATATTCTCAGCGGAGTATTGCTTTATGCCTGCGCGATATCCACGCTTAACCCTATCTAATGTAACCGCCTCGCCCAATTCATTTCTAGGCATATCAGCAAGCAAGCCATGGCGACCAACCTGCGTTACATTCCACGCGACTAACTGCGCCTGATGATCTAATGACAAGCCGGCACCGTCAGCATCTTTTAGCAGGTAATCCATCCCGCCTGCAAACTCAGGCCAACGCGGATCGGAGCGAAACAGTAGCCCCATCAAGCCCGATAAGGTTCTTGCGGACGCATTAAACAGTACCGCACCGTTAATCATCCCTATATTCTTGTTGCGATTATAATCGCTAACATCCGAGGGGTTAATTAGCCTCAAATAGCCAGTGTTGCAATTCAATAGAATGTTTTGGCTAGATTGATTTTTTATACCAATACGCGACAAGTCAACCTGCTTTAGCCTAAACTGACCATCTATGACATCGCGCACTCGCTTGTATCGCTGGCAGTATTCTATATGCTTTTGGTTGCTAATCATCGTAAATTCCTAAAAGGTACTGTTAGTATTTCAGTGTTAGTGCTTTCCGCCATTGCTAGATACCTGAATGCGTCAGCAGCGTGTGAAGCCCAGTCATGCAAAGGTCTATCGCGCCAGCATCCGAGCTTGTCGTTCCACTCTTTTCTGTAGCTTTCTAGGCATTTTACACCTTCTTCGGTCTTATCGCTATCAAACGCACACCTGCCTAATATTTCACGTGCAAGCTCGATACCCTCATCAATAGACATTATGTCTAATTTATTGAAATATATCTTGTATAATTCGCCGTCAATTTCTAACCCGTCTTGAGCAATCTCAATACGTGATTTAGCATCGCTGCCAAATTCTCTGTGCGCGATATCATGCGGTGCGTAATGCTCGCCATATCGATAACCTTTATCTTTTAGCACTTTAAAATAATGCCTTAAACCTTCGCCGGAGTTTTCATAAAAATCTATGACGTGAATCATATTGCCTATTTTCTGGTAAAACCATATTGAAGTAGAATCGCCCACCCCCAAATCCCACGCGGTATGAACTGGCGCATCATTACCCGGCATATTTCCAATACGCTTGTCTTCGTATATTTTAGCGAATTGTTTGGAGTAGTAAGCACCTTCGATAGACTGTTCAAACGCCTCATCTGGCGTAGACGGGTATTCGCGCTTCATGTCATCGCCTAAGTTTTTCCATTTAGCCGAATACCAAGCCTTTTGACCGCCCGAAAGAGAAATGCCGTATTTTGCTTTTAGTTCATCAAAATAAATATATAGCGCATTAGATATTCGTCCATCAACAGAATACTCGGCTCTAGTCCACCACGGGAAAAAATGAAACTTAAAATCTAAAGGTGATAGGTCAACACCTGAATCAGTATCTTTTTTTGATTGAGTGCTATAGTCGTAAAAATAGCCAGACTTGCCGTCTGCGGTAGATTCAATGGTCAGCCTACCACCCGAAGCGACTGCCTCAAACGCACCCGTAACAATCTCCTTAGACTTTTCTGGAAACTTTTTACAGATATTACCAAACTCAGATATATGCAGACTTTGAAGAGTGCCGCCCCGGTATGATGTGGAAACCTTTATCGATGAACCGTTTGAGAAAACGTAGGAATTATCTTTGTCGCTTAGAGGAAGCGGAAGATCATAACCCACCGCATTAAGAACATACTTAACATCATCAGTTATATTTTGATAAGCGTACTTTATCTTGTTGCGATAAATATCTTTAGCTGAGTCAAGGTTGTGGCATATACAGCCAGCAGAGAAGTCGCTAACAAATAAGCAACTATCTAGGTTGGATATCATTTCGAACGTAGTAAAGCCAAGCTGCCTAGCCTTTAATATCAAACTTCGATAATGCCGATCCAGGTAGAACTTTTCTTGCTCTTCGTTCGGAGAAAACAAGCACTTCTTGCCATGCTTGTCCTTGATGAAATACATGGTATTAAGCCGAAACCACTTATAAGTCATGGCATCGGCTATTTGCTCATCGCTTAGCTTTTCAGTGTTAGCGATATACCACTTGGCCTGATCGTGATTACTCCTTCGAACCATCTTTCAATCTTTCAGATAAAGGCTTGTCAACAGATAGGTCTATTTCTTGGTGAGACTTCTCACGCCACTTATCTGGCTGCCTGTTCTTCAACCAAAATATCTGCGCTGTGGTATCACCTAAATGGCGCTTCTTGGTAGTAGTCACCTTTGTTATACTGCCCTTCTCTGCCTCTTCCTTGACTTCTTCATATTCAAAGCCTAGCGCTCTATCGTATAATGATTTCTCAACCTCGGCATCACTAAATCGCTTGCCATCCTTTAGGGACTCCATAAATCTAGGATGCTTGCCTTTCCATAGGTTTAATGTGGATACGGCAATACCGAAAAAGTCTGCTATCTCTTCGTCAATAAAACCCTTTAAGCATAGCTTCCTGGCTTGATCTATATACTGTTCTTTAAAAAGCGTTTTTCTTCCTGCGGTCATCTAGCCCCCTAAGAACTAAAAGTTGCGACCCTAAGCCGCTATAGTGATTTAATTGGTATGTAAAATGATCGGTTAAAAGTCTCTATTGCTGTGCTTACAGTGAATCGAACCTTTGCCCTTTTGCTTATAATGCCAGAAGTGACCAAAATTGTCACATTCTGACCAGAAAAGCTAGTATTCGATATTGTTATACTTGTACCCGCTGCACTTGCCGCGGTTATAGCGTCAGCGCCAAGAAATGACGAAAGGTTAATCTCGTACTTTGCGGTATCAGCACTATCTAGTGCCTCCATCACCAATCCGTCTTTCCATTCAATTACTTTAGCCATCGTTTATCACCAGCGTTTTTCGCTCATCGAGCGATATATCTTCTTTGTCGTTAGCGGTCAAACCTTGTCTTTCCGGCAACTTAATCGATTCTTTAGTGTTGATCATTATACCATCTTTTGCCAATAGCGATAAACATTGCCTTTCGGACATATCCACCCCCATACGATCAGAAATTTTAATTACCGGCCTAAAGCTAAAAAATAACGATTGTCTTTGTCCAAAAATCACGGAATCCCTTTGTGCCAACTTTATCACGCCCCTGTCCGATAACTGTATCTCAGGACGTTCGCCCATGACAATATTGAATGACCTTATAGCTGGGGTCGATACCCTTCGCCCGTAATACCCTGATCCGTAATACTGTGAGCCGTAATAGCCTGAACCGTAATAGCTCATTAGCTGCCATCAACCGTAACCGTAAGCCTTTGGCCATCTTCGTCCGTATTTGCGACTATTCTATCTTTAGTGTCTTGCGCATCCCTGAATGCGACATCGCTACCCGTCACTGTGACTTTGCCAGCGGCCTCCGCCCTAATCAGTCTTAACGCCTCGTCGTAAGTCTCGCTACCCTCTACCGCATCTACAGAGGGATCGAACGTAGAATATGAATCTAGCCTAGCATCGTCATCAAGCAATGGGTTTGTCGGTATAGCTTGAACCTCTAGACTGGACGACCTAGACTCTAGAGTCACCCTGTCATCTTCTGTAAAAACAGAGTCGGGAGTAGCGATATAAATAGGCTTTACTGGCTGCTTCGTTATACCTAATCCGCTTGTAGAGGGGTATAAAACAAAATTGAAAGTATTATCTACCGGCACTATTTGAAAATACTGCTGCGCCGACTCTCTAGTCGGGTTTGAGAAAAGTATCTGCGTTGTGCCGATATTATCCAAAGGGACATTTGACTTCAAACTAAATTCAGCTATCGAAACCAAATCACCAACAAAGAAATAATACTGCAACCCTATCTGCGAATTCATAAGGTAGTATGTCCATGCAGCTATACCTCTTTCGTCATAACGGCCATCCGCATCATCTATGGCGATTTTTACTTGCCCCCCAACGACTGAAAGCTCACCGCCATTAGCAGAATCTTGTGTTGCCCCGTCAATTTGAAGATCAGGGTAATACGGGTTCAAAACCTGCGGCTCAACTAGCTGAATATCGGATTCTCCCGCAACAAACAAAATTCTTAATTTTTCCGCTGCCGCAAATCCACTTTGATACCCAGCCCTAAAATCGAGAGTATCTCCAATCTCATAATCTACCCCCTCTCTTAAAGAAAAAGAAGCTCCCACTCCCCCGCTTACGGACTGAAAACCAATAAATGAGCCGCCTTGAGTCTCATTAAGAAGAAGCGCACCAGAACCATCCCATATGCCAGGATGCGCGACCAGTATTTGCGCCCCCTCCGGCTCCCACTTAAATAAAGGATCAACTGGGCAATCAAAATAGATGCCCTGAATATACCCACTGTTAGCAGCGCCGGATATTTTCTCTACCGTGTACTTAAAGTTCCATTTTGTAGCTGTAGTGTAACCCGCTTGACTAGCCTGAACATTTGCTTCCGTTAATGTTTGGTATGTAGCAGGTTCTGTAGTTCCCACTTCCCACAACTTATACTCAAAAGCAAACTCACCGGTAAGCCAACCCTTTATAGTTAAATTTGTAACTATACCGCAGCCGCTAATAACATCTGATTGAGTCGCAACCTTTGTGCCTACCTGCGTTATGTAAAGCCTATCACTGCCATACAGCAAGTCATCAAAGCTGCCAGATAAAACCTCGCCATTAGGCGCTATCGCGTGAGGCATAAACCATATCTGCCCCAGCGTTTTAGCAGCATCTTTAGTAATAATACTGTGATTCATACCAGAATTGAAAGCGGGATCTTGACCAATAAAAGAAACAAATCTAAACGATGCATTAGGCTCTGCCTGATTACCGCCGCCAGTTATATTAGGAGTTGAGACGTTTGCAATTAGAGTTCCAGCGGGAGAATTTAAGTTGAAATTCCGCGTGCCACTACTTGCCTGACCTTCAAACAAAAGATTATTCCACGTGAGCTTTCCACCGCCAGAGGTATTTACAATCTCATCTACAGCAACATCAGACGGTATAACCATTTGCTCTGATCCGCTACCGATGACATATTCACCCGCATCAATATCAAACAGAGTCATCCCGCTACGCTCACCTGACCAGCTAGTGCTACCTATAAGTCGATACAGTATGTTTTGCTTAGCGTCCTCATAACGCCCATGATGCACTCTGTACGGGCTAAGATCAGTCGTTTTATAACCATCCGACCATTCTATTACCCAGTTCCCATCTGTACCGCCATATGGGGTAAATACAGTACCATAGCCCTGCATAATCTTTAATGTTGCACTGCCACCGTTGTTATAAAGCCTTGTTCTTGAGAAGTTGCTACTCCTTTGAGTAACAAATCTTAACTCATGAACACCCCACATTGGGACATTGAAATTCTCAACAACCTCTGGAGATGAGGTTGATTCAGTTTGAAATGTTATTGTATCGCCTACCGTATCTTCAGCAAGAAGCATCCTAGCGTTTTCGCCAGAACCAACGCTAATGTAATTCATGGCAGAGTACTTATGCTTGAAAAACTGATAGGGCTGAAACTTAGAAGAGTTATTTATGATCCCCCACGATGACTGGACTGTTATATTCGGATTGCTCCAAAAATTACCATCGACAAACACACAGTGTCCGTTGCCGCGAATAAAGCCATCACTTATATTTACAGAAGATCCACCAAGCTCAACATAAATATTTTCTACCTGAACATTGCCGGTTGGCATATCACCATTAGTGCCGTTACCAAAAGTCATCACACCGGTTACATTATCGTATGTAAAATGCCTACCCCTAAAATCACTGCGAATACCGGTAAACGAGGATATCTGTGTATAGATAACGCCATCAATGTAGCAATAACCCACAAACGAAGGATAATCACTGTTAGCGTCAGCGGGGAACTGGATTGCTTGCGATGCAGTGCCATCGGCGGTATCAATAGATATTAAAAGGCCATCAAGAATAATAGCCCCGTTTTGACCATTAAGGCCACCCGTATCTATATTTATAATATTAGGCTGAGTTGTAGATGTATTTTCTAACGTTATTTCTTGGAATCGGCTATTAAATTCAATATCTACTGATACTGTAGAGTTATCAACAATCAGGCTAGCAAGATCAGACAAAACAAAATCATCCCCGGGGGACGGGGAATAATTAGAAGTCCTATCGTTCGCGGTTGTTATTGGGATCGTTGCCATGAAACACCTTTTTTAATTGCAGATATTTTACCATAATACAATAAAAAAAGCCCCAGCTAAGGGGCTAAGTAGCTTTAACAAGCTAGGAGGAATCTTATAAATAATTTCTTGTGCTTATTGTAACACTATTTTACCTTGCCGTTTTTTAAATCTATTACTTTTTGAATTTTATCTTCACCGAACAAAATAACCGATGTCGCATAAGCACCCATCATTGCCATTGAAATAATAAATGCGTAAATAACGCCTTTAGCTATACTTTCTCTTAAACTTCTTTTTTTCTCTTTAATGCTTAAAGAATCAATAAGCTTTTCTTGGGTGTCGAGCTTTTCCATTACCTGCGAAAAACCATCATCATTGCGGCACTGGCTTTCGTTAAGAAGGCTCAGGATTTTTTGATGATCAGCCCTAATTCCTTTCTGCTCACTGAAAATAGCTGTGAACTTTGCATTATTTTCGCTTTCATTTTTAGCGACTCTACTCGTAAGCTCGTTTATTGCTTGCAGCGCAGAAGTCATAAAATGCTGAATAAAGCCGACAGTCTCTACAGCTTTAGATTGTCCGCGCTTGCACTCTTCGATAAAGTTTTCATCGTCACCCCTTCGATCTAGCACTCTCTATCCTTTTGCTAATGTAAAAGTCAGTATTAACGCTTTGACCATTAATTATTCTATCCAAAGCTACTAGCGCCGGATTATGAACACCGGCTTTAAGTTGATCATTATATAGCGCCATGTCAGCAGAAAACGAATCAAGCGCCTCTTGAGCTGATTTTAAACTTGAGGAAAGCATAGAGCAACAATCGACAGAAGTGATAGCAAGCAAATAAATATAGCTGTCATCTGCGTTCTGTGGCTTTCGGTGCCAGAAACGCCTTGAAATGACATTGTTAGATATCCAATGGACAGGCCACCTGCAATATTCTGATAAAAACTTAAATTCTCATTGCTAAACGGTATAAAGAATCGTGATGAAAGCCAGAAAAGCAGACACAAAAACACTATATTAATCGCCCTATGCAAAACCGGAATGCTTAAAATGAAGCGGGAAACGCTATTTATCATTTTCATAAGCGTATTTTCTTTTTTGGCTTAGTCATTTTATACTCCTATTTTGTGATCTTCTTTAACTTCTCAAATGTTCTTAGCGACCCAATTCCAAGCAATCCACCCAGCACCGGCATCATTACAGATAGATCAGCCTGCGGAATCATTACTCCAAACCCTGCCGCTATTGGCGATATAAGAAAATTAACCGCTAATCCTGTTACGCACACATAACCAGCTAACGGCCTCCAGCTAGACTGAAACCAATTACCCTTGGCATCTTCCGTGTTTAGCTTTATTTGAGCCATAGCAAGCTCTTGTGCGTGATTATCAGCAAGCGTAGCAATATCAAATGCAAGCTTTTGGCGCACATCAGCATCAGGCACAAATTTATCAATTATTGTTGATATTGGAGAAATTAAGCTTTCAAATATTTTCATATCATTCTCTCTTTATATTAAAAAGCATTAAAGCCGCCAGCTACAGGTCTCTCGACAATTCCTGCAGCTGGCTTTAACGGCTGGTCGTAAAACACAAGGGGACTGTACTTTGGTGACCATGCGAAATGAATGCAAGAACATTATTGCATTTGTGGCGTGGCTTTTCAATCAAGATGCAAGGCATATCATTTTCGTGACGCCACGAAAATGGTCGAATTATCCCCAGCTATGAATCTGCTTTGATTTAACGATAATCTGCCCATCTTCGCCATCCATTGCCGCCATAAACTTCTTCATTGCGCCACCGCTATCTAGCACAGCCCACAGGTTTTCATAGTAGCCAAGCTTGCTACCAAAGCCTACGCATCCGATTACGTCATTAATATTGTTTGCTATGTGCATTTTTATCAATGACCTATCCGGTACGTTCATAATCTCATATGCAGGATAGCCACCATGGTTGTACATGCCCAATTCTAGCCGGTATACGCCTTCGGGAATACACGACTCACGGGGTTTGTTATCTAGCCAAGGGCGCTCTACTGTGTAGCACTCGAACCCATCTACGGATAAATTACCGAACACCCCCATCGGGGTATGGGCAAACCTTTCTAGCAACACCTCTTTCATAATTCAGCCTTTTTTATGTCGAATAAAATGTAATCTGCACCCTTGGCCGCTTTCTTTTTTTCAAGAGTGTATTTATATATTCTACTATCATTAAAACCGTATTTTTTTTGAAGTATATCAATAAATGGCTTCATGGGGTTATCCAAGTCGCTTGCTTTATTACTGAACCCAAACTCAAGAAATACGTGAAGATCGCCATCAGGAATTACTATGTTCGGCAACATAAGCAATACTGCTTTTTCGTATGCCTTGTACTCTTTAGTCTTGAATCGTTTACCCTGCCACGCCTTATTGACTGACAGCGGCTTAATCTTTAATCCAAACATATTATTTCCATGCATTGATCGAGCAATTCTTGCTGCGTACCATACTCACGCTCAAACTCAGCCTTATTGCCGTGTAGCGTAAACCAGCGTTTAGGCTTTGCGTTATCTATAAGCTGGTGATGCGGGTAGCACAGGGGCAAAACTTTACGATGCGCTCCGGGCTTTGTTCTGCCATCAATATGGTGGATAGACACTTCGTGGTTTTCCACGCCTTGATTTAAACACACGATACAGCCAATTCCAGCTATTTTATTTTGAAATGCGGTATCGGCGGCACTTCTTGTTTTACCCTTCATTTTTCACTAGCCAAGTACGGGTAGTCAGACTGCATCATTTCTATGTACTCCTTTAATTCTTTTACGCTCATTATGCTAGTGACCGCGAAGCAATCCATAACTTTTATTCTTTTCTCATAAGGGAGTTTGTCGGTTATCTGCTCATGAACGTAGTTTTGCATTTGATTTCTACGAATAATAGGAAGCCCGTACTTATATTTACATTCACGCTCTACGTCTTTAGCTGTCACGTCCCCGCGATGCTTTGCTATATCGCCGTACCACACAGCCTTTAGTGCGTTTTGTGACAATGTTCTTTTGCCTGCATCTATCTTAATGCGAGCATATTTTTTATCCAAGAATACCGCATCTATCTCACGCTTTACATTCTCTTTTGTTTGCTCGCTATTTACTACCCAGTACTCGCCCACGATCAATTTACCCCAACAATAACGCCATGCTTATTACAGCTAACCCTACCAAGCTTATCAAGAGCAAGCAAATACGCTCCCAACTTTTTGGCACTTAATCCGGTCTCTGCCGATATTCTTTTTCGAGGCGGTATTTTACCCCTAGCTTCATAGTACGACTTAATAAAAGAGTAAACCTTCATCATATCGCCTTTTATCTCCATTTCTTTTGGCTGATCGTAAGCAGGGACTGCTTCAATTCGCCCGCCAGCAGCAAAAAACCTATTTATCTGCTCACTCATTCTTAACCTTTCAGCATCTTTTTCAGTGTTATGTGGTATTGCCATGATTACCCCTCTTGATACACGGGAATCCATTGTTTTCGGTTATTTCGTAATAACGAGGAATCCTTTGTTTAACAGTGTTAGTGATCCAAACTCTTACCACAGCGTCCACAGCAATGAATATCTCTCATGGAACCAGTAACCCCTCGTCCTTCACTACTAAAAACCATGCCTGATTTCTTACCTACGTAAACTGCATTGTGACCAAAAAACATGCACTTAATACTGTCACTAAATCTAAATGACAAATATGAGAATAAAAAAATGCAAGCACAAGTAGTCAGGTATATTGCAAGAATATCCATAATTTCCTCAACCCTAATTAAATTACCTGCCAATTACTATAGTTATTTGAAATAGTCCTGCAGCCACTAGAGGTGGCTATAACTAAATCACCGAAAAATAAAGGTATACATTGCATACGGGTTTTATGAGTCTCAGGTCTGACTATATCAGTTACATCCCCCAACTGCCCGTCACTCACCCTTTTAACCTTATCACCTATATTTATAGTTAAACCATTACAATCAAGTATTTCACTCACACCTAAACCCTCCAATAATTAATCACACTAACAACTGGCTCATCTCGACCACTTACTAAACCGCTTGTTTCTGTTTCGTTGCTTTCGTTTATCATTATCAATTCCTCAATATTTTATTGTTCTAGCGTGGCAATATAGCCAAGGGTTATGCGTACCTAGATTCTGCTATCTCGCAATGAATACCGCATTCGATTTTAGGTTCATCGGCAAACCGACCACGCTTCGGATCTAAGTCGTGCAAATACAAAGGGCTGCTATCTTTTGGTTCTTTCAATACGGTATAACCCTTCTCTTTTTCAAAATCAGCCATACGCTTGAACTCTTCTGGAAAGTCTACGCGTATTTTATTCCAATAGCCCATACCGCCTTTGACGCATCCCACACAATTATTATGCTCGTAGCCCAGTTTATACATTACAGGCAATTCAATGCCAGCATTAGCCACCATTGCCAAGCAGTTTTCTTTTGTTATTTCTCCGTCAATCAAAACCCATTCACAATCCAAATCAGGGTTGTTACGCTCAAAATCATCAGCTCGCTTTTTCTCTTCAAGCGTGAAACCAAATACGTGAGTATCCCCATCTTGCTGAAATTTTCCGCGAACTTGTTTTTTCAGTGCTCTAGTGCAAGGGCTACCTGCTGGCGTTCGCATATAGTTCTTTTCAAAAACATTAAATATTGAGCCTTCGTACCCTTCGTGCATAAGTATTTTAATATCAACACCAAACCAATCTTGGCACTCGCTTAAGAATCTTTCGTTGTCATCATGCTCTTCTTTAATTTTGCAGTAAGCAACAACGACCTCATCAAATTGTCTTACTAATTCCTCATTGCTTAATGCCATCTTGCAAGCTACTGCACTCGCAGCACCACAGCTAAACCATATAACTAATCTGCTCATAATATCCTCATTGTACGCATAACAACGTACTCAATTTGATTGTCGTTCCGCTGGCGCTACACGCCAACAATTTAGTAATAGGTTATACGTCTAGGGGCTTACCAAGGGGTTGAAGTTCGTCATAATCACAACCATCGCATCTAGCCGCGGCTCTGTACTTCTCAATTACACCTTCATCATCTACTATCTCAATACCGTTACAGTCAGCACCTATGGTTATCTCAGTCTCTAACTCTTCATCGTTAAGCTCACTAATAACCTTCAATCCTGAAAATTCAGCTAAATCTATAATCTCTTGTACTGTTAAATACATACTTATCTCTCCGTAGTTAGTAGCCGTATAACAACGTAATCTTGTGGACGGTTAAACGTCCGTTTGTTTTCTGTGGCAACTACTGCCGCCACAAATTAATAGGTTATGCTTCAAAACTCAACGCACTGTTCATTATCACAATATTCACGGAGGAATTCTGAGTGCTGTATGCTTGCACATTCAGAAGCTGCTTCTTGCAAATCATCACTAAGGGAGATTATTTTTTGTTCCTCTGCCCACAATAAATACTGTGCATCTGTTTTTAATACTTTATCAACTGTTTGTCCTCGGTACTTGCCGAAACATAACAAGTCGCTTAACTCATCTACTTCGTTCATTTGGACTCACTCCTTCGTAGTTCGCCAGTTAGCTTGTGGTTATGCGTAGCCGTTAATCAATCCATCTATTGTTTCGCTTGCCTGCCTCATAATTGCAAATAGCTCATCACACTCATTTTCAGTTAATATAATTACATCACCACCTTTATCCTGCTGTCGTTCTAGTTGCGCTTCTAGTTTTTCGCGCATCTGAGTTAATTGCTGCTCTGCTAAATCTGTAGCCATTTGTTAGCCCTCACGCATAACAAGTTAATTAAAAGCGACTCGCTACACTGCGTTTCGCTCACGTTTTATTAATGGGTTATGATTCGATTTCTATGTAACCGCCACGATGTAAAGCACTCAAAACGGAATCCACCATTTCCTGATAAACATCCCCATTATCTTTCTCTCTGCATTCGTTTTTTATGGCTTCCATGAATTCATAATTAAAATTCCATCCACTAATTAAATCACTACGCTCTGCTTTTGGTATCTTCTTTGACATCGTTCTACTCTCCTATAATAAATCATAACAACCACTTTCAAAATCGACGGTCATATATTTGTTTCTTTTTTGGCTTTTTACAGCCGCGTTTTAAAGCTATGGTTATAAGCTATCCACCCACTCTTGAAGCTGGGCTTTTGTTTTGAACCTTTTAGTTTCACTACCTAAGCTACCAAATATTTGACCAACCCCAAACACAGCGAACATGCAAGCGCTAATAACAGTCCATGCAACACTTTCTTTGCTGACCCAAACACACAGCACTAGAACTAAAAGTGTGAAAGTATCTCTAATTAATGATTGCTTGGTATCTTCTTCGACGTGCAATACTGCAAATTTAATATCGTTTTTCATATATCCTCGCTTATATATTTGTGTCATCAGCAAAACTAACAACAATTTCAATTCGACGGGTATACCGCCGTGTTTTTCTCGCTATCTACCGCCGCAAATTAAACGATGGTTATACGGTGAACTCTAGCTCTATAGCTTCCAAAACAGCGTCCTCATGCCACCCCAAAGAAATAAGCCCATCCACACTACTCTTAAACATGCTGCTCTCGGTTGCTTTTATTCCCCCAAGCTGCTCCCTAACCTTTGCCAGATGAAAGCCTTTTAAATAACGCTCTTCCAAGTCTGCGTTTTCTGTGTCCATATTACCTACTCCTTAAATTAATTGTTCGTTAGTAGCCGTATAACAACGGCATCAAAACCGCTCCTATCGTCGCTCGGACTCACTATATTCACTTCGTTCATTTCGTTCTCCGTTTATGCCAAAGGTTAGTGCGCTTTCAGTCTGTACTTTTTAACAAGCCTTTTTTCTATCTCGTCAACCAAGCCTTGAGAAACAAAATTAAGCGGGAGCGCATCTTCTGCCGATCCTGTACCGTCATCAACAACAACCCATAGGTTTTTGTTAAGCGTTATTCTGTTCCCGTTTCCGTATCTAAATCTAAGCAAATAACCGAACGGAATCAAACACCACAAATTAAATAAAATACTCCACATACATCTAACCCTCTAATTAATCACATAACAACCATTTTATAGCGGACGGTTATAAACTGCTTCACTTCATGCTACATGCTACATGCTGCCGCAGCTAAAAATAAGGTTATATTTTATCCTTATCGGTACTACCCCATGCTCCATGCTTTAAGCAGTCGGCATGACCATATCCTGCGTTAATCCATCCAAGGGCTTTAGAGTCTACCTTCCTCCATTGCTGCTTGTAGTGAGGGTTTGATGTTTTTCTGCATCGCTCACAAACACCATATTCGCTACTATCTCGACTACACGCCTTTATCCTGTATTCTTTTTTCACGGTAACACCAATGCTAATACAATTAAAAAAATAACCATTGTTAATAAAATCTGATTACTGTGCATTCCTACCCCTAAAATATAACAACCGCAATCTATTTTGACTGCGTTACGCTTGCTCAGCTTTAAGGCCTTCGCCGTTAAAAGGGCATATCATCGGAATAATCCCTATTGTAGTGCGCACCCATAGGGTGTTCTTGCTGTGGCTGCGGTGCGGCGGCTGGCCTTTGCTGGGCGCTCGCTTGTGGCTGTGCGGCTTGCTGGGAAGGGCTGCCGCTAGCCCCTTGGTGAACACCGCGATCCGCAGCGTTTTCAGTCGTCCCAGCTCGACCACCAAGCATTTGCATTTCACCACCCACAATTTCGGTGGTGTAGCGGTCTTGGCCGCTTTGGTCTTGCCATTTACGGGTTCGCAATGAACCTTCTACGTATACTTGCGAACCTTTCTTCAGGTATTCACCCGCAATCTCAGCAAGACGATTAAAGAAAACAATACGATGCCATTCTACCTTTTCTTTTTGTTCGCCCGTCTGCTTATCCTTCCAGCTCTCGGATGTGGCAACACTAATGTTGGTCACTGCGCCACCTGACGGCATATATTTAACTTCTGGATCGTCACCCAAATTACCTACGATTGTTACTTTATTAACTCCTCTAGCCATTACTTATTACCTTTTTTATTGCTTGTTAATTCACGCGCGATTTTTTCACGCGCCTCTCTCTTTATCCTGCGAAGCTTTTTAACTCTACACCCAGCGCGACAAACGACTGCATTGGATCTCGCATTTTTTCGCTCTTTGCCGCATTCAGGGCATGTAAAATCTTTTGGCATATCGCCCTCAATTCGTTAAGTAATTGTAACGCTTATTCGGCAAGCGTTACAATCATTTTTGATTATAGTGATTCTAATATGTATTAATATTTTATATACACGTTAGGTATTTTTCTCATAGCGATAGCTTTAACTATTTCTTTTCCTATCTCATTGGTCACACCCATTGCAGCCAGAGCAGATAAGGCGGCGTTATTTTTTGCTCTAACATTCTCCTTGTCAGCTAGCCGCGCGTTTTCTTCGCTTATGCGCTTCTGCTCTTCCCTTTCAAGCGCTGACTTATGATCTGCCAAAGCCTTCTCTGCTGCCTCAGCTTTTAGTTTGGCCTCGTACTTAATGCGGTTCTCTTCTGCTAAATGCTTTTCGCACATCATTTGATCATCTAGCAATAAAGCAAACTCATGATCTTTCTCTATTTGCTCTGCAAGCTCTTTCGCTTCACGCTTGCGCTTTTCTTCTGCCAGTATCTTTGCTCGCTTATCTTTCCATTCATCAATCAGCACAGTAAACGGGCTGTTTGCTTTTTCCAGCCTCAAGCGTATCAGCTCTGCCTCCTTTTCAACTTGCAAGCCATATTCTTTTTTCTTATCAATTCTGGCACGATCCAAGCGCTTTAATATCTTGCTAATAAGCTCAGCACTATCTCTAATGTGCTTTCTCTGTGGCGCATCATCCATATCAACATAAATACCCTCGTGATATTTTTTGCTTTGATCTTCAATCTCCATCAAATACTCTTCGGTTGTAATTTCTTTAAATATCGCAATACTCATGATATAGCCCTCGCCTGCTCAATAATTAGTTTTTGGTTTTCGGCGCTAACTGTCATGTGATTTAAAACAATATCCAAATTCCCGTTGGCCTTGTATGATCCAATCGCTCTACCCCAAGCATCCGCGTTTCCCTGAGAGAGAACCGGCTTTGACTTAGCACCTACAGATTCCTGAGCACATTCTGCATGACCATCATCTTCAATATGAAGATCCCCCTTGTGCCACAAATCCAAAGCTGCGCCAAATCGCATGGCGGCGTTTCTTAGCGCATCGCCGATCCGTTCTTTTGTTGCATTCCCGCCAACCTTTCCCTGAGAATCGCCGTAACCAAGCCTGGTAACGCCGCACACCGTAAGCTTTATCCACATTCCACCATCACCATCCACTACAGGAACACCTTCATTACTTATTTTTAGCGGCTCCCAATTCCATAATGGGTCGGCCTCCAGCAATCGGTCAGTTAGCGCAGCATGGCCAACATAATCAAGATGCACAACATTCGGATGATGCCATCCCCCGCACAACTCACAACGTATACCTTTCTTAAAATCTCTTTTAACTTCTTCCGTCTGCTGTTTTGTTGGCTTTGGCAGCTTGCTAATATGCTGCTTAGCGAACGGCTCACGCAAAAGCTCAAGCCCTGTTTTTTTATCGCTCATACTCTCATCACTCCCGCTGTCATTAACTGCTCTTCTTCGTATCGCGTACCGTATCCTCGGCTGTATGCTTCACCCTTACTGCCATCGTGCGGGATACCGTCTTTACAGTCGTTATAGCCCTGCATCCATTTAGCACAAAACCCTTTATTACCGATAGCTTTCATTTCCCCACCTCGATTTTCTCGTTTACTTTAAGCTCTTGGTCTTCCATGTAGCCTACACCCAGCAAGCAAAGTACAATTATTGCTAGCGCCCATGATGCCGGTATTCTGTTTATTGTATTCATTTCTTAACCTTCTTTGCTTGTGCGATTCTGTCGTTAATTAATTTCGCCGCCTTGCCGTTTGGAAACTTACCCTTCTTAAAGTCATCAAGCCCCATTACCGCGTGAGAGTGGGCAGAATGCTCGCTCGCCCCCCCCCTTTAAAGCGCCCTTGTATATTGAGCTAAATACAAAATCTGAAATATTCATATCCAATCACTCACATTTTCACCAAAAATAAACACTAAATAACACAATGCTGTAGCTGCTACAGCCCACAAAGCTGACTCAATTAGAATATTCTTGTGCTTCTTTAACAATCGCATCGAACCTCTCCTTTATTTCTTTGCTTACGCTGTATTCAACGCAGTCGTGTTTAATAGTGTAGTTGCCGCTCAAGTCCTTATTTGACTGCATAATCGAATAATCCAGCTCATGAAAACACCTTGAATCTTTTTGCCAAAAAGTGCCTTTTTTATCGTCACTTGTCGTGCAATAAAAATAATATTCTATGCCAGTCTCTTTGCTGGTATATTTTTCATCAATAACAAAGCCGTTCATTATTCACCATCCTTATATTGGTTGTCAGTTACAGGGTAAAGTAGCTCATACCAAAGACTATCAAAGTCATGTATTTCAATGCTTACCGCCTCCCCATCCTTTATGCACGCATGAACATGAAAATTGTTATTGCTGATATAGTTAAAAATATAATCTATATCACCCACAATCGTTTCGCCTTCCCAATAAAAAACATAATCGCCTTTAATCTTAGGTGCATCTATTGATTTAAAATCTGCCTCATCTGGTGGATTGCACATCACTTTTCCTCTCTTGTTTATTTATTTGATGGCTCATACTAACGACAAGGCGTTACACTGTCAACGCTTTTATTATATTAAATATATATGCATTTTTATATTGCTTTTATATGCGCCATCATGGTAGAGTAGTTGCAACTTAACTGAAGAGGCAAAAAAATGTCACACGTATTAGCACCACTAAACATACCTGACGATCTATCCAAATGGATTAAAGCGAAGAAAGCGAAAACGGGAAGCTCTTATAGCGTAATCGTAAGAGATGCGATGAGGCTTGAAATGGAGCGAGATAAGCGTAAAGCCGCTAAGGGAGTATAGCCGTCAGACACAATTACGTTGTTAATGTGATTCTAGGGGGAGATAATGAACAAAAATAAATTTACATTTAAAGATACATTTTTATATAGAACAGTTATGGCTCCAGTGGATTATGCTGAAAACAACTGCTTTTATTACTGGATATTGGCACTACCTTATTTGGTGCTGCTGATAACCATAGGGGTTCCGCTAGCTATTATTATTGACGCATTCAAAGCAATTGGCAGGGCACACTAACCCTGCAAACTGCTGAGAGCGTAGCGCAGTGAGTCAGCCGTGATTTGCGTTGTTATATTTAACTAAGAGGAATAAAAAATGAATAGTTTAAAAATTGCATATATTTTAATTATGACTTTAACGGAATTGGCGTTTCTTGCCTTGGCGGTGGCGGCTCCTGTATGGATAACGCCTGATTATTACTGGTGGACTGTCTTCGGGATTCTCATGATGTTTATGTCTTCACATGCATTTAGTCAGAGGTTGAATAGTTGGGGTGACATAGGGGAAATATAACCTATTAATTTGTGGCGGCTGTAGATGCCACAGAAAGCACACGGACATTTAACCGTCCACAAGATTACGTTGTTATAGGAGCTGAGGACGAGCAAATGAAATTTATGATAGAAACAGAAGATGAAAAATACGCAATGTGTGCCAAAGATCGAAGACCAAAAACCCCCACAGCCTGCGAGCCGTGGACAAGTGCAGAAATCGCAGGCCGCGCACTAGACTTAATAATGCAAGATGAAGTTTGGAAAGAGCAAAAATGGCTTATAAAGGCCATATAACCACCAAATAAGGTGGTAAGTGGAGCGGAGCGTAACGCAGTCAAAATAGATTGCGGTTGTTATGTGTGATTAATAAATTGAGGGTATGGATTATGTATGCAGGAAAACATAAAGACGAGAATACCATGTTCATTAATGAGTATGGGTATCATGACGTGATCGCGGAGATGCGAGAGAGGCAGCGGCGCGATGATTTGAATACTGAAAAATTAAAGCGTACACAAAACTGGAAGGGAAAGGGCAAAAGAAAAATGCCGAGAAATTAACACATAACCTATTAATGTGCTGCGTTTGAAGCGTAGCGTAAAACGTCAGAACTATTAAAATTGTTAGCTGTGGAGGCTGAGATTATGATTGAAAAATTTATACAAATAAACGAAGGCCAAACCGCTCAGCTAGGGAAAAGCCAGTGGTCAGTTGCTAGATTGATAACATTAAGCAAAGAACTTGAAGTTATGGAAATACCGCTAAAGCACTTAAATGTTTATAACAGGTATGAAAATTTAACATTGCGTGAAATGGTAATGCACTTTAGAGCGGTTAATGATGCTGACCTGAAATATCCAATTATTTTAGATGAGGATGGCGAAATAATGGATGGAAGGCATCGAGTTATGAAAGCGTTGCTGAATGACAAGAAAACTATAAAGGCTGTAAGGTTCGATAAAAACCCAGATCCATGTAGATATATTGACAGCTAACACTACAAAACAAAGGAATCCCTATTATCACGATAATCTAGTGATAATAGGGATTCCCGTATATTGGCTGCTTAATTGCGGCCTTTTTTATATATAAAATAATTGTTGACCTGTCCAATTAAACAGGTATAATAGCTTCATCAACTACAGAAACGGAGCAAATAAAATGACTAAATTAATCGCGGTTTTAGGGCTAAAAAAGAACGTTATCAGAGAAGCGAAAGAGGAAGCCGGTAAGTTTTACGCATGGGTTCCCACAGCAAATTATGGAGCTGGCGAATGGCAGAGAGTAGCGAAAACAAAGATCAAAAAGGTGGCGGCGTGAGCCGTTACGGATGGGCTGTGGATGGCTATGGCAAGTGCCACTTATATAAAAAAGGTGACAATAGGGTTTTGTTCTCAGGGCTGAAAGGTGTTAGTGGTTCTGAGTTAGTTTGGATTTACGAGGATTTTGGAAAATGACCCCATCACAGCAAGCAAAAAACGTAGATATTAAAAAGCCAATATTTAAGCAAGGCCAAAAGGTGATATTCGACTCCTACGGCCACGATTGTAAATGCACGATACGAGAAGTGGATGTTAAAAGCCACCTATTCCACGACGATGACCGCATCTTCTACAGCATAGAGGGTGAGGCTGAAAGTATATGCACGGCCAAATCTTTGAGGTCAGATAATGATTGAGCTAACCGAAAAACAAAAGGCGGTCTATGACTTTATCGTATATTACTTATGCAAATGGCATAGGCCGCCTACAAGGGTTGATATAAGGGATGGTATGGGCTTTAAGAGCGGTAATTCAGCACAGGAGTACTTAGCTATATTAGAAAAGAAGGGCGCTATAACGCTGTTAGATGGCGATAGAAACATACATTTGAATAACGTTAGGCTAGAGGTTATACATGGCAAATAAAAAACCAAAAAACG
>Ga0206129_10000970_pt1 | contig 40889 bp, 33 predicted proteins | sample Helgoland_Spring_8_FD_148616 | JGI IMG/M metagenome (GOLD analysis project Ga0206129, IMG submission 148616) | Pelagic subsurface seawater microbial communities from Kabeltonne, Helgoland, North Sea - Helgoland_Spring_Bloom_20160502_2 | ecosystem: Environmental > Aquatic > Marine > Epipelagic ...
CGCCATTCGCGCCCTGCTGAACCTGGCACCCAAGACCGCCCGTCGCCTGAACGATGCCGGCGAGGAGGAGGATGTCCCGGTCGAGCAGATCGCCGTCGGCGACCGCCTGCGCGTGCGGCCTGGCGAGAGCGTGCCGCTCGACGGCATCGTGCTGGAAGGCAATTCCTCAGTCGACGAGAGCATGCTCACCGGCGAACCGATCCCGGTCGAAAAGGGGGAAGGCGACGCCGTCACCGGCGGCACCTTGAACAAGGCCGGCTCGTTCGTCATGCGGGCGGAGAAAGTCGGGTCCGAGACCATGCTGGCCCGCATCGTCTCCATGGTCGCGAACGCCCAGCGCAGCCGCGCGCCGATCCAGGCGGTCGCGGACCGGGTGGCGGGCCTGTTCGTGCCGGCGGTCGTCGCTGTCTCCCTGGCCGCTTTCGCTGCCTGGCTGTTGTTCGGCCCGCAGCCGGCGCTGTCCTATGCGCTGGTGGCGGCGGTGAGCGTGCTGATTATCGCCTGCCCCTGTGCGTTAGGCCTGGCGACGCCGATGTCGATCATGGTCGCCACCGGCCGCGGCGCCCAGGCCGGCGTGCTGATCCGCGATGCGGAGGCGCTGGAGCGCTTCGCCAAGGTCGATGTGCTGGTGGTCGACAAGACCGGCACGCTCACCGAAGGCAAGCCCTCGCTGACCGACGTCGTTGCCGGCGCCGGCCAGGACGAAAGCCGCCTGCTGGCGCTCGCCGCCGCCCTGGAACGCGGCTCCGAGCACCCCCTGGCCGAGGCCATTCTGGCCGGCGCCAGGGAACGCGGCGCCGAAACCCTGGACGCATCCGGGTTCGAGGCCGTGATCGGCAAGGGCGTGCGCGGGCAGGTCGGCGGCGATGCGGTCGCCCTTGGCAACGCTGCGATGATGGCCGATTTCGGCGGTTTGGATGCGAACTGGCAGCAAGAGGCCGAACGCCTGCAGGGCGAGGGCAAGACCGCGATGTTCCTGGCTGCCAACGGCGCGGTTGCCGGCATTGTCGCTGTCGCCGACCGCATCAAGGATACGACGCCGGGCGCCATCCGCGCCCTGCATGGCGAGGGGCTGCGCATCGTCATGGCCACCGGCGACAGCCGGCGCACCGCCGATGCCATCGCCGCCGATCTCGGGATCGACGAGGTGCGGGCAGACGTCAGCCCGGAGGACAAGCGCGCCCTGGTTGACGAATTGCACCGCCAGGGCTTCAAGGTCGCCATGGCCGGCGACGGCGTCAACGACGCGCCGGCGCTCGCCGCTGCCGATGTCGGCATCGCCATGGGCAGCGGCGCCGATGTGGCGGTGGAGAGCGCCGGCATCACGCTCGTGAAGGGCGACCTGAACGGCATCGTCCGCGCCCGGCACCTGGCGCACGCCACCATGCGCAACATCCGCCAGAACCTGTTCTTCGCCTTCGTCTACAACGCCGCCGGTGTGCCGGTGGCGGCCGGCGTGCTCTATCCGGTGTTCGGCTTGTTGCTCTCGCCGATGGTGGCGGCGGTGGCGATGAGCCTGTCTTCGGTCTCGGTGATCTCGAACGCGCTCCGCCTGCGCGCGGTCCGGCTGGAGCGCTAGCCCGCATTTCTCAAAAGATCGGGTGTATCGGGGTCTGAAATCGTGGGCCGATTCACGAAACGCTTGCCGCAGCATGCGTTTCGATCGAACCGCTAGGAGGGCTGGGCTTGCGCCTCCCGGATTGCCCGCCACACGGCCTCCGGCGTCGCCGGCATCTCGACATGGCGCACACCATAGTCCGAGAGCGCGTGCGTGATGGCGTTGACCACGGCGGCCAGCGCCGGCGTCGTGCCGCCCTCGCCGCCGGGGCGGATGCCGTGCGGGTGGGAACTGGCCGGCACTTCGCTCAATACCGTCTCGATGAAGGGCAGGGTATCGGCCCGCGGCAGGGCGTAATCCATGAACGAGCCGGTGAGGAGCTGCCCGCTGGCCGCGTCGTAGCGGCAGGCCTCCAAGAGCGCCTGGCCGATGCCCTGCACCACCGCCCCCTGGGCCTGGCCGTGCAGGATCATCGGGTTGATGGCGAGGCCGACATCGTCGACACCGGTCCAGCCGACGATTTGCACATGGCCGGTCGCCGGATCGACCTCCACCTCGCAGACATGGCTGCCATAGGGGTAGCCGCCCGCCCGGTTGACGATGTCGCCGACGCCCTCCAACGGTGCCCGCAACTCCTCCGGCAGGCTGTTCAGCGCCGCTGCCACGTCCGCCGCGCCCCAAAGGTCCAGCCTCTGGCCATCGGGCGCGCGCACCACACCGTCCTCATAGGTCAAAGCCTCCGCCGGCACGCCGAGCGCGTGCGCCGCAATCGCCTTGGTACGGGTCACCAGCATCGCCACCGCATCGCCGATGGCAATGCTGGCCAGCCGCATGGAGCGCCCGGAATGCGAGCCGCCGCCCGCCTGAACCCGGTCGGTGTCGTTCACCACATAGCGGACGGCGTCGAACGGCACGCCCAGCCACTCGCAGACCAGTTGCGGGAAGCTGGTCTCATGACCCTGGCCGCTGCTGGTGGTGCCGACGACCAGGTCGATCTTGCCATCCGGGCAGACCCGCAACTCCGCCCGCTCGCGCGGGATGCCGCTGGTGACCTCGATATAGTTGGCGATGCTGATGCCGCGGCAAAGGCCGCGCCTCGCCGACTCGGCCTTCCGTGCTTCGAAGCCTTGCCAGTCTGCGGCTTGCAGCGCATCCGCCATGCCGGCGGCATAGTCGCCGCTGTCATAGGTGACGCCGACGGCGCTGGTGAACGGCATGGCGTCCGGCGGGATCAGGTTCTGGCGGCGCAACTCCACCCGGTCGAAGCCGCATTCGGCCGCTGCCAGGTCGATCAGACGCTCGGTGACGAAGATCGCCTCCGGCCGGCCGGCACTGCGGTAGACAGCGGTGGGCGTGGTGTGGGTATAGACCGCATGGCCGCGAAAATGCACCGCCGGGATGCGATAGACCCCCTGCATCATCGAAAGGCCCTTGCGCAACGGCCAGAAATAGAGGCAGTGCGCCCCCAGGTTCGAGGTGTTGGTGCCGCGCAGCCCCAGGAAATGGCCGTCGGCGTCCAGCGCCAGCTCGGCGGTGACGGCCAGGTCGCGGCCCTGCCAGTCGCTGCTGAAACACTCCTGCCGGCTGGCGGTCCACTTCACCGGACGCCCGACCCGCCGGGCCGCCCAGGGCACCAGCGTGTATTCCGGCGAATAGGCATTGCGGGTGCCGAAATTGCCCCCCATGTCGCCGAACACCACCCGGCAGTTCTCCGCTGGCACACCCAGGGTCAGCGCAAGACGCTCGCGTGTCTGCACCACGCCGCGGCCGGACGAGGTGCGCAGCGTGTAGCGCCCGCTGGCGGCATCGTACTTGCCGAGGGCGGCGCGCGGCTCCATCGGCACGCCGGTGATGCGGTTGATCTGCGTCTCGAACTTCACGACATGCGCGGCGCCTGCAAAGGCCCGCTCGGTTGCCGCGGCATCGCCAACCTCGCAGGTGAGAGCCAGATTGCCGGCGCAGGCCTCCCAGACCGGCGGCGCCGAGTCGGTCAACGCGGCGAGCGCATCGGTGACGGCTGGCAGAGGCTCATAATCGACGGCCACCTGCTCCGCCGCGTCCAACGCCTGGGCTTCGGTCTCCGCCACCACCAACGCCACCGCCTCGCCGACATGGCGGACCTTGTCGGTGGGCAGCGGGTGCTGCTGGGAGACATAGACCTCGAACCCCTCCGGCAGGCGCAGCACCGCATCCGGCGGCCCCTGCCACTCGGGGTTGTGCGGGATCGGCTGCAAGCCATCCGCCAGCGCATCCGCCCCCGTCAGCACCGCCAGCACGCCCGGCAGCGCCAGCGCCGGAGCGGCGTCGATGCTTCGGATGCGGGCATGGGCGTGCGGCGAGCGCACCATTGCGGCGTGGCAGAGCCCCTCCGGCGCGAAATCGCCGGTGTAGCGGCCATGGCCGGTGACCAGCCGCCGATCCTCGGCACGGGGGATGGAGGCGCCGATGCCGTTGGCATGGCGCGGCTTGCGACTGGACACCGGCGCGCGCCCTCCCGTTAGCCGAACACTTTCGCGTCGAACGCCGCCACCTCGCTCATGAAGGGCGCGGCGACGTCGGCGTTGATCTTGCAGTCGAGGAAGACCGGCCCCTGCGGGTTCGCCAGCAGCGGTGCCAGCGCCTCCAGGTCGTCCAGGGTGCGGATGGTGTGGGCGTCGTAGCCGAACGCCTCCGCCACCGGGGCATAATCGACGTCCGGGAAGAACGCCTTCTGCGCCGGCAGTTGGCGCATACGCAGGAAGTGCACCTCCGCGCCATAGGCGCAGTCGTTCATGAGAACGACCACCAGCGGCAGGTCCTCGCGCACCACGGTTTCGAGCTCGCCCATGGTCATGGTGAAGCCGCCATCGCCGATCACCAGCACGGTCGGAATGTCCGGCCGGGCCTTGGCGAAGCCGAGGCCGGCCCCAAAGCCAAGGCCGATGGAGGCGAAGTCGCTCACCATCTTGAAATGGCCCGGCCCCGGCACGTCGAAATAAGGGACGACGCCCAGAAAGTTGCCGCCGTCATAGGTCATGTTGCGCTCTGCCGGCAACATCCGGTTCAGCGCCACCGCCAGGCTGCGGGGGTCGACCGTGCGGGCGGTGTTCTGCGGCTGGAAGTCCTCCTCAATGCGGAACGTTTCCAGCACCTTGCGATAGTCGGCGGAGTGGAACGGCTTGGCGTTCGCCGCCCGGTCCGGCACGGCGGCCAGCAACTGCTCCGCCACCCGTTTCGCATCGCCGACGACCGAGACATCCGCCGGCGTCCAACGGCCGATATGGGCGCGCACGGTGTCGACATGGATCAGCGGCACCTCCGGCAGCGATTCGCCGAAGCTCATGGTCAGGATGTTGAGCCCGGCTCCGAACACCAGCACGCAATCCGCCTCCGTCGCCATGCGCCGCGCCAGCGAGTGCGAGAACGAGCCGATAATGCCGAGGTTGAGCGGATGGCCGCGGAACAGGTCCTTGCCGCGGGCCGAGGTGGCGAGCAGCGCACCGGTTTTCTCCGCCAGCGCGATCAGAGCGTCGCGGGCGCCGGCCTTGTGGGCGCCGAAACCGCCCATGATCAGCGGCTTCTTCGCCGAGGCCAGCACGGCGGCCGCGGCGGCAATGCTGGTCTCCGCCGCTGCCTCGACCGTGCGCGGCGCCAGCGGTTCGGCAAAGAGCGGCGCTGGCGGCGGTTCGTCCGCCGCCACTTCGATACTCTCCAACTGGACATTGACCGGCATCAGATAGGCGACGGCCTGGCCCTGGGCGGCAGCATTGGCCGCCTCCACCAGCATCTCGCGGGCTGAGGCACCGGTCGCGGGCAGGAAGGAGCGAATGCCGGCCGCCTTCAGCACGCCCGCCTGGTCCAGCGCCTTGTAGTCCGGGCCGGGGCCGTTGGCGCCGGCGGGCACCTGCGGCGCCTCGCCATAGATGATCAGGATGGAGTTGCCGGTGCGGCTGGCAAAAGTCGCGCCGTGCAGGCTATTCGCCAGCGCCGGGCCGCGGCCGACACAGGCGCAGGCCAGCCGCCCGGTCGCCTGCGCCCAGGCATCGGCCATGGTGAGCGCGATGGTCTCGTGCCGGGCACCGATGAACTTGATGCCGATGGCATCCAGCGTCACGCCGAAATGGGCGGTGTCGTCGCTCATCAGGCCAAAGACGGTATCGACGCCCATGGCCTTCAGGTCGTGAGCCAGCGCCTCGTAAACCGGGATTTTGCGGGCTTCTGCCGCCATGGGCCTGTCCTCCAGGGTAGACTTTGGTGGCAGGAGCCTAACGCCCGCCCTGCCGGGTGTCGAGCACGCGGGCGCTTGTGCCTAGCGCACCCAGAACCCGCCCGCATTGCCGCGCCAGCCAAGCGCCCGGTAAGTGGCGTCCACCAGCCCCTGGCCGCGCTCGTTCAGGAACACGCCTGCGCCCTGGCGGTTCATGGCATAGCCGAAGGCGAGCCCCGCCTCCGGGTCGGCAAAGCCCAGGGAGCCGCCGGCGCCCACATGCCCGAACGCCCGCGGGCCGAGGATGACGCTGTCGCCGCCCATGACGCGCTTGCGGTTGTCCATCGACAGCATGAAGCCCGGCCCGAAGCGCACCGGCACCATCAGCGTGCCATCCTGATGGGTGGCTGCCGAGCATTGTCCGAAGCCCGCCAGCGTCGCCGCCGAGAAGCCCAACGGCCTCGCCGCTTCCTCGCTGACCATGCCGGCGAACAGGCCGGCAAGGCCGCGGCCGTTGGTGATGCCGCCGGCAGCGCCGATCTCCGCCGCCCGGCCGGCGCGGGTGTTGAGACGCTGGGTCTTCCAGTCGCCATGGTTGAAGATGAACAGGTTGGCGACGCTGCCCCGCTTCACCGCTTCCTCCATGAAGGGCGTGCGCGGCGCATCCTTGGGCGGGCGGTAGACCACGATCGGCGCAACCCGTGGCTCCACCGCCTCCGGCAGGCCGATCCAGTAGTCGATGCCGAGCGGCCCGGCGATCTCTTCGGCAAAATAGGTGCCCAGCGACCGGCCCGATGCCCGCCGCACCATCTCCCCCACCAGATAGCCGAACGTGACGGCGTGATAGCTGCTGCGGGTGCCCGGCTGCCAGAACGGCGCCTCGGCGGCCAGCTTCTCGCACATATAATCCCAGTCCAGCAGGCAGTCCGCCTTCAGCGGCTCGCGGATGGCCGGCAGGCCGGCGGTGTGGTCCAGCATCATGCGGGTGGTGAGCCGCTCCTTTCCGTTGGCGGCCAGTTCCGGCCATATCTCCGCCGCCGGCGCGTCCAGATCGAGCGCACCGCGCTCCGCCAGCAAGTGGGCGCAGAACGCCGTCGCTGCCTTGGTGCAGGAGAACACGGTGCAGACCGTATCCTCTGCCCAGGCGCGCCCGGTTTCCGGGTCGGCCTGGCCGCCCCAAAGATCGACGACCGCCTCACCCTCGACCTTGACACAAAGCGAGGCCCCAACCTCGCCATGGTCTGCAAAGTTGCGGATAAAGGTCTCGGCCACGGCCTCAAAGCCGGCGGAGACCTGGCCCTGGACAGAGCCGGTGGGCACGGTGGCGGTGACGGCGGGCATGATGGTCAACTCCCTTTGGCCGGCCTCAACCGAACCGCTCGCTTCTCAGCTTGATGCCGTGGGCTTCGCGGTCCCAGGTCTGGTTGGTGACGCCCTGGGCGCGCAGTTCGTGCTTCATCACCTTTTCCGTCGGCGTCTTCGGCAGGTCGTCCATGACGCGCAGATAGCGGGGCACCATGAAATAGGCCATGCGGGGGGTGAGGAAATCGATCATCTCCGCCGGATCGATGCCGGCGTCCGGCTGGGCTGAGAGGCAGAGCATGACCTCGTCCTCGCCCATCTCGCTGGGCACGGCAATGGCCGCGGCCTCGCGCACGGCGGGGTGGGCGAGCGCTTCCATCTCCACTTCCAGCGAGGAAATGTTCTCGCCGCGCCGCCGGATCGCATCCTTCATGCGGTCGACGAAGTAGAAATAGCCGTCTTCGTCGCGCGTGAAGGCGTCGCCGGTGTGAAACCAGCCGTTGCGCCAGGCCTTGGCCGTCGCCTCCGGGTTCTTGTAGTAGCCGGAATTCATGCCCCAGGGCCGGTCGGTGCGGATCATCATCTCACCCACCTGGCCGACAGGCACCTCGCAGTCATTGTCATCGACCAGCCGTACCTCGACGCCGGGCCGGGCTTTGCCGCAGGTGCCGCGCTTGGTCGGGTTGGCTTCGGAGACGATGGGCGTCGAAACCTCCGTCATGTTGAAGATGGTGTAGACATCCAGCCCGAAACGCTGGCTGAACGCCGGAATATCGCCCGAAAGCGGCACCATGAAGGCGAGCCGCAGCGGATGGTCGGCGTCCCTGGGCGAGGGCGGCTCCTTCGCCAGGAAGGTCGCCATCGCGCCCAGCAGAAAGGCCGCCGTGCACTCCATCCGCCGGACCGATTCCCAATAGGTGCGCGTGTCGAACCGCTCGCAGAACCCGATGGAGCCGCCGCGGCAGAGCATTACGAACATCGTGCCCATGCCGCCGATATGGAACATGGGGAAGTTCATCAGCCAGCGGTCGTCGCCGGTCACCATGTGCCAGGTTTCGGGGCCGGCATTGGTGAAAATGTGCAGATAGGATGCCAGCACGCCCTTGCTCGGCCCGGTTGTGCCGGAGGTGAAGATGATCGCGAACGGGTCCCAGGGTTCGATGGTCCGCGCGGGCGGCGCCAGCGTGCCCTCGGTCGGCGTGAGCGCGCCCTCGAAGGTGAGCGTGGGCAGGGGCGTTGCCGCCGCACCGCCGATGGTGACAACCGTCTCCAGCTTCGCCAGGTCAATGCCGTCGAGGCGTTCGCACAGGTCCTTGTGCACCACGGCCAGCCTGGCGTCGGAGACATTGATGACGTGCGCCAGCAGGTTGCCGCGATAGGCCGTGTTGATCGGCACATAGACGCCGCCCAGATAGTTGACGGCAAAGAAGGTCAGCGTGTGCTCGCGGCTGTTCGGCGCCCAGACCAGCACATGATCGCCTTGGGCCACACCCCGTTGCTGGAGGCCCAGGGCCACCTGCACGACGCGGTCTTTGAGGCTGGCATAGGTCCATTCCTCGCCGCCCGCCGGGTGGTCCGGGTCGTCGAATTTCAGGAAGACCTTGTCAGGCTGCTCCACCGCCCAGCGGTCGATCAGGTCGCGGACCACGACCTTGTTCCGTGCCGGGATCCGCGGGTCGGTGGTTTCGGGGGTCCAGGGGCTTTCGGCGAGGTGGATCATGACGCCGTTCCTAAGCCTGCTTCACCGCCGCGGCTTCTTCCAGCGCAGCGATTTCGTCCGGGGTGAAGCCCCAACCTGCGAGCGCTGCCCGCGTGTGCTGGCCCGCCGTCGTCGAGCCGTGCCGGACAGCGGAGGGGGTCTTGCTGAAGCGCGGCGCGGGCCCCGGCTGTTTGTAGCCGTCCAGTTCCACGAAGTTGCCGCGGGCGACGTTCTGCGGGTGCTCCATCGCTTCCGTCATGGTCAACACCGGCGCGAAGCAAATGTCGGTATCGCGCAGCAGCGCGTCCCATTCGTCCCGCGTTTTGGTCTTGAAGATCGCGGCCAGTTTCTCCGCATTGGCCGGCCAGTGCTCCCGGTCGTGCTGCGGGTAAAGGTCGGCTTCGGTCAGGCCCAAATTCTCCAGCAGTTCGGCATAGAATTGCGGCTCGATGGAGCCGATGGAGATATAGCCGCCGTCCTTGGTCTCATAGACGCCATAGAAGTGGGCGCCGCCATCCAGCAGGTTGCTGCCGCGCCGGTCTTCCCGCCACTGGCCGGAGGCGAGGAAGCCATAGACAAAGGTCAGGAGCGAGGCCGACCCCTCCAGCATGGCGGCATCGACGACCTGGCCCTCGCCGGTGCGCTGCGCTGCGATATAAGCCGCCAGCACCCCCAACCCCAGATAAAGCGAGCCGCCGCCGAAGTCGCCGGTCAGCATCAGCGGCGGCACCGGCGCGCCGCCGGGCGGCCCGATGGTCGCCAGCACGCCGGAAAGCGCAATATAGTTGATGTCGTGCCCCGCCGTCATCGCAATGGGGCCGTCCTGGCCCCAACCGGTCGCCCGCCCGATCACCAGTTTCGGGTTGATCTGCCAAAGCGTTTCGGGAGAAAGACCCGCCCGCTCCAGCACACCGGGGCGAAAGCCCTCGATCAGAATGTCGGCCTGCGCACAGAGCCGCTTGATCGTCTCCAGACCCTCCGGCTTTTTCCAATCAACGGCGATGTTGGAGCGCGAGCGGGTGAGGGGATCGAACTTTTCCGGAAAGCCGCGTTTTTGCACGCCGACATTGGCGGCGCGGTCCACCCGCAGCACATCGGCCCCCATCTCCGCCAACAGCATGCAGCAATGCGGCGTCGGGCCGATCCCGGCCAGTTCGACCACTTTCACGCCATCCAATGTGCCCATGGGCCATGATCTCTTGTCTTGAGGTTAGATGCTCTTGCCGCCGTCGATATCGAGGCTGACGCCGGTGATGAAGGCAGCGTCGTTGGAGGCTAGATAGAGGATGGCGTTGGCGACGTCGTCCGGGTCGGTCAGGCGGCGGAGCGGAACGTCGGACTCCAGGGTCTTGCGCGCCTCGTCGGAAATCCGGTCCTTGCCGGTTACGGTCTTGAAAAACCCGGTTTCGGAGGCCAACGGGCAGACGCAGTTCACCCGAATTTTGAAGCGCGCCAAATCGACGGCCAGCCCCCTGGTCATCACGACGACGGCGCCCTTCGCTGCGTTGTAGGGCGTGCTTTTCAGCCTGGGATTTTTCGCACCGATGGACGCCGTGTTGATGATCACGCCGCCCCCGTTCCCGATCATGACCGGCGTCACCGCCTTCACCCCCAGATAGACGCTCTTGGTGTTGAGGTCGAAGATACGGTCGAACTGTTCTTCCGGCATATCGTGCATGAACATGGGCGGGTGGCCGGCGCCTGCGTTGTTCACCAGCACGTCGATCGTGCCGAATTCCGCCACCCCGGCATCGACCATCGCCTGTACAGCGGAGCCATTGGTTACATCGGTTTCGACGCCGATGATGGTGTGACCGTCGCCCGACATCTCGTCGACAAGGGCATTCAGGCCGTCAGCGTCGATGTCGGCCGCGACGATCCTGGCGCCCTCGCCGGCGAATTTTCGGACAGCCGCCCGGCCGAACCCGGAGGCTGCCCCGGTGACGACGACGACCTTGTTCGCGAACCGCATTCACCTCTTCCCAATCCCGGGGTTGCTCTTAAAAGGCCAGGCGCATGCTGCGGTCCCGCCTCAAGCTCTGGCGCCGCCGCGTGCCGGCACGCGGCGTGTGACCGGACGCCGAAACCCTGCTTTTCCCGCCGAAGCCGGGCATGCACCTGCCGCCCGATGCGCAGGCCGATGCCCAGGCTTGGCCGAAGCTTGCCGGCCTACTCCGCCGCCCGCCTCGTGAACTCCGCATCGGCCTTGGCACCGCCGCTCGGGTCGCCATCAAAGACAATGCCGGAATAGCCCTCCGCCGCCACCTGGTTGACGATGGAGACGAATTTCGGCGTGCCGCCATTGTAGACCAGATAGCGGATCGTGCCGGCCTCGTGGCCCTTCACGTTGGAGTTGTAGCCGGTGAACCAGCTCTTCGCCTTCCGCATCAGCATGACGGAGTACATTTTCTCCACATGCTGGGTCCAGCGCTCGCTGGCCTCGCTGGTGGGCTCCACCCGCGTGTGGCCCTGGGCGCGCACGAACTCCAGGAAATTCGAGAGCCAATCCACGCCGATCTCGATCCCGCGCGGATAGTTGGTGGCGGCGGAGCCGCTCTGCGGGCCGTTCGGCATCAGCAGGTTCGGGAAGCCCTCGATAAACATGCCGAGATAGGTGGTGATCCGCGTTTCCCACTTGTCGCGCAGCTTGACGCCATTCGCGCCGGTGATGTCGATCCGGTCATAGGCGCCGGTGATCGCGTCGAAGCCGGTCGCATAGATGATGACGTCGAAGTCGTACGTATTGGCCTCGGTCTGGAGGCCGTTTTCCGTGGCGCGGACGAGCTTTTCCTCGTTCAGGTCGACCAGATGGACTTTATCGCGGTTGTAGGCCTCGTAGTAATAGGTCTCCAGCGGCACGCGCTGCACGCCGAAGCCATGGTCGCGCGGGATCAGTTTCTCGGCGGTGACGGGGTCTTTGACCCGCTCGCGGATGCGGTCGGCGATCCACTCGGAAAATTCGGCGTTCGCCTTCTCGTCCATGAAAATTTCGCGGAAATTGGCGAGCCAGATGCCAAAGCCCGGCTCCTTGTAGAGCTTGTTCCACAGCTTCTCCCGCTCCTCGCGGCTGACCTCCCAGAAGCCGCGGCGGTCGGGCTCGTGCTCGAAGCCGCCAGGGGTGCGGGCGCAGACCTCGAAAATCTGGTCGTAGCGGCGGCGGATATCCGCCATCTGTTCTGGCGTGATCTTGGAGTTGTTCAGCGGTGCCGCCCAGTTGGCCCGGCGCTGGAACACGTGCAGAGAGCCGACCTTGTCGGCAATGTCGCCGATCACCTGGATGGCGGTGGCGCCGGTGCCGATAATGCCGACCTTCTTGCCGGTCAGGTCATAGCCTTCATGCGGCCAGTGGAAGGTGTGGAAACTGTCGCCCTTGAAGTCGTCGATGCCGTCGAGTTGCGGCATCGTCGGGATCGACAGCAGGCCGACGCCCATGATCAGCCAGCGGCAGGACAGTTCCCGGTCGCCGTTGACCGTCAGGCGCCAGATGTTCTCCTCGTCATCGAAATGCGCGGCGTCCACGTGGCAGTTGAACTGCATGTGCCGGCGCAGATCGAACTTGTCGGCGACGAAATCCAGATATTTCAGGTTCTCGGATTGCGGCGAGTAGCGCTCTTTCCAATGCCACTCGTCCAGCACTTCCCGGGAAAAGGAATAGCCATAGGTATAGCTTTCGGAATCGAAGCGCGCGCCCGGATAGCGGTTATTGTACCAGGTCCCGCCGAGGCTGGCATCGGCCTCCAGCACGGTGGCGTCCACGCCCATGTCGATCAAGCGCTTGATCTGATAGATGCCGGCAACGCCCGCGCCGATGACGATGGCCTCGTAGTGGGTTTTTTCTGCACTGGTCATGAAGGTTTGCTCCTCGCCTGGTGGCTATCAAATCGATTGTGTCGTACTTTAGGCCAACGCTCAAAGGCGGCAAAGTGTATCAGCGCCCGAAAAACCCCGGCCTCGTCGACGAGCCGCACACCTGGCCCGCCACCCCCACATCGCCGTCAAGGCCACCGGCGCGCCCGGCTATTCCAGCCCGCCCTATCCGTTCCCGGCCATGCATCCCTATCTGCGCCAGATCCTGTCTGCGCCAGATCTACGGCGCTTTCGGGCCGCGTCGCCTGTTCTGGGGCACCGACATCTCGAAAATGCCGTGCTCCTGGGGCGATTGCGTGGCGATGTTCGCAGCGGAACCGCCCTGGCTCGCCAGGGCCGACCTGCCGCTGGTGATGGGCGAGGCGGTCTGTGCCTGGCGGGGCTGGGTGCGCGGCGCCTGAGCCGGGCTATTCGATCGGCACGAAGATCGAATGGCGCAATTGACCCTCGATCGCCTTGGAGCAATGGCCCTTGCCGTGGGTGTCCTCGACCAAGATGACCTCGCCGGCGCCGATGACGCGGGTTTCGCCGTCGCTGGCGGTAATCGCGACACCGGCGTCGAGGTTGACGATGTACTGCCGGCGCGGTGCCGGGTGCCAATCGTAGTCGTACGTGCCAGGCGTTTCGCGGAAGATGATGCCGGTGGCCGGCAACCGGTCCGAGGTCCGGCCGCCGGGGCCCCGGTGCTTCCATTCCACTTCGATATCGCGGAAATGGGTTTCGCCCTGCTCGTCTGTGTAGAGATTGTGGATGCGCATGGGGGTCCTCCTTCGTGACGGCACTATAGGCGGGATGGCCGGCAAAGGCAGCCGTTTCTGCGGGCGGCCTTGCCGTGATAGGCCCCAGCGCCCGCGCCGCCGTGGAGCTGACACTGGAGTCGGCCAGGGCACTGCACGCGGCCCTGGGCTGGGTGATCGAAGCCGCGGAGCAGGAGGCATACGGGCGCCCGGCGGGAGATGCGCCGGGAATCGCCGCCGGCGCGAGGGGGCGGGTGCTGGCGGAGGCGGAGGCGGAGTAGGCGCCAGCCCGCCGGCATTATCGCGTGTGCTTCCGAGCGGTGGCGAGGGCCGCTGTGCCGCTCGGCGAGCGTCCTACAACCAGCCCGGCACCGGCAGGCCTTTTTCCTTCAGGAAGGTGCGGTTGAACATCTTCGACTGGTACTTGGCAGCGCCGTCGCACAGCATGGTGACGATCACATGCCCCGGCCCCAAATCCTGCGCCATGCGGATTGCCCCGGCCACGTTGACGCCGGAGGAGGAGCCAAGCGCCAGCCCTTCCTGGCTCAGCAGGTCGAAGGCGACCTGAAGGGATTCGGAATCGGGGATCCGGTAGGGCATGTCCACCGACAGGCCTTCCAGATTGGCGGTGATGCGGCCCTGGCCGATGCCCTCGGTGATGGAGGAGCCTTCGGCCTTCAGTTCGCCGTTCTTGTAATACTCGTACAATGCCGCGCCGGGTGGGTCGGCAAGGCCGATCTTCACGCCTGGTTTCTGCTGCCGCAGGTACTGTGCCGTCCCTGCCAGCGTGCCGCCGGAGCCGACGGCGCAGATGAAGCCGTCGACCTTGCCCTCGGTCTGGCGCCAGATTTCCGGGCCGGTGGTGTCGTAGTGGCCTTGGCGGTTCGCCACGTTGTCGAACTGGTTCGCCCAGATTGCGCCGGCGGAGTTCTGGGCTGCGATTTCGTCCGCCAGCCGGCCCGAGTATTTCACATAGTTGTTCGGGTCGCGGTAGGGTGCCGCCGGCACCTCCCGCAGATCGGCGCCGCAGAGGCGCAGCATGTCTTTCTTTTCCTGGGTCTGCGTCTCCGGAATGACAATCACCGACTTGTAGCCGCGGGCGTTGGCCACCAGGGCCAGGCCGATGCCGGTATTGCCGGCGGTGCCTTCGACGATGACGCCGCCGGGGCGGAGCAGCCCCTTGGCCTCGGCGTCTTTGACGATGGCGAGCGCCGCCCGGTCCTTGACCGAGCCGCCGGGATTCATGAATTCGGCCTTGCCCAGGATTTCGCACCCCGTGGCATCCGATGCCCGGTTCAGGCGAATGAGCGGGGTATTGCCGATGCTGTCGATAAAGCCGCTGCGGACGTCCATCGGTTTGCCTTTTCCAAATGCGCTTTCAGTGAGGACAAAAACATCTTTAGCGCGGTTTGTCTTGCGCCGCGCGCAAAAATGCTGTTCGTGGCTCGGACGCTAGCCGATCCGCACGATCTGCGCCATATTGAAGACAACGCAACACTGCGAGGCTGCCATGCTCCGCGACCTGTGGTCTGAGATCGAAACCTATAAGGCCCGCGACCCGGCGCTGCGCTCGCGGTTGGATGTGATCTTCAGTTATCCAGGCTGGCATGCGCTGGTCTTTCACCGTGCCGCCAACAAGCTGTGGCGCAATGGCTTTTTCTTCTGGGGCCGCTTCGTTTCTCATATCGGCCGGGTGCTGACCGGGATCGAAATCCATCCGGGGGCGAAGATCGGCAAGGGGCTGTTTATCGACCACGGCATGGGCGTTGTGATCGGCGAGACCGCCGAAGTGGGCGATAACGTGACGCTGTATCAAGGCGTGACTCTGGGGGGCACCTCGTTGAACAAGGGCAAGCGGCATCCGACCATTGAAGACGGCGTCATTGTCGGCTCCGGCGCAAAGATCCTCGGGCCCTTTACGGTCGGGAAGGATGCGCGGGTGGCAGCGAATGCGGTGGTGCTGAAGGAGGTGCCGCCGGGCGTCACCGTGGTCGGCATTCCGGGCCGCATCGCCAAGGGCAAGGCCGACAACGACCAGGCGTTCGAGGCCTATGGCACCGCTGCCGACGTGAAAGACCCGGTCGACCGCCGGATCGAGGCACTGCTGAACGATGTCGAGCGCCTCAGCGCCCGCGTGCAGTCGCTGGAGGCGGAGGTGCGGGAACTGCGTGGCGGCAGCGACGAAGGCGAAGGCGAGGGGCGGGTGGTCAAGTTCGGGGGCTAGCGGCCCGATCCAAGCGCTTGCCGTAGCAAGCTTTTGGATCGGACCATTATTGCAATAATCTGGTGGTTCGATTCAGCCAACGGATGGGTGCCATTCGTCGGCATCGAACCGCTAATGGTCACCAGAGGGGAGGGAGGCCGATGTTCGCCGGGCTGTCAGCCGCTTTGGCGCGGGTTCGAGGGCTCCGCGGGCTCGTTACGATTCCCGGTGCGATCAGTTTGCTCGGCTTGGGGCTTGCGATTGTCGTAACACATCTGGACCGCGCCGTGGCCCGCTACAGTAGCGAGGGGTTCGGCCTGCTGCTGCCGGTGCCGGCGGAAAATGTGCAGCCGTTGTTGACCGCAATCGCAGGCTCGACGATGACGGCATTGACGCTCGTGTATTCCAGCGTCCTGGTGGTGTTCACCCTGGCGGCGGGGACGTTGGGGCCGCGGTTGTTAATGCGGTTTGCCCAGGACCGTATGAACCAGGTGGCGGTTGGAATTCTGGGGGCCACGTTCCTTTATTGCCTTGTGGCCCTGCGCAATCATTCGGCCGATGATCCAGGTCAATGGACGGTTAATATTGCTGTTGGCCTGGCAGCAACGTGTGTGCTTGTGCTGCTTTTCTTTATCAACTCGGCTGCCCGCAAGGTTACCATTGACGAGGAAATTGGCCAGATCAGCAAGACGTTGGATAGCGAGCTGGACAGGGCCATCGGCGAGAGCCACGCGATCGACCCGTCCGCCATTGTCCGCCCGCACGGCGAGGAGTTCGCCGTCACCGCGCAAGCCAAAGGCTATATCAACCGAATTGATTTTCAGGCCATTGCGACGGTCGCGGAACAATGGAACGCGTTTGTCGATTTCGATGTCCGTCCCGGCATCTTTGTGGTGCAGGGCGAACGGATCGCCAGCGTTATCGGGCGAAATGGTGCGCAACTGTCGCCCAAAATTCATGGCGTGATCGTTTGCGGCGAACGGCGGACCACGGCGGATGATCTGAATTTCTCCATCAACCTTCTGGTCGAGATTGGGCTCCGCGCGCTTTCGCCGGGTGTCAATGACACCTTCACGGCCATTGCCTGTGCCGACCGTCTTGCCGGCTCGTTGTTGCGGGCGCGGCGTGCGGGCCTGCAGACCGGTGTCTATCTGGATCACGCCGGCGTGGCACGGGTGACGGCGCCGCCCGTCGCGATTGGGCAGCTGATCGAGACCGCTTTCACGCCGCTGCGCCGCGCGTCATCCGACAACATGTTGATGTGCCGGAATTTGATCGCGGCGCTTGGCACGCTGGGGCAGGGGGTGGGGCTGCCTGGCGAGGATGAGGTTCGCCGGCAACTGGACCTGGTGCGGGCCGAGTTTGAAGCGTCCCACGCGCTGGAGGCCGATAAGGATGCAATTCGGGAGTTGGTCCGGCACACACTCGCACACCGGGTCGGCCGCCAATTGCTGGAAACTGCCATTTGCTGAGGGTTTCGCGGCCTTGCGGTCTTGTGTTCGCCGCGATGCGGCTTCCGGCCCGACAGGCTTGGTTTTTGCCATGGTGGTTTTTTGCCATGGTGGTTTTTGGTAGGGTGGCACGTAGAATTCGGGTCCTGCCCTGCTCAGTCTTTCCTCAAAGGAACGCCCCATGACCGAAGCCTACATCATCGACGCCTGCCGCACGCCGCGCGGCATCGGCAAATACGGCAAGGGCGCGCTCTCCGAAATCCACCCGCAGCAGTTGGGCGCGAGCGTGCTGAAGGCCTTGGCGGAGCGCACCGGCATCGACACTGCGGCAGTCGATGACATCGTCTGGGGCACCAGCGCTCAGGTGGGGCAGCAGGGTGGCGACCTGGGGCGTATGGCGGCGCTGGATGCGGGCTACTCGACCAAGGCGAGCGGGGTGACGCTGGACCGCTATTGCGGCTCTGGCATCACCACGGTCAACATGGCCGCTGCCTCGATCATGGCGGGTATGGAGGATTTGGTGGTCGCAGGCGGCACCGAGATGATGTCCATGCCGAACCGGCGCAACCCGGGCGACTCGCCGACCATGGACAACGGCAATCTGCGCCTGCGCGCCAGGCACCCGCAGACCCATCAGGGCATCTGCGCCGATGCCATCGCCACCATGGAAGGCATCACCCGGGAGGCGCTGGACGACCTGGGCTATCTCTCCCAACAGCGCGCCAAGCACGCCATCGAGAATGGCCATTTTGCCAAGAGCCTGGTGCCGGTCTATCACGAGGACGGCACGCTGGCCCTCGACCATGAGGAATACCCGCGCCCGCAGACGACGCGGGAGGCGCTGGCCGGCCTGAAGCCGGCCTTTGCGGCCATGGCCGACCATCCGCTGGACGAGCAGGGCACCACCTACCGCAGCCTCATCCTGGCGAAATATCCCGACCTGGACATGCAGTTCATGCACCATGCCGGCAACTCCTCCGGCGTGGTCGACGGTGCGGCGGCGCTGCTGCTGGCCTCGCCGGACTATGCCGAGGCGCACGGCCTGAAGCCACGGGCGCGGGTGGTCGCTTGGGCGAATGTCGGCGACTCGCCGACACTGATGCTGAACGCGCCCGGCCCGGCGGCCAGGAAGGTGCTGAAGAAGGCCGGCATGACGCTCGACGATATCGACCTGTTCGAGGTGAACGAGGCCTTTGCCGTCGTCACCGAGAAGTTCATCCGCGACCTGGGCATCGACCGCGAGAAGGTGAACGTCAATGGCGGCTCCATCGCCCTCGGCCATCCCATCGGCGCGACGGGGTCCATCCTGATCGGCACCTTGCTGGACGAGTTGGAGCGGCGCGACCTGCAACGCGGCCTCGTCACCATGTGCGCCGCAGGGGGCATGGCGCCGGCGGTCATCATCGAGAGGGTTTAGGCGCGCCTGCCTGCCGATCTCTCCCCGGTTGGCGCGTTGCCTTGCGGCCACCTGCCCGGGGGCTGGGACGCCCGGGCGCTGGCGTCCCGGGCGACTCGGCGTTAGACTTTCGGGCAATTCTCCCTCAGTCCGGTTTCAAGGAACGCCTTTATGTCCGAAGATCTCGTCCGCCTGTCGAAACAGGGCGCCGTTGGCGTGATTACGGTCGATAATCCGCCGGTCAATGCCCTCTCCCCCGGCGTGCCGGAAGGCATTCTGAACGGCGTGCAGACCTTCAACGCCGATGACAAGGTCAAGGCCATCGTGCTGATCGGTGCGAATGGCAAGTTCATCGCGGGCGCCGATATCCGCTTTTTCGGCAAGGAACGCGCCAAGCTGGCGATGCGGCCGCAGGATGCGCTGGAGCAGAGCGGCAAGCCGGTGGTTGCGGCGATTGCGGGCTTTGCGCTCGGCGGCGGCTATGAGATGGCGCTTGGCTGCCACTACCGCGTGGCGCTGGCCTCTGCCCGTGTCGGCCTGCCGGAAATCACGCTCGGCCTGCTGCCGGGGGGCGGCGGCACGCAGCGGCTGCCACGCCTGATCGGGCCCGCAAAGGCGCTGGATCTGGTCACCAGCGGCCGCCATGTGCCGGCGCCGGAGGCGCTGGAGCTCGGCATGCTGAACGAGGTGTTCCCGGCCGATGCCGACCTGCTGGCCGAGGCGGTGAAATACGCCGAAAGCATCGCTGACACCCGGCCCATTCCCCGCATCCGCGATATGTCGGACAAGCTGGCCGAGGGCACGCCGGACCTGTTCGAGGCGAAGCGCAAGCAGATCGCGCGCCGCGCCCGCAACCAGGAAGCCCCCTATATCAACATCAAGGCGATCGAGACCGCCTGTCGGACGCAGATTGACGACGGCCTGAAATGGGAGGGCGAGCAGCTCAAATACCTGGAGAACACCGACGAGAGCCGGGCGCTGCGCTATGCCTTCTTCGCAGAGCGCGAGGCGCAGAAGCTGCCGGACGTGCCGAAGGGCACGCCGGTGAAGCCGATCCGGACCGCCGCCGTCATCGGCTGCGGCACCATGGGCGGCGGCATCGCCATGAGCTTTGCCGACTTCGGCTTCCCGGTCAAAGTACTGGAAACCACCCAGGAAGCGCTCGACCGCGGCATGGCCAAGGTGAAGGCGAACTACGAGACCAGCGTCAAGCGAGGCTCGCTGGCTGCCGACGAAATGCAGCGCCGCTTCGCCCGCATCGAGCCGGTCACCGACTACGCCGCGATTGCCGACTGCGATGTGGTGATCGAGGCGGTGTTCGAGCAGATGGACGTGAAGCACGAGGTGTTCAAAAAGCTCGACGCCACCATGAAGGAGGGCGCGTTGATCCTCTCCAACACGTCGGCCCTCGACATCGACGCGATCGCCAGCGTCACCAAACGGCCGGAGGATATCGCTGGCGCGCACTTCTTCTCCCCCGCCAATGTGATGAAACTGCTGGAGGTGGTGAAGGGCTCGAAATCGTCCGGCACCACCATCGCGTCGACCATGGCGCTCGGCAAGGCCATCGGCAAGGCGCCGGCGGCGTGTGGCAACTGCGATGGCTTCCTCGCCAACCGCTCGCGCGCGCCCTTCAACTCGGAGATGGTGATCCTGCTGGAGGATGGCTGTCTGCCGGAGCAGGTGGACAAGGTGATGGTCGACTTCGGCTATCCGATGGGCCCGTTTGCGGTCGGCGATCTGGCTGGCCTCGATATCGGCTATGCCGGGCGCAAGCGCCGGGCGGAGGCCGACCCGAATTACCGCAAGCTGCCGATTGCCGACAAGCTGGTGGAGATGGGTCATTACGGCCAGAAGACCGGCCAGGGCTGGTTCGTCTACGAGAAAGGCGACCGCACCCCGCACCCGAACCCGCTGGTGCACGACCTGATCAAACAGCACATGGAAGAGCACGCCATCCAGCCGCGCGAGATCAGCGACGACGAAATCCTGAAGCGGTTGCTGTTTTCGTCCGTCAACGAAGCCTGCAAGATCCTGGACGAGGGTATTTCTTACCGCGCCAGCGATGTGGACATCATGTGGCTCTACGGCTTCGGCTTCCCGCGCTATCGCGGCGGCCTGATGTTCTGGGCCGACCTGATCGGCGGCCCGCAGGAGGTCTATAACCAGATCGCCGCCTGGCACCAACGCTATGGCGACCGCTGGAAGCCGAGCGACTTCCTGCGCAAGCTGGCGGAGAGCGGCACGGCGTTCAAGGAGGCAAAAGCTGGCGCCTGAGGGTAGACCAAGCGCGGTGGAGACCGCGCATCTTCGCCTTCGCCCGTTTCGACCGGCCGATATTCCGGCCTATGCCGCGATCCGGGCGAAGCCGCAGGTGGTGCGCTATCTGCCGGGCGGCGCGGCGCGTGCGGCGGAGGCCGCGGCGTTCGCGGCCGAGACCGTGCCACGCTTCATCCGGGCTTGGCGCGATGCGCCGGGCTATGGTCCCTGGGCGGTGGAGGAGAAGGCAAGCGGCCGCCTGTTGGGGCATGCTGGCCTGCGCCTGTTTCCCGATGGCAGTGGCGAGACCGAGGTGCTCTACCTGTTGGACGCTTCGGCCTGGGGCCGCGGTCTGGCGACGGAGGCCGCCGCTGCGGCACGCGACTTCGCATTCGTCGAGTTGCGCCTGCCCTATCTGATCGGCTACGTCCATCCGCAGAACCACGCCTCGCAACGGGTTTTGGAGAAGATCGGCATGATCTGCGAGCCGAAACCGGTCGAAGTTCTTGGTCTGACCGCGTGGCGCTATACATTGGCGCAAACGCCTGTGGAGTAACACGCATGCAAATCCGTCCCGTCAGCCTGCCGATTGGGGCAGAGATCACCGATATCGACCTGGGCTCGATCACCGATGACGAGGCCGAACAGGTCCACGATGCGCTAATGCAATTCGGCGTGGTGTTTTTCCGCGACCAGGACATCACGCCAAGACAGCAGGTGGATTTCGCCAAGCGCTATGGCCATGTTCCCGCAGCGCAGAAGGCGTCGTTCGGGATCGATGAGGATGCGCCGGAAATCTCGACGCTGACCTATGACCGCGAGCGGCCGCCGAACGTCAACCACTATCACTCGGACGGCCTGTTCCGGGAAAAGCCGGAGTTCGGCTCGGTGCTGCGGGCGATCGAGGTGCCGGAACTGGGCGGCGATACGATTTTCGTCTCCGGTACGGCAGCCTATGAGGCGCTGTCGGACCGGATGCAGCGCTATCTGGATGGCGTCTATGCCATCAACGACTTTATGAACCTGCATTCTCGCCCGTCCAAGTCGCGGTCGTGGAAGGGCGATGGCGGCAAGGGCATGGCGGCGGTGCACGAGCAAAACCCGCCAGTGGCCCACCCGGTTGTGCGCACCCACCCGGTGACGGGCAAGAAATCTCTGTTCGTCTGCCAGTCGTTTACCACCTACCTGGCCGACATGCCGGAGCGCGAGGGCCGCGGCGTGCTGGAGTTCCTGTTCGAGCATGTTTCGCTGCCCGAGTTCCAGTACCGCTTCCAGTGGCGGCCGAACTCCATCGCCTTTTGGGACAACCGCTGCACCCTGCACTATGCGGTCGCCGACTACTGGCCGCGCTACCGCCACATGCTTCGCTGCTCCATCCGCCTGGACGAGGTGCCGGTTTAGGGCGCAGCCGGCCTCTGGCCGGGCCAGAAAAAAACGTCTCCCGGCCAACCGAGGCTGGGAGACGTTGCCCGTTCGGCCGGATGGGCTATTGGCCGCCCATCGGCGGGATGTAGACGGGTGGCGCCATGACGGGCTGGCCGCGGCCAGGATCCATGCGCAAGGGGCCCCAGAACTGGCCGGTGTCGGCCTGGTGGGTGGTGGCGTCCAGGGTGCGGGGGCCAACCGGGGTTTCGATGGTCAAGCCGGAAAGGGCTTTGGCGATGGCCGCGCTGTCGGTACTGCCGGCAGCGCGAACCGCCGCGGCGACGAACTGCACGGCGGTGAAGCCCAGAACCGAATTGCTGTCGGTGGCGCTCTCGCCGGTCTTCTCGGCCAGGGCCTGCTGGAACGGCTTATGCGCCGGCACCGAGTCGTAATACCAAAGCTCGTAGGCGTTGCCGATCACGTTGTCCGGAAATTTCTCGCCCATACGGCCGACCACTTCCTGGCCGCCCACCTCGCCGCCATTGATCAGGGTGATCTTGTCGAAGAGGCCGAAGGGCTGGGCCTGGCTTGCGAAGTTCACGAAGAACAAGCCCCAAAGGCCGCTGGTGACCACCTCGCAACCGGCGGCCATGATCTGGCTGACGAACAGGCTGTAGTCCTGCGCCCCCAGCTTTACCCTCAGGCTGAGTGCCAACTCGATATCCGCATGGCGCCGTTCCAGCCCGCGGGCGATGCCGGCGGATAGGTCGTGGCCATAGGCATAGTCGAGCTGGATGTCGCAATAGGTCGGCTTGCCCTGTGCCACCAGTAGTTCGGCCATGGCGTCGCCTTCGAAATCCGTATTGTTGGCGACCCGGAAGACATAGTCGTGCCGCTTTTCGCCGGTGAGTTGGATGGTCTTGGCGATGACGGCGATGAAGGGCACCTGCTCGCGCTTGGCCACCTCCGCCACCGCAATGCCGACGGCTGACGAGACCGCGCCGACCAGCACGTCCACGCCTTCCTTGGTGATCAGCTCCCGCGCGGCAGCTGCGGAGAGCGACGGGTTGAGTTGGGTGTCGCGAACGAAAGAGACGATTTTGCGGCCATCGACTCCGCCGGCGGCGTTGATTTGGTCGATGGCCAGTTCGTGCCCCTGCATGGCGGGGGTGCCGGAAATCGCACCGGCGCCGGAGAGGGGGTAGAGGGCGCCGATTTTCAGGTCGTCGGCGCTTGCGAGGGCTGGGGCGCCGAGCATCAGCGCCATGGTCATGGGTTTCAGGGCTTTGCGTAAGGGAATCCGCATCGGTTTTCGGCCTCCGGTTCCGGGCTGCCCGGTTTGGGCGTGCGGCGAGTGCGGGACCTTATCGATGCGGGCGCCAAAGGACGCCCCCGATCGGCGCAGGGCAGCTATGCACATAGCGCAGGAGCGGGGGCTGTCAGGCAGTGCGTACCAGGGTGCGGTGCATCAGGCGATGCTCGTCTTCCCGATAGTCGTGCGCGGCCATGTGCAGGGCCTGAGGGTTGCCCCAGATCAGCACGTCGCCCTTCTGCCAGACATGGGTGTAGCGGAAGCGCGGCCCGGCAGTTCGAGCGCGTGCAGCATGGTGCCCCTCGGCGGCTTCTGCTGGTGCGAGTGGTCGGAATGCCAACTGCCGCCGACGCGCAACAGCCGGTTGTCGGCCAGCGTGTCGCGGTGGCGGCTGGAGAGGACGCGCAGTTCCGGAAAACCCTGCACCTGGTATTCCGCGCCGAGCGGCGCGTCCAACGGGCGGATATCAAAGGCCACGGTCCGGTTCTCCGGAGGCGCCGGGCCGGGCTCTGCCCCGGCCGATTGTTACGAATTTGCCGGAAAATTATGTCTCTCGATTTCAGGGCATGTTCAGCGGTCGCGCCTATTGTCCTTCTTGTGACGCGGCGCTGCGGCCGGATCCATTGCCGACCCCTCCACCCGCCCTCGGTCGTGGAGCCGCGTCACAACCCGGTTCGGGACAGAAGGTTTGGGGGAGGGGGCAGTTTTTTTTTCGTCTCAGTCGAAGACGATCACGCTGCGGGCGATATCGCCGCGCTTCATCTCGACAAAGGCGTCGTTGACATCCGCGAGCGAGATGCGCTGGCTGACCATTTCGTCCAGCTTCAGGCGGCCCTGGCGGTAGAATTCGATATAGCGAGGCATGTCGACGCGGAAATGGTTCGAACCCATGTTCGAGCCCTGCATTTTTTTCTCGCGCAGGAATTCGGGGCCGTGCAGTTCCACCTTGGTGCCGACCGGCACCATGCCGATGATGGTCGCCGTGCCGCCGGGGCGGATCATGCGGAAGGCGTCTTCCGCCGTCTGCTTCAGGCCGATGGCCTCGAACGCATGGTGGACGCCCTCGCCGCCGGTCAGCGCGCGCACCTGTTTGGCAACGTCGCCGTCGGCCGGGTTGACGACGTCGGTCGCTCCGAATTCCTTGGCGATGTTGAGCTTGGTCGCCGACAGGTCCACCGCGATGATGCGGCTGGCGCCGGCGATATAGGCGCCGTTGACGGCCGAGAGTCCAATGCCGCCGCAACCGATGACGGCCACCATCTCGCCCGCCCGGATCCGGGCCGTGTTCTGCACCGCGCCGACGCCGGTGGTGACGCCGCAGCCGATCAGGGCGGCCCGGTCGAGCGGCATGTCCTTATCGATTTTCACGACGGCGTTCTCGTGCACCAGCATCTTCTCCGCAAAGGCGGAGAGGTTGGCGAACTGGTGGATGGGTTCGGCCGCGGTGCCGAGGCGGGGTGTCTCGCCCTTGTTGCGCTCCAGCCCGACCTTGGTGCAAAGCGACAGGTGGCCGGTGATGCAATATTCGCAGGTGCCGCAGAAGGCGGAGAGGCAGGTGATGACATGGTCGCCCGGCTGGACGTAATCCACCAGGCTGCCGACCTTCTCGACCACGCCGGCGGCCTCGTGGCCGAGGACGATGGGCGTCTTGGTCGGGTAGAGGCCCTCGACGAAGTGCAGGTCGGAATGGCAGACGCCGCAGGCGGCCGTCTTGATCAGGATTTCGCGGGGGCCGGGCTCGTCGATCTGAACGTCTTCGATGACCAGCGGTTGGTGCGCTTCGCGCATCACGGCGGCTTTCATGGGGCGGACTCCCTAGTTTTTCTTCAGGCCGGGGAAGGAATAATAGGTGACGCCGGCCAGCCAGCCGCCGTCGATGGGCAGGACGATGCCGGTGATCATAGCCGCGGCGTCGGAACAGAGGAAGTGGATGCCGTCGGCGATATGTTCCGGCCGCATCAACTGGCCAAGCGGTGTTTGCGCCTCCATCTGGCTGGTGTCGCGCTGGCCGGCGTCGATATTGGCCTGCATCGCCTCTGTCAGCACGAAGCCGGGCGCGATGGCATTGACGCGCACGCCGCGGGGCCCGAGGTCGGCGGCGAGTTCTGCGGTCAGGCCATGGATCGCCATTTTGCTGGGCGAGTAGGCGGGTACCGGGAACATGCGCTTGCCGGCAATCGAGCCGATATTGACGATTGCGCCGCCGCCGGCCTCGCCGATCAGCGGCCCCCAGGCGCGGCAGCAGAGATAGGTGCCGCGGTAGTTGACCGCCCAGATGCGGTCATGTTGGGCCAGGTCCATATCCTCGACCCTGGCGGCATTCTGGAGCAGGCCGGCGCAGTTGACGAGATTGCGGACCGGGCCGGCCTTGGCGGCGAGCGCTGCAACGCTCGCCTCGTCGGCCACATCCAGGTGTTCGAACCGGGCCTTGCCGCCGGCAGCCTCGATCCGGCGGACGGTTTCGGCGCCGCCATCGGCGTTGAGATCGGCGACGATGACGGTATCGCCGGCGGCGGCAAGGCGGATGGCGGTGGCCCTGCCGATGCCACTGGCGGCACCGGTTACCAGGCTGATGCGGTCTGCCATGGCGCTGCCTACCCCTCCAGGAACTTGAAGCGGAAGCTGTCGCCCTCACTATAGAAATGGCCGAAGCTGGGGGAGGGGAAGTGGGTGGAGCAGATCAGCGTGTCGGTATCCGCATACTTCTCCAGATAGGCCTGGCGGGTCTTCGAGGCGAGCGGCTTGTCCACGTCGGGCCGGGCGTGAATGTGGGGGTACACGCACTGGATCGGCGAGTGGATCAGGTCGCCGGTGATAACGCCGGTGTGGTGGCCGTGCTTCAGGCAGACGCTCATATGGTCCGGCGTGTGGCCGGGGGTCGGCTCGCACCAGATCTGGTCGTTGAGCTGGTGGTCATGGCCGACCTTGGTCACGCGCCCGGCCCGGACGATGGGCAGCACGCTTTCGACGACGTAGGGGATTTCCTTCTTGGCGTTGGTTTCCTCCCAATAGGCCAGCTCTTTCTCGGAAAAGATGTACTTGGCGTTGGGGAAGGTCGGGACCCACTGGCCGTTCTCCAGCCGGGTGTTCCAGCCGACATGGTCGGGATGCAGGTGGGTGCACATGACAAAGTCGATATCCTCGACCGAGAGGCCAGCGCTCTTCAGTGCATTCATATAGGTGCTGTCGGTCTTCTGGTGCCAGGCGGGCCGGCCCGGATGGTTCTTGTGGTTGCCAATGCAGGTGTCGACCAGAATGTTGTGCGTGCCGGTGCGGATCACATAGCTTTGCATGCAGAAGGTCATCAATTCGCTGACCGGGTCGAAACATTTGCCCTCGAACCAGGAGCGGTGCGGGTCGATCATTTCCTTGGTCAGCTCCGGCAGGAAATCCGCCGGGCCGAACATGGGGAATTCCTGCTCGATAATGCGGTCGATACGAATGTCGCCAATATGGTTGGTAAGCACGGGGCGCGGTCCTCTGACTGTGGTTCGATGGCAGGGACTCTAACGCCGCCTTGACAGTTTGTCGCCTGCTACGGTCAATGGCGGTATAGAAAATTGCGGCGATAAGGAGCCTCCTCTTATGAGCGAATGTCTGGTCGGTTGGTCCCACATCCCGTTTGGGAAGCGCGATGACGATGTCGAAGCCATGATCGTTCAGGTCGCCAACGCGGCGCTGGCCGATGCGGGGCTGGAGGCGAAGGATGTGGACGCGGTCGTCGTCGGCCAGTTCAATGGCGGTTTCGTGCAGCAGGATTTCCCGGCCGCCTTGGTGTTTCAGGCCGACCCGGCCTTCCGCTTCAAGCCGGCGACGCGGGTCGAGAACGCCTGCGCCACCGGCTCTACCGCCATCCATGTCGGGCTGAACACGATCCGGGCGAAGAAAGCCCGCGTGGTGCTGGTCGTCGGTGCAGAAAAGATGACGGAACTGCCGACCCGTGAGGTCGGCGACGTGCTGCTGAAATGCTCGTACGTGAGGGAGGAGGCGGAGATCGAGGCGGGCTTTGCCGGCGTTTTCGGCCAGGTAACGCAGCGCTATTTCCAGAAGTATGGCGACCAGTCGGACGTGCTGGCGCGCATCGCGGCCAAGAACCACAAGAACGGCGTCGACAATCCCTATGCGCACATGCGCAAGGATTTTGGCTTCGATTTCTGCAACACCGTCAGCGACAAGAACCCGCTCGTGGCGGGCCCGCTGCGCCGCACCGACTGCTCGCTGGTGAGCGACGGCGCGGCAGCGGTGGTGCTGGCGGATATGGAAACGGCGCTGAAGTTGAACAAGGCCGTGGTCTTCCGCGCGGCGGAGCAGGTGAACGACTTCCTGCCGGTCTCTCGCCGGGAGTTCCTGGACCTGGAAGGCCCGGCGCTCGCCTGGCAGCGGGCTTTGGCCAACTCCGGCGTCAATCTGTTAGACCTGGACGTGGTGGAGACGCACGACTGCTTCACGCCGGCCGAACTGCTGGAATACGAGGCCATGGGCCTGACGCCCAAGGGCCGCGGCCGCATGGCCATCGACGAGGGCTGGACTTACAAAGACGGCAAGCTGCCGGTGAACCCCTCTGGCGGCCTCAAGGCCAAGGGGCACCCCATCGGCGCGACCGGCGTTTCCATGCACGCCATGATCGCCATGCAGATGCGCGGCGAGGCCGGCGGCATGCAGATTCCGGGCGCCAAGCTGGGCGGGGTGTTCAACATGGGCGGCACGGCGGTCGCGAACTTTGTGTCCATCCTGGAGCCGTTGCGCTAGGGTTTACGGTAACGGGCCGACGAGGAGCGCTCCATGCTGCAAAACAGCCTGCAAATCCACACTTCCGGCGGCGGCGTCGGCGCGTTCGTCGATGGTGTCGACCTCGCCGCGCTCGACGACGCGCAAGCGGCTGCGTTGAAGACGGCGATTGGCGAACACGGCGTGCTGTTCTTCCGCGATCAGCACATGACCACCGACCAGCATCTGGCCATGGCCGAGCGTTTTGGCGGCGTCAACGTCAACCGCTTTTTCGGCCACGTGCCGGAGGAGCCGCGCATTGCCGAGGTGCGCAAGGAACCGGACCAGAAAAGCAATATCGGCGGCGGCTGGCACACGGACCACTCCTACGACCTGATCCCGGCCATGGGCTCGGTCCTGCTGGCGCGGGAGACGCCGCCGCAGGGGGGCGATACGGTTTTTGCCAGCATGTATTCGGTGTACGAGAGCCTGTCGGACGGCCTGAAGGCGACGCTGGAGGGCATGAATGCGGTGCATTCCTCGCGTCATGTCTTTGGCAAGAACGCCCGCTACAAGGCCCGCGGCGAGGACCTGAACGGCCGCCTCGGCAACGAGGAGGCGGCGATGCAGGATGCCGTTCATCCGGTGGTGATCAAGCACCCGATCTCGGGAAAGAAGGCGCTGTTCGTCAATCCGGGCTTCACCCTGCATTTCGAGGGCTGGAGCGAGGCGGAGAGCAAGCCGCTGCTCGACTATCTCTATGCCCAGGCGGTGCGGCCAGAGCACACCTATCGCTTCCAGTGGGCCAACGGCTCCATCGCATTCTGGGACAACCGCGCGACCTGGCACTATGCCGTGAACGACTATCACGGCCACCGCCGGCTGATGCATCGTGTCACCATCGAGGGCTGCGAAATCGGGCGCTAGCGGTCCGATGCCGACAGAAGGTGCCCATCCGTTAGACGGTGCCCATCCGTTGGCCGAATCGCACCACTAACCTTGGTGCGACCGGATCAGCCTCTGGCGTGGGGGGCGACGCTGGTCAGATTGACGCTTCTGCGCATTGCGCTCGATCTTCTTCGGAGATCGTAAGGATCGTAAGCTGCCGACTTGCCCGCCGCCTCGCAATGACAGCGGAGAGAACCATACAGTCCGCGCACGCAATACCATTGATCCTGCGCGATCGTTGGGAGCCTTCGCCCCATGAAAGCCGTCATGGTCGGCGCCGGGATCGGCGGAACTGCCTGTGCTCTGGCGCTCATCAGGCACGGCCTCGACGTAACCCTGCCGGAGCGGGCGGTGGCCTTTAGCGCGGACCGGCGACGATCTTGGCGTCGTGCAGGCGGCCGATTTCGCCGTCGCTGAGGCCCAGAATGCCGGAGAGGATTTCGTCCGTATTCTGGCCCAGCAGCGGCGCCGGCTTCGGCTCCAGCCGGGCGAGTTCATGCACGTCGATGGGCGAGCCCGGCACGGGATAGGCGCCGATGCCCGGCTGCTCGATGGTAGAGAACATCGGGTGGGAGCGGGTTGCCGCGGCCATCTCCGTGAACGTGCGGTAGGGGCCCCAGAGCGCGCCGGTGCGGTCCAGCGCTTCCGCCACTTCGGCAAAGGGGTGGGCGCCGATCCAGGCGGCGGCGGCTGCGTGGACGGCGTCGCGGGCCTTGTAGCGGTCGGCCTCGTCCATCAGGTCGACGCCTTCCGCCGCCTCGATCGCGTCGATCGCCGCATTGCCCAGCATCTCCCGCAGGGCCCTCACATGACGGCCGGTGAACAGGCAGAGCATGACGAAACGCCCATCGGAACAGCGGAAGCTGTGGCCGAACGTGCCGAAAATGTGGTTGCCGATGCGCGCCCGCTCGTCGCCGTTCACTTCCGCCTCCGCCACATAGCCGAGCGCGGCGGTGGCCGCGAGCGCCACGTCGAACAGCGAAAGCTTCAGCCAACTGCCGGCGCCCGTGCGCAGGCGCCGGCGCTCCGCCGCAAGCAGGCCGGTGGAGATGGAGAGGGCGGCGGCGATATCCCAGGCCGGCAGCACGTTGTTGACCGGCCCGTCATGACCCTCCGGCCCGGTCACCATGGTAAAACCCATGGCGGCGTTGACGGTGTAGTCCACCTGCGCCTGGCCGTCGCGCGTGCCGGTCAGGCTGACCATGATCAGGTCGGCGCGGCGCTTTGCCAACTCTTCGTAGGAATTCCAGCCGCGGATCGGCAGGTTGGTGATGAACAGGCCCGCGTCGTCGCCCGGCGCGGTGATCACGCGTTGCAGAAGCTCCTGCCCTTCCGGCTTGCGAACGTCCACAGCGAGCGAGCGCTTGCCCTTGTTCAGACTGGACCAGTAGAGGCTTTTGCCGTCGCGGGTCACCGGCCAGCGCTCGCCGTCGAGCGCGCCGCCAATGTCGTCGAAACGGATGACATCGGCGCCCAATTGCGCCAAGGTCATGCCGCCCATCGGCGCGGCGACAAAGGCGGAACCTTCGACGATCCGCATTCCGGCAAGAAGATCGTACATGCCTGGACTCCGCCTGATAATCGTAATCGTTGCGCTGGGCGGTATATGATTAAGACGCAATCGCTCGCTACCGACCACCGATTGAGAGACCTGCCATGACCGGCCCGCGGATCGCCCTGTTGGGCTTTATGCTGGAAGCGAACCAGTTTGCTCCGGTCACCACGGGCGCCGACTTCCGCGCCTCGTGCTACCTGGTCGGCGACGAGATTCTGGCCGAGGCCGCAAAGCCCGCACCGGCGATGCCGGCGGAAATCACCGGGTTTATCCGCGAGATGGACAGCGCCGGGGATTGGGAGCCTATACCGATTGTTGTGACCAATGTCGAGCCCGGAGGCCCGGCAGAGGCCGGATTTGTTGATGAAACATTGAGGCTAATGCGGCGTCTGTTCGCCGAAGCCGGGCCGCTGGATGCAGTCTATCTCTGCAATCATGGCGCAATGACGGCCACGGATTCCACCGATCCGGATGGCGCATACTATGCCATGGCGCGCGAGGCGGTGGGCCCCGGCGTGCCGGTGGTGGCGACGGTGGACCTGCACGCCAACATTTCCGAGCGCATGGTGGGTTCCTCGGACGCCATCATCAGCTATCGCACCAACCCGCACGTGGATCAGGCCGAGCGCGCGGCGGAGGCGGCCAGACTGATCCGCTGGCTGCTGGCGGGCGGCGAACTCGCCAAGACCTTTATCCGCATGCCCATCGTCGCCCCCAGCGTGCGGCTGCTGACCGCTGCCGGCCCCTATGCCGACCTGATCCGCCGCGGCCAGGCAGAGAAACCGGCAAGCGTGCGGGTGGTTTCTGTCGTGGGCGGCTTTGCCTGGGGCGACACGCCGGAAAACGGCCTCGCCATCCTGATCTATGGCGAGGATGCGGCCGATGCGGAGGCCTTCGCCAAGATGCTGGCGCAACAGGCCTGGGCCGAGCGCGAACGGTTCAACGTGACGCTCACCTCCCTCGTCGACGCGCTTACCGCGGCCAAGGCAAGGGGCGAGGACTCCGGCCTGGCGCCGCTCTGCATCGCCGACGTGGCGGACAATCCCGGCGGTGGCGGCCGCGGCAACACCACGGACGTGCTGGAAGGGCTGATGGCAGCCGACGTGCAGGGCGTGCTGCTGGGCCTGTTCATCGATCCGGCGGTGGCGGCGGCCTGCCACGCGGCGGGCGTCGGCGCCTCGATTGACGTGGTGTTCAACCGCGACTGCGCCGACGGGCATGGCCGCGCCGTGCCCGCCCGGCTGGAGGTGTCGGGCCTTTCCGACGGTTTCATTGTCGGCCGCCGCGGCATCGCCGCCGGCCGCACCTCGAAACTGGGGCCGAGCGCCTGTGTGCGCCTTGGCGGCATCACCATGGTGGTGGCCTCACGGCGCATTCAGGCGGCGGACCCTGCCTATTTCGAGGCGTTCGGCCTGGATATCGGCGCATTCTGCACGGTCGTCCTCAAGAGCCGCGGCCATTTCCGTGCCGGCTTCGACGAGTTCTTTGGCGATGACCGGATCGTCGAGGTCGATGCCCTGGGCCTGACCAACCCGATGCTCTCCCGCTTTCCGTTCCGCCGGCTGCCGCGGCCGGTCTATCCGCTCGATCCGGAAACCGAGTGGCAAATTGGCTGACTCCGACAGACCCAGATAGGGCTAATGTAAAGCGCCGCTTACAACTCGTCCAAACATGTAGACCAAGCGGCCAAGGGAAAGTCGCCTAACCCACTGAAATTATGCTATTTTGGAAAAATTTGTTAATTTTTGGAGTTTGGCATGGCGTCTGCATATTGTAGCGCAATCGGACATCGCGAAGTCCGGAGAGAGCGGCACAAAAAGCGAAGTCAGTGAGCGTCAAGACGCCAGCGTGAACGGCAAAACGAAGAAGCACGGCAGTCTGGCCAACCGCCAGACTGCCGTTGCCGATTCCGGCGTCAGGGCTGAAGCCGGATCACCGCCTCTGTCGCCTCCGCAATCGCCACGTCGCCGAAACACATCGCCACGTATTCGTCCCGCGCCCAAAGCGGGAACAGGTCCTGATAGTGCGGGCTTTGCGGATCGCCGGACTGGCCGGTGGAGTTGATGGTGACGCACGCATCCCAGTTGCCGACATCGCAGACCATGCGCCAAGTCACGCCCAGGGTTAGGCGGCCATCCTCCAGCCGGTAATTGTTGTTGTTGACCGTGTAGCCGCTGCCGCCCTTTGGCAGGGGCCCGACGCTCCATTCCTGGCGCTGTGTTTCGTCCAGAAAATCCGAGAGGTCGTGCGGGTGGTAGGCGTGGTGGAAGGCGCCCCAGCGCCATTGGGAGGGGGCGGGGCCGAAGCGGGCGAGCGTGTCGTCCCAGGCAGCGGCGAGCGTTTCGGCCAGCAACCGGGTGCGGTCGCCCAGGCGCGGGTCGGCGCTTTCGACCAGATCGGCCACCAGGGCAAGGTCGGCCATCGCGGCATAGGTTTGCAGGCCGGGCGGCGAGGCGGTCTCCAGCACGCGCGGCGCCAGGTGGCGCTGCAGCCAAGTCTCGAACAGGGCGGCAGCGGCGCTGTCGGCGTCGAGGCTGAGGTTCCAGCCTTGCAGCATCGCCTTGGCCGGCGAGTCCGGGATCGCCGCCAGCAATGGCACCAGCCGTTCGGCCTGGTTGGAGTGGTAGCTGGTCTGCAACGCCCGCACATCCTCCAGCGAGTGCCGCTCGCGCGCGTCCAGGGCGGCGGCGATGGTGCGGTAGCGCGACGCGTCGGTCCATTCGAAGCCGGGCGTGTTGTCCGGTCCAAGCCATTCCGGCGGCAGGTTGAATTGGTTGGCCGTGGCGACCCAGCCGGACGCCGGGTCCTTTACCCGCGGCGTGGTCAGCGGGTCGTGCAGGCGTGCCCACTCGTAACGGCCATCGCCCGGCACCGGCAGGGTGCCGTCCCAGCCGGGACGCTCCGGGATGAAGCCGGCGGTGAAGCGGGCGATTTTGCCGCTGATCTCCGCCACGATGTGGTTCGAGGCCGGCGCGCCCCAGCCACGCAAAGCCTGCTCATAATCGCCGATGGTCTTGGCCTGGAGGAAGTTCAGGCTGGCGAGATAGGCGGCGGTGCCCGGCTCGGTCCAGACCGTGCGCACGCCATAGGCGCGGCCCGCGGCGCGGTCCACGTGCAGCACGGGCCCGTGGCGGGTGAAGCGCAGGTCGATTTCGCGCGTTGCCTCACCCTTGATGGCGAGGGTCTCGCGGTGGACCCGCATATCCTCCCAGCCGCCCAGGTAGCGGTACTGGTCGGGGTTTTCCGGGTTCAGTTCGTAGACATAGAGGTCTTCCTGATCGACGAACCAGATGGTGAGGCCGAAGGCGATATCCTCGTTGTGGCCGAACGAGACGCCCGGCACGGCAGGCTCGCCGGCGCCGATGACGTTCAGGCCGGGGGCCTGCAGGTGCACCATGTAGCGCAGGCCTGGCAACTGGTGCGCCCGGTGCGGGTCGCTCGCCAGGATGGCGCGCCCGGTGGTGGTGCGATCCGGCGTCAGCGCCCAGGCGTTGGAGCCGATCAGTTCCGACGAGGTCGCGTGTGCCTGGGCCGCATGTGCCTGGGCCGCGTGTGCCTGGGCGGTATCCTTGCCGAAGCTCACCGGCTCCGTCGCGCGCAGATAGGTCTGGTAGACTTGCGCCGGGATTTCGTGCGGCTCGAAGCCATCCGGGATGTTTAAGGGCCGGTCCGGCTCCCGCGCCTTGCGCAGGCCGTCTGCCTCCGGCCCGTACTTCGCCAGCACGCCGGAGCGGCGGATTTCGTTGTCGACATTGTTGACGCGCGCGTGGCTGCGGATACGCACCACGTCCTCCGCCTGCCAGCGCGCCGGCTGGGTGCCCACGACCGCGAATTCCGGCGGCAGTTTGTGCTCGCCCGCCTCGATACCGTCCAGATAGGCGTTGATGCCGGCGACGAAGGCCTGGGTCCATTGTTTGGCGTTCGGGCTATAGGTCCGCCACTCTGCCTCCATATCGCCGCGGTAGAGGAACAGGCGGGCGGCCTGGTCCTTGCCGGCATAGGCCGGACCGAAATCCTCCGACAGCAGGCCGAGGCCGCGCTTGCGCCAAAGATCGATTTGCCAGAGCCGGTCGCGCGCCGCGTTCCAGCCCTGGGCGAAAAAGGCGTCGGCCTGGGTCTCGGCCTTGATGTGAGCGATGCCCCAGCGGTCGATGCGGATATCGACGGGGGCCGTCAGCCCCTCGGCTCGGAGGGTGGTTGCGGCGGGCATGCGGTGGTTCCATGGGTTCGACGAATGGCGGCGCATTTCACCCCCTGGTGCCGGATTGCGCAACCATAGTTGCCGCCTGCCGCAAATCCGCGCCATGATAACGCTCAGACGTGGTTCCCGCTTACATTCGAGTTTCCGCCGTGTCCGATTACCACACCTTTGCCCTCGGTCCGACCGTGCTCCAATCCGGCCTGACCGTGCCGAACCCGGTGCTGGCCTATCAGACCTATGGCACGCTCAACGCCGACAAGACCAATGTCGTCGTCTATCCCACCAGCTATGGCGCGCAGCACTATGACATCGAGTGGCTGATCCGGCCGGGCGGCATTCTCGACCCGGAGACGCATTTCATCGTCATCCCGAACATGTTCGGCAACGGCCTCTCCACCTCGCCCAGTACCATCGAGCCGCCGCATTCCAAGGCGCGCTATCCGCATTTCACGCTGTATGACAACGTGCAGGCGCAGCACCGGCTGCTGGCCGAGGTGTTCGGTGTCGAGCGCATCGCGCTGGTCTATGGCTGGAGCATGGGTGCGCAGCAGGCCATGCATTGGGGCACCCTGTTCCCGGACAGGGTGGAGCGCATTCTGGCCATTTGCGGCTCGGCCCGGACCGCGCCGCACAACAAGGTGTTTCTGCAGGGCGTGAGGGCGACGCTCACCGCCGATCCCGCCTGGTGCGGCACGCATTTCACCGGCAAGGCGGAGGCCGGCCTGCGCGCCATGGGGCGGGTCTATGCCGGTTGGGGCATGAGCCAGGAATTCTACCGCGACGAGGTCTGGCGCCAGGCGGGCTTTAGCGCGCTGGAGGACTATCTGGTGCGGTCGTGGGAGTGGAATTTCCTGCGCCGCGATGCCGACAACCTGCTGGCGATGCTGTGGAGCTGGATGAACGCGGACATTAGCGCCAACGAGCTTTACCGGGGCGATCTGGCCCGGGCGCTGGAGGCGGTCTGGGCCAGGACCATCCTGATGCCGTCCGAGACCGACCTCTATTTCCGGGTCGAGGACAACCGGCGCGAGCGGAAGCACCTGCCGAACGCGGAATTGCGGCCCATGCCGTCGATCTGGGGCCACCGCGCCGGCAACCCGACCGACAATCCGGACGACGAGGCCTTCATCCGACAGGCGGTGCGGGATCTGCTGGACGCATGACGCTCCGCGACCGGCTGGCCATTCTCTGTATCGGCGTCGGCACGGCGGTGGTGCCGCTGGATTCGGCGGTGAACATCGCCTTTCCGGACATCACCCAATCCTTCGCCATCGAGATCGTACAGATTCAGTGGGTGGTGATTGCCTACGTCCTGACCCACACCAGCCTGACTCTGTTCTGCGGGCGGCTGGGCGACCGTTATGGCCGGCGGCTGATCTTCGGCATCGGCGTGGCCTGGAGCACGCTGGCCTTCATCGGCCTGACCCTGGCGCCGACGTTCGAGCTGTTCCTGGCCGCCCGCGCCGGCCAGGGGATCGGGGCGGCCTTCATCGTCTCTTGCGGTCCGGCGCTGATCACCAGCCTGGCGGGGGAGGAGAGGCGGGCACGAATGCTGGGCCTCTACATGCTGATGTTCGGCATCGGTATGGCGCTTGGCCCCTCGGTCGGCGGTGTGATGGTGGACTGGTTCGGCTGGCCGGGCGTTTATGGCATGCGGGTGCCGTTCTGCCTGGCGGCGCTTTGCCTGCTCTGGAGCCTGCCGGGGCGGGAGCGCCAGGCAGCCTGGGCCAAGGACCGGGTGTTGAATGCGGAGGGGGCGGTGTTGCTGGCGCTGGCGCTGGCCGCGGTGCTGTTCGCGATCAACCGGTTGCAGGTGCCGGCGGATCTGGCCTGGGTTCCGGCCGGGCTGGCGGTGCTGGCGGCGGTGCTGGTCTGGGTGTTCGTCCGGCACGAGGCCCGCTCGCCGGCGCCGATCCTGCCGCTGGGCCTGTTCCGGCGCTGGGATTTTACCGGCGTGGCGCTGGCGAACGGGCTGGTGGCGTTTTCCGGCTTCTCCGTGATGCTGATCGCCCCTTATTTCCTGCTGCGCCTGACCGATTTGGACGTGACCGCCGCGGGGCTGGTGCTGGCCTGCTCGCCGTTGGGCACCGCGGTGATCAGCGCGCGGGCCGGCTGGCTGATCGAGAAGTGGGGCGCGCGGCGCACCGCGGCCCTGGCAGCGGCGCTGACTGCGTTGGGGCTGGCCGGGGTCGGTCTCTGGCCTGCCTATCCGGGCATGGTTGTCATGGCGGTGCCCCTGTTCCTGACCGGGGCCGGTCTGGGCCTGTTCCAGGTCTCCAGCATGGATGCGATCACGGCCACCATGTCGCTTGCCGAACGGGGCGTGGCCGGCAGCCTGGCCCAGGTCAGCCGCACGGTGGGCGTAATCACCGCCGCCAGCCTGCTGAGCCTCGCCTTCGCCACGCTCGGCGGTGGGCGGGAGGCCAGCGATATGGCCTTTCTGGCGGCGTTCGGCTGGGTGTTTCTGGCTGCGGCGGTGCCGCCGGCCCTGGTGGCGGTGGCGATGGGGCGGGGCACAAAAGGCCATGCGCCAACGACGGGCGCCGGCTGAATGCTCTATCCCCCCGCGGTTCTGGCCGTTACGGTTTATTCGCTCTTTGTCCCTCGAAGGGCAATAAATTCATGTAAAAATCTGGAGAACATCTGTCGAATTTGTGGTTTAAGATGGGGTATATTTACATTTTACAACTCCTGATGCGGTAGGGTGGCATGTTGCTCTTTGGAGTTTGGAGTATCGGTCAGCCTCGCCTGTGCGGTCAAGGTTCGACGCAAATCCGAAACAGTAGCCTCAAGTTCCGTCAGGCGGTCGAACACGGGCTGTATCCGCAACTGGTTTTCGCAAACGCGACAATTATGATTAGCCTGCATTTTCAAAATTACATCGCCGACACCCCCTGCAGCGACGTTGATGGCGAGCATCAATGAATAAAGATCGGCGTCGGGTTCTAGAGAATTGTTCTGTCTGTCGTCCAATGCGGCATCGTATGCCTGCCGCAAAGGGGGTGGGTAGTTGGCATCGATACAGGCCCGGTCCAGTGCAATTGCATCGCGCAATTGGATATTGTAGCGAGGGTTATCGGGATCGGCACATTTCCGCAGCAGCGAAACGGATTTTCTCTGCCCGGAATAAGCTTCCAAGGCTTGCGACGCACCCGCCTCCCCCAAACGTTGCAAAGCCTTGCGAATGGCGTGTTCGATCGAAATGGCCTGTACTATTTTAGTCATTTGCACACTCCCGAAATGTCTCCCATATCTTTTTAGCGTGCTAGAACGAGTTCGCCTCTGATCTGGATCAATTCCGGTGTATGCGGAGCAGGCCCACGTGCCGCGGTATGCGCGAGCGGCGCACCGCAGCGGGCCGATTCACGAAACACTTGCCGTAGCAAGCGTTTCGATCGGACCGTTAGTCCGGTAACAAGTCGAACTCCCCCATCCCGCGCGAGATCAGATTGCGCTGCACGTCGCTGGTGCCTTCTCCGAACAAATACACGAGGGCGTCGCGATGGTGGCGGCCTACGGCATGTTCCCGCATGATACTGGCCCCGCCGAGCACACGCATGGCGCCTTCGGTGACGCGAAGCGCCGCCTCGCTGGCGAACAGTTTGATCTTGGCGGCCGATGCGTGGTCGATCGTGCCTTGGTCCACTTTCCACGCGCCGTGATAGACCATCCAGTGCGCTGCCTCGATATCCGTCGCCATGTCGGCGAGGCGGTGGGCGACGGCCTGGTATTGCAGGATCGGCCGGCCGGCGACGATGCGGGTGCGGGCGTACGCCAGCGCCTCCTCATAGGCGCCTTTCGCCAGCCCCAGCACCGAGGCGGCGACACCGACGCGGTTCTCGGTCAGGCAGTCGAGGATAACGGGGTAGGTGCCCTCGCGCTCGCCCAGAACGTGGTCGTCGGGCACGAACAGGTCCTCGATAGAGATCAGGCCGGTTTCGGAGCCCTTAAGCCCCTCCTTCTTCAGGTGGCTGATATGAACTGCCGGGTCCGGCAGGCGAACGATGAACAGGCTGATGGCCCAGGGCTTCAGGTCCGGCGCGGTGCGGGCGGCCAGCAGCATGAAGTCGGCCATGGGGGCGTTGGTGATGTAGAGCTTTGCGCCGTTCAGGCGATAGCCGCCCTCCACCTTCTCCGCCCTTGTCTTCATGGCGCGGATGTTGGAGCCGCCGTCCGGCTCGCTCAAGCCGAAGCAGGCGACCTTCTCGCCGGTCAGCGCCGGGCGGAAACACTCCGCTTTCTGCATCTCCGTCCCTGCCCGCCAGATCGGCCAGAGGCCCAGGTGCGAGTGGGCGGAGTAGGCCGCACAGAAGGCCTGGCTGACGCGGGCCAGCTCCTCGCGGACGATGCAGTCCGAGACCTTGTCCATGCCGACGCCGCCGTCCGCCTCCGGATAGCGCGCGCCCAAGAGGCCGAGTTCGCCCCAGCGGCGGAACAGGTGGGCGGGAAAGCGCTCCGCATCGTCGGCTTCGGCGGCGAGCGGCTTCATCTCCACCTCTGCATGCCGGCGGACGGTCTCGCGCAGTTGCACGTGTTCGGGGGAAAAGGCGAAATCCATCGGGTGGTCCTCTGCGTGTAACTGTTGGCGTTCGGACCCTGGCATAAGCCATTCCGGCGGAGGGCGGAACCGGTGGCGTGGCCGCGTCCCCTTGTGGTACCGAACCGCAGCATGAGGCGTTAACGCGCATGATAATGACAATCATTATCGGTTTTACTGGTTCGTAATCCCACGGAACGAGGGCACAGGCATGACACCCTTCATCACACGGCGCGCGGCGCCTGCCATGGCGTTCGCCGCGGCGTTGACATTCCCCTTGTCCGCCGTCGCCCAGGGCGAGGCCGTGGCCTATCCCGCCATCAGCGGCGAGTTGGCCATCGAGATCGAAAACGACTGGACGCCCGGCGCCGACGATCCGGATGCGGAACTGAACGACCTTTACACGACCACCGAACTGGGCCTGTCGGTCGCACTTTCGCAAGCCCTCTCGATCAACGGCCTGTTCGTGCTGGAGCCGGTCGAGGACCCGATGAACGACCGGGCGTTCTAAGACCACGGCGCCTATGTCGATGAACTCTACCTGCGCTACGATTTCGGCCCGGCCGCGGTCTTTGGCGGCAAGATCCACCCGACCTTCGGCATCGCTTGGGATGCGGCCCCCGGCATCTACGGCACCAATTTCGCGGAGGATTACGAACTGGCGGAGATGATTGGCGGCGGCGTCGAAGTGCCGTTTGCGGCCGGCGGCACCGACCATGTCTTCACCGCCAGCGTGTTCTTCGCCGACACCACGTTCCTTAGCGAATCGGCGTTCACCAACCGTGGCCGCCTGCGCGAGAGCGATGGCGGTGCGGCCAACACCGAATCGGCGGAATCGGTCAGCCTGACGCTCGACGGCACCATTCCCAACACCGAACTCGGCTATCATCTGGGCGCGCGCTTCCTGAGCGGCGGCGAGGGCGATCCCGAGAACGACACGGGCATGGTCGCGGCCCTGACCCGCACCTGGGAACTTGGCAACAACCAGGCGGTGGAGGCCATCGGCGAGGTGGCCTATCTGGTCAACCAGAACGGGCAGGATGGCGACGGCGTCTATGGCACGCTGGGCGCGACCTAATTTCTTTGGCCCCTGGCACGCGGCGGCCAGCTATTCCGTGCGCGACGTCGAGGGGTCCGCCTCGACCGATCATCTGGCCCAGGCCGGCGTCGGCTACACTTATGACCTGGGCGAGCACGGCGCACTGGGCGCGGCGGTCGGCTATCGCTTCGGCCGCGAAGGCGGCGACAAGAGCCACACCATCGGCGGCCTGCTGACCTACAACCTGCCGTTCTAACCCTCAGGGGGCCGCAGCCGCCCTCTCCTGCCGCAGGGGAATCGCATTTGAGAATTTGGCGTAGCGGTCTGGGGTAAAATCGATTCCACTGTCGGCTTTTCCTAAGGAGGAGAGGCCGATGTCGTGGTTTGCTGCCGTTTTTGCCGAAGTTCCGGACCCGCGCACGGGCAACGCCAAGCGCCATGATCTCCTGGAGGTCTTGACGATCGCATTGACGGCGTCGGTCTGCGGCGCGGAGAGTTGTTCGGACTTTGCCGACTTCGCTGCCGACCGAGAGGGCCTGTTCCGAGAGTTTCTGCGGCTGGAGAACG
>Ga0206129_10000972_pt1 | contig 40858 bp, 46 predicted proteins | sample Helgoland_Spring_8_FD_148616 | JGI IMG/M metagenome (GOLD analysis project Ga0206129, IMG submission 148616) | Pelagic subsurface seawater microbial communities from Kabeltonne, Helgoland, North Sea - Helgoland_Spring_Bloom_20160502_2 | ecosystem: Environmental > Aquatic > Marine > Epipelagic ...
CCGATGGCCGGGAAGATGTTCTGAAGCCCGTGCTGACGCGATACTCAGCCGAGGTGCGCCCATCGATCACCCGGCGCCGCTTCCGCGCCGACGCGGCCTTTGCCATCCCGGCGTTGTTCGATCTGTTGGAGGCAGAGGGCTGGGATTACGCCGTCCGCATCAAGGGCAATCCCAAGCTGTACGACCAGATCGGCTGGCTGATGAAACGCCGCCCCGGTCGGCCGCCGAACCACGTCGTGCGCGAGTACACCAGCTTCCACTACCGGGCAAAGAGCTGGTCGAAGTCGCGCCGGATCGTAGCCAAGGTCGAGTTCCATCCGGGCGAGTTGTTCCCCCGCGTCGGCTTCATCGTCACCAACCGTAGCCTGCCGAACGAGCGGGTGCTGGCGTTCTACAACCAGCGCGGCACCGCCGAGCAGCACATCAAGGAAGGCAAGTACGCGCTGAAGTGGACGCGGCTCTCCTGCATGCGCTTCGCGGCCAACGCTGTCCGGCTACAACTCCACGCCCTGGCCTACAACCTCGCGAACTTCCTGCGGACGCTGGCGACGCCCGAGGGGATCGAAACATGGTCGCTGACCTCGTTGCGGGAGCGGCTGATCAAGACCGGAACCCGGCTGGTGCGCCACGCCCGCTACGCAATCTTCCAGTTTGCCGAGGCCGCCCTGCCGCGGGCCGTGTTCGCGGGCATCCTCGGACTGATCAACGGCCTTCGTGGGCCGCCTGCAGAAGCAGCATCCGCATGACAGGGACCACCGCAAGACCGTCGGCAGGCAGCGCCGGTGACGGGAAAGGTGCGATCGGCGCACGCCCAAGCGGCGTTCCTCGCTGCGTTGGAGCGCCCATTCCGGGCTGCGTGGGCTTGCCGTCGACCAACCGAAGCGTTACCAGGGCATTCAACGGCTTGATCGCCGCCCCGAATGGCGGCACGTCCATGGGGCGGGAGCCAAACGGGGAATCCCAGCATAGATATCACAGCAGACCAAACCGTTTGAGCCGAATCTGTTTCAGGGCCATTTCATCGGTTTGATCATGGCAGACGAAGTTCCAACAGGTGCCTGGACGTGTTTTCAGTGACCTATTCAATTCCTGGAGTACGATTATGAAACTGACAACGATGACCATGGCTGCGCTGACGGTGGGCGTATTTGCCTTGGTCCCGATCACTGGCGCGACTGGAAATGCGGAAACGCCATTGCCAATGACTGCAGCAGCTGCAGCGCCGCAAGATGACGATCATGCCGGAGAAGCTGCAGATGCACACGGTGATGACGACCACGCCGATGAAGCCAAAGACGCACACGGTGATGACGACCACGCCGATGAAGCCAAAGACGCGCACGGTGATGACGACCACGCCGATGAAGCCAAAGACGCGCACGGCGATGACGACCACGCCGATGAAGCCCAGGATGCGCATGGCGATGACGACCACGCTGGTGAAGCTGAGGGCGCACACGGCGATGAAGGCGGTGGCGATGTTGTCAAACTGGCCCCCGAAGTCGCGAAAGAGGCCGGAATCTTACTAGAGCAAGCTGAGTTGGGAGCCTTGGGCGAGTCCCTCAGCCTGCCAGCAGAAATCCGCTTTGACGCAGACCGGATGGCAAATGTCACGCCCAAGGTGAGCGGAGTCATCGACCGGCTTTTGGTTGGTGAAGGCGACACCGTTGCCTATGGAGATACGCTGGCACTGATCACAAGCCGCGAGCTTGCAGGGTTGAAAGCGAAATGGATGATTTCGAAAACGAACGAAGCCCTTGCGGCACAGTCGTTGACGCGCCTGGAAAGGCTGTGGGCGAAAAAGATCACATCTGAGGTAAATGTCCAAACGGCCCGCGCAGAGCATGAATCGGCAAAGACCGAAAGTGAAGCCGCGGAAACCGAACTGCATGCCGTCGGAATTGACCACGCCGCTCTCGAAAAAATAGCCACTGCTCCGGATGGCAACAATGCCAATGCCTATCTGACTGCACCACTTGCGGGAACAATTGTACGACGTGCGGCGACGCTGGGAGAAACGGTAACAGCCGGGGATTCCAGCGCCAAGGTGCTGTTCACGATTGTCGATGACAGCGTGGTTTGGGCCGATATCGCGGTTTACAAGCAAGACATCAGCCGCGTTCGCGTTGGCGCGCCGGTTGCCCTGAAATCAGACGCGGGCGATGTCATTGCGCAATCAACAGTGGCATTTGTCCTGCCCGTTATTGATGAGGTGTCGCGCACGGCGACGGCGCGTGTCATCATCGACAACTCTGACAGGACCCTGACCCCCGGCCAGTTTGTGATTGCAGATCTCAGCGTCGGCAATGCCGCGGAGGTTTTGCGCGTGCCACAATCCGCCGTGCAACTGGTAGAGAACCGTCCGTCTGTTTTTGTCCCTGTTGACGGCGGGTTCGCACCACGCGCCGTCATGGTCGGCACAACCGCTGGCGGCTATGTGGAAATCCGCAGCGGCCTTGAGGAAGGCGACCTCTTTGTCTCTGACGGGGCCTTCACACTCAAAGCCCAACTTGAAAAAGACGCCTTTGGCGACGGCCACGGACATTAGGATAGCTGATTATGACTGATTTTATGCACCGCATCGCAGGCGGCTGGCTTTTGGCGGCCATTGCGGCTTTTGCGATGACGCTTGGCGGGCTTTTTGCGTTTCGCGCCTTGCCTGTTGATGCCTTTCCGGACGTGACACCCGCGCTGGTTCAGGTTTTCACCGAAACCGAAGGGCTCGCCCCCGAAGAGGTTGAACGCTATGTGACCTATCCAATCGAAACGGCGATGTCGGGCCTGCCCAAACTCAAAAATAGGCGGTCGGTATCGAATTTTGGGCTGTCGGTGGTGAACCTCTATTTCGAGGACGGGACGGATGTCTATTTCGCCCGTCAGGTCGTGGGCGAGCGGCTCGCCGAAGCGCGTGGCAACATCCCCGACGGGTTTGGCGACCCGCAAATGGGTCCGATTTCAACCGGGCTTGGCCTCATCCTGTATTTCCGCCTGGAAGATCAGACCGGCGCACGCAACCTTGTCGAGATGCGCGAAATTCAGGACTGGATCGTCAAGTATCAGTTGCAGACCGTGGCGGGTGTCACCGAGGTTTTGTCCCTTGGTGGCTATGAAAAGCAATATCAGGTCAGGCTCGATCCCGATGCGCTGCTTGCCTATGATATTCAAATCGCCGATGTGATCAGCGCATTAGAGCGCGGAAACAAAACCGAAGGGGCGCAATTCCTCGAAATCGGATCCGAACAATACACGGTGCGCGGCGTTGGACTTGCCAAGACAATCTCTGATCTCGCAGAGATTGTCGTCAACGTGGAGGACGGGCGCACCGTGCGCGTGCGCGATCTGGGCCACATCATCGTTGGCGGTGGCGTTCGGCAAGGTCTTGCAACCGCCAATGGTGAAGGCGAAGTTGTCGCAGGGTTGGTTCTGAAACTTTATGGCACCAACACATCCGATGTCATCGCGCGGGTCCAGAAGCGCTTTGAGGAAATCAACGCAAGCCTGCCGGATGGTGTACTGGCGGTCCCCTACTATGATCAGGGAACGCTGGTAAACAAGGCCTCCGCAACCGTCACGACGGCGTTGTGGCAGGGGGCTGTACTCGTAGCGTTGGTGGTGTTTGTCTTCCTGGGCGGCTGGCGTCCCAGTCTGGTTGTGGTCCTGTCGATCCCGTTTTCCGTAGGTTTTGCGTTTATCGCAATGTACGTGCTCGGCATCAGCGCCAATCTGATGTCATTAGGGGGGGTCGCCATCGCCATCGGGATGATGGTCGACGGGGCGATTGTTATCTCTGAAAACGTGAATCGCAGCTTTGAGGAAGACGACGGCTCTGAAGAGCCGCGTATGTTGGTTGCCCGATCTACCGCCGAGGTAATCGCACCTCTGGTGGCGGCGGTTGCCGTGGTTATCGTTGTTTTCCTGCCGCTTTTCTCGCTGCAAGGGGTTGAGGGCAAAACCTTCCGGCCCTTGGCGGCATCGGCTGCACTCGCCATGACCGGATCGCTGTTCTATGCGGCCCTGATTGCGCCTTCCATGGCCTTTTCGGTGATGCGCCGATCCGGCAAGAAGGCCCCTGACAAGCCGGGGCGGACTGTCGCGATGGTCAGTGGTGCGGCCGGGTTCTTTGTCCGTAACCGTTTTTTCGCCATTGTCCTGTGCGGCATATTTTTGGCGGTGGGCGGTTTTACAGGATCGCGACTTGGTTCCGAATTTACGCCATCGTTGGAGGAAGGCGATATTCTGATGCGCGTCACCATGGCACCCTCGATTTCGCTTACCGAAGGGACGAAGACGACGACGCTTGTGGAAAAGCGGCTGTTAAAGAATTTTCCTGAAATCAAGTCCATCGTGACCCGTATTGGGCGTGGTGAGGTTGGCGCGCATGCTGACCCGACCAACAGCGCCGAAGCCTTCATCGAGTTGAACCCGGTCGATCAGTGGCGGCCCGACTTGTCTGCCGAAGGTTTGCGCACGGCGATTTCGGAAGATCTGGAAAGCTTTCCGGGGATTGTGGTGAATATCGGCCAACCCATCGCGATGGCTGTTGATGAATTGCTGACCGGCACACGCGCCGAACTGGCCGTCAAAATCTTTGGACCGGATTCCGAAATTCTGTTGGAGCGATCACAAGTCCTGCAATCACTCCTGCAACAGGTTGAGGGGGCTGCCGAGGTACAGGCCGACCAGATCACCGGTGCGCCGCAACTTGTGGTAACCGTGGATCGGTCAGCCCTTGGTCGCTACGGGCTTGATGTTGAGGACGCGTTGGATGGACTGCGTGCAGCCGTCGGCGGGGCCGAGGCCGGATCACTGTTCGAGGGCGTGCGACAGTTTCCGATAATGGTGCGTTTTGACGAAGAAAGCCGCGACACACCGGAGGCGATCAGACGCATCGTGCTGGAATCGCCTTCGGGCGCACGGGTGCCGCTGGACACAGTGGCCAATATCGAAACTGTAATCGGTCCACGCCAGATCACACGCGAAGATGGCGAACGCTTCATCACGGTCCAGTCCAACGTGCGCGGTCGCGATATCGGCTCTTTCGTTGCCGAAGCGCAGACGTTGACGGACGCTCAGTTGGATCTACCGCCCGGGTATCGTTTGGTCTGGGGCGGCCAATTCGAGCTTCAGCAACAGGCGAATGCCCGTTTCAAAGTGGTTATTCCGATTACGTTGGGCATCGTTCTGCTGATCCTTTTGGTAACCTTTGGTCGCCTGAAATCAGCGATCCTCATCCTGTTGAATATCCCCTTGGCGCTGACAGGTGGTGCGATGGCGCTCTGGCTGACAGGGTTACCGGTGTCGGTGCCTGCTACCGTCGGGTTTATCGCATTGTTCGGCATCGCGTTGGGCAACGGTATGGTATTGGTCAGTTTCATGGATGATTTTGCGCGCGCCGGTCGCAATCTGGAGGCTTTGGCCATTGAGGCCGCAGGGCTGCGCGCGCGTCCGGTACTGATGACCGCCATGACGACGGCACTTGGGCTGGCACCATTGCTCTTCGCCACCGGCGTCGGTGCCGAGGTCCAACGCCCGCTTGCCACTGTGGTAACCGGGGGGCTTGTTTCGTCAACCGTGCTGACCCTACTGGTCATGCCCGCCCTGCACCGCTGGTTTGCACCCAGACAAGGTGGGCATCATTCGCTTGTCGAAACGGTCCATAGGCATGGTGCGCAGCCAACATCTTAGCCGAGGCACACCGAAGGACCTATCTTCTAAACTACGTCATATCTCCAATCCAGGAAGTGCAAGACGATCATCCGGTAGCTTCTCCATGCCCGCTTTCGTTGTCTTGGGCGTGGGGGCGGCCGAATTTCGATGTTTCGTCACAGACGTGGTATGGCATTCGGTCGGAACGGCGGCTCGTCGAGGATGTTCATCTCAACCTGGCCTACAGGTGGTTCTGCATTAAAAGTGGTGTGTGAGGCCGACTAGGCCGAACACCGTTTAGGCGTGAGTGGAGCGAGCGCCCTTGTGTTAAATATGAGTTATATATGCTTATAAGTATGATGTGCCGATCATTATGGACAGAGCACTGAACCTGCCTGACCGTAGGGTTGAAGTGACTTATGATCCGGTAGAAGTCAGTAGGAGAAGGACTGAGTTAGAGGCGTATATGAGCCTGGCTTGCCGCTGCATGACGCTCAAGGATGCGCTTTCAATGTTCGACCCGCAATTGCCTGGTATCGGTGATTTCAACGGGGAGTTATCTCCGGCCAAAATCATCGAGCTGTCCGGCGATGCAAGTGGAACACCAAGCAGTAACCGTGCAGATAACGAGAGGCCAGTTTTCGTAGAGGACTTTGGCGATGGCTCGTTCAGGGTCTACTGAGCCGACAAGGTGCGGGGTTGCGCCCCGCGTAGATGACGCAAGAAAGAAAGCTGCGATTAAGATCGCAGCTTTCCGCATTTTCGGCCCCCTCCAAGGGGTGAGCATCTTCCGTTATGCACGACATAATATTAGTTATGTCGGGGGTAGGGTTGACGGGTGAACCTAGGCCAGATTACGATTGTCCTGGCAGGGAAATTCTAGTCGGATGATTTTATGAAGTGGCAGGATGTTAAAGACTTTTCGGACGGCTTGCGAACTCGACCGACGAGAACGATTTTTTTGTTCATGCTCCTGCTTATCGCGGTGTTCCTCGTCAGCCTGGCGAGCGGCATTGGCGGCAAAGCCGCAGGGGAACTGTCTTTCTCCTCTCTTTGCCCTTGGTGTGAGGAAAAGCTCGATTGCGAGAAATTATTTGAAACTGATGCAGAAGGATACATAGAAAAATGCGAATGAATTTTGGAGCTGTAACGACCTGCATTCTCATCTTGAGCTTTGGAAGCAACGTTCACGCTCAATCTGGTTGCCCAGACCCAATACCAGCCAAACCGACAGGAGCACAGCTAAGTGCTTGTCTTAATGAGTTGCAATCAGGGCTTAAGCAGCTCCAGGCTTCTAAAGAACGAGGTGCCATTAATAACATTGTTTATCTTGGAGAAATTCGGTCATGTAGGGAAAAAGTTATACCGGTTCCGAATATTGAAAATACGACTACAGATGATTGGTTTGTTATATCATCTCCAGTAAAGTTAACTGCCCAATTTGGAACGGGGGTTATGACAAATAATGCACTATATTCTATTTCCCTCGACATAGATCAAAATGCCGACAAAAACTCTTGGAGAGCATATTTGTATCTACAGGTGAACGCGGCTACAGAGCAAAAAAGAGAACCTACGGACTATTGTAAAGGGCCAGAAAATCGAGACAATTCGATTGTAGATTTATACGCTATTCGGAAGCGATAAGCGATTACACTCTCAATGAGTTATTGATGAACCAGCCCGCCCCCGTTTCCGATGTTGCCCTGGCCAATGCCTACCACCTGCTGGCCGAAACCCGCGCTGAAACCCTCTGGCTGGCGAATTTCATCAGCCCCAACACCAAGGCCACCTACCGCCGTGCTGTGGCGGATTTTATCGTGGATATGGGGCTGAGCAGCCCGGCGGAGTTGTATGGGGCCGGGCAAGCCCATGTGCTGGCCTGGCGCGATCAACTCCGAGCGCGGGGGCTCAGCAACGCCGCTGTGAAAACCAAGCTCGCGGCGCTGTCTTCCCTCTACAAGTTCCTCGCCGATAAGCAGCTCAGCCCTGGCAATCCCGTGGCAGGCGTCCGCCGGCCTATCGCTGGCAGCGCCGGGATTGGGGCGGGCACCACCCCGGCCCTAACCCGTCGCCAGGCGCGGCTCTTGATGGATGCGCCCATGACGCACCAAGGCCAGCGGAAAACACCCCGGCTGCAACAGCTCCGCGATCGCGCCTTACTCTACACGTTTTTTTATACCGGGTGCCGGTGCATGGAGCCGGGCACGCTCACGGTGGGCGATTTCGGCATTGACCGGGGCTATTGGGTGCTGACCTTCACCGTGAAGGGTGAGAAAAAAAATAAAGTGGCCCTGGCCGAGTTCGACGCGCAAGAGGCTGAATGTGTGCAGGCCATTCTCGATTATCTCGATGCGTCCGGGCACCGGCATGACCAGGACGCGCCGTTGTTCCTGGCCGCGCGGCCCGGCAAGAACACCGGCCAGGCGTTGGGGCGGTCAACCTTCTACGATGTGTTCAAAAAATATGTGCGGCTGGTCGGGTTGCCCGACACCATCACCCCGCATTCGGCGCGGTCTACGTTTATCACGCAGGCGTATGAAAACGGGGTGCAGGGCGAGGCGATACAGCGTACCGTCGGGCACGCCTCGATCACCACGACCGAGGGGTATAATCAGAGTGCGAAGAAGCTGCGGAAGTCGGCGAGCTTGGGGGTGCGGTATTGACCGGGTTCTACGTGTAGCCTGAACCAACTAGTCAGACCCTGGCAGGTAGCGCTCTTCGATCTCGTCCTTAACAGTGATAGCCTTGCCGGTAGTCGCTGTATTCATAAGCGCACCACCCTCAAGGTTGTTTTCCTTGAAATAGAAGAACTCACGTTTGATGTGGGTCAGGGTATGAAGCTCTTCTGCCGCTTGCTCGATATTTATCCTCGAATGAAATCTTTTCCCCAGCAGTGCGGCCCACTCACGGAAGTCTTCCGTCCCCCGGAAATGGTCGTAGCGAACTATGACGGTCTTCGAGAAATTGGCGGGAAAGCCGTAGGGAACCTGCATGTGCATTCCGCAGGTCATGATGATCTGAGCACGATTAATGCCGTCGTCGCCTTTCATTTGCCTTGGCATCACCATGAGGCTTGAGCCACCATCACGGTGCCGTCCTGTCGAAACAAGTGCTTCTTCTGTTCGTGTATATGCTGCCATCACATACTGGTGTTCCTGACGGATAAGCCTCCCTTGTGTGCTGATGCCCTTTAGATCGCCATCGAGGCGAACGGTGTTCGTTTGCATCCCCTTCCCCTTACTGAGTGCCCGAATGCGAAGTCCTGATCTCGACAAACCATCAGCTGGACACCCGCATTAACCGTTTGGAACAGCAAGCCTGGATGGCAAAGAAGCGATTTTGGCTGGCGGGTTAGCCAATTCTCCCGCCTTTGGGCCTCTCGATTGGCCTGAAGCCGTTGAGTTCTGGCATTTTGGGCGGACTCATGCTGTCGCCGCACGTCGTTCGTGGAAGACCAGACGGTCGAAGTTGTAGGCAATGTTGGCGATAGTCAGTTTCGCTTCGGCGCGTGCCAGGCCGATGGTGCGGATGAACAGGCCGAAGAGCATCTTTTGATGGGCAAAGACGTGCTCGACGCGAGCGCGGACTGAGGACTTCTTCGCATTGGCCCGCGCCGTCGCCTTGGACATAGGCTTTCCGTTCGGTTTGCGGCGGTGAATGCGGCTGGTCAGCATGTGTGAGGCGAGCCATTCCTCGTTCGCTTTTGAGCGATAGGCGGTGTCGGCCCAGACCTCTGAAGATGTGTTGTTGGTCGTCACCAGCCGTCGGAGCATGCGCCCGTCGGCTTCAGCGGCCGATGTGACGGCGCTCTCCCGGATGAAGCCATAACGCCGGTCGATGGAAATGTGCGACTTGTAGCCGAACACCGGCTGGGCGATCTGCGGCAACGGTGAGCCATCAGGGCGATAGCGGATCTTGCCCGCCGATCTTCAGGGTCCAGCGTGCTTGTGTGTCCTTCTGGGCCGCCTTGTTCGGTTGATCCGGCCAGATCTCTTGGGCCGATTTACCGGCCTTGATCTGGGCCTTTTCGTCCTCGGTGTTCCGCTGCTTTGGTGCTGGCACCAGGCTCGCGTCGACGATCTGACCGCCAAGTGGGATGTAGCCCTTCTTGTGCAGTTGCCAGTCGAAGGCCTTTATCACCCGCTTCAGCGTGCCGGTCTCGGTCAGTTTGTTACGGTAGAGCCGGATTGTGTTCTCGTCCGGCGTCGGCCCGCCGAGATCGAAGCCCAGGAACCGCATCCACGAGAGCCGGTCGCGGATCATGAACTCCATCTTCGCATCCGACAGATTGTGCTGAGCCTGCAGGATCAGCGCCTTGAACATCGAGACCGGGTCGAATGGCGGCCTGCCACCTTTGCGGCCATCGCCGTAGCCAAGGCCCTCGACCAGCCAGCCACGGAAATATTCGAAATCCACCGTGGCATCGAGCACCTCCAGCGGGTCGCCATGTTCGCTCAGCTTCTCCAGATGCTCCGAAAGGCTGAAAAATCCACGCTGTTCCATGAGACGGCTCCATCAATGCGATAGAGCCAGTGAATCACAAATTCGATAAGCCTACGAGGTTAATGCGGGTCTCCAGCTTCATTCGCGCGGTAAATCAAGAAGTCGCCAATGAAGCGCTCATCAACAAAGGCCAAATCCGCTGGTCTGGAAATCGTGCTGTATCCAGAGTCTTCGAAGAGGGCTATGCGGGCAATGTCAGGATCAAGCCCGAAGATACTTCGATACTTTTCATCGAGTTCTGGGTGTTTCCGAGGGTCGAAACACAGGGCTATCGCTTCGACTGTATCAGGGATATGGCTAGCTGCGAGATTTCCGGAGGAAACGAGGTTTCGTAGGCCATGCCGAGATAGTGTCCCCGGACGTGGTGTAACTTTGTTCTCCGACCAAGGCGTGGTCGCTGTTACAGGGCCGCGATAGTTGCCGGGTCCATGGGTGGAGTGTCGCAAATGGCGGCAACGGTTTCCAGTGTCATGTAACGCCGGGTGATTGCCCACTCGTCATTCTGTTCAAGCATGAGGGCGCCGACCAGGCGGGTGATGGCGGCCTCGTTTGGAAAAATTCCCACGACATTGGTCCGGCGTTTGATTTCCTTATTCAGGCGCTCAAGCGGGTTGGTGGAGTGGATCTTGGTCCAGTGGTCGCGCGGAAAGCTCTTGTAGGCCAGCACCGCAGAGCTGATCAACATCCAGCGCCATTAGCCGGTCGGCGACAAAACCCAACATTTCGGCCAGGACATGCTTGTCCGGCGTCTCCGACAAAAGGGCGCGCAAGGCCGCTGTCTCTGATAGTTTGTCTTTGGTCATGGCTGGTCTCCTTAGTCAAAGGTCGGTTTGCAAACCAAACCTTAGCCGGAGAACAACCGTGGCCGCCAAGCAGCCCGCGCGGGCTTCGCCTGAGCTACGCGAGGCTCCGCTCAGCCCGCGCTACCAACTGAATTTACACCACCCATTGGGACACTGCTCGGATTTTGCGTCCTTCCTAGCCAAAAGCTGTGAGCAGCCCTCATCTGCAGGAAGCCTGAGCTATTGCCCAATCACATTTCCGGACCTGGCCAATTTGCGATAGGCCGAAAATTTGGCTCTACAGGCCCATAAAGACCCCTGCCCTCCCCCAGGCCTACAAAACTTCGCAGAACGGCCTCAGAACGCGCCAAAATCGATTTCAGTGGCCTTTCGGCTGTCACCAATGCCCGCGGTTTACGCTCTGAACAAACCGCTTGGTTTCATTGGAAAGCAAACTTGTTTGGCCTTACCACAAGCTCTGACATTTCAGGTTTGGTAATGATCTAGCCACCCGACCAACTGGTTCGGGTTCCGGGCTGCGTCCTGTAGGGACGTAGGGCGGATTTTAAAACGTATCGAGCAGCGTAGCTGCGAGATTCTATTTTCAGCCCGTAGGGCTGCTAAAAAGCTTACGGCGAAGCCGTTCTGTTTTTCGCTGAAAGCGCAGTGTGTGTTAAATTGAGTTAAAAGAGTCTGTTAAGCATATAAAAAGGCGAGCTAGTGGCTTGAAAAATCTGATAAATTTTAGGTCGATGGTTTCTAATACACCGGAAAAAGGTTTCTGATACCCGTAATTTGGTTTCTGATACACCGATTCGGAAAGAGGGTTTCTAATACACCGAAAAAAAGCTGTGGGTTTCTGATACACCGAAGCTTGACAGTGGTTTCTAATACACCGAAACTGGGCCATGGTTTCTGATACACCGAATATAGAGAACCTTCTCCCGGAGCGGCATCCTCAGCAAGAGATGTTTATCTGTGATGTTGCTGACGCGGTCCTCAAGGATGACATGGCATCCATGGAGCATCCCTTTTTCTCTTTGTCGAAAAAGCCAGACATCACACCTCGTCGCTATGAAAACGGGAACAAATGGCTTGAGGTAATCCCCAGCGTAAAAGGTCTGGCGACGATCTATGACAAGGATGTTCTGATCTATTGCATTAGCCAGATGATTCATAAATCGAATCAAGGCGAGCCCCTCTCCCGTCATGTCAAAATTAACGCGCATGAATTGTTGGTTTTTACGAACCGGAGTACGGGTGGAAAGAACTATGAACAACTCCGCGATGCCCTTGATCGATTAGATGGGACGCGTGTGCGGACAAATGTGCGAACAGCGGATCAAGAGGTCCATGAGGGCTTTGGCTTGATCGAAGCGTTCAAGATTATCCGCTCTGAAAAGACGGGCCGCATCGTAGAAATGGCCGTTACGCTATCCGAGTGGGTCTTCAATGCGATTGCAGCCAATGAAGTTCTGACCATCGACCCCACCTACTTCCGGCTTCGCAAAGCGATCGAACGGCGGGTCTACGAGATTGCTCGCAAGCATTGCGGCAAACAAAAGAGTTGGTCGATTTCAATCGCAAACCTCAAAAAGAAATGTGGCTCGCGCGCACCCACCAAAGGCTTTCGCCACGACATCAAACAAATCGCCGAAGGCAATCACCTGCCCCAGTACGCCGCTTCGTATGATGATGAGCGCGATATGGTTACTTTTTATAACCGTGAGTTCATCGAAGCTGTGGCGGCTTATGACGGAATTAAGCTCGATCCAGAAACCTACCATGACGCCAAAACATGTGCGCCAGGTTGGGATATCTATCATCTGGAAAGCGCCTGGCGGAGCTGGATGGCGGACAATGATCTTGAGATACCTCGCAATCCTGACCGTGCATTTCTCGGCTTCTGCCGCAGATGGTTCGAAAAGCGCGGAGCGCCATAGCATCACAGAGCTGGTCCCGAAAAATTGGACAAGGGCTTAAGGTGTGTTCCACCGAGCATCGGAGGAACCAAGTATGGCGAAGCGTCGCCGATTTACGGGTGAGTTCAAGGCAAAGGTCGCGCTGGAAGCGCTGCGGGGTGAACGTCCGATCCAGGACATCGCTGCAAAGTACGGCGTGCATCCCAACCAAGTGAGCACCTGGAAGAAGCAGGCGGTCGATGGCCTGAGCAGTGTGTTTTCGGACAAGGCCGAAAAGACGGAGCGGGATCATGAGGCGGCTGTTCGCGATCTGCACGCGAAGATCGGCGAATTGACGGTGGAACGGGATTTTTTGGCACGAGGGTTCAAGCGATGAGCCGGGACGTTCGCAAGGCCATGATCGAGCCCGACCATCCCAAGTTGAGCCTGAGCCGGCAATGCCGTCTGGTGGCGATCAGTCGGTCGTCGCTGTACTACCGCCCGCGGCCTGCCAATGCGGAGACGCTGGCGTTGATGCGGCGGATCGACGAGATCTACCTGGCCTGTCCGTTCTACGGCAGCCGGCAGATCATGCGCCAATTACGCCGGGACGGGCACCCGGCCGGCCGGCATCGGGTTCGCCGGCTGATGCGATTGATGGGCCTGCAGGCGATCTACCAAGCGCCGAAGACCAGCGAGCCACATCCGGAGCATCGGATCTATCCGTATCTTCTCAAAGACCTGGTCATTGACCGCCCGAACCAAGCTTGGTGCAGCGACATCACCTACATCCCTGTCCAACGCGGGTTCCTGTATCTGGTGGCGATCATGGATTGGCACTCCCGCAGGGTGCTGTCGTGGCGGCTGTCGAATACCATGCACGCCGACTTTTGCGTCGAAGCACTGGACGAAGCGCTGACGCGCTACGGCAAGCCGGAGATCTTCAATACCGACCAGGGCAGCCAGTTCACCAGTTCTGACTTCACCGGCCTTCTGCAGGCGCACGAGATCCGGATCAGCATGGACGGGCGCGGCCGCTGGCTCGACAACGTGTTCATCGAGCGCCTCTGGCGGTCGCTGAAATACGAGGCTATCTACCTGCACGAGATTGCCGACGGCTTTGCCGCAAGGCGCGTCATCGGCGAGTGGCTGACTTTCTACAATGCCACCCGCCCGCACTCAGCCCTTGACGGCCGGACACCGGCAGAAGCGTATGAAACCGGCCTGCTGGATATGATGGACAAGACTGACGCCTTGCCCACATCTCCACAGGCCCAGCAGCAACAAAAATTTATCAATGGGATTTTGGCAGCCTGATCAGCAAGCGGGATACACCTTAGCAACGCTGCCAACCTGTCCAAACGACCAGGACCACCTCTTCACCCAAATACGGTATGGTATTATACCATACCGTATGGTACCATAGGCTATCTTACTGCGTATCCCCTTCTCGATAACCAACACAGGACCGACTCACGATGCCAGTAATAGCCTTTGCAAACTCCAAAGGCGGAAGCGGGAAAACGACAAGCGCCTTGCTGCTTGCTTGCGCTCTCGCCGAAACCAGAGCGACGACGATCATTGATGCCGATCCGCGCCATCCAATTTCTACATGGGCGGAGAAACCAGGTAAACCAGATGCGCTCACGATCGTTACCAATACGTCTGAGAAAACCATCCTTGATGAGATTGAAGAAGCCGCCGCACGCGATCCTTTCGTGATCATCGATCTGGAAGGCACAGCCTCACGGCTGATGAGCTACGCAATCAGTCAAGCGGACTTAGTCATCATCCCACTCAAGGAGCAACAGCAAGACGCCCTAGCGGCGCTCGATGTAATCCAAGAGATTCATCGGGATATGAAAGCAACACGCCGCCAGATCCCTTATGCCGTACTCTTCACCCAGAGTAGAGCGGCGGTGAAATCTAGAACGGCGCGCCATATAGCTGCGCAGTTCCGTGAAAACCCAAAAATCGACGTGTTCGATGCCGAGATTCACGAACGCGATGCCTATGCCGCAATCTTCTCGATCGGCGGCACGGTCACGGGTCTTGATCCTAAGAAAGTGAATGGCCTGCCAAACGCGATCGGCAATATTGATGCCTTCAAGGATGAAGTGATCGAGCGCCTACGCGCAATCCGCAAGGCTGCAGACAAACAGGAGGTGGCATGATGAACGGGGGAGATAGGCAACCGCTCACAATCCCAGATTTGGATCCCCCCGAAACGGAGAAGTCAAAAGCGGATGTGCTTGATGATTTCGCGCCGCGCCGGGGTAGGGCAGGGGGTTTGACTGAAAGCCGCAAGGCAATTGATACCGTCTCTGCGTTCCCAAGTCGGGAAGCCTCTCCCGACGCACAAATGAACCTCAAAGGCCCCAAACACGTCCTCGATCGGTTCAAGGCAATGTGTAAGGCTGATCGGCGGGCCTACTACGACATGCTTGAAATCCTGATGGACGAGTTTGAAAAACCCCAGCCCTAACGGGCTGGAGGTTAGCTATGCGGCTGTCCCGCAGCTAACCCGCCCCAACCCTCTCGACAGGGTTGTCCGCGGCACCGCAAACCGCCGCGCCGCCTCAGACACGGTTGCGCCAGTTTCGGTCATGTACCGCTGCACCTCGCTGAGGAACGCGTCGTCGAGCACACAAGGCCGCCCGAGACGGCTGCCGCGGGCTTTCGCTGCCTGCAGGCCGGAGATCGTATTCTCCCGGATCAGATCCCGCTGGAACTCTGCCACAGCGGCAAAGACATGGAACACCAGCTTGCCCCCGGCGGTCGCAGTATCGATACCCTCGGTGAGCGAGCAGAAGTGGACGGCTTCGTCTTTGAACCAGGTGAGCAGATCGGACAGGTGGGAGACGGAGCGGCCCAGACGGTCGAGCTTGTAGACGACGAGGGTATCGCCGGGCGATAGGGCGTCCAGAGCATCCTGCAGGGCAGGGCGGTCGGTACTCGCGCCAGATGCGCCGTGGTCGGAGAAGATCGCCGTGCACCCGGCCCGGTTCAGGGCATCGATCTGCATGTCGAGCTTCTGGCCGGAGGTGGAAACCCGCGCATAGCCGATCATGCGGCTATCGCTTGGGACCGTGCGGATCATCCTGGAGCGCGGTCTCATCGGCGATCCTTTCCCTGCCCGAATACGAAGGATTCCGGACAGGCCGCATACCGCATCTCCCAAAAACACACTGCCCTGAATATCGGCAGACTTCTGCACAAACTCAAGATCGAAATCAGCGCTATACTCTCTAAATACGATATAACCGAAATCCTTCGTTTTTGAATATCACTACACTGCGTGTATTTGCTTCGGTATTCAATAATACACGGATCGTTATTCAGATAATTATCTGCAATGCCTTCGCCAGATTGAAGGCGATAGCCACAGCCATTGCTCTGATCGGCCTTGTGACGGCAACACCCAGCCTGGCCACAGGGCAGGGGGCCCAAACAACGTATTTCACCAGCCACCTGCAAGCCGGTCATACATCGATCCAGTACAGCAAGAGCAGTGGCGGGGTTGGCATCGTCCTGGTCTTTGCGCCCTGGGAGGACGGGCCTTCAGTCGAGGTCATCAGCAACCGGTTTGTCGAACTGTTCCGGGAGCAGGGGGCGGACGCCAAGGTCTTCGTCGTCCGGAACGACAAGCCCGGCCTGGCTGTCTCGTTTACCACCTACGATGTAGGCATAGGGCCGTTCACTCCGAAGGAAGCTGTTGCCAATATCGGCAACGCCATTGCCCAGAACGAAGCGGCCAAACGGCTGCATGCAGCAGCAGCTACAAGAGAAATCCGCTAACCCCCGAACAGCTTGCCGAGATCGGTATCCACCTTCCAGTCAGCAGCGGCATCCAGGCCTGCATCGGCTGCCGCTCCGAGTTTATCATCGCCGATCAGGAGATCGGGCGGCAGATTAGCGCCAAGCCCTGCAGCTTCTCCCGCCGCGCGAACCGCTTCAGCCTGTTCTGTTGTGAGGGTGCGGCCTGCCTCAATGCCATCCAGTCCGGCTTCCAGCAACCTCTTGCGGTTCCAGTTGAAGATGTATTGGGCCTCGGGCGAGCCCGCGTATTCCGGTTTGATCTGTCCGGTCGCATCCAGCATCCGACCGGCGAGGGCGCGTAGCATGTCTTCTTCAGTCGATAAATTCGCCAAGGCTTCCGGCGCGAGGAACGCCTCTGCCACGCCGCGCACGAACCCGTCGCCGTATTTGTCCTGCAGTTGCTGGGCCAATTGTTCTTGGGCAGCATTGATGGCCAAGATCTCCGACCGGAGCAGGGACAGCCATAACAGCGTCTCAGTCTCACGGCGGCGCTGCCGATCGCTATCGGCAGTCTCGGTGCGGGCATGCTGGTTGAATACGGCGGCGGCAGAGCGTTCCTGCTCGCCTGCGGCCGAGCCGCTGACCTGGCCCAACTGAATGCCGGTCTCCCGGAACTCTTTCAGTTTAGCGCTGACGCCTGCTTCCCGTTCAAAATCGTACTGCCATCGCATCGTTAAACTCCCGCGGCAGCCGAACTGAACAGCCACCGTCGTTTGCCTAACAAGATACCGCAAATCCGTTAAGATTTCGTTAGGATTTCAATCGGCGAGACACCGCTCAAAGAGCGCTCGGCAAGCGCGAACTCGTCTTCGAGCGCCGCAAACTCCCGCACATAATCCGGGTCTTTGCGCCACTCCCGGAACACGTCCGACACCGGGATCGCTTTCCTGGTCTGCTTCGTCATGATGGCACCTCCTTTGCTCGCACCAATGCGGTCTCGATCTCCCGGCGCGGCGTCTTCTGGCTTTTCTTGGTGAACACGATACGCCTGCCCACGGCGGTTAAACAGGTCGCTAGCTGGAGCCTCTAGCGGGCTACGACATAGCCCTTGCGCTGCTTCTGCTGGGAAAACGCGAACAAGGCATTGATCGCCTGGCCTTCGTGCCGATAGGTCTGGCAGCGAAGCTGGCCGCCAGAACCGATCCGGCCCCATTCGCGGACCAGGGAGCAACCGCCGAACAGGTCGGGCTGCAGCCGCATCGCATAATAGCGATGCATGTTAGCCTGGCGGTCGGAACGCACCAGGCGCAAGGCGGTCGGGAAGAGATTGGTCTGCAGCATGCTCATAGGAGAAATATACCGGATGCAGGGGTGCCTTTCCAGATACACCACTGCATCTGGGGCTCAAAAGCCGTGGACAAAGTGGACCTCCTACTAGGACCCAGGCCGTCGGCCACGGCGCTGTTAGCGTTCATGATCATCGTCCCGGCTTTGCTCGTTGTCCTGCTCTTGCGCCCGCTGACGCGCCGCCTTCTTGAACTCGATGGTCCGGGCATAGCGGTCGAGGATTTCATCGCGCGCGTCGCGCTTCGGTTTGGCGGCCTGGTTATGCTCAGCCTTTAGCGCTTCGCGTTGCTGTGCCTTGCTGGCCAGCTCCTTGAACGCTGCCTCACGTTCGGCGGTGCGGGCCTTCCAGTCGGCCTGCAAGCGTGACCGTTCGGCCTCCTGGGATTTAGCCAAGTCCTCGCGCTCCCGGAAATAAACCGCCCTGGTGGCCTCCTGAGCCGCTTTGCGCTCGCTCTGCATGCCGGAGAGGGCTTCCTTCGCCTTCGCCGCTTGATCGCCCTCCAGAGCTGCCCTGGCGCGTTCCTGGGCCTTGTCGAACTGCGCCCGCCGCTCGCCCGCATTGGTGAGGATGCGGAACGACCGGCTGATCGCACCGCCGCGGCCCTCGGCTACGTCCTGCGCGGACAGACGGGCCGTGCGCACAAAATTGCTGGCCCGACCGAAGAAGCTCTTCTCCAGAGCCTCGAAGGTCTGCTTCTCGGATGCCTGCTGCCGGTTCAGATCCCGCCAGGCCGGACGGAACTCCTCCAGCACCCGTGCCCGCACCTTGCCCGCGTCGCGCTCGTAGCGACGGGCTAGGGCGGCCTTGCGCTCCTGGTGCGCACTCTCCAGCCGCTGCCAGGCCGCTGCGTGTAGCGCCGCTATATTCCGGCCCCTCAGCGCCAGTGCATGGTCCTTCGCCGTCTGCTCGGCCCGCACGGCCTTGTCCCGGTCATTGTCGTTCGCAGGCGGACGCGCCTCGTAGATGTGCCGGGCAATGTCCTTCGCGCCCTTCACATACGCGCCCTTGGCCCGCATCGCGTTGTTGATCACCCGCTCCTCGCACAGGATTTTCCCACACTTGCGCTCATAGGCTTCCGCCCACTTGGAGAGCTTTAAGCGGTCATTGGAGGACGGGAGGTGGCGACCATCTTGCGGCGACACCCGGTTGACCAGCAAATGCACATGGGCGTGCTCTTCGTCATTGTGCGCAATAATCAGCGCCTGGCGGTCGTCCGCGCCGATCGCGGCGAGCGCCCCATCCGCCGCCCGCACCATCTCCTCACGATCCGGCCTCTGATCCGGATGCCAGGCGAGCGAGATGTGCAACACATGCTTATGGGATTTCCGGCCCGTGTTTTTCACGCCCGCCTCGGCCTTCAGGCGCTCCTGGTCCTTGGCGGTTGCCACCATGATGCGCCAGCCCGTCTGCGGATCGTCGTGCGCCAGGTTGCGGGCCTCGGTCCAGGCAACCCGCTCGTCGGTGCTGGCACGGTCCTTGTCGTGCAGCAGATAGAGCGCCGCCCCTTTGAAACTCGATCCCTTGGCGTGAATCTTAGGAACCATGTGCCATCACCTTGCCCAGCACATTGCGCAGCTCCTCGCCGACCGCGTTCCAGTAGCGCACGAAATCGCTGCCGCGATGCGTGGCGCGGGCGAGCTGGTTCACGTTCACGCCGATGCGGTTCAGCTCCGACACCAAGGCCGGATCGGATGAGCGCGATGGGGCAGGGGGGATAGGCCTGCCCAGAACGCGGCGGCGCATGAACTCGGTCTCAGACAGCCCGGCACGCCCGGCCTGCTCGCGCAGCCATTCACGCTCGGCCAAGGTCAGCCGGAACCGTGCCGTCTCGCTGCGCTTCTCGCCATCCTGTTTCTCGGGCCGGGCCATGCTCCTCCTCGTCTGCTTCAACGCTCCAGGACATTCCTGGCGTATCCAAGGCCGTCGCCTTGGTCGGGGTGGAGCGCCGAGACGCTCCATGCTCCAGGGCATCCCCTGGCGCGCATCCAACCCGCGCAGGGTTGGTCATGGGTCCAGGGAGCACGAAGGCTCCCTCGGTCGCTCCGGGGCGATCCCCGGCCGTCTCCAAGGTCGGAACCTTGGCCGCAATGCAACGGGCGGAACCGTTGGTGCGGGGAGGTTCAGGAGGGGGTGCAAAACCCTCTGCCTGATCCAGGGTCCAGGGGAGGGACGATCCCCTGGCCAGATGCGCAGAAAGCCTCCAATTGGGAGGATTACAAGCAGTTTTTGTAGCACAAAAACATATCTGGCTATTCTTAATTCGTGCCACAATGCCATAAAGCTCTAACGCCTGCAAGTTGGCTGGATTTATCAGCTTTCGCGCCCGGCTTGCACGGGCTTCGGTGAACCGCAGGCGAGCCGAAACTGCGTCAGCAGCGATGCGCAGGACTAGCGTTCTGGCTCACGATCATCCCGGCGCACCTGCGCCAACGTCCGCCCCTGGCTATGCTCCCGCACCTGCTCAAACGCCTGGCGGCCAAGCGCCTGGGGCAATTGTCCGAAGCTCCATTCGCCATTGCGGGCAGGGGTGACGCCATAGGGCAGGCGGTCCGCTTCCCAGACCACCGTGTTCACCTGGTGCGTCTTGATCCAGGAGCGCTCGTCGTCCAGCCCGAGATGCCGCGCCACCTTGGGCGGGATCTCGACGCCGCTCTCGCTTCCTCGCGGCGGCGAATGGGTAATGGGGCAGAGCACAACCTCCTTGCTGCCATCCTCCTTTGGCTTAGTCGCCAGGATGATGGCGCAAGGCCGGTCTTTCATGCCTTGCTCCTGGCCCGCACGCTCTTCCTCTTTCCAGAGGAAGTCGTAGCGGATCACCAGGCCCGGCTTCGGCTCGATCGCCATGCTCGTTCAGCCGACCTATTTCAGGAGGTGGTCGAGACCGGGCGTCGGCTCCCCCTGGTAGCCGTCGTCGAGCTGCGCCTTGATCTCATCGCTCAACTCGTCCGGGTAGAGCGCCCGGCGCGTGTCGTAGTGCTTCAGGCGTTCGTACTCGTCGATATCGATCAGAACCCGCGAAGGCCGGTTGTGTTTGGTGATAATGACCGGCGCTTTCGCGGCTTGATCCAGATAGACCCCGGCGCGGGCGCGGAATTCGGTCGATGTGATCGTTGTGGTCGCCATGATGGGTCTCCGATGTAATCGCTGTTTCATATATAATAGCGAAAACCGCGGTTACGTGCAAATTCCCGCAGAAAGAAGGGCCGCCCCGAATGGGACGGCCCCCGATCGGCATGATCGGATGCGTCTCAGTATTCGTGCGCCAGCATGATCGTCAGCACCCGGAAGCTCCGCTGCGGATCTTCCGGATACTCGGAGCCCCATTGGCAGGAGCTGTCGGCGTAATAGTCGATCTTCCAGAACACCTTCCCGGCGGTCGGGTGATCGATGACGCCGAACTCGTGTTCGCCATAGGGGTCTGAGTCCTCGGAGAAGTCATCGTAGGCGATGACCCGCGTGGTGATGTCCAGCTGGAACGCTGGTCCCTGTTCGGCGATGCCGCTTGTGACAACGCAGCGGCCAGGGATTGCTCCCTGACCGAAGGTCGCCAGCTCGCGGCGGCACTGATCGTTTAACGCGGCGATCTTGGCCGTCGTGGCTGACTGGTCGCTCATGAGGCTTCTCCCGCATTCACATCCGTGATGAAGAGCACCCCTTCGTGGCGGGTCAGTTCGACCGGCACGTGGTCCAGGCGGAGAATGCCGCCCTTGCCGTTGCCTCTCGGCCAGATTGCGCCGATCTCGCGGGCGGAGCCGAGCTTCTGTTCGCCTTGCTCATCCACCCCGGTAAAGCGGGCAAATGAGACGCGGTGTGTGGGTTTGTTTGTCGTCATGGTTTCTTCCTTTTCTTAAGGCCGGAACCATTTCCGGGCCTTGGCGAAACCACGCGCCGGGCGGGAATAAGGGGTCTGTCAAAACACGCAACCACGTCCGTGTTGACAGGGGCCGCCCGTCCGGCAAGGTCGTCCAAGGTCAGTCCGGAATGTCTCCGCGCCGACAGGCAGAAACCGCCTGAACAGGGAAACCAACCGGGCCGCATTTGCGGCCTGCATCGCAGATGCATGGGGAAAGGAGCGCTCGCCGCTAGGCAGCCCGTTTGATGCGGGGATCAAACAGGGCAGGCGGTAGGCTGGGGCCATCCGATACCCTCAAGCGCTGTCCTCTGGCGCTGCCGCGCCCTGCGGGATCGCTTGACCGTCTCTCCAGGCAAAGAAGTAACCTTCGAAAGACCCAGTGAACCGGGCAAGCTGAACGCTATGATTTGCAAGAGGGGAGGGTGACGGTTCTGAGAGAACACCTCGTGTGAAATTTGCACTTAAAGCACTATTCAGGTATGATTAATGCATGCATTCACGACAAACAATTTCAGAACAAGAAGCGCAATCACGGTATGGGGTCGATTTCAAGCTGCTCAGGATGCCGGACGGACATTACATACTCCATAAGGCCTCCAGCTTGCTGTGGAAGCAGGCCGAATATCTCATCCTGACACGAAGCTTTTCCTACGACGCCTTGGTTCATCTGGCGCATCAAGCCATGGAAGAGTATGGCGTTGATTTCGAACGTGGCTTTCGCAATATCGTCGCCTATTTCTACGAATGCGCGATCGAGTACGACGGCAAGACGCCCAAAAATCTGACCGCCTAACCGCCGACCGAAGATTTACCGCTTCTCCGCATACTTCCCGGCAAAATACGGATCGGCGTAGTAAGGCGTCCGCCGCACAAAGAGTGCCGCATGCTCGGCGGTTGCGATGATCTGCAACTGCGTCTCCCGTGCGAAGTGCCGCCTGATTTCGTCAGGCCCCATTAGCGCCGTCTTCTGTACGCTTCGACTGACCGTCTGCCCGCTCGCCCCGCTCTTGGTACTCGATTTCGTGTTCTCGTCGAGCGCGAACGACCCGAAGAACCCAGCAAGGCCCTTTTTCTCCGTCATCCGGCGGAGCTTATCGAAATCGGAAATGTCGGCGACCGTTATTGTTTCGGTATCCGACTGGTTCACCACCTCGGTGAGCACTTCGAGCTCGCCGAGCCGCTTAGCAATGAATTCCAGCGTCGTTGGGTCGGTATTCCCGAAAAACTGCAGCAAGCCGGCATTCCCAAGGAAGGTTTCCCAACTCTTCGGATAATCCCGCTTGAGCTGCGACAGATCCTGAAGGATCGCCCATATTTTCAGACCAAAACCTGCCATGTAACCGACCGCGGCCTCAAGGATTGGCATAGGCCCCAGCGTCGGAAATTCATCGACAATCGCCAGCACTGGGTGGTCAGTTGCCGGTGCCGTGTCATCGCGCTCCAAACGCGCAACGGTTAAGCTCAGCATCAACCGCATCCAACGGGAATGCGCCTTCATCAGACGGCTCGGCAAAACCAGATAAACTGAAACGCCGTTCGGCGCGCGTTTCAGGTCTTCAAGGCTCAGGGTGTGGTCGCTGCTTTGCAAACAGCGCCGCATCCGGGGGGCATCAAGGAACTTCAGGTTGCGCCGGGCTGTCGAGAGAACCGAAGCGCGCTCGCGGTCGGCAAGGTCGCGTACACCTTGCGCCACGCCGGAAATCAGGCCGTCAAACGCATGGTTAGTCTCCATCGCCCATAGCAGCGCTTCGAAGGGCGTGGCGGGAGGGGTTTCCCCTTCTAATGGGTCCGATCCCACTTCAGGGTCCGCCTGCAGAGCATCGAACAGCACCCGGTCGCCATCGCGCAACAACAGGCGGACACGGCCAAGCGTCCGGTCATCTTCGAACTCCGGGGCGCTGATCACGTGCAGGATCAGCGCTTCGACCAGCGCCCTGGCGGAGTCGTCCCAGTGCGCATCGCGTTGATCCGCACTCACGATCAACGCTTCAGCGATGAGAATGGCCTCTTCCAGCGTGTCCTCGTCGTCCGGGCTCAGCCCGGCCAACGGATCGAAGGTTGCGAGGTATTCGCCTGGAACGCCAGAAACGCCATACGGATCGAGCACATAGACATCCTGGCGTAATCCCTTGATACGCGAAGTGCCGAACCCGCGCCGTGACGCCGTCCGGAAGGCATTCTCGCCCTTGGGGTCTATACAGATTACCGAGCCGGGATACTCACACAGCGTCGGAATAATGGCGGAGACGCCTTTTCCAGCTCGTGAGCCCGCAATCGTCACCACATGGCGGTCGTCCATCCAGCCGACCGGCTCTCTAGCCATTGTCGGCGTCCGGCCCAGCCAGATTTTCCCCTTATGATAAGCAAAGTCGCTTTCGCTGTTTTGTGCTTCTTTCTCAAGCGCATCAGGCAGAAACCAGTAAGAAGATGCCAGTGGGGCAATGACAGCACCGCGTTCAATGCCGCGCGGGAACTCTAAAGTGTCAGTCATGGTCGTATTCCCAGAAGTAGAGGAGAGTGAGCTTCGGCTAGCGTTCATGACCGTCACCTCGAGCCCGAGCCGCATCATTGAACCGGCCCGTTAGTTCGTGGCCGGTTTTCTTCGGCCGGAACCAATCCTTGATGCCCTCAACGCGCTGCTTATAGCGTTCAACTGCGCCATTCCCACGACCATCGTAAGTTGCCGCGTCGTTTAACCGGCCAGTGGCCTCTTTCTCGTACTTGGTATCGGCCAACCGCTGCTCGATACGAGCGATTCTGGCATTCTTATGCCGGTCCATATCGTTTTTGATGTCTTGGACTTCTTCCCTATTCGGCGTGAGGTCCAGGCCGATCTTCGGGTGATCAACCATCTCCTCAAGGGCTTGTTTTTCGATCTTCGATACTGCCTCCGGCGACCGGCCCCACTGATGCTGATTGCGCAGGTACGATTTGATCGCCGTGACGCGGTCGAGGTGGGCTTTTATGACTTCGGTTTCTTTCGTCATTGGTCTTGTCCTTCAATTTGTTGATATGGAGCGGACTGGCTGCTGGCCTTCCTCGATCGGGATGGCATCGAGGAAGGCAGCCCCCGTCAACGCTGCCAGCCATAGTGCTCAAGGATGCGCTCGTAGGCGGCATTCAGGCTATCTGCGGCTTCTTCAATGCCACCGGTATTGGCTTGGAGAATGTCCATCTTCTCCCGATACCGTCGAATCAGAGTTGACTGATCGAACATGCCTGGCTCTAGCTCAAACAGGACGCAATCCTCCTCGTGCGATGGCATTGACCCCTGCTCAGCACAATTCTCAGAATACGTTTGCTCATGGGCCTTTTCCGTGGTCGGCCCCGCACTCCGGCGCTTTGCAGTTTCTCCAGCCTGATTCCCCGCTACGTCAGAATGGGGGGTTCCTGATGCAGCACCGCCGACGGGCGAGAACTGGTCGCCAGCTCTTGCAACTGCCGCGGCGATAGAAACGACGATGAATCTCGGATGAAGGCCCAGAAAACGGGTGAGCAGCCAGAGCAACAGACCCGCAAGAAGCGGCAGCCGGATACAAACTAATGCAATCACGACCGTCGCAACGCCTGCTGCTGCACCAACCTGGAATGCTCCATATGCGAAGCCCACGGCTACCACGAGGTTGAGAATGGAATAGACAAGCTTCAGCCGCACATTCTCCACGACCGGTAGACCTAGCGCGCGCCAACTCACTTCGCCGCCGGTAGCCATAATCCCGAACAGGATCACGGTCTGACTGGCGGTCACCCCGGCTCCTGCTAGCGCCACACACAACAGAACTTCGCTGACCAGCACACTCCAATACTGCGGCAGCCCCCACGGAATCGCGCCCTCTCTGGTAGAGAAATACTCGACTGCGCCAGCATGATCGCCGCCACCAAAGTCCGGCAGAATCGGGTCATGTCCAAGATCCTCGATCACGTCATCGTGGCCAAGTTCAATCAATTCCAGAATACCTGACACGAGATAAGCGACGACATCCGGCAGGCTGTAGAAAGCATCTCGGGCAGCGACGAAAATCTTGGTCCCCACACCATACCGATCCGGATAATCCGTGGTTGCCAGCAGATACAAGGAGAGCAGAAGCCAGACGATCGTCAAAATCTGACCAGCCCAGATCAGCAGCTTCTTGAGAATGAGCTTTCGCATTAGCTTGCTCCTCCCAGCTTGATCTGAACTGCGTTCAGCGCGGCGGAGGACGCATCTGCCGCCCATTTCGCGAAATGGGTCTCCAGATCGGAGGCGTAGACGCCTTTGATCCTAGGGTAGCAGCTGTATGCGCCACGACATCCGTAAAGCGTGCCAATCAGTTTATACGACCGGCCTGCATCCAGACTCACCAAAAGCGGGCCGCCTGAATTGCCTGGGTAAGTATCGCACCCTTCGGCGCGATAGAACAAAGCGTCCGACGGACCAGCAATGTTATTGGCGACGTCTGTGAACCGGCAAAACACCCCATAAATCAGGTAGGGCTTGGCTTGCGCCCGCGCCACCTCTAGCGCGTTCGGAAATTCTTCCGCCCGAGCAGTATCCTCCGGGCGGAAGGTACTCAAAGAGAGCAGGGGATAATGCCGGGCAGCCATCTCTGTGACCGCTTCATCCGTCAGCGTCGCCGCTTGAAACGGCTTTGCTTCTTCGCATGCAGGCACACCCAACTTGAGAAAGGCGTAGTCCAGCTTGATATTCCGCGTCGGATCGGTGGTCTTAATGTAGACGTCCGTGATCGGATAGCTGCGGTCGCAAACCGGGATATATATGGTGATCCCAGCTTGCCCTAATTCACTCGCCTGCCACCCCATGCCAGTGAACAGATGCGCTGCGGTAACGACGAAATCCCGCCGCCCCAGCAGAGCCCCAGTGCCCCGCGAAAAGGCGCTTGGCCGATCCTTCAGAGGGGTGAAAATCGCCCCGACGCTGGACAGCTTTGCCGGAAGGTTTGCATCTTGAAGACCGTACTCCTCCGATAGCGCCAAAAGCGGAACCCGATCATCCTTCGTACCCAAAGCCTGGATGCCTTGCTCGTAAATAATCGGTTTGTACGATTCAGCCCTTGGCGGCACTGGTTCAACAGGACCAACAATATCCTGGTAATTCTGCTGTGCCAGCGCTGCGCCAAGTGCCACCACTATCGCGAACGGCGTCCAAGCGACCGTCGCGGTTGCAAGCTCACGCAGAGGGCGGCCAACATCCTTCAGAAACCGTAATTGCTTGGTCATCAGTCGTCTCCCTGATTTGACGTTTGCCCGATCGTGATCAGCGCACCACCCGACAGTCCTCTGGTATCGAAACCAAGATCACGCAGCTCCGCCACGAGGTCTTTCACGCCAGTCAGAGCTACTCGGATGTGAGCCAAGGTAAGACCTGCTGCCTGGAGACTTAGATTTTCTCCGAACACGATTTCGGCATGCGCCTGGCGGATTTTTTGCTCAACGGCACGAAGTTCGATCAACATCGGCACGCGTATTAAGATCACTACGAAACTGAAAAGGTTCGTCCCGATTGCGATCGTGATGAGCGGCCAGAACTCGTGCCAAACCAGAACGAGCTTCGTGATCATGGAATGCGCTTGCGGCACGGGCACCTTGATCTCGTGGAAGCTGGTTGCTTTTTGACGGATCTCAGCGGCGAATTTCTCCAACTGGCCTTTCAGCACCTGGAGGTCGTCAACCTGCTTTCTCGTAGCGCGTCCCGGGATATGAAACTGCGTGATCAGCGAAGAAGCAGCGCTCTCAGCTATCGCCTTGGGGTTAGTTTGCGCGACGACCCGACCCAACAGGCCATACGTTTCTGCTTGAAACTTGTCGTCCTCGGTCCGGCTTAGCGGCGATGCTCTCCATTCCGCCAACTTCGCGTCAGCACTTGATTTTAACTCGTCGAACCGATCGATCTGATTGTCGATATCAACCAGGCGCGTGCCAATCGAAGTCGCTGCAGCACTCCAGGCTCCGCATCGGATACCACAGCCGCCATACGCCGCCTCAAGCGTCTTCTGCTTCTCAACATCCGCCTTGATCCCTGTCAGGGTTGCGGACAGGCTTTGCAGGTCATCCCGAATTTTCGGGAGCTCATGATTAAGAGCTCCCTCCACTCCGATCTGATCCAATTCACGGACGAGCCGCTCAGCCTCACCACCAACATATGCAATGCCATCAAGAGGGGTCGTTCCGGCTAAAGTGATCCCGATGGCCGCCAAACAAGCAGCGACATAGGCCACCTTAGAACCGCCGCTACGAGGCGTGTCGACGGATTGAAGCAACCCCGTCCAAGACTTGCCGACCAAGACGAATGACGCAGTGCCATACAGAAGCGCCATTATGCCGAGCTGAAGTGATTTTGGTTCTGGGGCCATCGAATACATCCCGACAGCACCAGCAACGCCCGAAACAGCTCCCATCGTCCAAATGGCAGGAATCGCCCTGTGAAGATGCCTCTTCATTCTCTTGACTATCTGCTCTTTTCTCCCCTCCAGTTCGGGGAGCATTTCTTTTGCCAACATCAAAAATCTCCTGAATTTCTAAGTCTGGCTTCCCGCCCACTCGATAAGCGGCGGGAAGCTTTTCCGGCCCGCCTACGTCGTGGGTGTTTGAGTCACGAGCACCATCCCGATGACCGCCGCGCCGACGCCGATCCACTGGGTGAGCGATAAGGTGTCTGCGAATAGGATGCGTCCTGCGATGCACAGGATCACGATCTGCGCGCACCCACTCAGCGTGGTCGCGATAGCGATCGGGTTCTCAGCCAGAAGACGGCTGTAGGTGAGGTTCCCTGCGAGATACACGCAGGCGGAGGCGACGAACCACCACCAGCCTGCACCTTCAGCAAAGCGCTTGAGCAACAAGCCGCCACCCGCGAACAGGAGCGTCATGATGATCAAGAGCCCGCCGGTAATTGCCGCGCTCATGGCAACGCCCCATACAGGCTGCGTTCACGATGGGCCCACTCAGGCGTCCCATCGGAAACAGATCTGATACATTCATTTTTGAACATTATTGATGTCCTCCTTTTGGTTTCAAATCACGCTGGAAGGAAAAATCTGCGTGATTTCGATATGGAGGATTTTACCGGCTCTATTTTTCTTGTCTTATATTGTCCGTAATTACGAATAGGCTTTTCTTTTCTTCCAGAGAGGCAAATCTGAAAAACAGATAGCTAAAGGAATGGCGTTCTAAACCACTAGATTTCAGCGTGAATGTCTGCCCACTGGAATCAGAGTGCCCTCATGAACGACCGATTTATCCCATACATTGCGCGGGCTAACCCCGCTCCGCTAAAACTGCATGGAGCAGCGGCTTCAAAACTTCATCTGGTACGGAACTCGGAGCGGCCCATGACAGGCGATACAGTTAACGAGCCATCGCCTGGTGGCCCGGAAAAAGAGCCTCCCAATACCGTGGCAACGCTCATGGCGTTGCTGACCGCGGAAGGGATGCTACTCACCCGCCTCCGTTCGATTGCCGAAGAACGCTGTAACCCACGGAGCGAGCTTGAGAACACGCAACGCGATCTGAACCACGAAAACGTCTTCCACATCGCCCGGTTCTTTTACCTGCTCAAAGCGCTCAATTGCTCGACATCGGCGGCGTTATCGACGTTCATCGATAGCCATAACGCCCGCGTGCAGGCGCTTCTCGATAGTGAAAATTATAAGCTGCGGACCAAGCGGGAACTCGAAAACGCCCGGATCAAGAGACAGCAGAAGTTCGTGATGCTCGAGACTATCGACGCCGCCAACCGGCCTGTTTTTGCCAAGACCGAAGTTGCGCATTTTCTCTTCGATCACATGGGCAGGGATAGCGCTGTCAAAACGGTCGATCTCATGGTCCAGGCCGGTCTTCTGATCGAAGGCGACGATCCTTTGGACGGCTCCAACCGCAAACTCATCCAAACCGACGGCGCGATCGAAAACGCCGTCCACGACTACCTCGAATCCATCCGGATCGCTGTCACGGCAGGGGGAACAAACCTGGCATGAAACGACTGATTGCAATTATCAGCGTCCTCTTCCTTGTCGGCGGATCTCCCGCCTCTGCCGAAGATTTTGGCCTGAAGAACCCTCAGCTCGCGGAGAAATACCGCCAGGAATTGCAGACCATCGCAAACCCTCCTTCTAAGCTCGGGAAACCAAAGTCGATATCAGGGCCGCCCGGAGAAAATGAAAGCGACTTCGATTTGCTTCGCCGCGCCTATCGCGCGGAACCGGACGCCACCCTCAAAATCATCAAAGAACTGCTAGAGGCAGGCGGCAAACCTCAATGAGGAAGCGCTATCTAAAGGCATGTTTAAACTCATTGCCTTCGATTTTGGTTGTATCGGCTCTTCTTTTCTCTTTCATGCTTACCTCCAGCAAAAGTGCCATTGCGCTTGAATTCGATCCCAAATGGCTAGACGGAATCGAAGGCAACGGCATTTGCAATGTTCTAGCGCCAACCGGGCCTGTCACGGTCACGAGCGATGCCCCCCCGCGGCTGGCGTTCATTGCGGGCAATTCCGCATACGACAAGTTGAAGAGCCCGCTCGATAACCCTCGCAATGACGCGGCGGCAATGGCCCGGTTGTTTCGCGCGCTGGGCTTTCGGGTCTTCCTGACGCTTGATGCGACTGCTGCAGAATTGCGGGCATGCGTGGATCGAGCCGCTGCTGCTGTCCAAGCTGCAGAGACTACGGTTCTTTATTTTTCAGGGCACGGGATCCAGATTGAGGATGCCAACTATCTTGTTGGCATCGACGCGACCAGAGACAGCCAGGATCTCGTGGCGTTTGTAGCCGTCGATGAGGTTGCCGAGCGCCTTCAGCAATCCACCAAACGGCTGTTAATCTTCCTCGACGCATGCCGGGACAATCCCTTTGGCGATCAGTTCCAAAACGGCCTTGCGCCGGTCGGACGTGCCGGTCGTTCGAGAAGCGGCAATTCGGCTAAAACTGTAAATCCTACGCCACTGTTCATCTCCTACGCCACCTCGCCTAATAACTTCGCCTTTGAAGGCCAAGGAGACGTCAGCTTCTTTACGGCAGCACTGTTCGAACACGCTCAAACGCCAGGTTGGCCCTTGGAACGTGTGATGGCCGCTGTCAGCCAGTCGGTTGGCGAGGCGACGGACTGGCAACAGACACCGTGGCGGCGCTCGGCACTCGATACGCCCGTCTTTTTGAATGGCGAGCTCGAGGCAAGAGAAGCCGCAGCTATTGCTCAAGCAAAAGCTGCTGCCGCCCAAGAAGCACTGGAGCAAGGCAATCGGTCTGCAGCGATCGCTGCCGCCCTATCCGGCCTGCCTCAACGATGGCAGGAGGCCCGCAATCCGATTTTCGGCGATACCTTGGAAGCATTAAAAACCGCTATTGTTTCAAGAGTCTTCCGCGTGCCGTATGACACCTTTCTGCGCTATACGATGTCAGAAGCCGCTCGTCGCGTTGTCCTAATCGGCCAAACCGAAGCTGAGCTCCGACTGGCGCAGGTTCCTTTTCAACTCTGGAATATGGATGGCTCTAAACTGATCCGGGAACTCTTGCCCCCCGATCAAATGGCGGGGCCAACCAACCAAAGGCCGTTTGCCTTTTCCGTGGATGGTTCGATTTTCGCAGTCAGCACCCGTGATGCCGACATTGTCTTTTTCCGAAGCTCTGACGGCTCGGAAGTTGGACGGTTCAACTTTCACAACGAACTTAAAAGCCAAATTAAGTTCTTTCCCTACGAGCAAATAGGCGAAGCAACAATTGATTTTTCTAGTAATAGAGAAAATATTATTATATCTACTGACGCACGATTTATTGTCGCTAATATTCATATATCAACCGATCTCTCACGAATTTCATTAAAGAATATACGAAGTATATTAGCAGATAACGATATGATCGTGCGAGAAATTGCAATTAGCCCTGATGGGAAAATCGCCTACTTTTTACATGACGACATAGGAGCATCTTATAAAGATCGGTTCTATCGCTTTGTTTCCTATGATCTTGAATTGAATAAAATCCTATGGGAGCATAAAACAGGCATCGTAATAGGAGGTACAGGGTTTGGTAGTCTAAAGATCAGCCCTGATGATACTGTATTGTCGCTTGTTTCAAGCAATTACTCCTCTGGGGGCAGCACTTATGAAATTTGGACAATCGATACAAGGAATGGATCTACTATCTTTAAGGAAAAATTGAAAAAACGAAGCGTTGGTGATTTATTTAGCACCACAACATTTACATCAGATTCAAAATACATTATTGGAATTATAGACGATGAAGCCCTTTTCGTATGGGCACTGGACCGCAATGGTCAGGCCGTTGACCCGAACGAACTGCCATATATCCCCTGCATTACATCGGCATATTCCAGCAATGACGGCGCATGGCTTGGCAGCTCTTTTTGTCCAGAGCCCGCCGTCACCGACTCATTCACCGAAACTGATTTCAATTTGGTGCGAACTGAAACGGGCGTACCCGGCATCCCCTATTTCGAAATTTTCCGATGATTGGCCTGAGGGCGCAGCAGAAACTGATCGCGCCTCACTGAGGCCGCAGATCGAACAGGACGCCCTCACGCTGTTTCAGGTGCGCCACGACGGCGAACAGATTGTCCGCCCGCGGATTGCCATGCTCGCTCAGCATGCGCATCAGGCTTTTAGGGTTCTTGTGCAGCTGGGTGCCCAGCTCTTCGAAGCCGACGGTCGCGTTGACGTAGTCCCGCAGGATGGTCTTGCCGGTTTGAATGTCGGCATTCAGGAAGGCGTCTATCGCCTCCTGCAGCATGGCCACCCGGAATTCCGGGTCACGGTCTGCGCGGGCCTTGATGGTCTCTTTGAAATTTCTGGTAAGCGCCATGGCTCTAGCCTCCTTCTTTCTTGCGGCGTTTGTAGTCGTCCCAGTACGCCTTGGCCTGGTCGATATCCCGCTGCTGGCGGCGTTTGGTGCCGCCAACCAGCAGGATCACCAGCTTCGGGCCGTCCTGGCCGAAATACATCCGGTAGCCAGGTCCGAAATCGAGCCGCCGCTCCGAGATGCCTTCGCCAACCGGTTTGACGTCGCCAAAATTCCCGGCCTCGATCCGGGCGACCGCCGCGCCGATCTTGGCGGCGGCGCGGGCGTCCAGCCGGTCGAACCAGGCAGCAAACGGACAGTCTCCGTTCTCGGTTTCGTACTGAACGACATCGATCATGCTTAATAGTAACGTATATGGTACTTATTTTCAAGCGCCGGGCGATGCAACCTCTCTCGCCGTCACTTCGACGATGCGGAATTCATCGCGGCTATAGCCTTCATCGGCGCTAGCGAAGGTCTGCGGCCTCGGCCCTGTGCCTTCGTCAATGGTCCATGTGTTTGTCCAGCCGTCACAAAGCGTAAAGTGCTGGACCTCGAATTGAATGTTTGAATCTGTCATTTTCTATTCCTTTCAATCAGAAACGGGTTTCGCTTCTGAAACCCTGCCTGAACGGCGAGTGTGCGGGGTGAATGGTCAAGGAAACAGGCGGCGGGCGCAGGGAGCACTTGCGACCGAGCCTCGGGAGACCGCCCCTTGACCAGAGGGGCTGCTAAAAGCCCCTGATCTCCTCTGCAGGCAGAACCAGCCACGTTTGAAAGCGGTATTGACCGGCAATCGGCGTCCGGTGAGTCCTGCAGCCAATCCTGCCGGACGCAAGCGAACCCGGTCCGGCAGATACCCATGACGCCAGTCGCGACGCCACGGGCGGAAGGAACAGAACGGCTTACGCCGCACTGTCCTCCTGGGCCAGCAGCCAGGTGGCGGCCTGGGACGCCTTGGCGGAGGCGCTGAAGATCGCCTTCTTGTCGCCTTTCAGAACAGCAAGCCAGTTCTTGATGTAGCGGGCATGATCCTCGCGCGGCTCAGGCGTGATGCCGAGATCGGCACAGAGGAAGGCGGACCCCAATTCAGCGATCAGCTCTTCCATGGCGTAGGCGTCATCGCCGAAGCGGCCGGAGAGATCGCGGTCGAGACGGGATTTGACGCCAGACCAGTGCACCAGCTCGTGGCAGAGGGTGGAGTAGAAGCCCTCGGCGGGCGTGGTGGTATCGGTGCCGGTAAAGCGGCGGCGCTCCGGCATGCGGATCGCATCCAGGGACGGGATGAAACAGGCGCGGTCGCCGGTCTCTTCGATCGCAGCGCCGGTTGCGGCGGCGAAGCGCTCGGCCCGTTCGATCGGATCGAAGGCGGGGGCATCAGGCAGCTCCTCGGTCAGGATCTCGAAGCCATCCACCTGGGCGGCATTGAAGACGCGGCTGGCGCGGGCAACCAGGCGGTCGGCGGCCTCGGTCTCGCCGGTCTGCTCGTTCACGGCTTCGACCTCATAGCTCTTGTAGAAGATGACGAGCGAGGACTTCTCACCCTTGCGGACCTGGCAGCCCTTCTCCTGCCACTGGCGGTAGGTGCCCCAGAGATGGGAGGGATAGTCAGCGGCCAAAGCCGAAACCCAGAGGCTGACCACGTTGACGCCATTATAGGGGTTCTTCGAGGCGACGTTCACGGGCCGGGCAAAGCTGCCGCCGGTGTTCTTGATCCAGGGGAGCCGGAAGTCTCCGGCGGTTTCGATCGCATCGACGATGCGGTTGGTGATCTCCTGATGGACATCGAGTTTCTGGGTGTTGCGGGGCATGGGGTGTTCTCCTCTCCGCCATTTGCCAGCCGCGACCGCCGCGGCCTGATGGCGTCCGGAGAGGCAGGGCCAGCCAGCCCTTGCACCCCGAAGGGGCGGGCGAAGCGGAAAGACGGCGCATGCCGTTGCCAGGGCGGGAGGGTCCTGCCAGGCACGCCAGACAGGAAGGCCGCGGGGTCAGCGCGCAAAACACGGGGCGGATTGGAGGAGCCTCCCATGCCCGCACCGCCGCGCAGACTGAGGGCCAGATTGGAAGAACCTGTGAGTTAACAGATGCGAGCGACCACCAGGCGTAATCCCCCAAGAATGCAGGCAAACCCGGCGTTGAAGCGCTTCCGCTAAGAAGAGCATAAACAGGTCAGCGATGTGGTGTTCTGGGGAAGGAGACTGCGATGAGTATCGAGAAAAGAACCGTCAGCCTGACAACGGAGCATGCGGCTTTCATCGACCGGATGGTGGCGTCCGGCTCGTTCGCTTCGACCAGTGAGGTCGTATGTGCCGGGTTACGGGCGCTGCAGGGACGGGATGAGGCCGTCGAGTGCTGGCTCCGGGAAGAAGCTGCTCCAACCTATGACCTCGTGCAGGCCGATGCCGACCGCGGGCTACCGGCAAAAACCGTCTTCGCGGCCATTCGGGCCAAGCATGCCGCACGGATGAAGGGAAACTCGTGAAGACCCGTAGCATTGTCTTTGCGCCGAGGCGCGACACAATCTGAACGGCCTGTACGACTGGATTGCCACGGTAACTCCGGAAACCCTTCAAAGCCAAATAACGAGCGGCATATTGTTTGCCTCCCACCAATCTTTCCCAGTACCGTGCCTTGCGGCATTCCAACTGAGGATTCGTCGGCTAAATTTAAGACAGGAGGGCTATATGACAGAGTTTGAACAACAGCCATTTGGCGATGCAGAATTTCTTGACAACCCACAGGCGCGATGCCCTTGCATTTTGCTTCTGGATGTATCCGCATCAATGTCAGGTACGCCAATAGAACAACTTAATGAAGGCTTACAGCACCTTCAGGAAGAGATTCAGAATGATAGCCTCGCAGCAAAACGCGTTGAATTTGCCATCGTTACATTTGGCCCTGTTAAAACGGAAATGGACTTTATAAGCGCAACGAATTTCTTTCCACCTTCGTTGTCCACGCAAGGCAACACCCCTATGGGGGAAGCCATCGAAGCCGCTGTGCATATGCTGCGTGAGCGCAAGGACCGCTATCGTGCCAATGGCATCAGCTTTTATCGCCCTTGGATATTTCTCATCACCGATGGTGCCCCTACTGATAACTGGCAAAACGCAGCTCAGTTAGTACAGGAGGGTGAAGCGTCCAAAGCTTTCATGTTTTATGCAATCGGTGTGGAAAATGCCGACATGGAAACCCTTGCCCAGATTGCTGTCCGCCACCCCCTGAAACTCAAGGGACTTCAGTTCAAAGAGTTCTTTCAGTGGCTTTCCAACTCGCTTGGAGCGATGTCGCGGTCAAATCCGGGTGATCAGGTGCCACTTGATAATCCTACTGCGCCAGATGGCTGGGCGGTTGCCGGGTAAGATTCAATGGAGTGGTGCTATGCATCCGCGTCTGTGATCGGTCTATCGCACATTCGAGCGGGGACTAGGCTTCAAGACGCCAAGTATTGCTTTGTATTCATCGGCGACAAAGGTGATCGGCGGTTTCTCGCCGTAATCGCCGATGGCGCTGGATCTTCTGAGTTTGGTGGACAAGGCGCGTCCATCATATGTCGCGCAATTGGCACGCAAGCTCGAAGCGCTTTCCGTAATTCCGATGGCGTGCCAGATGACGAGGTTATCTGGTCGTGGCTGGACGTTGCACGCGACCGCATACAGTTAGCTGCCAGCGGACGCGAACGGACACCAAGGGATTTTGCCGCCACACTCGTCATGGTCATGGCTTCCGACCACGAAGTCGTCACGGCGCATGTCGGTGACGGCGCTATCGTTGCCCGGAACAAAGACAGCGCTGCTTGGATCCTGTTGAGTCAACCGCATCACGGCGAATACGCATCCACCACCTACTTTGTGACGGATGATCCACAGCCAGCTCTGCGCATCGGTAGGCATCCAAATCATTTCGATGCTATCGCAGCCTTTTCAGATGGTATCGAGAACTTGGTAATCGACAGCGTCACAGGCGCACCGTCTTCCGCATTTTTCGGCCCTATGACAAAGCCGCTAAATGCATCGCCTGTCATTGGCAAAGATACTGAGCTCAGTCAGAGCCTCGCAGCCTTCCTGGCAAGTGATCGGTTCAACGAGCGAACGGACGACGACAAGACCTTGGTCGTCGCTGTTACGAAATGAAGGCCGATAGGCTGTTCGTCAGCGGGCATGAGCTGCACATCGACAAACGCATCGGCAAAGGTGGTGAAGGCGAGGTGTTCACCATCAGTAATATGCCAGGTTTGGCTGTAAAAACCTATCTACCGGGCCTGGTGGGGGAGCGCGAAAAGAAAATCCGCGCGATGGTTGGCTCAGGCTTGGCAGATAACGCCCCTATGGTCGCTTTCCCTCATCAGGTCGTTGTTGACGGACACGGTGCTTTCATCGGCTTCGTGATGCGCTTGGTCGAAAAGCACAAGGAAATCCATGAACTACAAACCCCGTCCTCTCGCCAAAAGCATTTCCCTAAGGCTGACTATAGCTTTATCGCGCGGGTGGCGCTTAACATCGCTAGAGTATTCGCCCAGGTTCACACCACCGGATGCGTGGTCGGCGACATCAATCAACGCGGAATACTAGTCTCCCCAAATGCCACTGTCGCGCTGATAGATGCAGACAGCTTTCAAGTTGCCTATGGCGAGCAGCAGTACCTTTGTGTTGTAGGCGTACCGGAATACACGCCTCCTGAATTGCAGGGAAAATCCCTGAAATATGTGGTGCGGACGACCGACCATGATGCTTTTGGATTAGCTGTATGTCTGTTTCAGCTACTTTGTATGGATCGCCACCCGTTCTCAGGCCGCTTTACCGGCAATGGCGACATGCCGCTGGAAAAGGCCATCGCTGAATATCGTTTTGCATATTCATCCAGAAATACCGGCATGTTGCCACCGCCTGGCACTGTCAGGCTCGATGACTTCCCGCCAAAAATTGCCCAGCTATTTGAGACGGCTTTTTCTCCAAACCACGTCGGCAGACGGCCCACAGCGGCCATGTGGGTTGCGGCTTTAACCGAGCTGGAATCATCCCTTCGCGTTTGTACCCGAAGCAAACTTCATCGATATGCGCGCAACGCGGCAGAGTGCCCCTGGTGCCGGATGGAAGCCGAATCTGGGCGTCCGCTGTTCCTTGATACAGACCTCACAAACATTCGTGTCCCGAAGGGGCGGCTTGATCCGTCATCCGGGTTTCTTCTCGACATCCCGGCGCTCATGGCGGCGATTAGTGGTGCCGCCATCCCACCTTCCATATCCATCCCCATTCCGCAGGTGCAGAGTACCCCTAAGCCAAGTCAAGCTGTGCGCGAGGCACTATCTAGAAAACGGTTGAACTCAATCGCCAAGATTGCTGGGGTTGGTGTCTTGTTTGGCGCGGCTTATGCGTTCGCTTCCGGCATCCCTGGATTTCTTGCCCTCTGCATCGCCGCTTTCGGGGGCTGGCTTTTGTTTCGTACATCGTCCCCAGCGGATGGATTGCTCGCCACATACCGAAAACACGCATCCGCGCTTTCGTCACGCATAGAGCAGCTTCAGCGCACATCTCCCATTGATCGGGTGGTGAGGAAAAAAGCGGAGGTTTTGGATGCTATCGACGAGTTTAAGTGGCTTGAATCGGCTTTTGGGAATATCCGAAGCGAGTACGAAAAGCACAGGAAACAAAAGCAGCTAGACGATTACCTCTCACAGTTCCCAATCCGGGGAGCGCGCATACCTAAAGTCAATTCAACTGATCTTGCTCAAATGTCATCCTACGGCTTCACCACGGCATTCGATGTAAAGCGACGGGATGTGCAACGGGTTCACGGTATCGGCCCGGTGAAAGCATCAAATATCGCCGTGTGGGTTCGCCGCGTTGAAACAAACTTTCAATTCCAGAGCGCCTATACGTCTGAAGACCATCGGCACATCCAAAACGCGCAAAATGAAATCATCACCAAACAACAGGGTCTTGAAGAACGCCTGAAGAAGTTGGTTGGTGAGTTCCGTCAGGAGATGGTGGGGTTCGAGAGATGGAAAGCTACGCGTGATCCTGATTTGCTGATACTCTCTCAGAAACTTACTCAAGCTGAAGCAGATCTATTGCATGTCGGGGGGGAAGTGCCTCCTCGGCCAAGTGTACCGCCAACGCCAGTTCCAGCGGTTTCGCAATTTCAGCGTGGCGCGCAGCCGACAAATATCGGAGCAACAATTAGCAGCGCTCCACCGAGCTCAGCACAGCCACACGGGGTTAGTTGCCCGCAATGCAACAGCCGAATGATCCGTCGGACGGCACGTCGAGGTCCCCGTGCAGGTAAGCCTTTCTGGGGATGTTCGCGTTATCCTAGTTGCCGTGGAACCCGGAATATTTGATGCTCGCCATCATCTGAGCCCCTGCAACACTGCTCAGACGCGGGCACGCCCCGTCTCAAACACGCTCTGAACCACCCCATTCCACATCTGATAAGTACCTTTATCGGATTTTTCTTTCTAATCTACTGCATAGTTGAAATGGATGGTAAATAATTGCGGCTATTTATCTTAATAAGGGTGTACCCTATTCCTGATATACCATTAAAAAACCCTACGTTATATTCATTTCCGCCCACGGGCCAAGCGTAACTGCCCGTCTCTCGCGCGCGCGAAATTACGGTAACGGTACGCGCTAGAGCCTCCGCTCGGATATCGTCCCTATTCAGCGCCTCGGCCGCGTCATGTAAAAACTCGATCTGACCAAAATTCCCACAGCACACATGATCCACTGGGCGTAGCTTACGAGACATCACTGCTCCGACCGCCCGATCGATATCTCTTCTCGAAGTTTTTGATTCCGGCCACGCCTTCAATGACACCAAACGAGACATTCCGATACCCACTGCGCCATGACACCATTGGCAAGGCATGTCGTGGAATGCCACTTGTTGCCCTTTGCGGCGATCCGGCCAATTCATTTGATCTTCACTAAATCTAGCACTCTCTAACTGCATTATTTTGTCCGCAGCGTATCCCGAGAACCCATCTGACGAAATCCGCGACACACACGACGCCGCAAGGACCGCTCCGGCCAAACCGTGGGACAATCCCGACAAATTATTTGATCCCGTTCCCTCTTTTTCTTCAATTTTTTCCATGAATTCCCGTGACCATATCCCCTCCCCTAACTTTTCTATTATTTTTGATATTTCTTTGTCTTCTATCATTGTACTAATTTTCGCCAATGCTAATACCGTCCCTGACATACCCGACATTAATTCTATGCTATTTTTTCCTTCCAACATTTTTGTGCTAAATTTTTTTGCTAAACCCGCTGCCTCTTCAACAAGACTGTTATCCTTTAAAATACCGCCTATTGTGCACAACGCATATAAAACGCCGGAAACGCCCGCGAGTCCATTCATACCCATTACACTGATAAAATGCTCAGCGCCTTTTGACGCCAATATAAATCCCGCATTCCCCAGATGATGAATGCTTCAGGTGGCCTTGAAGGCGTGATATCCTCGCGATAACAATGGCTTAGTAGAGAGGGAGTTGCGCGGTGGCGACGAACGCGACGGGTGAAGCGCAAACCGGGCCCCTGCGGCTCCAATTCGACCGCTCCGTCAAACTCGCGTTCCATGGTTCGGCCATCAGCTCCGACGGCGGCCTGCTGCTTCACCGCGAACTCGATGACGCCCTTGGCCTGACCGACATGGCCGCGGATCTGATCGCCGATCCGCGCACCGGCCGGAACGGTCGGCACCTTCTCGCCGGCTTCTTGCGACAGTCGGTCTTCTCGCGTCTCGCAGGCTATGAGGACGTCAATGATGCCGACCGGCTCTGCCGTGATCCGGTGATGCGGCAACTCGTCGGCGATCGGGCGGTGAAGCACGGTGCTGCCTCGGCGAGTGCTATGGGCCGGTTCGAGACCGAGATGCTGACCCGGCCCGAGAATCTGGAAACCCTGGCCGACCTTCCCGGCCGCTGGATCGACGCCGTGTACGACAGGCAAGCACCGAAGAGCATCACGTTGGACATGGACAGTTCCGAAAGCCCGGTCCATGGCGACCAGGAGGGCGCGGTCTGGAACGGCCACTTCCAGTCGAAGTGCCTGCATCCGCTCTTCGTGTTCAACCAGTACGGGGATTTGGAGCGGTGTGCCTTGCGGCCCGGTAACGTTCACAGCGCCGATGGCTGGGAAGATGTTCTGAAGCCCGTGCTGACGCGATACTCAGCCGAGGTGCGCCCATCGATCACCCGGCGCCGCTTCCGCGCCGACGCGGCCTTTGCCATCCCGGCGTTGTTCGATCTGTTAGAGGCAGAGGGCT
>Ga0206129_10000974_pt1 | contig 40819 bp, 21 predicted proteins | sample Helgoland_Spring_8_FD_148616 | JGI IMG/M metagenome (GOLD analysis project Ga0206129, IMG submission 148616) | Pelagic subsurface seawater microbial communities from Kabeltonne, Helgoland, North Sea - Helgoland_Spring_Bloom_20160502_2 | ecosystem: Environmental > Aquatic > Marine > Epipelagic ...
AGATGCATTATGAACATCTATTAGGTCTGACAGATTAGCAACTGCAATTCTTGCATCTGCTCTTGCATCAGTGTAATATAAGTTGCTGCCTTCTGTTATATTTCCAGTGTTGAACTCAGTGAAGTCAACTGCAATAGAACCTGAGGTGATACTAATGCCAGTACCGGCACTAAAGTGCGCCCTTACCTGGTCTTCGTTTGGTCCTGTGTAGGTTAATACTTTTGTTATACTGTTCCATGCTAGGCTACCATCACCGCCTGCGTCAACTACTGAGTTAATTCCTGAACCACTATTCGACTCTATTGTAGTAACTCTTGTATTCAGATCAGTAAAGTTACCGTCCATTTCTGCATGTGTTAATGCAAAACCTTTTGTATTTCTCAACGTAATGGCCATTTAATTTTCCTCAAAAATAATATTACACTTTTATATATTTATACATCACGGGTCTTGTGTATAACCCGGATTAACGTAGTCTTCTTGCACAAAAGAAAGATCCGACGGTGTATTTTCAACATACCCTTCGTCAACATACCCTTCGTCAACATAGATATCATCAACTCCTGCAAATGTCAATGGGAAAGATATACCTTTTTTATCTTTGATAAACTGTGCAGCTTTAGTTAATGATTGCTGCAACCCTTTTCCATCTGATGGTGTACCAGATCCTTTATTATACCAGGTATTACATTTTGAGTCAGGAACTAATTTATTCATATTAAGAACTATTGTTCCTGTTGTATGTTCTGATGCACCAGTTCCGGCGACACCTCTCCTAATTTGTCCTAGTATATTTCCATTCTTGGTCCAGTATGTGATTCTTTCCCCATTAATAGATATAACCCCAGGAGTTTTTCCAACCGGAGTTGGAAATTCGGATGCATCTTTTAACTCAATCTCAGTGGCAGTGAAACTTAAATCACGTGCTAATTCTGTTGCTTCTTCTTCTGCAATTCTATAATAATTAACATTTCCATTCATATCATTGAAAATACTATACGTTGATTCGAAATTGTAAATGTTTTTATTCATTTCTGTTATAATAATTACACTAGTATCAGTAACTGATATCGAGTCTGCAAAATATAATGTTCTTCCTTTTGTTACATAATCGAGATTTGCAATCATTTTGGCACCATCAATTGATACAAACAATCTTTCTGCTATCTGTCCGTCACCGAGCTCATACTCAATGTCAAGTTCTGTTACAACGGAAATTCCGTCAAATTCGCTAACATCAAATGCAATATTATCAAAGCCGCCGATTTTTGTAGATGATAAAAACTGATCCGTACCAACAAATACCCTAGTTTCAAAGTGGTAACTATCATGATCGCTAAAACTTGTAACTGCTAACAAGTCGCCGCGGGCAGGAACAACTCCAAGTAATTCAATATCATTTGTTGTTTCATTGATGGTGTAATCTGCATTACCTGTGTAGGTTATACTAACTCTTGCACCAACTTCAGGTGGTGTAAACATTGTAACAGTAGGTACTGAGGTGCCAGTTGGTGCTGACACAGTATAATCTTGTACCGGATTTAATTTTACATCGTCGACCCATACTCTAACTTGAGAATTTGTTAAACTTGTTATTGTTTTTTCTTTGGCTGTGTTTGGCAATTTAAAATCAACAGTCGATCCGTCGCTGTCGTAATAAGCAGTGTTACTCGGACGCAATCTAGAACCATTAAGTTCTGCAATCACTGTTGTGTCCTTTGGAAGATTATTTCTAATAACTTCATCTAATCTAACCACCACTTGGGAGTCTTCGAGTTGTTCGATTTGAGTGTAAACTTTACTGATTGTGTTTTGGCTATTTCCGCTTAATAACATATGAATATGATCATTTAGTTGTGGTGTGATCGATAAAACAACGTAGGATATGTGATTGTTATTACTGGTTATACTATGATCTACTTCTTTACCATTGACTAGTACTAGAGAATTTTTAATTCTACTATTTTCAATTTCAAGTGCAAAAATATTAGTAGTACCATCACTAGTAAATGTTTTATTTGCAAGAATGTTTTCTCCGGTTTGCGCAATTCTTGTAATAGTTAAAATATCACCATCTGCTATCGGATTGTCAAATACTATTTCGCCGGTTGTCCAATCAATGCTATATGCTCTATCCTGACTACCTTCATAATACCCACCTTCTACAGTAAACAATGGAATATTGTTATTAGTTTCAGCAATTTTTCTATATCTCGGACCTGTTTCACTAGTGTATACCAAGAAGTAATCGCCAACATCTTCTTTACTAAAATTAAATCTAGTTTGTACACCATCGCCTGTATAGCTTGTTACACCAAACTTCGGAGAGTAGCCAGTGCTTCCGCTTAGTTGTGTTGGTAGTGTATGTACAAACATTTCTAGCGTATCGTACACACTTCCTGGTACATGTTCTTCTGGAGCATAACTATGATTAGGATCTAAGAATTTACCGCCGCTGGTAATAATATCCTCTGGTCTGGTGCCTAGTGCAGTATCGGTAAATCTACTGTAAATACCTTGATCGTAAGCACTAGGTAGTGAACTAGGTACACCTTCGATGGTTAAATCGTCAGGGTCAAATGCACCTATATCAAACCCTGAGCCACCTTCAAATCTATCATGTGCCCATTCCTCAAAAGTAAATTCTTTGTCAGGATCTCCAGAAAATCCTGGTCTATTAACAATGTCCGTACTCCATTTTTTAAAACTACTTAAAAGTTTATGTGTGCCACTATTCACTGATGTTATATTAACAACATTTAGTAATGCTTGATCTGTTGTTAATTTAAATTGTTTTGAGTTAACAACACTAACATAATATATTGTGTCGATAGCCAGGCCACCGATTGTAGCATTTCCGTTAGGATTGTAATATAATTTTTCTTCGTCGACAAATCCATGATCAATTGATTCATCATTATCATTTTTAAATTCAAAAATATTACTTGTAATGTTAACATCAGTACTAGGATTAAATGTAGTTAGGTAAAGCGGGTCATTGCTATCTTCAATTGAAGATTTTTCAGTTGCACCCGAATCGAAACCTGAGTTTTTAGAAAATGCAACACCAAGTACTCTAGCACCCGGGAATACTGTTCCGTTAAACAGTTGCGCTGGATCATTTGCTAGCATACCGTCCACTGGTTTATACAATTTCCAAGTACGATCTAGATGACTAATAACTGATCCTGCTTCCAATTTGGTTAAGTTTGTAGTACTAAATCCACTTGTAGCACTTGTATAATCAACATCAACTGTGTAGAAAACATTGTTGTAGAACACTACATCGCCTGCATAGTAAGCAAAATTGTTTTTCCAGTTTAGTACACTTGGAGTATTATCAATTAAACTACCGTCGAGTGTTACTGTAGTTCCACTTATATCAATATTATTGATGCCGGCAGTTGTTCCTAGTGCACGTATTGCAGATTGTAGCGTAGATTGATGCAGACCGCGAACAGTATCTCTGCTGTCAAAGAACTGTACACGACTACGAACAACACTAGTACAATCGCTAGACTTGTCACTGTCATTGTAGAATCTAAAGTTTGGCACATCTAATGCAGGGAATGTTGTGGTATCGTTGACCCAATTGCCGTTACTGAAAATGTCAAGTACTAGGTCTAATACGCTTGCACCTGCATTACTTCTGGTTGTGCTTCTTGCAAAAATAGTTTCGTTACTTAAATCCACCGGTTGTCCTGCTGTTCCAGATCCAACTCCTACACCTGTTGCTATAAATTTTGTACCTGGTTTGTTTGAACTTGCGCCGATTTCTTTAAAGTTAGTAGTTCCGTTGCTAAGAATTTCATACTGCTCACCAATTACAAAACTTCCTGCGTTTATTGTATTTTTAAACTCAACTAGATATCCACTGTTACGGCTAACACGATCAAATTTAACTGTAGTGTTGAAACTACGAATCTTTTTATTAACTAGCACTGCACTTAGTTGAGCCGGATTATCGCTTTGCTCTTCTAATGTAACAGTAGGGGTACTAATAAATCCGCTGCCTGGATTAGTTACTACAATACTAGTAATTTTATTAGCATTTAACACTGCCTTAGCAGTTGCGCCAGAGCCGCCGCCGCCGGATATTTTTACAGTAGGTGTAGTTAGGTACGTGCCGCCATCGTTTACAACAATGCTTCCAACTTCTAATTTATAGTTATCTGTCCAATCAGCCCATGGTGCTAGTAACAATTTGTTATTGTCTTCGACTGTGCTTCCAGTTGGGCTTCGATAAGTGTTGCTGTTGAAACTATAATAACTGGGCAAATCAAAATCAGTTGTTTTTAAATCTGCATTGTCGGTGCTGTTGTACTGTAGTACAAATTCACTGATTTTTGTATGATACGGTTTAGTTTCTTCAATATAATTTCTAATAAAGTCTTGGTTATCTTTTTGATAAACTGTAACTTGTTGCAGAGCACGTTGCTGCTGATTTATTTTAATTAAACTAGTTTTAGTTGCAAAATCTAAGGATTTGTTTTTACTCAATGCATATTTTAGCATATGAAGAAACCATTGGTTCTTTTCAATGGCATGTTCGTTAATAAAGAAATCTTCATACACAGCTCTAACAATTTTCTGTATTTCAAGACTTGGATTGTCGTCGTATAATTGCAATCCAAACCCATCTATATCAAAATTTAAGTTTAATAATTCTGTTTTATAAATGCTTTGATTAATTTTAAGTGTACTGTTTTCTTCTTGAACAGTTACCCACGAATCATTTTGTTTTTGCACAACCTTAAATAAACCTAACCCGTTGTCTTTAATTTTTACAAATTCGCCTTCGCTGGCAACAACACTGCGTAGATTGTATTCATATTCAACAACCTTGCTAAAGTTTCCTGGTACAACTACATTAGGATCAGTCCAGGTGACACGACTAATGTAGCGTGAGTTTTTATAAACTTGTACTCGTTTCTTAACCCATTCTTTGCTAGCTTGTAGTTCGTAAAGTACCCAACGATTCTTTGTAGTTTCGTCATTTTTAACAAATACAAGATAGCCAGTAACAAGAATGCCAGTTTCTAAGTATGTTAGTTCGACATAGTTATCTACTGCTTCGTCATATTCATGTGACTTTAGTTCTGGTTCACTTGCAAGTATATTATCAATATTCTTACTGTAAACAACTGGTGTTGTTTTCATAAACGAATTAAAATATTCCACAGCTTGCTTTACTGCATCTCTGCGATCAGTAAACATTGTCTGCCTAGGTCTGAAGTCAATGCCATATCTTAGATAACTGTTTAGTTTAATATCAGGAACTAGATTGCCGCTGGTGTCAGCACCTGCTAAACTATCAATGAGTTTTGTAATTAAATCTTCGTTAGCAACACTAGTCACATCACCTTCATTGATCAGTTGATATTCTTGATGAAGTAGATTATTGTTTTTCTGAATATCATAGTCAATTGCTAATACTGTATTGTCTGTTAGTAAATCGTCGACATTGAATAAAGCGAATGTATTTGCTCCGGTAAACGCAATAAACGGTACACCATTTAATGTTGGGTTAGAAATTAGATCTTCAATTTCATATATGCTGTAAATTCTATTTTCAGTATTTCTAGGTGCACGAGTTTTCCCTACAACCCAGAAATAATATTTTGTAACAAACTGTTGTGTAGTTTGATTAAATTCGGTAACAATATTAAAATTAGTAGGATTGTAAGGATATGCATCTGGGTTTTCGTCATCAAAATACTCTGACGGAGCAACATCACTTTCTGTCCATTCTGCACAAATAATTCTACTCCCTGGGAACGTAAATCCCCAGTTTGAACTGCTGTACTCTTCGCCGTCGTGATTGTATTCTACGTAACGCACTTGACTTAGATCCCACCACACTTTTCCTACATAGTCAGTACCCCAGGTTAATGCATTTCTAAGATTTTCAGTATTGCTATAAAATGCAGGGTCGATACTTGTTTGATAGGTAATTTCTTGCAACACACTACTAGTTACTTTACCTTTAATTGGGTCAATGATATCAAGATTAGCTAATCTTTCATTTGTTTTAGAATCGTACAAGAATACACGATTAAACATATCTAAATCAACTTGCGGTTTTTCGTATCTTGTTAGTAGCCATGGCATTTTTTGTGTTGCATTTGTAAATTGATACACTACACCGCCTTCGGCTGTACTATCGTCACTGCCAGGTGCGCCTGCAATAATTGTATTTTTTGTAAATTCAATAGAATTTCCAAATTGATCTAAACTGTCGAGTTTATCAGTGTTTAATGATTCTGCAAAAACAAACTGTCCCGGATTATCAATACTCAGCTCAGGATTGCTTAGGAATTGATATATAAATACTCCTCCAGTTTGTGCTTTAGTGACACTAAATGATGTGCTGTTAGTATCAAATTTTGTTTTATTGTTGTCAAAAGTTTCAACTATAACTGCATCACTACGATCGGCACTAATTGCAATTAAGTCTGCTGTATTGTTTACTTTTACTACTTTACCAAAATTATTGTATGCTTTGTCTTGTGGACTATTAATTATTTGTCTAGCTACATAGACACTAATTCCCATGTCTGCAAAAAAGTCTCCAGTCTCTTGCACAAGATTTAATTTATCTGCATACACTTCACTGTCAGTTTCTACAGTAAGAATGTTCCCAACACTTAATGCAGTAACACCTGGAATATTTGCTGCATTAATTTTTGTAACCACATCAGATAGTGTGTCTGCTGCATCAAATGCAACTCTAAAATTGTTAAAGTACATTGCAGATCCTACGCTTACTGTTGGATTTTGTATTGTGCCGATTACTTTGCCAAAGAATTTTCCTTGATTTAAATATCTATATACACGGCCTGCGTCAATTGAGTCAACATCATGATATGGTGCACCAACATATAAACTACAGTCATTTGGACATAAGTCAATACTATATCCGTATTGTGCACCAGACTGTGCATCTAATGCTGCGGTTATACTATGGTTTGTTACAAAGTTGTTTGTATCAATTTTAACAATACTACCTCGACTTGGTGTTTCTGTAAAAGTGATAGTATTGGTGCCGTTGAATGTAAAATCTGTAGTTTCTACATCATCTACAAACACACGTGGTGTGCCTTGAATAGTTACACTTGCTGTAAAAATGTTAGTGCTTCCTGTGGCAAACTGATTTTCAACTGTCCTATTATAGACGTGCACTGTGCCAGCATTATTATTTGTAGCACTGATAATAATTTGATTAGCATCGGTACTGGTTACTACTCTATGACCAAAATCAGTTGCAGATGCTCCTGTAATAGTGTAAACATGATTAAAATAATTTTTATAAGTTATACTAATAGAAACAACAGCAGGCGGAGTTGTAAACACAATATTGCTTCCTGAGATTGTGTATTCTTTAAACGGGATCATTAACTTATTTCCAACAATTACTTTAAGTTCATATATACTTGTTGGTTCATTTTCTAATGCAAATGTTGTTGTAGAGCCATTACCAACAGTATCTTCAGTAATTGCAAGCAATCCTTCTGTATCTAGTGTAACCATTTGGTAAGCATGTACTTTGTCTACACCAGGTTGTCCGATATACATCCATTTACCGTCGTTACTTATTGCAATATCATTGCCAAATTTCCCATTAGCATCGTGTCCTGGTGCTGCCAAGGCTTGGTCAACGTAAAAACTGCCAAAGCGGTTTCTGCGCAGAATATGTACATAGCCAATATTGCTGTTGCTCAATGGCGAACCTGCAGCGGCATATATATTTGATCCTGCTTCTAGTACACTACCAAATCCAACAATATCGTTACTTGGACTTAATAATTCACTATCTTCAATTAAAGCACCTGTGGTGATATTTCGTTGAAATGCCTGAACTTTGTTTGAAGATTCTGCACCAACAAGAACATAATTATTTCCGTTGTCGCCTGCTAAACTGTAACCAAAGCCGTCGTTTGCAGTTGATTCGCTGTCACTTAAACTCTGATCAAATGCAAATACATTTGAGTTTTTGTATACGCCCCAGCCGCTGTTAGTTGCACTGTCGATGTATAGTTTGTCTTGATTCTTCCACCCTTTTGGGGGAACATTGTTGTTTGCATCTGATAGTGTATCAAAGTGAACTGTGTGTAAGTTATAAATTACTGCAACTAAGTCTTGGTTATCAAGAAATCCTCGATTATAGTTTGGTAAATCTGTTTGCACACTAATACTATTGCTGCCACTTTCGATAACTCTATAGTAACCTGTAAAATCAATTTCGCTTGGATCGCTGCTGGTATGCACTTTAATTAAAATATCATCGCCTGCTTCTAGTCCACTTACTTGTGTTGTAGTAAGAATTGCAATTCCTGATGGATCAGTTACAATACTACTAATACGTGCAGCATTAACAACTGTTTTGTAAACATTCCAATTATCTTGTTTGTCGCTGCCGACCCAGATATACTGATCTTCTCCGATATTGTTATCAATATACGATCCTAATAAATCTAGTGTTGGACTAATATAATCAATTTCTGATTTCTGTGCATAACCTGCACTTGGTAAATTGTTAACACGTTTTTTTCTATCACGCATTGTAAATGCATTTTTATTATATGGCAATGGATGCACTAGAAGATCGTTTGATTTATAACCCACACGACCTGTTGTTTTGCTATCGTTATCGTCTAGCATTTCTATTAACAATGGAGATTTTTGTGTGTTATCATTATTAGGGATTTCTAATCTAATTTCAGTGGTATTACCAACTCCACCGAAGTTGCCACTTTTAATTGCCCACTGTTCAAAAAAGTCTGCTTGACTTTCAAAGTTGTCTAACTTTGCTCTTAACATTTTGTTAAGACTGTTGTTACTGCCTTTTTGTCTAATTAACCCTTGATAAAATTTAACTTGGCTAGTGTCACTAATTCCTAAATCATTTAGATATTCACGCTGCGAAAATCCTATTAATCCTTTTGCTAGTCTATCAGGATCAAGTTCAAGATTAGTTTCATTAAAGTCATAATATGACTTAGGCATGCCTGCCTTGTTAGCAAGGTTTGGTAGTAACTGATCAAATTGACTGTATTCAGTTATTAGCCAATCATTGCTGTTAAATTTTGTATGGCTAGTTACACTCTCTTTAGCTGTATAATATTCACCTTTAAAAAGTACAATTTCACCTTTGCTATAGTTTCTACCTGCTTGCCACTGTGGTACATTATCTTCATTGATAATAAATCCTGGTGCTCCAAATGTACCGTCCCAGGCAGATGTTCTAAATCCACTGATTCTAATTCTATATTGTCTATTACCACTCTCAGGCTGATAGATAATATCGTTAAATTGTGTTTTGTTTTTAAACACAACTACGTGTTCCCAATCAACAACGTCAATGTCTGCTAGATAAATTGCAGTATCGTTTAGTGTTTCTATACTAAAGTTTCTGCCGTCACGGTTGACAATATAGTTGTTTGGTTCTATAATAGCTTTATTGTTATCGTAAATTCTACTACCGTATGGGCGATTGCTAATACTATCAACTGCACCTCGTACACTTCTAAAGTTTAATGTACTTCCAATTGGACTAAGACTAACACTGATGCCCTGATCCCATCCTTGTTGTGCCCAGAATATAAATTCTTTTGCAGCAAGTTTCCAATTGTGCACTTCGTTTGAACCTTCAACTCGATTGTCAAATTTAAAGCCTTGGTTTTCAAGAAATCTACCGTATCCTATTAAAAATTCAACTACATTTTCAACACTGTTTAATTCAGATCCGTATGCAAGAACAACATTCTCGTTGGTGCCAGTTGCAGATACTTCTACTGCGGTATTACCAACTTTAATAACTTGAGTATCACTGTTTTTACTTGCTACATTAACAATAAATGTTGGATCATTTAAATCATATCCACTAACTGTAAATCCGTTTGCACTTCTAGTAACAATAACACCACTGTAAACAACACTTTGTCTAGGACTACTTTTAAAAAGTTTAATATCGTAATCATCATCAGGAATTAAAATGCTACTGTTGATACTATTAGGGCTACTCTGTTCAGCAAAGAACTTCAAAAACTTTTTATCTGTATATCCAGATGCTTTATAACTTAAACGCAATTGAATATTTCTAAGTTTATCACCAATAGCGTCTGTAATATTATAATTTAAACTGTTAGCGTATTCTGCAAGCCATGTTGTGTATCCGTTTGTTCTAGCAATAGTACCGTCAGTGTTTAATTCGCCATGTACTTGTTCAATTTTAGTTCTAGTACCAGTACTATTAAACTGCCACTGATTATTTTTAATAACTTGATCGTTTGTATCTCTGTACAATCCAAAATATTCTGCAGGTATTGAAAGTGCTAGTGCAATCTGAACTGCAAACGGATATTCACTACTGTGCTTCCATGCTGTTTCTACTGGATTGCCATCGCCGTACTTCCAGCTGCCATTTACAACATTACTGTTATTAACACTTAAACATTCATACGGGCTCAGCAATTCGCCGCTGTCATCGACCGGAATAATGTCGCTTAACCCAGGTCTTTTGTAAACACTATCTATTGTAATGTTTCCTGGTTGTGCAATTTTACCTGCTTCAAGATCGTCCCATAATACTTTGTTGCCGCTGGTGTAAGGTGCGGGACCGTATACTTCTTCCCACCAAGTTGGTTTTGTTGTTTGCCCGAGCATTTCCCAAGGTCTTAGATTAGGTTGTTCTGTATCATAAAAATGATTGTAAATACCTCTCCAGTATGCTGCTGGCATTGATTTACCAGTTAGTTTTTCATCAAATAATCTATAGTTCCAACTAAATTTGTCAAGACTCGAAACTTCAACAGTATCATTGATTTTAACATTGTTTTTGCCTAGCCAGCGACTAAAGTTCTGTGCAATAATATTATCAAACTCTGTTTTGCTATATGCTGTTTTTCTAAATGCGCCAGGAATATAACTATCAATATTGATTAAATCCTTATTGTAAGTTACTTTAACATTGTTATAAATGCGCTTTTCAAGTTCAAGAATAATATTGTCTCTGAAATCTCCAAGCATTGCAATTTTGCTACCGTCGTGGCCTCTAATTACCTGATGTGTATTGTCTCCATATCCGTCAATAATAATCTCTGGTGAAAATAAAGGATACATTCCAAGTTTACTTGGAGTTGGCGGAATATGAAACCCATCTGTGCTGGTGTATTCTCTGATTTCTAGTTTATCGTCAATGTTTACTTCCAAGAATCTCATTGAGCTAGTGTCACCAGCAGGTCTAATTTTTAGTGTAATAACTATTCCGTCAATTGTATAATCTAGATTTTTAACTAATTGAGTACCGTTTAAGAAAACTAATACTGCACGATTGCTTGGAATTTTATCGTTGAATGTTTGGCTCAGGTAGTAAGTATCAATTTCAGTATTGTTTATTTCATATGAAATTTCATTGTAGTCATTGCCTGACGGACACATATCGCTATGATAAAACGGGAACATCTCGTTTTTATTTGCAAACATTTCAGTTAACAACTCATCTAAAGATGTACTAGAATCTGTTACATCAGTGTAACTTATTTCGCCGAGCATTCTATAAAATTTATTTTTAAATGTTTCGTATTCTCTTTGATTGTAAAGCAAACTTTCAATGAAATTTGCTTGAACATCATTTAAGAAAAGATTTGCCAAATGCGGAGCGCCTGCATTCTGAAGAATAGTACCGCCATTTAATTTAACATCTTTAAGATCTTTACTGTTGTTTAAACCTTGATAATTCCCGGACAAATCAGGAGTTTTTACAAATGTTTCAATGATGTGATTTCTCATCTGTCCGAGTGTAATTTCTACAATGTCAACATTTTTAGCATTATTCTCAAGGTTACTTGGAATTTCCCAATTATTGTTTTTACTAACTGTACTACTATAAATTTTTACACTAATTTTATCAGTAGATTTTAAATCTTTAACAAAAACTAGACTGCCTACACCTCGTTCGACTTCAACATCGTATGTAGATTTGTCTATTGGTGTGTTGTTTTTATAAACAATAAGATGTGTTGGCGAAAGACTTTCTGGAATAATATCTAATTTAAATCTATTGGTTTGAGTTTCAGTTGCAAAAATAGTTTGTGTTTGGTATTGTTTACTCTTTTCAGATTTTTTACTCCATTGATTAATGTACTCAACTGTACCATCGGTGTTGTTTTTTCTTACTTTAAGACCTTTTGTTGTTGCAGTAATTGTATTTTCGTTGCTATCTTCATATACAAAGGTATCGTCATTGATAGAATCGCAGAAAACAATATCACCTACATTGTTAATACTTCTATAGCTTAAAGGAAATCCTAACTCAGTGTCGTTAGCTCCTGTGCCTTTTTTGTATCCAAAAAGTTTTGAGCCAAGGAAATTGCTTGCTTTATATGCCGAAGTATCACTAATAGTAATGCCGTCGGCATTGAAAAGATCAAACAATGGTTCCTGATTGTTTGATCTTTTCTGTTGAGTTTGTGTCCATGTTCCTGCCTTGTAGTACCAATTAGTCCCCTGGTATGTAGTTCCTAATTTACTTAGAATAACATCATTATTTTTAACTGTTGCAATTGCTTCAAGTTGTAACTGTTGGCTGTGTTTGTATGTAGCAATTACAGTTTGTCCGTTTGGTATTGCGGTGTTAAACACTAATTCGTTGCCATCAACACTGTACTGATATGTCGAATTAGGTACCGAAACACCATTAACTTGCACAGTGAGTTGTATGTTTTCTGCTGCAAATCCTAGATCAAATCGTGTTGTACTACTATCGCCTGTAAATATAAATTGCTCTAGATTAACGTTGCTATCTACGTTAACCCAATTAATACGATAAATTGTTTTTCTAACTTCTTCATTTAAATCTGCAGAGAAGATTATAGTTTCTCCATTGACTAAAGGTACACCATCTGAATAATAACTACTAACTATCTGATTACTGATACTAACCGGTAAGCCTTGTACATTAGAAAGTGCGTCAGTTTGTTCTGTGTTAATTGTTGTTACAGATTGTTTGTAATTTTTACCAAAATTAAACAATTGTAAATTTTTATCAAATTCAATAATAGGACGTTTTGCTTTATTATCTTGATCTGAGATAGTTGTGTAATTGTTAAATTTGTTAGACTTATTGATTACACTTTCATGAAACCAGCGGTTTTGTCTACTCCATGCACTACCTTCTTGGCTGCCCCGATTAATAACAATATATTGTTTGTCTTTAGGACTGTTAGAATTTCCATCAAATGAAATAGTATCAAATAAATTACTGTCAAACGGTTCTTTGACTACATCTAACCAACTTTCTGGTGTTTGTAAATTACTAACTGGAACAAGTTGTATCTTAGTTCCTACACCTTCAACATAATATTCATTATCTTCGTAGTGTGCTGGACTTGTAGTGCCTACAAATTTAACTTTCAGGCCATTTTCAAATTCTACTCCGTTTGAACTTGTGTATGTACTACTTTCAAGAATATAATTGACATTAATTTCTGCATCATTAGTCTGGTCCACAATTTCTATTAATCCGTATACTTCAGGATCGATGCTATCTTGATAATAAAGATAATCTAATTTAGCAGTAATAGGCGGTATTAGTTTAATACTATTATCGCTAGTCCTGTAAGCTTTTCTATTACCGTATTGAATACCTTCACCGATCTTTATTTTTTTGTTTACTAGAATTTCTTCCACTGATGTGAGTTTTAGTTTATTGTTAGAATCAATACTAATTCTAAACCAACCTAGTTTTTCTGTCTCAGTTATTATTGCATTGCTATCGTCAGGATCATTCCAGTGGTTTTCATAATCATATACCACCAGGTTGCTTGTAACAAATCCCACACCACTTGTGAAATCTCTAATAACACGATAAACTGTGTTTGAGTAACTGACTAGATCATCTTCCTTGTAATTAGTATTTGCAGTCCAAGCAACCGAGGTCTGAGTTTTACTTCTTGTTTCTAAAAACAGTACTAGTTTTCCATCTAGATTGCGTTGACCATCAATGCCGCCGTAATTTCTTAGAAACGTCGTTGCATCTTGGCTTTGAATTTCGTTATAACGTAAATGTCTTTGTTGTTTTGTGCTATATGAAACTAAATTTACACCATTGCCTTGTATCGGCATCTGTGTAAAGAAATCTTGTGCATCGTTTTCGGGTACGTTGAACGTAACTGTTCCAACATCTGCGCCGTTATTAGTAACACCTAGTACTTCTCTAATATTAAGATTATCCTGCCAACTGTAAGAACTTTTTAATCCCGGTTCTGTTTGAATAAAAAAGCCGTGACCTTCTTGATTGACATTAAATGTATATGTGCCACCACGTGCTAATCTTAGTAATGGATTTGATGTTGTTCCGATATTGCTAAAACGATACCCAGTTTCGCCTAGTCTTTTAACACTACCTACACTTGTATCAAAATTACTGCCATCAAATCCTTCATTGTCTACACTGCCAGTTACTACACTGTAATTCGATGGCGGAGAAACTGTTATATCTAAATTGTATTCAACTTCTGCGTTGATAATATTAATACTATTTGGACCATTGGGTAACCAATAATAGTTACTATAATTTGTAAACTTGTCAAAATCCATAAAACTAGTATATGTGTATTGATCAGCAGCAAACAATCTACTAGGGTTATCGATATTCCCCCCTAGTGAATTGATTTTGTTAATTAAATCAACATATGTACTAACAAATTTTATTTCGCCATTTTTGTTTTCGTAAACACTACTCGGCTCAAGTTGATAATTTTGTCTATCCGGCCATGCTTCAGTAACATAATTGTCAAATTGATTTAGACTAGGATTAAACTTTCTGCCAATATATCCATCAAGACGCTCAACTTCTGGCTCACTGATAAGTTGGTCAACTGTTGCTCTCAGAAGTTTTTCGTTGGTCCTAGTTTGGAAAACACTAGGTAAAAAGTTTGAACTTTTCTTATATCCCATAACCGATCTTTCTTTTAATTACTTGTGTATCCGCCGGACACTACGCTACTTGATGGTGCTTTTAATTGATTGCCTGTGATATTTTTAACTATTTTAATATCGTCGACTGTTGCACTACTGATAAAGATTTCGTTAGGCTCACTAACAATTTGGAACAAATCACCAAATGTTTTTGAACTAGCATTCGGTACAATAACAATACTGCCAATTTCCTGAATCATACTCTTATGAATAAAACTAGAAAGTTCGCTAAAGTAAAATGTGTTTCCAAAATCCCAATTTTCAATGTTAAAGTATTCATTGATATACTTTATAACTTTACTCTTAATCTCACTATTACTTAGCCTTGTTCTTTCTGCTGGTACAACTTTAAAAGTTGCCTGGAATTCAGGTGCAGCTTTGGCTCCAAAAATAATTTTATAATTAGCAGCATTAAATGTAATACTGTCACTGACACTTTTTAATTTGTTAAGTTCGCTGTACGCTACTTCCATTTCAAGTAACGTTGGTTTTTCAGGTTCAATTAATGTACCACTTGAATCATTAATCCAATTTCTATATTCATTATTATATGCTTCAGTTAAAACATACATATCAATAATATTACTTTTACTTGGATCAATTCTGCGGTCGTTTGGAGCATTGTGTCTGTACTGGAATTTTAGTTTATCTCTACCAACATAACACTGATAGTTGTTACTAGCTACAATTGTTCTTTTATTGTTAACCAGTGTTAACTCGTAAAAATCGTTATTAACTTCAAATACTGTACCTAACGGATGTGCATATCTACCTTCGAGATTTAAAGTAGCAACATCAGTATATCTTGATACAACTTTATTGCTATCAAAGTAACGATATCTTTCAAAGTTATCATAATCGATATATTTCTCAAAATAAACTTTTTCTTCGCTATCTGCGATAACGTCAAAAACTTCTGGGTTGTCGGGTATGCCATCGTTGTCTTTGTCGCCATGTGTAACTTTAACACGAGTGTCATCTCTATAACCATCAACATATTTTACAGTATCGTAAATTTCCAATACTAATTGATTATCTAATAATGTACTACTGTTAGGAAGAGTATTCCCAGTTAAAATTCTAATCTGATCTTTAACTACTGTAGCATTTCTACTATCATATACTCTTACTTTGCTATCAAAATAAAAGCGAGTTTCAATTTCGCTTCCCCAAAGCAATTCAGTATTTCTGTACGTTGTAGTATATCTTCCGCTGCCGACATTTGTCATCAATACATGCCAGCTTGCATCTAAATTATTGCCACTTGTATCACCAGCATAAACAATGCTAAATTCACCAGTTGTTGCAATATCATTTGGGTTAATAATTTTCCAAAAGCCAGACTGGTAATCGAAACGCAGTCCAAAATCTTCATTATTGATAATTTTTCTTGTTAGTGTTTGACTTAGATTAATATCAATGTTGTTTACATAAACTGCATAAATTTCTTCTAGTACTGCGCCATTTGGAATGTTTTCAGTTAGTACAATTGGACCCGGACCACTAGTTCCACTCAAGTAACCATTGCCGTTTGAACTACCGTCGCCACTAATACTTTTAATACTTGCCCAAATTTTAGTTGCCTGACCTTCTTTAGTTGGAGTGCCAGTTGTTAACACTCTGTCAATATCAAAAAATTTCCCAGCAGGAGCAACAAACTTACAAACAACACCCGGCTTTAGATATTGTCTTTCCCCTTGGCCGCTTTCTCCAACTTGATGTACATAGTTACTTAAAGTATCATCATTGTAACCTTCAAAAAAACCGCTGCTGGTGCTGCTATCTGCACTGCCTCTTTTCCATGTAGTATTCGAAAAACTAATTTTAGGATATTTGTCAAAATAAAGATTAACACTTCCTTTACTTCTTAGTATTGAACTAAGTGTATTAACTACAAAGTTCTGTACATCTGCTGCCGTTAGCCAATTAAAATTATCAGTTTCTTTGATATCATTTTTATAAACATACCCATCTTCGCAGAAAATATTTGTACTACTGTACTTGCCTGTTACATCTTTAAGTTCTAAGAATCTACTAATACCAGTACTGGTTCTATTAACACTTTTTATTTTTAAAATATCGCCGAATTTAATATAAGGGAGTGTGTTATAGTCTTCACCATTAACCATTCTGTTTTGTGTATAGAAATTCTGAGGTGCTTTTACTTTAATATCAGTTAAACTTTCTCTTGTACTAGCATTGTTTACTGTATACTGAAGGTTTAGTGTAAAGTTAAGTTTTTCCTGTTTGCCGTATTTGTTGACATAAATCATTTCAACGACAATGTTTTCCATTTCTCTCGGACTAATAGTATAACTAGTTCCGTTGCTTGTGCGTACCACACTTCTGAACTGACCAACTGGAATTTTACTAAACACACCATCGCCAAAAATTAAATCAATTTGATCATTTGCACGGCTGTAAACTTCAAAAATCTTTCTATTGTTTTCGCTGATATCATTGTAGATTACGTTACTATCTCTGAGAACATCTACTTTAGTCCATTCATCAAGATATTCGCCTTGGTCGTTGGTTTCAAAAAGCCAAACATCATTATTATTGATATTGTCTACGTTTATACCTGCTAATCTATTTGGCAAACTTTCTGAAATTCTAAAGTCTAAATTGTTAATACGCCCTTGTTTAAATCCTAAAAAGAATCCAGTATTAGAACTACCGTTGCCTTCGCCGCTGTTTTTATACACAAAGCCAAGAGTACTACCAGCAACTGGTGCTTTTTCATATAATCCTGTTTTACTATCTAAGCCAACATTGTAAATGTTAAACGGAAGGTTTTGGTTGTCAATTGAAGCACTAAAATTAATTATCGGAACAAGATTATTTCTTGTTTTAAAATCATATAAATCATGTCTAACTGTGCCAATTTGTAAACTACTATTTGGTTTACCAATACGTTGATTGTTTGCTAGTGCAGCGTTAATAATACTTGTAAATTGCTCAAGCCAATCGAGGTTTGTTGGATCGTTCCATTTAATTGTTTTATTTGCTAAATCAACCCCATTGCTATCAAAAATGCTTTCAGTAGTACTGATTGCAGTCATCTTTAACATGCCACTACTGCTGTTATTTCTATTAGGAGAATACCCTAACATATTTGCTAAACGATATACACTATCTCTACGTTCAGCAGTTTGTAAAAAGTTTTCTCTACTGTTTAAGTCGTTGCGATAACTAATACTTTGTCCCATAAAACTGATTAAGTCTAGTAGTGCAACAAATTCACTACTTTCTATGTAATCGTTAAAATCTTCTGGGTAGTATGTTCTGATATAATCAACCATGCTTTTTCGCAGAGTTTCGTAATCATAACTTTGAAAGTCAGCACTGCGAAAAGTTGTGTATAACTTTTTCCAATCTTCAGCAGCAAAAAGATTATTTTGGCGTATAAATGTCGACATATTATTTCCTCTATAATGTATTTATTTAATTTTATTATATGGTAATATTAAGATGAATAAGCAACTTTACTGGTTTGATCAAACATAAATCTCATAGTATCAGCTTCGTTTGTGTTTTTGTATCTAAGTCTGATTTCAATGATTATGCCACGTTGATATTCATCTACTAGTATATTGTCAACAATTACTCTAGGTTCATAAGTAACTACACGAGTTACATCTTCAATAATAGCATCCTTAATTTCTTCAGTCATTGGCTCGAATAAAATTTCCCAAATAATAGTACCAAAATTTGGATTCATTAGTTTTTCGCCTCGACGAATATTAAAGTGATTTGAAAGATCACGCTTAATTAACTCAAAATCTTCAAGTCGAGTTTTGGTTGACTTATTGTCAATTGTGTTGTAACCTCTGTATAGTGCCATACTATTATTTATCAGCAACTTTAAAGGGATATATAAAGATATGAAAACGTTATACATTTATACTAAAAACGGGTGTCCCGAATGCGACAGTGCCAAAAAATATATAAGCAACTTGGGTATTGCTTATACTGAAATAAACACAGATCGCGAAAGATGGGCACGTGATTGGTTAGCAAGTGAAGGTCATCAAACGTTTCCTATATTTTACGCAGACGAAGACGTTTTTATGCGTGGTAGCTGGCGTATAGTTGGAACTATGACACAACAAGAAATTTTCAGTCGACTAAAATAATACCATATTATATTTTTGTTAAATACTATAGCAACTTTTAAGGATATAGTGTGCCGGGTATTATCAGAAAAAACGACAAAAACGTTCGCAATCAACCTGCGTTAGTTGGTGCTGAAAATTTTAAAATAGAAGATAAAAATGCTATTGTAAAGAATGACCCAGTGGGAAATGAAACATCTTATGTAAAAACAACCAGTAGTTCTAGAAATTTTATTGTAAATGGAAAACCAGTTACATTAATCGGCGATGCGGATACAAACAATGTAACAAGACGGACCGGTAGCAATACGTTTATTGTAGGAAAAAGTTAAATGTCAGCAAGTAATAGAAGTTACCTAGGACCTCGCGATAATGGTGTAATTTTTGCCAATGGAAGTCTTCGCGGAACTAGCACATATAGTGTTAGCACAGATCCTGCAGATGTGCCTAGACAACAAATTATTGATGCAGTTGATCATGCCAGTGAAATACTTCCGTTAAATTGGGTAGTACAAATCAATCCTGGAGGCGGAACCAATGCTGCTGAAAGTATGAGCAAACAACCGAATGGTTGGGCATTAGATTTGCAGCTCATTGGCAGTAACGGAACACTATATACACCAAGCTCTGCTCCGAGTGAATATATCAGTTTAATAAGTGCATTAGTTGGAAATGCATTATTAGATAATAAACATATAGGCATTGGGATGTATAGCTGGGGTATACATTTTGATCTTAGTCCTGCAAGACAAACTGGCTTTGGTGATGTAACTGTATGGAATTCAAATAATACTAGTGACAGTGGTATTAACGAAGGTAGACAACGTGCTGAAAAGAAACAGCGCAGTGTTGCTACAAATATATTTGCAGATGGCACAGCTGACAGTAAAACTGACCCTATGGCATATCTTAGTTCAACTGACACTGAACTTGAATCGTTAACACAAATAAGAAAAATAAACGAACCTAATGCTAGTAGTTTTTCTGGACAACAATTAAACGGTGCCACTATTAGTAGTTTAGCCAGTCTCAGAGGCAATAACGGTATTGCAATTAACACAGAACTGTCAGATGCTATCAATGTATACGAATCTAGCGCATACCCAAGTGTATGGAAAAGCGTACTCGAAAAACTAGATACAGGAGACTTTTCTCCAAGTAATACCCCAAGTGGTTCTTGGCCAAGTTCAATGACTACATTGAGTACTAGCGTAATTGAATCTGTTACAGGCTCCCATCTTTCTAGCGATCATTATTTTTTAACTGGCAAGTTGCTGGATTTTACAAGAACAAATATTACACATATTTCTGCCACAGATAAAATTCTTAGTGATGTAATTGAAAGTGTTGCAAATGATATTCTTGGCGCAGGCACACTTAATAAGTTTGCAAATACATTTTTAAACACCGTTAGTGCTACTCAAAGTAGTACTAACTTCGGTTTAGCGTTGCAACAACTTGAAGGTCAAGTTTTTGGTAAAACTAAAGCCACACAAGAAAATCCTTATAGTAGTATTCCCGGCATGGAATACAACAGTTTAGCAGGAAGTAAGATCATTGATTTAATTGGCGATCCTGAAGAAAAACTTAAACAGGTAGTAGACACCGATTCTGTATTTAATACATTTGGAAGTTTGTACAAAGACTACAACGGATTAACAACGCTTGGGTTCGGATCATTGAGTAGCAATTTAGCTCTGCTTGGCAACGACTTCAATACACTTGGAAGAATAATAAATTTCCAAGATTTAATTAGAATGGGAAAGCCAGGGCAAATACTAGAAAAGATATTACTCAGTGATTGTGCAGTTGTTAGTGAATTAATGCCTGCACTAAACAGTCTTGGAATAAATCTAAGTAATGCAAATACCAAAGCAAATGATAATACTGCCTTAAAAGCACTAACCGAAATTCAATCACCAGCAATAATACAAGGAGTATTTGATTGTTTTGATATACAAAGAAACATTCCAAAACATCTAGGAAAACTTTGTGACCCGGAATGGCAATTTGCAAAAAGTTACGACTATAATAATTTTAAAAATCTAAACGAAATTAGTGTACATTTAATTACTATGGGTATTACTAACATTAGTACCGCTGCAGAGTTTGGAAACATTTTAATTAATATTGAAAGTGTAACACAAGATGATGCACTTAGTGGACAAAATGGTACAATCACCGGAGACGAAATTGCAGACCTGAGAAGTGCATATAGTCCTCTTAGCGATTACAGCGGCGATAACAATTTAACAGTCGGTGACTTTTTAGGAACAGCAGCAGGATACAGACACAGCAAACTTCTGCCAATTTTAGCCAATGAAGTCAATCGAGTTGCTGCTACCAGCAATGGTATTGCTTATAAAAGTCTACTAGACAATTTACTAACTATGCTCAATGGCGGATACACAGTCGAAGAAGGATCCGGTCCTTACACTTATGCAATACGTTATAATAGTACTGATTACTCCACTTTAGACAATGCTGTTACCTATCTACTAGGAGAACTCATAACTTCATTTACTGGAGTCGAAAGCGAGCTAACTAGTCCAATGCTAAATCGCTATCAAAGTTATCAAACAGAAATATTACATCAACTTTACAAAGAACTACAACTAAGAACAGACTACGGGATAACCATTGGCAGTGGTGTTTCTGGCTCCAATGATGATATATTGAATTTTACATTAAGTTTAGAGGATGCAGCGTTAATCACTGGACATGGCAGACAAGCCGACTTTATATATCGTGTAACAAGTACAGACTATCACGGCGGAAGAATTCGCAGCACCATGGCACAAAGTAGAAATAGAAATTTCTTAGATGGACAAAAAGTTAAATTAGAACATCAAAATACCGTTCTAAATGATGTTGCACTAGAAAAAATTAACTACATGAGTGATTTTGTAAAAACAACCGGAATTTGGAGTGCAGATGCAGACAGAAGTAGCGAAATTTATCTACAACTAAATCACAGAGTTAAAAATCGCTATGAATATACACTAAGACAAATAAAACAAAATCAAACTCAAATGCAAAATATCATTGATACAAACTGTGTTAATATACTAAGACAGTTGATGTTTGTGTCAAACAACAACGTAGCTGTGACTGCCAAATTCACAGGACTTTATAATCAATTTAGTGCATATTATAATAGCATGCACTCGCCGGTACAACATGGATATTTAAAAGTAAACCTAAATAGTGCTTATACCACAAACGGTTATGTACTAGGTCCATTGGAAGAAATTGTTAGAGAACTAGGCAACTTTGAAAGAATGCCAAATAATTATATTGGCGCAGATATTTCAGAAAAAACACAAAAATATATCAGCGCATTAGGGCTAGATATGAAAACAATAATTGGATTAACACACAAAATATTATTAGTTAATTCAGCACACTATCTTGGTATCGATACTGTAGATTTTGTTGACTTATTTGGTACACCAAGTGTAAGCAGGTACTTGCTTACAATAGTTGCATTAGATGTTTAACCTGACTGTTTGTCATAATAATCATTAATACTACCAACAGTTATTCTGCCATCTCTTCCTCGCCAAACTTGGTTTTGCTGCCAAGCCTTACTGCCAACTTTATATACTTCGTAGTTGTCTGGTTTGTCAGCATGTGCTGGTGCAGCTTGCATGATACCTAGACGTCCGCCTGCATAGTTAAACTTACTAAGATAATAATCGTACAATTCAAGTTGTTCGCCACCAGTCATGTTTTGTATTGTATTAACATTTGTTCCTAGCCACTTAGCAGTACTTGGCATAAACTGAAATAGCCCTGTTGCATTTGTATTAGGATTAACTGCTCGAGTATTAAACGAACTTTCCCCTGACGCTACATTAAGTATTTGTTCTTCACTGAATTTACTGCCATACTTTTTTTTCATTTTTTCAATTGTTTTTGCCCACAATGGATCTTTTTTCAAATTTGCTGGAGTTACAATATTTTTACCCGATCCTAAATGAGGTTGTCCACCATTATCCCCGGATGTTGTTGTTCCATTGCTCAGACCATTATCTGAGTTGGTATTACCGCCAGTTCCAGGAGTGCCTGCTTGTGATTTTTCTGTTACTGTGCCACATGTTTCGCAACCATATAATGGACCGTTTACAGCACCCAGGCCAGGAACTATACTGCTAACCGGATTAAATCCGGTTATGCTAGAAATTGCATCAGCTGCTAAATTACCTGCAGCTACTAAATTACCTGTATTACTTATATTAGTCAATCTGCCTGCAGTTACAGTTTCACTTAGTTGTAAATTGTTACTTTTTCCTGTAGGAAGGAATTTATCAACTCCGCCTAATACATTAATACTTTTAATTTTATCTAAGACACCAGCTCTGTTTAACACCGATCCAATGCTATCTATGTCTTTAATTGCAGATAAACTAGTACCTGCTAAATTAGGAATAACATCTCTTGCACCTTGTAGTATATTACTAGATGCATTATCTAAAATTGATCCGTTGATTACTTTTGTGGCCATTTGCAGCAAAACTGGACTTTGTACTAAGTCTTGAATACTTCTAACATCGTCAATAAGTGTTAGTGCTGCACCAATTTGTTGTAAACTTCGAGTGCTTATGCTCGATCTAATTAATTTTAGTTCGTCGCTGTTTAGTATACCTAGTGTATTAACAATATCTTTATCCAATTGATCAACATTGCCAGATACTTTACTAGAAACATCAAATAATTTTTGAGCGCTATTTGTAATATTTTTAAATGTCGGGCGAGATCCTGCAATTCCTGTATCTGAATGTGCAGTTCTGACTACATCACTGAATCCGCTAAATCCGCCAAACTTGCTGTTTTTTGTTTCTTTTACATCTGCAATATTAGTAGGTGATTTAAGTTGTGAACCGCTAACATTTGTGCTATTATTAGCAACGACTGTAACATTTCGAGAATTAGAATAAGCATCTTTAACCCATTGTGGAGCGTTGTCTGCTTTCCCTCCTGCACCCCAAATTGAGGAACCTTTTGCAGTTCCCCAAAGATCTACGTGAATACCTGAATTTCCCATATACCCAGGACCGGCGCCGATTCCTTTTGCTCCTGCTGCTACACAAGCACTAATAAAGTCGCTTACTAGTTGACTATTTGTTTTAGTACTTAATGCTGTAGTGCTTGAATTATAAATCCATACGTCTGCTGCATATCCGTCGTCGTGTCTAGATGATCCAGTTCTTCTAGCATTAGGCGTTCCTTCTGCATCTTGCCCTCCTGAAAAAATAACTACATCTACTCCAATTTGACTTGCGGCAGTTCTTAATACATTCATGAGTTTTGGCTGAATTTTTTTGTTTCGTGTTTGATCTTCAAATGATTGACCTGGAGGTCCTTCTAAGTAAGTGACGCTTCCTCCTCCTGATCCGGTGCCGGTGATTGTGCGAGTGTTAGTTTCATCATCTTTAAAACCTTGCGGTGGTTGCACTGGAACCATATCTTCGTGACTTTCGTCAGGTAGAAGACTTGCGGGATCATGTCCAGCGTACGGTTCTACTGTTGGAGTACGAGTTGTTGTTGTAGTGTATCCACCTGTTTCGACACTGTCTGTTTTAAACATCTGGTCAGGTTCAGACACGCTACCAGTGTTCCATAGAAACTTATCACCACGCAATTTATGTTGACTTGCTTTAATATTAACATCTTTTAAACTTCTAATTTTAATATCGCTACAACAATGAATATCTAAGCTAACTGGACTGGTTAAATTAATATTGTTTCCCCAGAGACTTACTAGTTGATTACCCTGTAGTCTAGTAGTGTTTCCACTCTGTATATTAGCATTATTTTCAGCATGCATATTAATATCTGCCTGGGCATGCATATTAATACTTCCGTTTGTTGCAAAATTTATTCCGGCTTTAGCAAAAACATCTAAATGTCCGCTTGCACTTAATTCCATCCATCCGGTGCCGTCTGCATTAATAATGTAAATAAAACCGTCATCGTCATTCATGGTAATCTGATTGCCAGAGCTACTTCTTAATCTGATATGTCTACTGCCGCCGTCTTCGTTTCCATCATCCATTACAAAACTATTACCGCCGGGAGTATTAAACCCAAAAACCCTACTTGGAGATTCTCTTAAACTAGTACTGCTAATAGGTCCACGTTGCGGATCTTTAAACAATCCTTGCTCCGCAAACTGAAATGCTTTACTATGCTGAGGTCTTTCACGATCAGCAATCGGAGTATTAGGATCGTTATAATAGTCAAAATCTCCCCGATCATTTGCTGGAATACTTCCGTGCGAGCCAATTTCTGGCAGACATCCAATCCACACCCCTTTGCTACGGTCTCCGTTGATAAACAATACCAAGACTTTAATACCAACATCTGGAGGCTGCATCCACATACCATAACTTTCAAGTTTGCTGCTAGCTTCTCCTGCAACTGTGTTGCTCATTGGTTGAATACCATAAAAAGGTGTCATGTATCTGCACAACAACCAATTACTGCTATCCTTAGGATCTCCACCAAAATCTGGAATATAAACCGATATTCTTCCACTTAGTTGACTGTCAACATTTTGCATAACTTCTGCCAGATACGGGCCGCTATCTTTTGCAATACCAGTATTATTAGAATTTGATTTAGCATTTTGTGGTGTATAGGTATTCATATATTAATTTCCTTTATTGCGGACCTGGGCGGTTTGGGATTTGGGAGTCATCAACAGACGCTCCAATATCCATATATGCACTAATTTGTGCTGTTTCATCAACAAATTCTTTTTTAGTAATATTTGGAATATTCGTCGGATCGTTACTGACTTGATTTTGCACACGTATCATTGCTAATTGTTGTGTAAATTGTCCATTTTCAAAAATACTTTCAACACTAATTACTCTATATAACCCTTGTATGAAAGTTTGATCTGTTGTCATTTGCATTAAGCCAGTTTCGCTGTTGTAATCTCGCGGAGTTTTAAATTTTATCATAACAAAGACGGCGTGATTATCAGTTGCAATACTATTATTTACATTAAGAGAATCGCCAGCTTGTGTGCGACCTCTCGGAAGTACACTATTATCCTGCGGTATCCAGTCTGGATCGCCAATAATATTTAATCTTAACGTAATCATATCTGCGCCAGGGTTGTTTAATATATTATCCATGTTATCGCTAGCCAACTGATGTCCGTAACTGCGAGAAGTGTTAACAAGTGAATTAGAATCGCTACCTGTTTTAGTGTAAACTGCTGGACTGTACGCTTGATCGCCAGCTTGTGTTCTAGTAAGCCCGTCGTCTGGCATATCTGTAATTGTTGTTTTACCGCTTGGTACTCCGTTTACTTTCCCGTGCTCGTCAGTAAAAACAGTTTTTGTTATAAAATATTGTAAATTGTATTCAGCATCAAAATCAAGTATATCTTTATTTTGACCGGTAAAGATCCAGTCGTACTGTTTCTGCCAGCCTCGTTGTGTCGGCTTGCCTTGTGGCATTCCGGGTACAACATACCCGTATTGTTTTTCAGTTTGTATCTTAAAGAAATACTTTTTGGTATACTTTTTTGTACTAGTGTTGTACTTGCCAAGTTCTTCAATCATTGGAACTACTTTAAGAATTCTTACTGGACGATCTTGGTTGCCAGGTTCACTTTCTGCTGCTCCGGTTGTGTTGAATTTTGCACCAAAATCAGTTGCTTCTGCTAGTTTTTGTATTGCACTTTTTATAGTACTACCTGCAGGAATTTGAACTACTTCTTTAAGTTGAGCAGCTTCGTCTAAGCTTCTTCTTGCAGCTTCAACTGTTCTCGCTGTATCTTTGTTATATCCTACCTGACTATCTTTGAGATCAGAATCAAATATTGCAAAATCGTATTGGTCTTTTTCCCTGTTTTGTTGTATAGATTTTGCTTCTTCGCTTTTGTTTAGATGGTCAAAAAACTCTTTTAATAATTCTTCAAATGTATTACCAGTAACACTAAAGTTTTCCTGGACAAAACTCATATGTTGATCTTGCAAAGGACTATGTGCAAAAGGAACAGCCGTAATAGTATAAATTGTGGCGCCGCTGTTAATTTTAAATTGCATGTTTATAATTTTTACTGGAATATATTTAGGAGGTGCACCCGGAATGCTAGTATATGGATTTCCCTGACTATCGTATCCGCTGAATTTAATTTCTAACAAATACGGAATTTCAAAATGATCTGGCAAACCTATTCTACTAGCATACTGAATTAATTCACTCATAAATGCAACACCGTACGGCTCGACAATATCAAATGTAATATTAAAATTATTACTAGCTTTAGTACTAGAACTATTTTGAGAAATAATACTTAAAAAACGTAAATTCTCAATGTGATAATCTTTTCCTTCTCCCAATACACCTTTAGTTCCTGTGCCGCCACTTTTTACTATTAAGTGACTAAGTTCTCTGCCAGGATTTGTTATTGCACCGTTCTCTAATATACTTGTATGCAAGTTTGGTGTTAACATATATAATCCTAGATTGTAGGTCCAATTGGCATAATTATGTAGCACATTTGGTTTTTGTTCAATTTGAGGATTATTTTTTTCGTAACTGCCTATTTGTCCAATATCATTGGATCGTCTGATGTTTCCTGAATTTAAAACATCAACAGAATTGCCATTGTTTCTATATCCGCTATCATATGGAGCTGAATTTCTTGGATCAAGATCAACAGGTTCGTCTGATCTTAAAGAAGGCGAAGTTGGTGATTGTATATTACCAGACTGCGGATTATCACCAGGCAATCTAATTTCATCATACCCGCTATCGTCGAGGTTATTGCTGTTAAATGTTGAAAGTCGCCCAAAGTTTTTGTTTACCGGAGAAGAGTTCGGATCCTCATCAAAACTTATTGCGTCATTATTTCGCACTGGCGGTCCAGGTACAAAAAGGCCGTCCGGTCCGATCCCAGTGCTGTTAGTATCGTTGGTATTAGAATCAAAAACACCAGTGCTGTTAGTATCGTTGGTATTAGAATCAAAAACACCTGTACTGGAATTAAATCCGCCGGGGTTTTCGTCATATCTAGGAAGATCTGCAGATAAAATATCTCCACCTGGGTTTGATACATTTGGAGGAGACAACGGCAATAGCATCGGAGTACCTTCGCCTGGAACCCAATCGCTAGGCTTTCCTGCGTTTTGCCAGTTGTTATAATCTGTTGTGTTAAGAAATTCGTTTGGAACTGGCATGCTTGGTGCAGTGTTGCTTAATGCAGTGCCTTCAAATACTTCGTTAGCAACAGTGGTATTAAGTCCAGCAACATAGAAATCTTGTCCGCCTATATCAATTTTTAACGGTGCATTTTCTTGTTGAGGTGGTGGTGGCGGGCTGCCAAAATCAACATAATCATATTTTGCAGCAATAATTAATGCTTGTTTTTCCATCATTCCGTATGTTACATACGGACCGTAGTCCTTGCCTGATTCAGGATCGATGTCTCGAGGAGTATTAGGATCTTCTCGCACAGACACATTCCATTGCTTTAATTCTATATTAGCACGTCTTAGCTCATCTGCCGCTGCTAATCTTTCAGCGTCAGTACTTTGATCATTGATCTGATTTCTAGCCACTGATTAAATCCCTAGTTCTTTTTCTAGTGTTTGTTTTTTTGGAATGTATATTGTTGTGCCGCTTTGAAAATCAAAAATTGGATCTTCGATGATGTTTGGATTTCGTTGTGCAAAGACCCACCATAATCCTGTATCGCCATAAAGATCGTATGCAAGTTTATCTGGCCTTAATGCATGTTGCGCAGTTATAGTGTATTTAGGATCATCGGGAAATTTTGTAATAGTCCTGTCTGTCATTACATCTAAAGCACCTTGATTTATTGTAGTTGTTTTATAAGGACTACTTTGAGAATATATTGTCATTTAAATGAATCCTCCATTATTGCTATTTTGTTGTTGATTTAACAAGCTACCGCTGGCAAAATCACCTAAATTAAATTCGTTTGTTAATCGATCTCTGCTGTACAAAGGCTTTGCTGTGATATTAAATGATTGTACAGTTGGCACACGACCATGTCTATCATCTGTTGCACTTATGTAGTCTACATCGCTAGGTAAGCTTGAACTAAAACTTGTAATTACAATTGGTACACTATTAAGTTGCAGTGCACCATGTCCTTCTAAACGACACACCACCGGCGGAATGCCTGCAAGTTGATCTTGACCGTAAAACATTTTTGTTGCACTTCTAAAAAAATGCTGAACTGCTAATACATAATCAGCATCCTCAGGACTTCTGGCAGAAAATTGCGCAACTAAATTTATTTCACTTACTGCACTACTTTGATAAAACAAATATTCATAGTTGCTGTGAGTTGGCGAAAGTGGAGTATAGTTTGCTGTATGATTAATACTAATTTCTGGTGTATAAGGAAACACTACTTTTCCACTAGTTTGCTGTAGTGGTGCTAATGCCCCGGCGCTGTTACTTATTCTTCCGCTAGGATCAGAAATTTTAACTCTAAAATCTTTACTACTACTAGGAAATCTATCAATATTAATAGGAGCAATACGTGGAGAATCTGAATCTATTCCAAAGATAATGTTTCTTAATTCGTCCTTAATTTTATTAAGATTAAAAGCCATTTGTTTTTCCTCCAGATGTTGGAAACAATGTATTAACTACCCGTGCACGCCTACTGTTTGGTATGCTATTGTTAGGTCGATTTACTTGTTGTTTTTCTGGTGTGTAATTTGCAATCTCTGCTGTTCGTCGTTGACTAATTTCTTGTTGATTGAGTTTACCTCCTAATAGGTGCTGTACATTTCTAGTGGCAGCGCCAGTTGTTCGATTGTAGGTAATTTCCACTGGAATATTATCTCGATAAGTAACATTAGTAATATGTTCTGTGCCGATTCCTAAATCTTTTGCTAATTGATCTAGTAATTTTTGCTGTCTAGTACTAGCGTTTTGGTAAGCCAGTGATGTCATGTTAAACTCCAATAAGATATTGTATTAAGTATTTATCGGTGTTATAATATGCTAGTATTACATTTCTAGGAGAAACAATGGCGTTAAGAAAAAGAAAATATCTTAATAATCGAGACTTACTATCAGAAATTTCTAAAAGCAAAAATAGTTATTCAAGTTATGTAAATCCCGAAGATGCTGAGTATGACATTATACTCGACAGTATAGATTCAGTTAACAGAAATACTATTAGTCAAGCAAGAAAAAATCGTGCTGACAGAATTGCTAAAGCAAATTGGGAAGTCGAAGCGGCAGTTGCAAAAGGCGTTAAACAAGATAAATTTTCAATTAATCATTTAGATATTCCAAAAACAGATGTTGTTTTTAGAATTAAAACATTTGATCACGTACCTGAAGAGCCCGGGCGTAAAAAGAATCCAAAAACTGTTGCAGATCATCATGTTAAGTTGAACTTTCCTCCTTACCAACATTGGAGACTAGATGAAAACGACAAACTGTTTTGTGTTGGAAAGAGCCATTGGATAGGCGGAATGGAAAATGGATACTTTAGTCTCGACCACGGCGGAATGACTAATACACTAGCAAAAATGTATATGGTTATGTGTGAACGATACGGCAGCAAATGGAACTGGCGTGGATACACTTACAATGATGAAATGAAAAGTCAAGCACTTTTACAACTATCACAAGTAGGTTTACAGTTTGACGAATCAAAAAGTGACAATCCTTTTGCATATTATACTGCAACAATTACCAATAGTTTTACTAGAGTACTAAACATTGAAAAGAAAAATCAAAATATTAGAGATGACATGCTAGAATCGCACGGATATAAATCTAGTCACACTCGTGCACTAAACTCTCATATTAAATGGAAAGAGGAAACCGGACAAAGGACCGAAACAGGACAATGACTTTAAAGAAAAAAGATATACTTGACCGAATTTGGAATTATAGAGAACTATGTTTATCGCATGTATATAGTGAACCAGACAGCCAAATACATCAGAATGTTATGGATCATGTCATTCCAAAATTTGTTAAAGAACATTTCTTAGACGATTCGTATAAAATTCTCGACATCGGATGCGGTCAGGGATATGGTATGGAAAAATTCAGTGAGTTAGGATGTACTAATATCAGCGGGCTGACTCTCAGTAAAGAAGATGTCAAGGCTGCAAAGAAACGCGGCTTTGAAGTTGCTACCGAAGACATGAGTTTTCAGAGTTGCAAAGATGGCACATACAATGCATTGTTTGCAAGACACAGTTTAGAACATAGCCCGTTTCCACTGCTCACACTGTTAGAGTTTAATAGAATACTAGCAGATGGAGGAATCACATACATTGAAATGCCTAGTCCAAAGTGTACCCGGTTACTTGAGCAATATGACAATCATTATTCGATTATGGGACCTCGTCAATGGTCTGCACTTTTTACTCGTGCCGGATTTAATATTAAAGATATTGGTGAATTGCAGTTTGATATCAGTGATAACAACAACGGTGAATCCTTAGGTACTGAAGTTTATGAATGGTACGTACTCGAAAAACCGGTTGACTGAGTTACGTTTTCAAGTTATTATTAAAGTATTAGTTAAGGTAAAGGATACTCATGCCTCTTTTTGAACGTGCCATCATGTTCACTGATATACACCATGGCAATAAAAGCAACAGCTCTCTGTTTAATCAAGATTGTAGCGACTTTATTAACTGGGTATGCAGTGTAGCAAAAGAAAAAGACATCAATACTTGTTTGTTTTTAGGCGACTGGAATCATAGTCGTGCTAGCATTAATGTGGCTACGCTAAATTACAGCACACAAAACTTGGAAAAACTAAACGAAACATTTGATGCTATACATTTTATTCCAGGTAACCACGACGAATATTATAGAGATCGTCGTGAGTTTAACAGTATGCCGTTTATCAATAACTTTAAGAACATTCATTTTTACAACGATATTACAACCATTGACGATTGTAGCTTTGTTCCTTGGCTTATTGGCGACGAGCATAAAAAAATGCGTAAACTAAAAAGTCAGTATGTTTTTGGACATTTTGAACTACCGCACTTTTATATGAATGCAATGGTACAAATGCCGGACCATGGCGAGGTTAAAAGCGAAGACTTTGGTAGTTGTGGTACAGTGTTTAGCGGACACTTTCATAAACGTCAAGAAAAAGGCAATGTTGCATACATTGGCAATGCTTTTGGGCACAACTACAGCGATGCATGGGACGATGCTAGGGGTATTACAATTCTTGATTGGGGCAAGCCGCACACTTATATGGAATGGCCAGAAGCTCCTAAATATCGTACTATCAAAATTAGTCAACTGCTCGAAGGACCAGAACAATATCTTAGTAACAAAACATATGCAAGAATTACACTAGACATTGATATCAGCTACGAAGAAGCAAACTTTATCAAAGAAACATTTGTTGATCAATTTAGTCTCAGAGAACTTAGCTTGATACCAAATAAAAATGTAAATGCATTAGATCAAGAAGCAGTTGGCGAAATTAACTTCGAGAGTGTTGATACTATTGTTACTAGTCAACTTACACAAGTAGAAAGCGATATGTACGATAACAATCTATTAATGGATATCTATAGGAATCTTTAATGAAGAATAGATTATATCATACTATATACGATAGTATATCTAGTAGATTTCAAGTACTGGATATAATTGATTCTGTGCATTATGATTACTTACACCCTGATATTTTAGAAGAAAAAATTAAAATTTTTGAGAATTTTACTTTTAAAGAAAACCAACGCTTGTTGATATATTACCATGACACTGGATTTTATCAACATGCAAATAACGGGTGCAGTGTATTTTTCTTCAACTTATTTCAATTATTTAAAAAATTTAATATACCAGCAGAATTTGTGATTATTTTTACTAACCATTATGGTTTAAAAAATGAAATCGATCAATTAAATTCTATAATAGATTATTCGATGACTAATATAGTAGAAACTTCCCTTTGGCACGACTACCCTTTAGTCAATCAAATAAAAGAATCACAACAGCATAAACAAGATATTAAAAAAACTTTTTTGTACACTTGTTTAAACAATGCAAAAAGAGTTCATCGTGTATTGACACTGTGCTATCTTAAAGAAAAGAATTTGCTGGAAAAAGGTATTATTTCGTATAGGTTTAAATCATGAATTTAATACACTTTCCAACTCAGACTAGAATAAATGATGTATTTTTAGTTGGCAATAAACGCAATGATATTTACAAGAAACACAGTGATTATTTCCTTGACTCAACCTATACACACGATTTAGCTAGTCCAAATTGGGTATTAAATCAAAATAATGAATATTTTGATGATTTTTCTTTTATTAAACAATCTTTTGTTTTTTTAGTAACCGAAACAATAGGCGAGTATCCTTATCCATGTCTTACTGAGAAAACCTGGAGGACAATGCTTAATAGAATGCCTTTTATGATTGTTGGAGGAAAACACAGTTTAAAATTATTAAAAAGTTTTGGATTTAAAACGTTTAACGATTACTGGAACGAAGACTACGATAATTTTGAAAACTTAATTGATCGAATCGAAATGGTTACCGACAACCTAGATAAACTTTCAAAGTTAACACAGAATGATCTTGACAAATTGAACGAAAAAATGCTACCAATAGTAGAGCACAACATTAATCATCTTGAGTATTTTTATAACCAACAGACAATTGACATTGAAGAAAAGTTACAAAATCTATGACATTTAAAATCAATACACTTACTGTAAAAAACTTTATGAGCGTGGGCAATCAAACCCAGGCAGTTCATTTGGACAGGGATGATCTTACACTAGTTCTTGGTGAAAATTTAGATGTTGGCGGTGGCGAAGGTGGAGCACGTAACGGAACAGGCAAGACTACAATCATCAATGCATTGAGTTATAGCTTGTACGGTCTTGCATTAACAAACATTAAACGTGATAATCTTATTAATAAAACCAATAGTAAAGGTATGTTAGTAACAGTTGAGTTTGAACGCAATGGCTTGAGCTATAGAATTGAGCGTGGACGTAAGCCAAATGTACTTAAATTCTATGTCGGTGATCACGAAGTTGAGCCAACTGATGATGCTGCACAAGGAGATAGCAGAGAAACTCAGAACGAAATTGAGAAACTGCTAGGTATGAGTCATGACATGTTTAAGCATGTTGTTGCACTAAACACCTACACTGAGCCATTTCTTAGTATGAGAGCAAACGATCAACGTGCTATTATCGAACAGTTGCTAGGTATTACACAACTTAGTGAAAAAGCAGACTCTCTCAAAGAGCTAAACAAAGACACTAAAAATGCAATCAAAGAAGAAGAATACAGAATCAAAGCAATCGAAGATGCTAATTCTAGAATACAAGAACAAATCGAAAATCTAAAACGCCGGCAGCGTATATGGCAAAAGAAAAACACCGACGATATTAATGAATTACAAACCGGCATTGATCAACTATCGCACATTAATATCGAAAAAGAATTAGCCGATCATTCGGCAATTTCCGAGTACCAGGAAAAGAAAACTCGTTTAGATGAAGCAGTACGCTGGATCAATAGTATTGAATCTGACGATAAGAAACAAGAAAAAGTTATTTCTAAACTTGAAAACGAAATCAAATTGTTGAAAGAACACACTTGTTATGCTTGTGGTCAAGAAATGCACGATGATAAACAAGAGAGCATTCTTGCTTCTAAAGAAGAACAGAAAAAAGAAGCAGCAATGCAAATCTTATCTAATAGTTCTCAATTAACTGAACACTTGGATGTGGTAAATAGCATTGGTGAACTTGGTGATAAGCCTACAGTATTTTATAACAACATCAATGAAGCATACGAGCACCAGAATACAATTAGTGCACTGGAAACTCAATTAGATAGCAAATGCAAGGATGTTGATCCGTATATTGAACAGATCAGCGATATGGAAAATGAAGCAATACAAGAAGTATCATGGGAAACAATCAACGAGTTAACCCGTATCAAAGACCATCAAGAATTTTTGCTTAAATTGCTAACTAACAAAGACAGTTTTATTAGAAAACGTATTATTGATCAAAATTTAAGTTACTTAAATGCACGCCTAGACACCTATTTACAAAGTATTGGACTACAACACAGCGTAGAATTTAAAAACGATCTTAGTGTCGAAATCCAAGAACTAGGAAGAGAGCTAGACTTTGATAACCTAAGCAGAGGAGAGAGAAACAGGCTTATACTAAGCCTAAGTTGGGCGTTCCGAGATGTTTGGGAAAGTTTGTATCAACCAATTAACTTGCTTTTTATTGACGAACTAGTGGATAGCGGAATGGATAGTAGTGGAGTTGAAAACTCAATGAGCATACTTAAAAAAATGAGCAGAAGAAACAAGAGTGTTTGGTTAGTAAGCCACAAGGACGAACTAATTGGGCGTGTTAATAATGTTCTTAAAGTTGTTAAAGAAAATGGGTTTACCAGTTACAACACTGATGTAGAAACTGTATGAAGAACGCACTTACAATCAGTGTACAGCATCCAGATATAACAATGATTCGCTGTGAAGTTAACAGCGAAGTTGTTAAGCATAAACTAATCAAAGGTAACTATTATTTTAGTGCACCAGATAACAGCCAAGTTAATGTTTACTTTGAACCGTGGCAAATTGAGCCTATTATAAGATTTAATCATCATATGGTTAACTATGCACTAGCAGAAATTAATCAATACGATCATATGCTGGAATTTAAAGTAAATACTGATTATCTTGAGTACTATTTTTCAAACCAAATTGAATATAAGAAAAAGTTTTTAAATATTACAAACGATAACAAAAGTTTACTAATGGATCAGTTTGTGGGTGTCGAAGTTGACTATAGAGAAATCGAACAATTAATAGACAAAAAGTTAAAATGAAAAAAGCACTGCTGGTTAATCTTCCAAGATATGATACAATTGCACCTAGTAGTGCAATGGGAATTCTTGCTGGATTATGCGAGAACCATGACTGGGATTACGACATTGTTGACATAAGTTATGAAATCAAAAGCCGGTTAACGGTAGACGAAAATTTTGAAATTGATAACTGGCTTACGTTTATTATACCAGAAATAAAACCAGAAACTGAACAGAAGTTGCTGGATATCTGGAGAAGTTTAGTAGTTGATGTTGCAAATGATTATAATTTGGTATGTGCTAGTATCTTTACATACTGGACATTACCAATTGCTAGACTGTTTTTAACTGACTATCAAGAAAATATTGCTGCAACAACCCCGATAGTAACTGGAGGTAACGGTACGCTTAGTGCTTTTCCAGATACAAAACAAAGATTTTATGATTGGGCAACTGAAAATAAAATTGTAGACTATGTTATTGTAGGCGAAGCAGAAACACCTTTTACAGAATTACTTAAAGGCAATACAACTGGTCCAGGCATTAACAATGAGAATTTTATACAAGAAGAAAACTTAGATCGTTTCCCTTTGCCTAGTTATAAAAAGTTTAATATGCTAAACTACAGCGGCACTACACTTTATATTACTGGTAGCAGGGGATGTGTTAGACGCTGTACATTTTGTGATATTCAAAATATGTGGCCAAAATTTAGATTTCGTAGTGCAGAAAGTCTAGTCCAGGAAATAGTAAAGCACTACTACGAAACCGGTATTGAACGATATGAGTTCACAGACAGTTTAATTAACGGCAGTACTAGCAACTTTTATAAGTTTAACAGTTTGCTTGCAGAGGAAAAAGCAAAAAATAATGATTTAAAAAACATAAACTATGTCGGACAAGCAATTGTACGTCCAAAAAATCAAATGCCAGAATATCATTATGAAGCCATGTACCATGCAGGTTGCAGGCAAGTTACTATTGGCATTGAAAGTTTTAGTGAAAGTGTTAGAGATCATATGCTTAAAAAATTCAGCAACGAAGATATAATGTATCATGCGCAGCAATGTAGTTATTGGGGCATACGAAACGTATGGCTAATGATTGTTGGTTATCCAACTGAAACAATTGAAGATCATATGGATAACATGCGTGGATTGGAAACTTATAAAAAATATGCACAACAGGGTATTATCGAACTAATGCGCTGGGGTACAAGTATGCATTTAATTGAAGATACTCCTATTGCAGATCCACAGATGTTACGAGATTTAGAAATTAACAAAACACACCAAAGTAGCAATAGTACTGCTACAGATTGGCATTATAATTGGGTTAGCAACAAAAACCCAAGTTTAGATTTAAAAGAAAGAATAAGACGCAGGATGGAATTACATTACGAAAGTGTTCGACTCGGTTATCCACAACCTAGGGTAATTGAAGAATTAAAGATCGTAAATGCCCTTGCAGATCATATATAATAAAATTATGCCAAGCAAACAAAAAGCAAAAGGTAGTGGTTGGGAACGTGATGTTGCAAAATATCTGTCAGACCTCTACGAAGAAAGTTTCATACGTGCGCCCGGAAGTGGTGCATACATCGGCGGATTGAATACATTCCGCAAACAATACCTTGACGAAGAAAAAATTAGAACTTTTAAAGGAGATATTGTTCCTGGTGAAAGTTTTCCAAAATTAAATGTAGAATGTAAAAATTATGCCGACTTTCCATTTAATCTACTGTATAGTAACGAATGTAAGGTAATTGATACCTGGCTTGATCAGTTACTGGCACCTGCAGATAAAAAAGACATAAACATATTAGCAATGAAGTTTAATCGAAAAGGCAAATATATTGTCTACGAAACTAAACACAAAAAAATAAACCCTGGCTCAAATTACACAACGTATAACAATAAATCTAAAGAACATGGTCCCTGGTGCATAGTCGATTTTGACACCTTTTGGCAATTAAATAAAACAGTTATAAAAACTCTCTCAAAATAAATAAAATACCCTGGCTCAAAATAATTCAATACTAACCTGGCTCATTTAGCACGGCTATATAACCACCTTATAATATACTTCTGAAGGTTGCTTGGGACACTCCGATAATTGTCCCTATGTGGTAAAGTAATGGCTAACTATAGGCTAAATGATTGCGGCTCTGTGAAACAGATACAACCGCTACACATTTATATACTGCTGATATAGTATATAAATGTTTCCGTTGGATGGAGACTAAGGTAGGGAGTACAGGCTAACCGCTTCTGCTGTGTAAAAACAAATCCTTTAATATCAGTGACTAGAACTGTCTAAATCAAGACTTTTTTAAAACCTTCACCCGGAAACGGGTGAAGTATGACTACTCAATCTTAATCAAGTAATTAAAAGTATCATTAAAATATTATTCTTTAAGTTATATATTCTGAAAGAAAAAAATGATGAGTGCAAACGAATCATTAGATCTACTTAGTAGATCTCTTAACTGAACTAGTAAATTGCTTGTTTGATCTTCTTACTAGTTTCCATGTTGTTCTTGATCAAACTATTAATAGAAGCTCTATCTTTTCCACTGAGTTGCCATGCTTCAGATATGCTTAGTCCTCCTCGCATCCACCAACATAAACTAACCACTGAGTCTCTGATTTGATCTGCTTCGCTGTCGAGTTTTTTAAGTTCATCGCCGATCTCTGAAGCACTCAGTCCTAAGAGTCGGCTGCGAAAAAATTTGATGGATTAAATTCGAATTGTGTAGATTCTTCATGTCCACAAGCCGCACACACAAAAGGAATTTTTGGCGTACTGTATTGGGCATTCTTTTCGTCGATACCTTTTTTTAGTAAATCAAAATCTTTTCTACTGCTCTGATTAATAAATTCAATAATATGTTCTTTATTTGTTACTTTACTTCCGTCTGGTAGTATCACATATTCGATATATTCAATCATTTGATTGGTGCTAATTTCTCCGAGTTTTTGTATTGTATCTCTCAAAATCTTTTCTCTAGATTCAATTGTTAATTCTGAGCTTTGTGCAGCAAGAATAGCACGTTGTTGTTCATACAATTTTTGTGCACTTAAATTTGACATTTCGTATGTACTAGGTTTAAGCATAAAATGCAAATCGCCAACTTGTACAGTTGTGTTAAAATCTGGAAACTGCAAACTTTCAAGCACACCATGTAGATTTATACCAAATTTTGTAGTTTCACTGCATACACTACAAGCTTTTTCGACGTCAAGTTCATTTCCGTAACTAGCAATTCTTAATGCAATAAACAAATATTCAATGTCAACATTAGGACCGGCCCATGCATTTTTAATATTTGGCACACAGCTCTGTATAACTTCAACACTAGTTGATCCGTTCATAAGTCCGTCTGCGTTTTTCATAATTAAATCATCGTGGCCAGTCATAGCCATGATTGGTAATTCTTCGTTAGGTGGAATTTCGATACTACCTTCAGGCCACCATTTACCGCCACTGGGTAATTTGATATAAATTTCTGGTTTTCTTAGATAATTCTTTAAAGGGTTGTCTGTCACTGTAAAATCCTTGATAAATACTTTATAGTACGTGTATATTTATATGCGCAGTTAATGGCGAATTTATAATGAGATTTCAAGCAGATATACCTGGTGTTGGACAAATTGATGTTGAAGGCAACTTTGCAACCAACGATAGTGTACAAGAACTAATAGCAATAATGAGGAATCAAGGCAGAACGCCTGGCTCTTCGACTAGTTTTAGCAAAACTGCTCAAGATGCTGAAGACGGACTAGCAAGTTTTAGCGATGAACTAGAAGATGCCGAACAATCTCAAAAGAAACTAACCGATCGTGTTACAGGATTAGCAGCTAGTGTCCAAGGCGGAACTGACACTATGATGAAATTCAGCGACAGCGGCGGTAACATGACCGATGTTATGGATACCATGGCGCCGGTAATAGAAAGTACTGCTCGAGGTATTGGCGGATTAGTTCCTATATTTGGCGAAGGTCTAGAAGAATTAGCCGGCGCCGCAGCTACCGCAGCATTTGGGTTAGCAACAGCCGCTGTTGGAATGATTGAAGGGTTCATTGGACTTAATAAACAATTATACAATATGAACTTAATGGGCACTGGCGGATTTAAACAATTTGCAGACGCTGCTGAAACAGCACAAATACCTGTTAATGAATTTGCTTCTGCTATGATACAAAGTACAGATAAACTTAGATTATTTGGCAGTGGTGCGCCCGGCGGCATTGGACAAATTAGCAATGCATTAGGTCAACTAAGTAGAGATGGTACCTTAGAAACTCTATATAGCTTAGGATTTACAACCGAAGAAGTTGTAGCAGGTATGGCTGATTATGCTGTAGCAGCAGAACGCAGCGGTCGAGCACTAAGTACACCAGAACTAGCAGCAGGAAGTGCTGTATATTTAAAAAATCTACGTGAACTGTCAAGGTTAACTGGTGTAAGTGTAAAAGAACAACAAGCAGAAATTGACGCACAGCGAGCAAATCTATTTGTACAAAATCAAATGCTAAATCTTGCACCTGAACAACGTGCACAAGCAATGGCATTTGCAAGTGCTATCCCTGAAGCATTAGTGCCTATTAAAGACTTTATTATAAGTGGACAAAGTTATAATACCGAAAGTGCATTAATGGTATCTCAAATGCCAACCGCTGCAACTGCACTTAGACAAGCATATCAGCAAATTGAATCCGGCAATTTAAGTGCAAGTCAAGCACAAGAACTGTTAAAAACTACATTAGAAAATAACAGAACAGCAATTGATACAGAATTACAAAATGTAACTAGAACATTTGGTGTTGCTCCTCAAGGAGTTATCACTGAAGGTGAACAATTAGG